>WBZM01004107.1_pt1 | contig 10814 bp, 8 predicted proteins | sample 5204271 | NCBI WGS metagenome assembly WBZM01 (sample SAMN12344346, study PRJNA552823) | activated sludge metagenome | biome: Activated sludge suspended growth; feature: Nitrification reactor; material: Wastewater; isolation source: activated sludge from nitrification reactor of wastewater treatment...
GTGGTGGGCGACGCCGAAGCGCTCGAGCACCTCGACCGCCTTCGACATCGTCGGCCAGTCGCTGCTCGAGCCCATCACCACGGCGACCCGTGGTGCGCCGGAGCGTTCGTTCGTGTCGGTCACGGCGCCATTCTCGCGGCTCAGACGGACGCGCCGGCGCGCTCGCCGTCGACGACGGCCGCGTGCGCCCGGCGAGGCGCGATGCAGTCGCCGGCGCGCTCGACGCTGACGCCCGCCGCGACGAGGTCGTGGTACAGCCACTCGACCGGGTTGGCGGGCACGGCGAGCACGAGCCAGTCGACGGTGCGGGTGCGGTTCTGCCCGGTGGGGTGGTGCAGCAGGGTGAGCTCGTCACCGGCGAAGCCCATCGGCACCAGGTCGGTGCTCTGCACGATGCCCTTCGCCCCGGCGCGCATCCACCAGTTCTCCATGTCGAGCGTGATGCCGAGGTCCTGGCCGACGACCATGCCCGGTGTGACGATCTCGACGTGGCAGCCGCGGTCGGCGAGCAGCTCGGCCACCGACGTGGCGTGGTGGAAGCCGATCTCGTCGACCACCACCACCGAGTCGCCCGGCTGCGGTCCGCTGCCCGGCTGCGACAGCACCTCGCGCACGTCCATCACGTTGGGTGCATCGGCGGGCACCCACCACGGCCGCTGTGGCTCGGCACCGGTGGCGACGATCACGTGGTCGGGATGCTGTTCCTGCACGAAGCCGGGCCACACGCCGACGCCGTAGGTGATCGTGACGCCGAGGCGCTTGCACTCGGCGAGCTGGTTGCGGATCATGTCGCCGAACTCGGCCCGGTTGGGCACGCTGGCGGCGAGCCGCACCTGACCGCCGGCCTGAGGCTGCTGCTCGTACACGGTGACACGGTGACCGTTGCGGGCCGCGGCGATGGCGGCCTGCAGCCCGGCCGGGCCGGCGCCGACCACCATCACGTCCTTCGGTTTCGCGCTGAGCTGCACGGTGCCGACCCCCTGCGCCTCGCGGCCGGTGCGGGGGTTCTCGATGCAGCCGAGCCAGCGGTTGAGGCCCATCCGGCCCACGCACTCCTGATTGCAGCTCAGGCACAGGCGGATCTCGTCGGTGGCGCCGGCGCGCGCCTTGGCCGCGAAGTCGGCGTCGGCGATCTGGCCCCGCACCACGCCGACGAGGTCGCAGTGGCCCTCGGCGAGCGCGCGTTCGGCCTGCAGCGGATCCTTGAACCGACCGACACCCACCACCGGCAGCTCGACCGCCTTGCGGAACGCGCTCGGGATGAACATCGCGTAGCCGGGCGGGATGTGCATGCTCGCCTCGATCATGTAGAGGCTCGCGGTGGCCACGCCGATCGACGTGTTGATGTAGTCGACCTGGCCGGTGGCCTCGACGATCGTCGCGATCTCGACCGCGTCGTCGATCGTGGTGCCACCCTCGATCAGCTCGTCGCCGCAGATGCGCACGCCGAGCGCGAGGCGGTTGCCGATCACGTGACGCACGGCCGACACGATCTCGGTGAGCAGGCGGGTGCGGTTGACGAGCGAGCCGCCGTAGTCGTCGGTGCGCCGGTTGGTGGCGGGCGACAGGAAGCCGCGAACGATCGACGAGTGGCTGCACTGCAGTTCGATGCCGTCGAAGCCGCCCTCGGCGCAATGCTCGGCGACGAGTGCGTAGCCGGCGACGATCTCCTCGATCTCGGCGTGTGTGACGGCCTTCGGCACCTCGCGGAACAGCGGGTCGGCGACGGCGGACGGGGCCCACACGGGCAACCGCGAGAACATCGACGAGGCCTGGCCGCCGTTGTGGTTGATCTGGGCGAAGATCGGCACCCGGTGGCGGTGCACCGCGTCGGTGATCCGTCGGTAGCCGGGGATGACGTCGCGGTGGAAGCCGTGGATCAGCTTCTCGTACGGCCAGTCGGTCGGGTGGGTGCTGTGTTCCTCGGTGATGATCAGGCCGGCGCCGCCTGCGGCGCGTGCCGCGTAGTACGAGGCGTGCTGCTCGGTGGGCTTGCCGTCGCGTGCGTAGTTGGTGAGGTGGGCGCTGAAGACGATGCGGTTGCGTGTGGTGACCGGCCCGAGCTCGAGCGGGGTCCAGAGGTACCGGTACGCCATGGGGCCAGATCGTAGGGAGCCGGGGCCGCGAACGCCGAACGACGCTCGGCGGAGCCGGCGTGACGTCGGTCCTTCGTCGGTCCTTCGTCAGTCCTCGAGGTAGCGCTTCGGGTCGACGGCCAGCAGGCCGGCGTCGATCACGCGGCGGCTCAGGTCCTTACCGATCGCCCGCAGCGACTCGCACGCCTCGGCGCCGATCGCGGCCCACGGCGCCACCGCCAGCCGATCGGTCGTCGCCTCGATCCGCTCGCGCTGCGCCCGGCCCTCGTCGGTGAACGAGCCGTCGGCGTGCACCAGCCCTCGCTCGGCCATCGAGGCCACCCCGGCCGCCCATTCGTCGTCGCTCCACGCCCGCGTGGCCTGCAGCACGGCGGCCGGAACGTCGCCCGAGCCGGCGTGCGAGATCAGCGCGTCGAGCCCATCCAGCCCCTCGCCCACGAGCGCGGCGACGTGGCCGTCGCCGCGGAACTCGCGCAGCAGCGTCTGGGCGTGCCACAGCGCGAGGTGTGGCTCGTCCGGCCACGGCAGTGCCGCGTGCCCGGCGAAGAGCGGCCGGCCCTCCGGGTGCTCGCACGCGACCTCGGCGGCCCGCCGCAAGGTCGCCGCCGCGTCGGCCAGATCGGCTGACGCGAGCACCTCGTCGCCGAACGCACGGCGCAGCGACGAGTCGACCGCTGCCAGTCGCGCCGTCAGCAGCTGCTCGGGCGTCGTCGTGGCCCCACATGCCCGTGGTCGCTCGACGCACCAGGCCCGGGTGGAAGTTGAAGAACGTGGCGATCACCACCTCGGGTGCCACCGCGCCCATCGCCGCAGCACGCGAGCCGAAGTAGCCGGCGCGGTGGTGGCTGACGCCCACCTCGGCGTAGCGGGGCGGCGCGTCGGGCGTGAAGTAGATCATCCCGTGCACGGCCTCGAAGCTCCGCCACGTGCGGCGGGCGTCGGCGGGCGGGAACGAGGCGTCGGTGGCTCGGGTCATACGGCGCACGGTAGGCCGTCGTACAGTGCGGCGCATGCAGGACCTCAGGGGGAAGGTCGCCGTGATCACCGGCGGCGCGAGCGGGATCGGCAAGGCGATGGCGGTGCGCTTCGCGGCCGAGGGCATGAAGGTGGTGCTGGCCGACATCGACGACGTGAGCCTGCGCCAGGCCGAGGCCGAGATCGCCGAGGGCGGCACCGAGGTGCTCACCGTGGTGGCCGACACCTCGCTCGAACCCGACGTGCAGGCGCTCGCCGCGGCCACCGTCGAGCGCTTCGGCGCGGCGCACGTGCTGTGCAACAACGCGGGCGTGCTCGGCAAGGGCGATGCGTGGCGCGGGTCGTTCAGCACGTGGGAGTGGATGGTCGGCATCAACCTCTACGGCGTGATCCACGGCATCCGGGCCTTCCTGCCGATCATGGAGGACCAGGGCGAGGGGCACATCGTCAACACCGCGTCGATGGCCGGTCTGGTGGCCGTGCCGGGCAACGCGCCGTACGGCGTCACCAAGGCCGCGGTCGTCGCGCTCAGCGAGAGCCTGTTCATCGAGCTGCGCAGCGGTGGGTCGCCGATCGGTGTGAGCGTGCTGTGCCCCGGCTTCGTGCGCACCAACCTGGTGCAGACCCAGAAGTGGAGCGACCGCCTCGGTGCCGAGCCGGCCCCGTCGGCGTCGCCCGTGCAGCAGGCCATCGACGCCCTGCTCAAACAGGGTGTGGCCGAGGGCATCGACGTGTCGATCATCGGCGACCAGGTGGCCGAGGCGATCAAGGCCGACCGGTTCTGGATCCTCACCCACGAGGACATGCGTCATCTGCCCGTCGAGCGGATGCAGCGTGCCGAGCGTCAGGAGAACCCCGCGTGAGCCAGCTCGACATGACCGAGGCCGAGCGCGAGGCGTTCCTCGCCGACGTGCACGTGGGCGTACTGTCGATCGCCCGCCGCGACAAGGGCCCGCTCGCGTTGCCGGTCTGGTACCTCTACGAGCCGGGCGGCGAGGTGCTCGTGTCGATGGACGGCAGCAGCCTCAAGGCGCGCCTGCTCGGCAACACCGGACGTGCCACGCTCACCGCCCAGGTCGAGACGCCGCCGTACCGGTACGTGATGGTCGAGGGCCCGGTGGTGATCGAGCCCGCGTCGCACGACGGCCTCGCACTGGCCAGCCGCTACCTCGGGCCCGAGCTCGGCGCGTGGTACGCCGAGCGCAACCCCGCAGGCGCCGACTCGGTGACCGTGCGGCTGCGGCCCCAGCAGTGGCTCACCTGCGACTACGGGAAGATGTGATCCGCTGCCCCTGAGCCGGCTCAGCCGGGGATCCAGGTGCCGTGGAACCCGTACGGCACGCGCTGCGGCATCTCGATCGACGCCACCGGACCGGCCGGCACGTCGGTCGCGTCGACGATCGTCAGGTGCGTCACGCCGGTGGCGTCGTCGTGCACGAAGCCGAACAGCCATCCCGCGTCGTCGGCCGTGTCGCTGCCGCCCGGCACGAACAGCCACTCGCCGCTGTGTGAGGTGGGCCCCGGATCCCAGGTCTCGCGGGTGCCGCGCTCGAAGTCGTGCTTGATCAGCCCGCCGAGGTCGACGGTCGTGTCGCTCGGCCGAGTGCCCGCCAGGTAGCCGTAGCGGTGCTCGCGGCCGAGGCGCCGCGGGTCGCGGCTCGGCAGGTCGCCGGGGTTCTCGGTCTCGAGCACGTCGTCGGTCACCGTGCCGACGACGGTGTCGACCGTCCAGCGACGCAGTGAGCCCTCCCCGCCGAACAGGTCGCCCTCGGCGAACATCCGGCTCAGCCGACAGATGTCGATCACGACCTCGTCACCGCGGCGGAACGCGTTGACGCCGTGGAACGCGTAGCAGGGGTCGATGTCGAACCAGCGCAGCTGACCGGCACCACCCGCGAGTGGCATCACGCCGATACGGGCACCCACCTCGGGGCGCCAGCGGTAGGGGAACGCGCCCGAGCTCGGGTCGTCGATGTAGGCGATCGCGGCGTCGAGGTCGAACACGACCGGCAGGTCCCAGAACACGGCATCGGTCTCGGTGATCGCGAAGTCGTGGATCATCGTGCTGTTCGGGAGCTCGATCGGCTCGACGTGGCTCATCGTGCCGTCGGGCTCGATCACGTGGTACGTCAGATAGGGCGGGGTGAACCCGTAGCCGAACGAGTGCATCCGCCCGGTGGCCGGGTCGATCTTCGGGTGCGCGGTGAAGCTCGACGTGAGCACGCCACCGAAGTCGTGCGCGCCGACGGTCGACAGGTCGTCGGGCGAGAGCTCGTACGGGAAGCCGACCTCGCCGCTCGTGAGCAGACGGCCGCCGTGCCACAGCGCCGACACGTTCGACTGGTTCGACGCCCCTCCCGGTGCGCCCTGCCCGAAGCCGAGCCCGCTGGTGTAGAGCGGGGTGCGCACCCAGCGGTTGCGGTACGCGGTGGCGCGTCCGGCCTCGAGCCGCACCGCGTGCGCCATGCCGTCGCCGAAGAACCAGTGAGGTGAGTCGCCGTTGGCCGGGTTCGAGCCGTTGCGCACGTACGTGCCCGTGAGCTCGGGTGGAATCGCGCCACGGACGGTGAGATCGGTCGCATCGACCTCGCGGTCGACCGGCGCGAAGCCGCCCTGCATCCACCAGGGTCGTGAGGGGTCGACCGGCGTCGTGGCGGAGACGGCGATCGTGGCCGTGGTGGTGGGTGCGACGGTGGCGGTGGTCGGTGTCGTGGTCGGTGTCGTGGCGGGTGCGGCGGTCGTGGCGGGCGACCCCTCGCCGTCGTCACCGGAGCATGCGGCCACGAAGGCGGCGATCGGCGCCGCACCGGCGCCGAGCACGGCCCACCGCGCCAGATCCCGCCGACTCATCCCCGCGCCACTCGCCATGGCGTGGAGTCTCGCACCCAACCCTTGCTCCACCCGCTCCACCCCTGCTCGCGCGGAGGGTGCTCGTCTGCGCGCGTGGGATTCCGTAGCATCGGACGAATGGCCGAACGTACGCGCGGGACGAGCACGTCGAACTTCGGCGTGTCCCGGCGCGAGAACCACGACTCGTCGGCCTTCTACGCGCGCTTCTCGGCCCCCGACGTCAGCGCCGACGAGACGATCGAGGCCCCGAAGGAGCTCGACCGGATCGTGGTCGGCGACGCTCGCGACATGCGCGAGGTGGCCGACAACTCGGTCGCCCTCGTGGTCACCTCCCCGCCGTACTTCGCCGGCAAGGCGTACGAGGAGGCGCTCGGCGAGGGCCACATCCCGGCCACCTACCTCGACTACCTGCAGATGCTGCGCGACGTGTTCGCCGAGTGCGTGCGCGTGCTCGAACCCGGTGGTCGCATCGCCGTCAACGTCGCCAACCTCGGCCGTCGCCCGTACCGCTCGCTGTCGGCCGACATCACCTCGATCCTGCAGGACGACCTGCGCCTGCTCCTGCGCGGCGAGATCGTCTGGGTGAAGCAGCGGGGCGCGTCGGGTTCGTGCGCGTGGGGTTCGTTCCAACGTCCCGGCAACCCGGTGCTGCGCGACGTGAGCGAGCGCGTGATCGTGGCCAGCAAGGGCCGCTTCGACCGGGCGGTCGACGCCAAGAAGCGTGCCAAGCGCGACCTGCCGTCGGTCAGCAGCCTCACGCGTGACGAGTTCATGGAGGCCACGCTCGACGTGTGGGAGATGCCCGCCGAGAGCGCCTCGCGTGTCGGCCATCCCGCGCCCTTCCCGGTCGCGTTGCCCGAGCGGCTCATCCACCTGCACACGTACGTCGGCGATCTGGTGCTCGACCCGTTCATGGGGTCGGGCAGCACCGCCGTCGCTGCCGTGCGCACCGGCCGCCACTACATCGGCTACGACACCGACCCCGCCTACGTCGAGGCCGCCGATGCCCGCATCGCCCGCGAAGCCGAGGCCGCGGCGTCGATCCGTGGCGCGGTCGCGCTGTCGCCCGGCGAGGGTCGCGACACCGATCCGGTCACCGGGGGCTGGGCGGCCAAGGACCTGGCCCGCCAGTGCCTGGTCGACGCGGGCTTCACCGACGTCGACGACGACGCCGTGGTGACCACCGGCGTGCAGCCGACGTTCCGCTGCCGATCCGCCGACGGCACGACGTGGTGGGTCGAGGTGGCCGGTGGCCGCACCGGTTCACGTCCGGGCCTGCTGCGGCTCGAGCACCTGTGGAAGTCGATCGCGAAAGGTGCCGTGGTCGCCGCCACCGATCCCGCTGCTCGGTACGCGGTGGTGGCCTGGGGCCTGCCCGCGGCGGCGTCGGGTGGCAAGGCGCTCGACGCGGTCACCGGACCGGGTCGGCCCGTCGCCGCGGTGATCGACCTGTCGTCACCCGACTGCGTCACCGCCCTGCGCGCGCTCACCTGATCAGCCTTCTGGTCGCGAATCCTCTCGGTTTCCGAGAGGATTCGCGACCAGAACATCACGAGCTGGTGTCGACCCAGTCGGTCAGCAGGTCCGGCACGCGGAGGTGTTCGGGGATCGCATCGGCGCCCGCGCCGGCGATGATCGAACGGTCGATCGTCGCGTGCAGGTGCCAGATCCGGCGCTCCTGGTAGTTGAGCGGGATGCCGCCGTGCGCGGCGCTCTCGACCGAACGCTGGATCGGCTCGAGGTTCTCGGCGTCCTCGTCCATCACCACGTCGAACGCCGCGAAACGCTTGTCCCACACGGGGTTGCGCTCGGGCTCGACGCCCTCGGCGGGACCGAGCCAGATGCGCTCGAGCCGTGTGCGGTCGATCGCTTCGGGCCAGAACTGCAGCAGCGGGAAGCCCGCCTTGTCGAGCGGGCTGATGAGGTTCGGGAAGACGCTGTACGCCGGGTTGTGCGTGTCGAACAGCCGACCGAGCCCCTCGACGATCGGCAGTCCGCGGTGGCTGTCGCGCCCGCCGGCCATCACCGCTTCCGACAACGGCGTGTACATCCGCGAATGCCCGTTCGCGATCAGGCTGATCGCCGCGCCGGCTGGGCGCAGCACCCCCGCGACGGTGTTCGTGTGGATCGTCTTGGCGTGGTACACCTCGAGGAAGCCCTCGGCCATGATCTTCCAGTTGCACCGGTGCGTCGTCGTGGTGCGGGCCACCACGCGCAGGTCGGCGGTGACCAGTTCGCGCAGCTCGTCGGCGAGCGGGCCGAGGTAGTCGAGCAGCGACATCGCGTCGTCGTCGAAGTTCACGAACAGCAGCCCACCCCAGGCTTCGCACCGCACCGGCACGAGCCCGCGCTCGTCGGGCTGCAGGCCGACGAAGTCGCGCTCGTCGGGCACGCGCACCAGCCGACCCACCTGGTCGAACGACCACGAGTGGTACTGGCACACCATCAGCCGGCAGGTGCCGCACTCGTCGCGCACCACCGGCGCGCCACGGTGGCGGCACGAGTTGAAGAACGCCCGCACCACGCCGTCGTCGCCGCGGATCATCACCAGTGGGCGACCGACGACGTCGATCGTGCGGTAGCTCCCAGGGTCGGGCAGCTCGGACGTGTGCGCGGCGAAGATCCAGTTCCGACCGAAGACGTGACGCTGTTCGAGCTGCCAGATGCGTTCGTCGGTGTAGCGACCGAGCGGCAGATCCGGGAGCTTCGGGAAGTCGTCCGGTGGCGCTGTGCGAGCGAACTCGTAGGCCGTCTGGGCATCGATGCGATCGATGAACGCCTGGTCCATGGCCGTCACCATGCCACGATCGACAGGGCGAAGCGATCATCGGCCCAGGCCTCGAGCGCGTCGAGCGGATGCAGGTCGCTGCACAGCAGGTGGCGCGCCAGCCGGCCCTTGGCCGCCTTCGCGTCGTGCCCCACGACACGACCGGTGCCGCCGCCGGCGCGTTCGACGAACGCGACGCTCACCCCGCGTTTCCCCTCCGGCTCGAACGCCGCCCGGTGCTCGAGCGGCAGGAGGTCGACGACGAAGCGCCGCTTGGCCCAGCGGCCGATCGTCTCGCTGACGGCCGGTCGCCACCAGGTGGACAGCTTGCCCATGGGCGCGAGCGACGCACCCATCTTCAGGCGGTAGTCGGGTACCGGATCGTCGACGCCCACGACGCCCATCAACCCCGACACGACCACGATCGACCCGTGCGCACGTCGGCGTGCCTCGGTGGACAGCGACGCCAGGCCGAGGTGGTCCCACACCACGCCGGTGTAGCGCTCGCCCGCCCGGCGCACCGGGGCGCCGAGCAGCGAGCCGTTGGCCGATTGCGCCCGTGCCAGATGGGCGCCGCCGACGCCGAGGAGCTTCTCGTCACCGCCGCCGATGGCCGCCAGCGCGCACGCGACCTGTTCGCGCCGTTCGGCCAACCCGCGGAACGCCACCGTGCCGGCGGCCGGATCCCACCTGCCGCGTCCGCCCTCCGCCTTGCCTTCCGACGGAGGGAGCAGGAGCGCGAGCGGCGGTGTCGAGGTCACGGCGTGAGATCTTCCCCGAAGGCGGGCGGTCGTCGCGCATCCTGTCCGACCCGCCGGGTGACCCGGTGCAGCAGTACCTGGGTGGACGCGCTCGCCTCGACCCCCAGCTCGTCCATCGCCTGGCTGAGCCGAGCGACCGATCGTCGCAGCTCGGCCGCGTCGTCGAGACGGAGGTCCGCCGCGATCGCCAGCCGGTGTGCCTGCTCGCGGTACGGGTCGACCGCGAGCACGTCGAGCGCCAACCGCTTGGCCTCGGCCGCGTTGCCGGCGGAGATGTACAGCTCGCCGAGCCGCAACAGCAGGCCGACGTGACGTCCGCGGACCCGTTCGAGCGTGCCGGTCAGGTCGACCAGCTCGTCGAGGTCCGGGTACGGCACGCCGCGCCACAGCCCGACGATGCGGCTGAGTGCATCGCGTTCGGCGACCAGCTCGTTCGAGCGGTCGAGCTGCCACGCCCGCTCGTCCGCCTCCCATGCGTCGACGTGCAGATGATCGGACGGGTGCAGCGCGATCGACGAGTGGTCGACCCGCACGTGGTAGCCGGCGGTGCCCGCCGGGCGATCGGGCTCGAGCACCTTGCGGAGATGGGTCAAGGTGACGCGCAGGTTCTTCGACGCAGCCTCCGGCGCCAGCTCTGGCCAGAGCAGCGCCATGGCCCGGTCGCGGGTGACCGCTCGCTCGAGCACGAGCAGCTCGAGCAGTTGTCGGACACGCTGGCGGCGCATCTCGGGTGCGGCGCTCGCCACGCCGTCGTGGAGCACCGAGAGCGGGCCGAGCACCCGGATCGAGGTGACCATGCCGGGTGTGTTGGGGAGCCTGGCCAGCAGCGCAGCGGCGCCAGGTAGGTGGCGGCTGCCGAGCGCGGCCCGCCGTCCCAACTCGTCGGTCGCCGCGGGGCCGACGAGCGATGCGACGTCTCGCCAGATCGCGTCGGCCCGTGGGTCGTCGTGCTCGACCAGCCCGGCGATCAACTCGACGGTCCACGGCAGCGGGAGGTGCGTCACCACCGCCGCCACGTCGGGGAGGGGTCCGGGGGTGCGACCGTCGCGGACGGTCAGGAGCGCTCGCGCGCTCGTGCGCGCCGAGTCGTGGTCGGGTCCGAGCGGCACCTGGTCCCACCGGGCGCGGAGCTCCGGTGACAGCACGTAGCCGAGCGCCGGGAATCGTCGCAGGTGCCGCTCGCCCAGCCGGTCGTCGACCCCGAAGCGCTGCAGGTGGTCGCGGTACACCGCGGCGGCGGCGTCGTCGTCGCCGGCGAGCACGTGACGGGCCGCGGTCGCGTAGGTGAGATGCGCCGAGTCGCGTGCGTTGTCGAACGCGAGGGCGGCGATCGTCCCGTCGGCCCAGATGGACTCCACGTCGTCG
>WBZM01004108.1_pt1 | contig 10813 bp, 1 predicted proteins | sample 5204271 | NCBI WGS metagenome assembly WBZM01 (sample SAMN12344346, study PRJNA552823) | activated sludge metagenome | biome: Activated sludge suspended growth; feature: Nitrification reactor; material: Wastewater; isolation source: activated sludge from nitrification reactor of wastewater treatment...
CCAATAATCAATCGCTACACCGGAGAATGTACTTGACCAAATTGGTGCAACTCCTGCTCCTTGTGACAACAGAACTTGACCCGTTGTACCGGCTGTTCCATTAGGCATAAGTGCATTACTGAAACGTACATTTCCACTAACTTCCAAACGCTCATTCGGGGTTAAAGTACCAATACCTACACGATTAGTTGCATTTATAGAAATACCCGTTCCGCCATTAACACCAAGAGTCAATGAGTCAACATTCGCAGTACCAAACAAAGTACCGATTCTATAACCTGTTGTACTACTTTGTTTTAGCTCAAGACGACCCATGTTCGCATTTGTATGAATCAATTGAAGATTCATTGTTCCTTCTTTGAGTAATAAACGCGGAGTGCTATTCGTACGCAAACTTAAATCTTTAGCATCGTTTGTTCCTAAGTAATTATTCGTAGGGTCAGTGCCGGCATTACCGGTAAGTGACCACCCGGGAAGGGCAACCCACTGACCAAATATTCTACCGTAAAACCCTTGCGGTGATCCCGGTGTATTATCAGATTGATAGACAAGAAGACCATCGCTTGGAGAACCAATTGCTAAGCGTTGCGCTTGTGTCATTCGTGGGAAAAGAACACCTTTCGTCGTTGATGTAAGATTTAACAATGCACTTGCATCGTCCGTTGGGGAACCAATACCCACATTGCCCGAAGTGAAAACTCGCATACGTTCAACTGCATTCGTACGAACCACCAAAGGTTGATTATCCGATGTTCCAATGTAATTGATTGTCGGGTTTGTTCCTGCATTACCAAGTAAAGCCCAAGCAGAATCCGATACTTTTTTATAGCCCGCAATGGCTGTAATATTTGCCCAGCTCATTGAACCTGCGGCTGTTGAAATTAATACTTGATTATTTGCCGGAGCTGCTATTGGCAATGTGTAATTAATATTCGCTGTTTGTGCGCCTGCTTGGAATGTTGAAATAAAATTACCGGCGGGATTTTCAAATTGGAACTGCTGGGCTGTGCCGCCATTACTTTCCAAGCGCATATTACCTGTTGAAAACAGTGTTAATCGTTCAATATTATTGGTACGTATCGGTAAATCAAAGGCATTTTTTGTTCCAAGGAATTTACCCGCTGTGACACTATTACCATTCAATGACCATGCAGAATCGCTCACAATAAGTCCTCCGCCGGAAGCATTAGTCCAGCTCAAATTACCTGCTCCATCCGTGCGTAATACTTGGTTTGCACTACCATCTGTGGCAGGCAATGTCCATGTCACATTACTTATAATATTTGCAGGTGCTTGGAATGCAACAAAGTTAGAATTATCGGCATCGCCAAAGCGTATGTCTGATTGATTTGCTACACGAACATTTCCATTAAATGTCTTATCTCCGGCTAATGTTTGAGCACCGGTTGTAATAACACCGCGTGCAGTTGTCGAAGCATCAGGTAAGTTAAATGTATGCGTTGTACCTGAACTCGCTATATTAAAATCAGAACCTGTTGTGCCTGTTGCAAATGTTTGTGTTGAGCCGGTTAAACCATTAAGGGATGTAATTGCGGTGACATTGCTCCAACTCAAAGTACCGGAACCATTAGTAATCAGCACTTGATTTGCAGTACCGTCAGCCGATGGTAATGTCCATGTGACATTTGAGGAAACATTTGTTGGCGCTCTCAACCCTATAAAATTAGAGTTATCACCATCTGAGAACTGAAGTGTTTGTGTTGTGCCGCCTGCTGCTAATAATGAAACACCTCCGCCCGAAAGTACTGATATTCTCTGCGTATTATTTGTTCTGATTCTGAAATCTTGTGCATCCGTTGTACCCAAGAAATTAGTACTCGGATTTGTGCTTGCATTACCCGTTAATGTCCAATTCAAGCCATTACCCCAACCTAAAGTAATGTCAGACCCTGCGACAGAGCTGGCAGTAAGTACTTGATTTGCTGTTGGCAATGCCGTTGGGAGAATATAGTTAATCGTTGTTGTTCCTTGATTGCCCGCTCGAATTGTGGAATATCCTGTTGAATTACCACGAAATTCTAACTGGTCATTTGCACCACTGATTCTAATATCACCATCAACATCAAGCTCTTGTCCCGGAGTTGTTGTACCGATACCAACGCGCTTATTCGAATTATCCCAATACAATTCTGCATCGGAGCCAAGTGTATTCGTCGCTGTCCAGAAAGCAATCCGTGTGGCAACACCTTGGCCTGAAATCACTTGATTACCGCCCGATAAATCAACTGTTGACCAAGATAGTGTTCCCGAATTATTGGATGTCAAAATACCATTTGTACCGGGTAATGCTGTTGGTAAAGTATAAGTAATATCACTACTTTGTGCGCCGGCTTGGAATGCCGTATAATTTGTTCCAACACCGGGCTCTTGGAAACGAATTTGTCCTGCAGTACCGCTGTTCGAGATGAGGAAATTACCATCACGAAGCTCAAAACGCTCGGATGGATTCGTTAGCCCTATACCTAATCGCGGTCCGGCAACATTGGGTACTAATCTCATACCTTCAACATTGTTTACGCGGAACGGAAATGGCTGATTATCTACTGTACCAATATAGTTTCCACCGGCACCGGTATTACCGCCAACACGCCAGAATAAATTATTACCATCGTTCCAGCTCCATTGACCGCTTGTATTTGTTGTCAATACCATATTATTTGTTGACGGTGCAGAGCTTGGCCAATAATAATTAACACTGGCTGATAAATCTTGGTCAGTACGTGTTGATAAAGCAATATAATGACTTGTACCCGCTGAAGCAGGATTAAAGTTTCTTTCTGCCCACCGTGTTTCACGCGGCGTACCAATACCGTTAGTGATAATTAAATGACCTTGAATTTCAGCACCAAGATCTGTAGAAGTATATGTTGTTGAACTGGTACCAACACGTAATACATTATTTGCATTATCCCAGAAAAGATTGGAACTTGAAGAAAGTGTTGAATCATCGCTCCACCATGCAATTCTTGTAGCAACACCCGCTCCTGAGCGATATGCATTATTCGGTATATAACCACCGCCACCACCGCTTGTTGGATCCCATGATAAATTTAAACGATAATTGCCACCACCTAAATTGTCAACACTTGCAATTTTAAGAAAATCATTCGCATTGGGCACTGTATTACTTGGTAATTTCCACAAGTAATTATTTGTCTGAATATCTGCATACATGGCTGTGTAATTTGTTCCCGAAGCATCAGGTTCAAAGAAACGCAATTGTAAACCTTCATTATTTTGATTGCGTAAATCCATATAATACGTTTGTGCTAATGTGGAACCACCAACAAATCGTGAATTTCCTCCATCAACGTGGAATCGTTCTGCGGCATTTGTAGTACCAATACCGACATCTCCACCATTTTCAATAACCATCCTTGATTATTATTAGTAAAGAAAGCCATATTTTGATTCTCACGCAAGCGTAATTCGCCCACACTTGATGTGGTAATACCAATATCGAAACCATCATTTCCACCACTACCGCTATTCGTATTTGTTATTTTCAAATATGTTGCATTGCTACCATCGTGAATATGTAGTATGTCTTGGGCATCAATATTACCGATACCAACATTTCCACCGGATTCAACACGAATACGCTCAGTATTATTAGTGCGAATTCTTAAATCAACATTATCCGTAGTGCCGATAAAATTATTAGCTGTACTTGTTCCGGCATTACCGCGCAAAGTCCAGAACCCATCTTGACCACTCGGATTATCAGCTGAAAGCCAGCTCCATTGACCTGAACCATTGCTGATGAGAGCGGAAACTGTGCCTGTTGGAGCAGCTGTCGGTAATGTATAGTTAATATTGGTCGCTCCTTGTGAGCCGGCATTGATTGTGGTAATACCAGTTGAGTTACCTGTAAACTGCAATTGACCATTGGATGAACGTATAAGAATATCACCGTTGACATCAAGTTCTTGCGAAGGAGTAGGCGAACCCACGCCGAGACGAGTATTCGTATTGTCCCAGAATAAATTTGCACTTGATGTAAGAGTATTTGTTGAACCCCAGAATGCGACACGTGTTGCCACGCCTTGTCCTGTGAGTATTTGATTTCCGCCGGACAAATCTACCGTTGACCATGATTGTGTGCCTGTATTATTGGAAGTTAAGACACCATTTGTACCGGGTAATGCCGTAGGAAGTGTATATGTAATATTGGCTCCCTGAGCACCGGCAACAAAATTTGTTGAAAATGTGCCGGCAGGATTTTCTAATTGCAATTGTTGTGCTGTTCCGGCATTACTTTCTAAGCGTACATTACCACCGGATAAAATATTCAGACGCTCAATATTATTTGTGCGAAGGCGTAAGTCTTGAGCATCGGTTGTTCCCAAGAAATTATTCGTCGGGTTAGTGCCTGAATTTCCGATAAGTGACCAAGCATTGGCTAATGCAGCAACACTTTGCCAAGACATAGCACCGGAACCGTTATTTGTAAGCACAGTATTAGCAACACCTTGTGTTGTCGGCAATGTATAAGTGATGTCTGCACCTTGAGCACCGGCAATGATATTAGTTGAAAATGTTCCTGCAGGATTTTCAAATTGTAATTGCTGTGCTGTTCCGGCATTGCTTTCCAATCGTACATTACCACCTGATAAGATATTAATACGCTCAATATTATTTGTGCGAATTCTCATATCAGCTGCTGTTGTGGTTCCAAGGAAATTACTTGCGGGGTTAATTCCTGAGTTACCTACTAAATTCCAAGCATTGGAACGAATAAAAGGACGTGCAATACTAAGTACAACGGAATCTGCACGACGTTTAAGAAGATCGCCATTATTATCAGCAGTGATGATACCATCATTAGCAGAAGGAGACCATGATGTTGCCACAGCATTAGAACTGAGTGACCCCATACGCACATTCGCAGTACCCGCTGTGCCGGTTATTTCTAAAAGTGATGATGAATTGGGTGTACCGGTACCAACACCAAGTTGACCGGAAGCAGTTACCACTACAGGAGTTGCGCCATTATAAAAGAAAGCACGTCGGCTTCCCGCTCCCGGGGCAATTGCATTTACTTCTACACCTGTAAAGTTCCCAAATGACATCGTTGGTGATGCTATACTTAATCCATACACATTACCAAAAGTACCACCTGTATTTGACGGATTGAATCTAAAACCATAATAATTGCCGATTGTACCTGTGCTGCCTGTTCCATCAGCAAGAAATCCTGTCCATGTTGAGATATTAGGGCTGTTTGTTCCGGTCATAAGACGAGACTGGCTACCCACAACCTCGTTAAAACTACCGGATGTTTGTGCATCAACTTGATTGAATTCTGATGTTACTGTACCCGCTGAACCACCCGTACCTAACACTAAACTATTCCAAGCTGTTCTTGTTCCATCTTGAGCTTGAACATTGTTTGTTCTAAAATTTGTTGTATTAACTACTGCACGTGATGCCTGCGCAGATGTCGGTGTATTTGAGATAAGTGTTCCGTTTGCACCGGTAGTCACTTGTATTTTTTCAATATTATTAACGCGAATTGAAAGAGCTTGATTATCTAATGTTCCTAAAAAGTTCGTCGTCGGATTTGTACCTGTATTACCCGTCAATGACCAGTCTGCACCCGCGCCCCATGCAGGAACTCCGCCGGTAATTGTTAATACTTGATTATTTGAACCGGGTGCTAAAAGAGTCCAGTTTGTTCCATTACTTACGAGCATTGTACCATTAGCACCGGCTGACGTTAATCCTGTACCTCCATTTGTAATTCCGAGAGTACCGGTAACTTCAGAAGAAGATGCCAAATTAACTTGTCCTGTTGATAATACACCTGCTGCACTATTCTTTACTATACCCGCAGTAGCAAATTTTCCAATAATGACATTCCCGGCATTGCCCGGTGAACTTAAAGTGAGGTTATGTGTATTAAGATTGACTGTTGTGCTTTTATTTAGTGTACCGCCTAATTGTACGGTATCTCCTGATTTACTTAAACCATTATTTGCAGGGACATTAATTGCAACTGTTGACCATTGTAAAGTTCCACTACCATTTGTCGAAAGTACTTGCCCGATTGTTCCATCAGCGTTTGGTAATGTCCAAATGACATTGCTGCCCACGGCATTTGGTGCTTGGAAACCCACATAATTTGAATTATCCGCATCGCCAAAGCGCGCATCTGTTTGATTTGCATGCAAAACATCACCTGTAAATGTTTTTGCACCCGCAAATGTTTGAATACCGGTAGTCACAACACCACGTGCAGATGTTGAAGCATCCGGTAAGTTAAATGTGTGAGTAGATCCTGCACTGTTGATTGTAAAATCTGTTCCTGTAGTACCCGTTGCAAATGTTTGCGTTGAATTTGTTAAACCATTAAGAGATGTAATGGCATTTGGAGCATTTTGCCATGAAGGAACGCCCGCATTAATTGTCAATATTTGATTATTGGAACCCGGTCCTAAAATTGTCCAATTTGTTCCATTGCTGACAAGCATTGAACCATTCGAACCGGCTGTGGTTAATCCTGTACCACCATTTGTAATTCCGAGAGTACCGGTAACTTCTGATGTTGACGATAAGTTTACTTGACCGGTTGATAATACACCCGAAGCATTGTTTTTAACAATCCCGGCTGTAGTGAATTTACCGATAATCACATTTCCGGCATCACCGCTATTCGATAAAGTTAAACTACGTGTTCCGAAAGGTATATTAGTATTCTGATTAAGAGATCCGCCAAGTTTAATTGTGTCGCCTGCTTTTGTAATACCATTAGCACCAACAATTGCTGCTGTTGGTGATCCCCATGTTGGTGTTCCCGTACCATTCGATACCAATACTTGACCACCTGTTCCTACGGCTGTATAATTCAAACTTGTGCCATTAGAAAATGCGATGGTTCCCGCTCCACCTATCGTGCTGCTGTTTGTTCCACCATTAGCTATCGGTAAGATGCCGTTTACTTCAGCTGTCGTTAAATCTACTGCATTGGTTAATGAACCACTGCCTACAAAACGATTTGCTTGCACTACACCTGTACCATTGGGTGCTAAGATTACAGTTCCGTCAACTGTGATATTACCTGCGCCATTGTATGTCAATGTACGGCTATTCATTCCTACCGATGTATTCTTGATAAAAGTGCCACCGATCTGAACAGTATCGCCCGATTTTGTCAAGCCATTATTAACAGGCGTTAAATTACTTAGGTTCTGCCATGTTGGAGTACCGGTACCATTAGATATCAATACCTGACCATTTGTACCTACGGCTGTATAATTCAAACTTGTGCCATTGGAAAATGCGACGGTTCCTGCCCCACCTATCGTGCTGCTGTTTGTTCCACCATTAGCTATCGGTAAGATGCCTGTCACTTCTGTGCTTGAAGCTAAATTTACTTGACCTGTAGATAAGACACCTGCTGCACTATTCTTTACGATACCTGCTGTTGCAAACTGAGAAATCGTCACATTACCGGAACCGCTCAAAGTAAAAGAATTTCCGGCTAAAGCTATTGTTGTCGGCTGAATTAAGGTTCCACCTAATTGTACAGTATTTGTTGTTCGTGTTAACCCATTATTAAATGTCAATGGTTGTTCGTAACTTGTTGTCCAACTCAAATTACCGGAACCATCATTTAACAAAATAGAATTTGCTCCACCTTGAGAAATCGGAAGAACATAGTCAATATTTGCCAATTGCGCACCGGCACGGAATGTTGATGTGAATGTGCCGGCAGGATTTTGAAATTGTAGCTGTTGCGCAGTTCCGGCATTACTTAATAAACGTAAACCACCACCCGCTAACAAGCGTAAACGCTCAATATCGGTTGAACGTACAACAAAATCCTGTGCATTTTTAGTTCCTATATATTCGGTTGCTGAATTGGTAATAGTATTACCACCCAACAACCACGCATTCGTTAAATTAGTAACCGGTTGCCATGATAGTGCACCTGCACCATCATTTACTAAAATATTATTAGCACCACCGATTGTCACTGGTAATGTATAAGAGATATTTGCAGCGCCTTGTGCTCCTGCTTGGAATGTTGTTACTCCCGTTCCGGTTCCTTTGAAATGTAATTGATTACCGGTACCTGATAAATAAAGATTGCCATCAATGGTGAGTGTCTGCGAAGGTGTCGGTACATTAATACCGAGACGGCTATTGACATTATCCCAGAATAAATTAGCACTTGAGGTCAAACTTGTTGAGGGACTACCAACTGTACCATTCCAAAATGCAACACGAGTTGCAACACCATTGCCTGTCAATACCGATTCTCCCGTCGGTATATTATTCCAAGTTAATGTTCCTGAATTTGTTGTTGTCAAATAACCATTATTCGTTGGTAGTGTCGGTGGCAACAAATAATTAATATTTGCTGATTGATTGACCGATTGGAATGAAGAAACAAAGGCACCATTGGGTGTTTGGAATTGCAGTTGTTGCGATAGACCACCGGCAGCCGGGATTAAAGCACCACCGGATGCCAATAAACGTAAACGCTCAACGGAATTAGCCCGCATGGCGAAATCAACATTTGTATTGGTACCTATATACTCTGTATTTGGATTCGTAATGTTGCCATTACCACCAACCAGCCAATTGTTCGCAAGAAGGTTTATATTCTTCCAAGACAATACGCCACTACCGTCGGTTACCAATACTTCATTATTGACACCATCATCAATGGGCCACGTCAAAGTATAGCTGGTAAAATTCGGCACCGGTGTTTGGAAACGGATTGTGCTTTCAGGACTTCCGTCATTGTCCAACACGAGGCGTTGCACCTTATGATCACGCGCTTGACCGAATGATTCGGTAACGATTCCGCACATGAGAAGAATCACGATTGGGAGAAATCGGAACTTCATAGTTTTCTCACTCTTATATAGTAATTTTTTGTTCAATTTATGTAATATATTAAGGTATAACGATATAACTCAATTTTGCACCATTCGGTACTGCACCGCTAAATTGCACCACAAAAGACGTTCCATCTGTAATTTGGCTCACATACGCTGTGATGGTGCAAGGTGTACCCGATGTTTCAAAACCAATCGTAATAACTGAGTTCTGATTCAATGCCGGCATAGAACCGGATATTGTCACTGTTTTTGCATCCGGTGTCAAAATGACTTTACCTTTATAGACAGAAACGAATGTTGCTCCCGGCGATGGGTTATTCCATGTCAAGTTACCGGCACCATCATTTTGCAAGATTGCATTTGCATTACCCTGTGTCGGCGGTAAGGTATAATTGATATTGGCTGCTTGACCCGGAGTTGAACTTATTGTCGTACCGAAAGTATTTGCTGTATTGTTGAAAGTTAAACTTGTTGGAGTTAATCCATTACCCGGAAGAGTAACATTGGCTGATGTACCACTGATATTAATACGGTCTTGATTGCCGGCAACAACTTTTATACCTCCTGTTGGGTTGGTATTACCAAATACAGTACTTGTCGGATTTGCATTACCGCCAACTTTCCAGTCCTCAGTTAATGTGTCAAGACTTCTCCAAATCGGCTTTCCGGTATTATCTTGAGCAAGAACATAGCCGGGTTGATTTGTTGAATTGTACTGTGCTGCAATATTCAAGGCATTTCCAACGAGAATAGCATTTTGTTGTAATGGTAACTGAGGCAACTGATTGAAGATAGCGACAGAATTAAATTGTGCCGTATCGCCAAAGGTCACTTTATCTGTTGTATTGACAGTAGAATTAAACACAGTAGGACCATTAACCGTTGTATTTCCTGTTAAAGTAGTATTTGATGCTGTACTGTTATTAATTGTTGAGGTATTAACTGTTGAATTGTTAATTGTAAGATTAGCAAGAGTATTTGTCCACAGAGGTGAATTATTTGCACCGTGGCTAATCATCACATCACCAAAACTACCATCAGATCCACGAGTATTCAGAGCTGCATTTGTATCGGTTGCAGACCCTAAATTTAATCCTGTACCGAAAATCACATTACCGACATTGCCTGCTGCGCCTATCGTAAGATTATAATTTGCAACACTTAATGTTGTGTTTTTGATTAATGGTGTTCCACCAAACATGACAGTATCATTTGATAAACTTACACCATTTGCAAATTGATAGAGACCTGTGCTCGGAACCCATGTTGGTAAACCGGCTTGAATTTTTAATACTGTGTTATTTGCACCCGGCGCCAAAGTGTCAGCCATATCGGTTGTATCACCATAAATAATCTGACCTTTTTTCAATGGGAATATCGGTATTTGTGCAAATGTTACTGTTGAGTCAAAATTGACTGTATTATTAAATGTTGCATTATTGTTTACCGTCAATTGTGAATTGAAAATTGTGTTACCGTTAAATGTGGTTGTTGTACCGTTATTAAATGTTACTGAAGTACTGTTTATCGTTGTATTTGCACCTGTTAAAGTAAAGTTGCTGAGATATTTATTCGATAGTGTATCAACCCAGCGTGGTGAATTACCTGCCCCCATTCCTATAAGAATTTGATCTGCATTACCATCATTTCCGCGTGTTCTTAGCGGTACAGAAGTATTTGTACTATCACCCAAATTAATACCTGTCTCGAAACTTGTTGTACCTGTTTGACCTGCATTTCCAATTGTTAAGTTATATGTTCCTAAACCGAGTGTCGTATTTTTAATAAAGTTACCACCTAGTGTCACTGAATCGCCATTAAGACTAATACCATTATAGAAGGAATAAATTCCTGTTCCTGATTGCCATGTAGGGATACCACTGACGATACGGAGAACGGAACCATTCGCACCCGGGGCTACACTGTCAGCATAACCTAAG
>WBZM01004110.1_pt1 | contig 10812 bp, 14 predicted proteins | sample 5204271 | NCBI WGS metagenome assembly WBZM01 (sample SAMN12344346, study PRJNA552823) | activated sludge metagenome | biome: Activated sludge suspended growth; feature: Nitrification reactor; material: Wastewater; isolation source: activated sludge from nitrification reactor of wastewater...
ATGTCGACGACGGGCCGCTCGAGCACGACGTGACTCCACCCACGGATAGCCTATGCCCCGGGCCCTCTGATCACGGCGTCACCGGGCTCGCCAGGTTCTGCGGCGCGGACGGCGTGATCATCTGAAAATCGTTGGTCGTGCTCCCGGTGTCCACCGCGTTGCCGGCGGCGCCGCCGGGCTTGCGCTCGATGGACCGGTCGGTGTTGTTGGAGCTGCCCACGTAGGTGAAGGGTGTGCCCTCGCAGATGTAAGTGCCGTCGAAGTTGTCGGTGCCGACGTTGATGCACACCGCGTCGAGGGTTGTCGTTCCGCGGCGGAGGACCAGGCTGATCTCGTCGGGGAACCCGCTGAGGAGGGGGTCGTCCGGCGGGGTTGGGCGGCTGTAGGCGCTGCCAGTGAGGAGGAGGTGGCCGTGGGCGGGGATGGTTTGGCCGTTGGCGGTCCACTTGACGGAGTGCGAGGCCGAGCCTTCGGCGCGCGTCACGATCTCGAACTTTTCTGTGGCGGCGGAGCTCGGCAGGGTGACCGGGAGTGCGAGCGGATTGTAGATCTCGACGAGGTCGTCGTTGCCGCCGCCGGGGCCACGAGGCCAGAGCTCGCTGATGAGCAGCTGAAACTCGCCGCAGGTCCCGTTGCAGGTAGCGCTCTGGCAGTCTGCAGGGACCGAGCAGACCTGGCCCACGAGGCAAGGAGGGCAGGACCCGCCGCAGTCGATGTCCGTCTCGTCTCCGTTGGGCGCGAGGTCGCTGCATGAGGCCTGGCAGACGCCGCCGGTGCAGACGCCTCCAAGGCAGTCATCAGGACCGAAGCAGGAGTCGCCCTCGAGGCATTTCGGGCACTGGCTCCCGCCGCAGTCCGTGTCGCTCTCGCCATTGTTGAGGACGGTGTCGGTGCAGGTCGCGGCGGTGCACGTGTTGTCGGGCGCGCAGATCCCGCTGGAACAATCAGCGGGGGCCAGGCACTCGACGCACACGCCGGCGCCGGTGCAGAGACCGATCATGCAGGGGCTACCCGCGCCGGCATCCGGGTTGCTGCCGACGCCGTTGGTGCAGACGTCCTCGGTGCACTCGTTCCCGTCGACGGGGAGATCGCCATCATCGACCTGCACCGTCGTGGCGCCCAGTCCGTCGCAAACGTCGACCAGGCAGTCTGCTGGGACCTGCATCGCGATGGGCGTGCCGATCGGGGCATCCCCGGTCTCGCAGACGCCACCGAGGCATTCGTAGCTTCTGCACTCGGTGTCCGTGCCGCAGTGCTCCGGGATGAGGCAGCCAACACACTGCCCGACGCCGTTGCAGTAGAGGCCCATGCCGCATGCACTGCCAGCCACGGCGGGGGTGAAGGTGGGCGCCCCCTCGAAGCACGAGTCGACCGTGCACTCCTCACCGTCGTCAGGAAGGTCCGAATCGTCGACCTCCGCCATCGTCGACCCAGCGCCGTCGCACACGGCGACGAGGCAGTCGCCAGCAACCTGCGCGGATGAGGGACTGCCCTGCGGCGCGAACGCGGTGCCGCAGTACCCCGCTGTGCAGACCGCGAGCTCGCAGTCCGGGGCGACCGGGCAGTCTGCCGGTCCGTCACACGCCGAGCCGCCACCTACTCCCGTGCTGCTGCTCGAGCTGGTCGTGCTCGCGGATGAGGAGGTGACGCCTCCGCCGCTGGCCCCGGTGGAGCTCGTGCCTCCGTCGTCACCGCACGCGACGCAGAGCAGCGTGATCGCCAATACCCCCCACGAGGTCCAGCTACCCACGGGTCTCATCCTGATCCTCCTCATGGTTCACACCCCGCCACGCCCCCGTGGTGCGAGCAGCATCCTCGTCTCGGGCCTCCGCAGACGCACGTGGGAGACGAGGACCCGTCGCGGCAGAGGAGATAGCGGGTGCGTTGTGGCTCCGGTGCAGGGGCAGGCTTCGACACCGGCGTCGGCTTCGTCGCGGGGGATGTTCTCGCCGGGGCGGACTTCGGCGCCGCGGCTGGTCCGCCGGGCTTGGCCGTTGGGGTCGAGGTGGGATTGGGGGCAGGGGCTCGGTGCTCGGTCGTCGTCCGGGCTTGGGCGTGGTCGGCCTCGCCAACGGCGTGCGCGGCTGTGGTGTTGGCGGACGGCTTCGCGCGAACCGCGGCGAGAGCGATGAAGAGGACGAAGAACGCGCCGATGGCGCCGATGCAGGAGAGGCCAGCCTTGGATGTGGCTGACCGGCGTGGCGGAGCGACCATCGGGGTCGGCCATGCGCCGTGCGAAGAGCCCGCGATCGGTGCGCGTGCGCGGAGCTCGGCGGAGCGCTCGCACTTCTGGTGCACCAGGCCGAGCGCACTGTAGGTGTACCCCTTGCGCAGCCTCTTCCCGCAGTACGCGCAGTCCCCCATGTGATCGACCACGGCATCACGACCTCGCTATCGGTTCAAGAGTGGTCGCGCTGAACGCGAAGACGCGGCCGCGGAACCGCCGCTGGAAGGGCGTGGACGAGGGCGTAGCTGATCGAGTTGCCAGCTTTCTTAACATTCGGGCGCCGACGGCTCGCGCTCCGACATGCCACTGCAGCCGTGCATGCTCGCGCGCTCGACCAGGACTCGGCCCGAGGCGCTTGAATTCTCACTCTCGACGGCTGTCGGTCAACGCTTGTAAGTTGTTCGCTCGATGCGCTGTCGTCGCTCGGACTTGTCGCTGCGCGCGACGAACTTGTGACCGGCCTTCCGCAAGAGCCGGACGAAACTCATTGCGATGGCCAATCTAGAATTCCCCGAGCATCTCCCAGCGGTCCTTATTGGTGTGCTGGGCTCTCGGCCTACGCTGACGAATGAGCTCCCGTGGGCTCACAGCGTGCACCACCAGCACGGTGGCTACGCCTGCTTGCAAGCCGAGTTCTACGGCGTCGTCCTTCCGCTGCAAGCGGTTCCTGCGTGCGCCGCGCTCATGGCTGGGTTCGACGCGCTTGCCCTCGACTCTCCGTCCAAGTCCGCCTTCGCTTCGACGCCGGAGTTGGCCTCTCTCCATCTGTCTTATGGCGAGCCGTACAGTCGCGAGGAGCTGGATGTCATTCAGCGATTCCTCGGCCGAGCTAGGTTCACGTTTCCTGCGTTGACCAGCGGCACGGAGGCACTGATCGAGTTCGCGACCGCATCCGCAACTGCATTCTTGGGCTGGCCACCACTGATGCTCGAGATGCCACCCGGCTGCGCTCTCGACGAGCCGGATGCGCGTCATCTCGACATCGGTCCGCTGGGCATCTACTCAGGATGGACCTTGTCTCACGCAGCTCTCCGCCGACTCCGGGAGGTAGTCGGAGAGGACGTTCGGGCGTACCTTCTGTGGAATAACAGCGACTAGGGGGAGGCGGTAGATGTGGGACCCGCTCCTGGAGCGCATTCGAGAGATCGCCCTTCACAACTTCCGAGCCCCGCAAGGCAGCCCGCCCGAGGAGGTGCGTCGACAGGGCGACCGTCTGTTCTGGCGCGGCGTACTACTCCTCCCCGGGGCGCTGCTCGTAGGTTGGGCGCTGGTCCGCTACCTGCCTGAACTCGCTTGGATCGACCCTGTCTTCGCGGATCGGCAGATGGCAATCGAGCTTTCGATCCCAGCTGTGGTTGCGGCTTTCGCGGCGATCGCCATCGGTGGCTACCGGTCAATCCTGGGCAAGGAGCCGGACGCCCAAGATGCGTCGTCGACGAAGCGGATCGCTGTCGGCGTTGGCGTGGGCTGCGGGGTGTTGTTCGTGATGCTCCCGCTGTTCGCCATCTTCATCGCTCTGCTGCGCTGAGGAACGGCGGCTGTGACGACACCGGCCTCGTGCCCTCAGGTGGGCCGCGCCGCTCACCGCGTCCGTTCGGGATGCGGACGCCGACGCGGGAGCGGTCCGCTGGACGGTAGACGGTGTATGATGGCGCCGGGGACGAGCAGTATGGTCGTAACCTGCACGCACACGCTGGGAGGCAGTCGTGAGAGACAGCCGCGGGGCGACGACCACGGCGAAGAAGGAGGTCACATGCTTCTGAGCAGCTCACGCCGACTCCTCTTGCTCGCGGTGGGGCTTTCCGCTTGTGACGCCGGTTCGCCCGACTGGGTGCTCGGGACCTTCTCCAACCAACCCAACGCGGTCGGGCTAACTTCGATCGTTCACTACGAGTTTCGCGAAGACGGCACGTTCGCTCGGACCCAGGTCAGGGGCTGTGGGGATAATCCTCAGGAGCTCTACGAGGAGCACCAATGGCGACGAGTGGAGGATTCGCTCGTCGTCGTCGGCATCGTGCGGGAAGGAGGGGCTGTCGAGGAGTGGCGCGTGAGACCCGGAGAGACCTGCAACCTGGTGGAGGTGGAGCAAGTCTCCAACGGACTGGTACGGGGAACGCTAACGCTGGAGCGCGGCGCGGTTTGCTTGTACGAGCTGCCCCCGTGCGAGATCAACTGTGAGAGCTGCGCGACCGAGTGGTGCGACGAACCTCCGCCTCCGTGCGATGATTGAGCAGGGTCAAAAAGCATCCCGATCACCATGAAGGCGCTCAGGCAAGACACCACGTTCCCCGCCGGAGCCAGCGCCCCTGGCTTCGCGTTCACCAGCACGCCGAACAGGATCACGGAACGAACACCGGCGGCCACGAGATAGGCGCGCCGCCGCGCAAGCTGGGGCAGCGCATCGTGCGTCGTCCGCAGGGCACCGAAGTCCTCCGGCGGAGGTGGCTCGCGGTCGGCCTCGACCGGTTGAGGGGAGCGGTAGGGATCGACGGGGGACATGGGGCTCCTCAGGAACAACGGTGTCGAACCGCGGGCCCGGGCGGATGGGCTACTGCAGTGGCCATCGGTGCGGCCTCGTACTCGGCCAGGCGTGGGGCTCGTGCTCTGGCAGGTCGAAGACGTCGCGGGGCTTGAACACGATCTCGCTATCCAGAGCGATTCGAACCACGTACTCGCAACCGGGATCGCTGATCCAAGGGTCCCCGAGGTGCCACTCGAAGTGAGGCGCCGCGAAGATGCGTTCGTCGTCGGTCTTGGTGCCGTCATCGGCCGTGCGCGTCCCGACCAGACGTGGAGAATATGGGAGGCGACGATCGAAGGTGTAGATCCAACGTGCATTCTCGACATTCTCGCGACCTGAGCTCCCGGGCCACGATTGCTCAGCCGGCACCTGCGACCAGCTGGTCACGCTGATCTCGACTTCTTCGTCGCTGCGTGAGACCACCTTCATGTGCTCGAACCTGCGGCACTCATCTGGCCTGCGATAAGCCGAGCTGTGCGGGACCGGACCGCGGTTCTCGGGCGTCCGAACCACCCATGTTGCTCCAACCTGCCAAGCTTCCGGAAAGCCCCCTCCGAGCGCAGCCCCGTGATCCATCCACCACGCCAGGCTCGCCAGAAGCGGTAGCGCGTTGAGCTGCCCGGGCTCCGACAACAGCGGAGCATCGCAGGCCACGCAGAGGATGAGTGCGCCGATCGCGAGTGGGCTTCGCTCGTCGATCATTCGTGCCGCTTTCGTCCCATGACTCCACCCTCTCAGTTTCGGGAGTCTCAGGGAATCCCGGTGCGACGCCCGATGATGCCGAGAGGCTCACCCGTTGCAGCGTCGACGACCTCCACCCAACCGGCTCGCCCAATGAACGCCTTCGATGCGGATGCGATGAAGCCTTTCTCAGGCGACGGCAGCTCCCACAGTGTCCTTCCAGACTCGAGATCGTACGCTCGCAGACGCTGGTCGAGCCTGTCCCGACCTGCAATCTCGTACCCGCGTCCACCGGTGATCATGAGCTGCCTCCTGGGTATTGCCGCTTTCCAGAGTTGACTCGGCGGTTGACCCGAAAGAGTTGATTGGTGATCGACAGGACAAAGTCGCCACTTCTGCGACCGGGTCCGTCCGCGAGGTTTCGTAGCGAGGCGGGTACGCACTCGACAGATTCGAGTGCTTCACACTGAGATGCAAGGACATCCGGTGGGAACTCGGATAGCTCGATAGAACCGGATTCCAGATCGAGCACAGCCCGGGAGCCAGCGACAGTTGTGTCGAATAGCCACAGCTTGGAAGGGGATGCTGAAGCGGAAAGAAACTGTCCGCCGCCATGGAGTTGGACTTCTCGTTGAATTCTGTTCACCGTCAACGACGGGATATCGACAATCACGACAGTCTTGCTGGTGAAGCTCGTCGCCACCAGGCGAGTCGGCGAAACCGCGATGCCGCCGATCGGCTCGCCGAGTGGAAGGTGCCACAAGAGCTTCAGGCTCGAGCCATCGAACGCACACAGCGCGCGCGCCGGCACGGCACGACCAGGTCTGGCTCGTTGTCATTGGTGATGTCGCCAAGCGCCATGTCGTCGGGGTCGATCTCCAACTCCTCCGACGTCGCCGCCACCGCCTCGTTCCCTTGAGCGGACTTGCTCGCCATGGAGTGCTCCAGCCACGCCGCAAGGCCCATCAGGGTGAGGAGGATGCCAACAGCGATTGCAAACCACACCCAGGGGCGCTTGTGCCGTTCTCGGGAGAGACGCGTCTGTTCGTGCAAGCGACTCGGAGGCATGAGCTTGAGATCTCTAGCGCGGCGCCACCGGGAACGGCGACGGGAAGCGCTCCGCGATGGCGTTCCCGAGCGCCATCATGGCCTCGAAGTGCTGCACGCCGTCCTCCCGCCCCAGGATCCCGAACACGATCCGCGTGACCGCCTCGGCCGCGCGCCGCGCCGCCACCGTGGCCAGCTGGTTCACGCGATCGAGCTCCGCCACCTCGTCCGGTGCGGGCTTCGACCTCGCCATCAGCCCCTGGAGCCACGCGGCTTCATCGGGATCAAGGCTGTGCTTCTCGCTCGTCACGAGCCACCGGCCGTCGGCCTGCTCGACCTGGCGGCTGTGCCGTTTCGGCGCGACACGAGCGGCAGCCCTCTGATCACGGCGTCACCGGGCTCGCCAGGTTCTGCGGCGCGGACGGCGTGATCCTCAACTGCCCCGCAGCGGGCACGGTATGGGCGACAGCGTACTGCGCCGTCGACTCCGCGCACCAGAGCCAGCTCGGCCGCGGCCCCGCCGGCTGGCGCGAGAGCTCGATCATCGGTGGCTGCGCGCTCGTGTGCTCGGGGGAAGGGAACGACAGCGACTGCCCGCCACAGATGCACTGTGTCGAGGACGGCACCGCGGGCGGGACCTTCTTCTGTACAGGGGTCGGAGGGTGAGTGCCGCGTGGTCCTCCCAGCAGGCAGCGAATGGTCTGCGCAACGACGATCGTGCTGCAGGGCGAGCCCTACGGCACGATTTGCGTCAGCGTCGATTCTCGAGACGTTAGGCGCGCTTTGCGAGAGCTGCTGGGTTGAAGCCCGCTGGAACGAGGGTTGCTGATGCCGGAGCGCCATGACGAAAGCGATCGCTGGCAACCGGAGGAGCCCATGCGGAACTGGTTGACCACGAGGTTTCACGGGGTGCGCATCGGCTGCGGCGCGTTCGCAGCCACGGCGCTTTGCCTTGCCCTGAGCAGCTCGGGTTGCGCCCCGCGCCTCATCCAGGACTACGCGGTGAAGACGCCGGGCGCGCAGCGGTGCATCAACCAGGAGCCAGGCAAGTTCGTCTTCGCCGTGCAGGAGGGCACCGCGTACGGGCTGGGCGAGTGCGACCGAGCGCCGACCGGCGAACTCACCAACTGCAAGACCTACGAAGTGGAGTTCGAGTGATGGGGAAGCTCACACGGGTGGCGAGCCTGATGGCGCTGGTGGCCGGCTTGGGCGGATGCGTCGTGGGTCGACAGATCACCGACGTGGTCGCCCACAACGACGCCAATAGCTACAAGGTCCAGACACTGACGGGGCGCTTCTTCCTCTTCGCGGCATGGCAGGAGTGGACCGTCTGGAACTGCTATCGCACGAGCGCAGGCTTCCGCTGCGTCGAGACGGAGTACGAGCAGAGCAAGTCGGGCTTCAAGCCGAGCGGCGCCTTGCCTCCCCCTGAATCGCGGCCCAAGCCGCCGGTGTCTACCCCGCCCACGACTGCTCCGAATGGCCCGCCTCCCGAGCCACCCAAGCCGGCGGACTCGACCGCGCCAGCCAATGAGCCACCCCCATCTGGAGACTCCGGGAGCAAGCCATGAAACCCACCCGAACGGCCTCGCTCAGCCCTTTGACTACGCTTGGTGTGTCGGCGCTGCTCGCCCTGTCCGTGGCGGGTTGCGGGCCGAACCTCCTCCACGTGGGGTACACGCCGTCGAACAAGGTTTGGTACCACTGGGTGCACTCCGCTGACGAGCACACCATCGTGGTCTGTGACATCCAACCCGACGGCAGCGAGACGAACTGCGTCGAGAGCGAGATGTAGCCATGCATGCACTTCGACCCTGGACGCTGTTCGTGCTCGTGGCCTTGTCCGCTGTCGCACCCGGCTGCACGCAGCGGGTGCTCATCTGGCCCACGCACGTGGATCACGACAAGCAGGAGCACATCTACTTTGTCGAGCAAGAGAACGCTCGGGATTCGCGCATCAAGAAGTGCGACGTCCGCGAGGACAATCGCGTGACGTGCTCCGTCCAGTACGACCTCGCTCAGCCCTGAGCCCGGTGGCGGACGTCTGACACGTCGAGAGGGCCGGGGTGACCAATGGTCCCGCTCCACGACTGGGCCCATCTTTCGGAGGTATCGTCATGAGACCGGAGCTCTTTCATGTGACGATTCTGGGAGCCGTCCTGGCGAGCACGAGCTGCGCCGAACAGGCCGAGCAGAACGCGAGCTCTTCGACGCCGGAAGCAGGGGGCTCGGCGCTCGGCGACCGGAGCGGCTCCTCGCCCCACACACTCACCGAGGCGCCGGCATCGCTGCGCGCCGCCGTCATCGCAGCGCAGCAGCGCGACGCGGGCGAGGCGTTCGAGGTGCGCGAAGAGAGCGGCGCGCTCGTCGCCGCGGCGAGCGGCTTCGACGTGCGCTACGACGCGCTCGGCGCGCACCTCGAGGTGGGTGGGCTCGAGCAGGGCGCGTTGTCGCTCGCGCGGGTGGGCTGCGAAGGCGCAATGGACGACGCAGCCGCAGGAACACCCACCTTCGAGCGCAACCGCGTCGCGTACCCGAAGAGCGGCGCCGGGGTGGGCGTAGAGGAGTGGTACCTGACGGGGCCGCTCGGCCTGGAGCAGGGCTTCACGGTGGCCGAGGCGCCGAGCTGCGTCGCGCGCGGCGGCGAGCTCGTGCTCGAGGTCGCGGCCGAGGGCTTCAATGTGGAAGCCGAAGGCGACGCGCTCGCGCTCGTCTCGGCGAGCGGGGAGCGGCTGCGGTACGCCGAGCTCTTCGTGAAGGACGCGGCCGGCAGGGCCCTGCCTGCGCGCACGGCGCGAACGGCCGACGGCGCGATCGCGCTCGCAGTCGACGCGCGCGGGGCCACGTGGCCGGTGGAGATCGACCCGCTGGTGGCTACACAGGAGGCGAAGCTCGTCGCGAGCGACGGGGTGGCAAACCAGCAATTCGGCACCTCGGTCGCGATCTCGGGCGACACCGCGCTCGTGGGAGCGACCGGGGGCGCTGGCGCCGCCTACGTCTTCGTCCGATCTGGCGGGGCCTGGGTGCAGCAGGCGAAGCTCACCGCGAGCGACGGGGCGTCGGGCGACAACCTCGGGCGGTCCGTCGCGCTCGCCGGCGATACGGCGCTCGTGGGTGCGCCCTTCGACGACGTCGGCGCGAACGCTGACCAAGGCTCGGCGTATGTATTCGTGCGCTCGGGGGCTGTGTGGACGCAGCAGGCGAAGCTCACAGGCAGTGACGGCGCCGCGGGCGATCAGCTTGGCTACTCGGTCAGCATCTCCGGCGATACGGCGCTGGTTGGCGCGTGGGAAGACAACGTTTCCTCGATTCTCTATCACGGCTCCGCGTACGTCTACACACGAAGCGGAGGCGCCTGGGCCCAGCAGACGAAGCTCGTCTCGAGCGATGGCAACATCGGCGACCGATTCGGTGCAGCTGTCGCTCTATCGGGGGACACCGCGTTGATTGGTGCCACCGGCGCCGACGGCATCACCACTACGACGGGCGCCGTCTACGTGTTCGACCGTTCGGGCGGAACCTGGAGCTTCCAGACCAAGCTGACGGCAACGGACGGCACGTCCAACGACGCGTTTGGCCATGCCGTCGGTATCTCTGGGGACAGCGCCATCGTGGGCGCTTGGTTCGACGACGTCGGGGGCAACGCGAGCGGCTCGGCGTACGTATTCGCGCGCTCGGCCAACGTCTGGACGCAGCAGGGCAAGCTCGTTGCGCCCGACGGCGCGTCAATTGACTACTTCGGCCACTCCGTCGGAATCTCGGGCGACACCGCCATCGTGAGCGCGTTGCAGGCCGACGTCGGCGCCAACGGAGACCAGGGCGCGGCATACGTGTTCTTGCGGGTGGCGGGCGCCTGGTCGCAGCCAACCAAGATCATCGCTCCCGACGGGGCTGCGACCGACAACTTTGGAGCTGGCGTGGCCGTTGCTGGTGCCACGGCGCTCGTTGGGAGCCGGCAGGATGACGACGGCGGTACCAACGCCGGCAGCGCCTACGTCTTCACGCTCAAGAAGACGAACGGCGACTCCTGCGTCGCCGGCTCCGAGTGCGTGTCCGGTTCTTGTGCCGATGGGGTGTGCTGCGACACCGCTTGCGGGGGCTCCGTCGCCAACGATTGCCAAGCCTGCAGCGCCGCAACCGGTGCCGCGGTCGACGGAACGTGTTCCGGGACCACCGGCAACGCCTGCAGCGACGGCAGCGCGTGCACGCAGACCGACACCTGCCAGGCGGGCACCTGCACCGGGAGCAATCCCGTTGTCTGCACGGCCCTGGACCAATGCCACGACGCAGGAACCTGCAACCCGGCGACCGGCGTCTGCTCGAACCCGAACAAGCC
>WBZM01004111.1_pt1 | contig 10810 bp, 6 predicted proteins | sample 5204271 | NCBI WGS metagenome assembly WBZM01 (sample SAMN12344346, study PRJNA552823) | activated sludge metagenome | biome: Activated sludge suspended growth; feature: Nitrification reactor; material: Wastewater; isolation source: activated sludge from nitrification reactor of wastewater treatment...
GGATGCTGGCATCAGGCCCGCGTACGACGATGGGGGAGGCCGCATGACGCCCACCCAAATGCTGCAGGCGCTCGACGATTGGCGCGATAGCGGCTGGCTGCGCAGGCTCGACGTGGCGTTCGCGCGCTTCATCCACGAACTGGATGCCGACGCACCGGCTAGCCTGCTAATGGCCGCGGCGCTGACCGCGCACATGGAAGGGCGTGGACACAGCGCCTTGCCATTGGCCGAGCTGGCAACCGGCAATGACGCACTGCTGGGCTGGCCGCTGGACGGCGGCGCGGCCTTGCGCGAGGTCTGGGCCGAGCACATCGCCGACAGAGAGACGGGAGCGCCGCCGGCGGAGTGGCAGTCGCGGTCCGTTCTGGAGATCGATCCAGAGGATGACGCCGGCGCATCGCCCTTGGTGTTGTGCCGGGGCCTGCTCTACCTGCGGCGCTACTGGCGCTACGAGTGCCGTGTGGCAGTGCAGATCAACGCGCGAGCTGGCCAGGGGACGGAACCCGGTGAAGCGGCTGCGGCTGCGATCGACAAGGCCAAGGCGCGCCGCCTCCTGGACGACCTGTTCCCAGCAGCCGGTCCTGAGGTCGATTGGCAGAAGATCGCCTGCGCTTTGGCGTTACGCAGCCACTTCACGATCATCACGGGTGGTCCCGGCACTGGGAAGACCTACACGGCGGCACGCCTGCTGGTGCTGCTGCAGGGCCTGCATGCTGGAGCTCAGCCCTTGCGCGTGGCGCTGGCGGCTCCCACGGGCAAGGCGGCAGCACGCCTTCGGCAGTCGATCCAAGCGGCGCTGCACGGCCTGCGTGACAGCATAGGCGAGTCGGTCGGATTCGGCGAGTGGGTCGACCAGCTCGCGCCCGCGCGAACCTTGCACGCGCTGCTCGGAGCGTTGCCGGGTACGCGCCGGTTCCGGCACGATGCGGCGAACCCGCTCGACGTCGACTTGCTGATCGTCGACGAAGCCTCGATGGTGCACCTGGAAATGATGGCGCAGCTGCTCGAGGCCCTGCCGCCAGGAGCCAGACTGGTCCTGCTGGGCGACAAGGACCAGCTGGCGTCGGTCGAGGCCGGCGCGGTGCTCGGCGACTTGTGCCAGGGCACTAGTGGTGACGGCGACGCGCACGGATACGACCCCGAGACCGTGGCCTGGATTCGCGATGTCGCAGGCCAGACGCTGCCGCCCCCCACGCTCGCCCAAGGCGCTGGGCTGACCCAGCAGACGGTGGTGCTTCGCAAGAGCCGCCGCTTCGACGGGCCGATCGGGCAGCTGGCACTGACCATCAACGCCGGCAGTGCCACGTCGGCCGTTGAGATGCTGGAGGCACGCGCGGATGGGCCGATCGCGATGCGAGTTGTCGCAAGTGCTGGTGCCGTGCTGCCGATCGCGATCGACGGTCGCGATGGGGCGCCGGGCGGCTATCGCGCCTACCTCGAACAGCTCTCCCAGCGCCCCGCATCCGGCGAAGCGTTCGACGACTGGGCCAAGGCCGTGCTGAGAAGTTTCGACAGCTTCCGGATGCTGACAGCGGTTCGCGAGGGCCCGTGGGGTGTGGCGGGCCTGAATGCCGCCATCGAACGCGCCCTTTCCGAGGCCGGGCTGCTGCAGCGGCGTAGCGAGTGGTACGAAGGCCGCCCCGTCATCGTGACGCGGAACGACGCGTCGCTGGGTGTCTTCAATGGCGATGTCGGTGTCGTGTTGCGCGGCCCAACGCGCGACTCGGCACTGCGCTGCTACTTCCTCGACGGCGACGAACTGCGCTCGGTTTCGGTCGGCCGCCTGGTCGATGTCGATACTGCGTTTGCGATGACGGTGCACAAGAGCCAAGGCTCAGAGTTCGAGCATGTGCTGATGGTGCTACCCGACGAGGATGTTCCCGTGCTAACGCGGGAGCTGGCCTACACCGGGATCACACGAGCCAGTGAGGCGTTTACGCTGATGGTTAAGGACGCTGACCACCTGACGCGCGCGACTCGACGTTTGACTCGTCGGATCAGCGGATTGCGGACGATCCTGAACTGAGACGCGACGTGGATAGCGCATTAAGTGCGACGGATGCATAAAGAACCACATCCGAAGGGTGGCGTGTATTCGACGTTCGTCTACCGGTTTGCTTGTCGCTCGTAGCGACTACATCACGAGCACAGTTCCCCTATTCCCAATCTTGCAACTGCTGCCCGAAAATGAGCTTATGGGCGTTCGACGTCTCGCATCCTACAAGCCAACCTTCACGGTAGAAGGTTGGCTGACTCTAGCCGCCAACCCTTCGGTCCAGGCTCGAATTGCAGCGGACCCCTACAGCCGCGCATACCCCGCATTGCTGGCGCACTTCCAGAGCCGAAGGCCTCTCAGCTTTGACGACGCCCTCGTCGGTCTGCATGTTGTCTATGGCTGGATGCCGACTATTCCAGATCTTCAGAGGTCAATGTCAGACGCCATTGATCGTCAAGCACTCGTAGACTTGCTTCGCCGCGTGCAAGCCGGGCATGTACCGACGGTAGCCGAGATGAAGACTGTCGCCGAGTTCGTCAATAACTCATCTATCGGCGGCTCGAAGTTGCTCCACTTTCTCAATCCTGCCGGTTGCCCCATCTGGGACCGGCGCGTCGCACGAGTTATGGTGCGGGACAGCATCGGCTACGACATGATCAAGTTGCCAGATGCTTGGCACGCATACACAACCACGATAACGCCCTGGCTAAGCGATGCGCGCGTTCAGGCTCAGGTACGGGTCCTAGGACGCTTATGCGGACCTGCCAGCCATCTTTCTGGATGTACTCCGCTGCGTCTCGTCGAACTCGTCCTATTCCATGCGAGCGAACCCGAGCCTAGGAAGAGCCGACGACCCGAGGACTCCTGAACCTGTCTCCGGTGCTGCATTACGCAACTGGAACGGGCTATCGCTCATCTGGTGACGTATTGGTCAAGCGATCGCACCGGCACACCCATATCGCGCCATCGGCCTGGGTGGCAGCTGAACAACAAGACCTGGTGACGCTGCGCCGCATCGAACAGCACCCGTTTCATTTGCGCCAGCCGCGGCTCATCGCTGTGCACCAACGCGTCGTCCAGGATGACCAGGGTGGGCCGTCCCGCCTCTCTCAGCAGGTCAGCGTAGGCCAGCCGGCTGATCACCCCCATCTGCTCACGGGCACCGAAGCTCAAGGTCTCAAAGTCCCCGGCCTCCGATCCGCTGGGACCAGTGCGAGTGAGGGCGCCGGGGACGAGGTTTTCGTCCACCTCCAGACGCCCCGAGGGAAACAGCAGCTGAAGGTAGCGATCAAGGTGCTTTCGCAGAGGCGCTTGCAGCTTGCGCGTCAGCGCCTGACGCCGCTGCTCCAGCTTCTGCAGGAGATGGTCCAGTGCCTCTGCCCGGCGGCGCAGCTCGGTGGCTCGGCGGTGCGCTTGCGCATGCGCGCTCTGAACCCTTGCGAGCTCTTCTTCCAAGCCCTGGGCTCCAGCGGCGGCCAGCGCAGCCTCCACTTGCGCGATCTGGCGGTCCCGCGCGCGGTGCTGGCTCTCGGCTTCGTCAGCGCTGCGGCGGTAGCGCTCCACATCCTGGCGCAGGAAGTCGGGGCGTGCCGTCGCGACGCGGGCGGCGATTACGGCCACCTCGGTTTCCAAGGCCTCCTGTCGCGCCACTGTCTCCAGCAACTGCAGGCGCTGTGCTGCCAGCTCCGACTGCAATTGCGGGTCGTTCAGCGCTGCCTGCAGCGTGTCGCGTTCTTGCCGGGCGGCCTCGAGCTGGGTCGCGGCCGTGGCCAGGGCCTGTCGGGCGGCCTGCAGGGTGCGGCTGGCTTCTTCTGCAGCCTCGCGCGCCGCTTCGTGCTGTCCCTCAGCGCCGTCGAGAGATGGAACGGCCTCTCCAGCAGGTAGCTCCGGAATCTGAGCGAGCGCCGTTGATGCCTCGTGCTCGCGGGCGCGGGCCGCGTCCAGATCGCCGCGCAGCGCATCCGGGCCCTGGGGTGCCAGGAGTTTTCGAGCCAACTCGGCGGCGCCCGCGTCGGCCAGCCGCTGGGCATGCGCCCGGTCCCGTGCTTCAGCTTCCGCCACGTTCGCGAGGCCCAGGCGCTGCAGGAGGGCGCCGTGCTCGTCATGCAGGCGAGCGCTGGTTTGCGTCAGCTCGGCGAGATCCGCACCACCTGGGGCGATATGCAGCTGGCCCACGCCAGGCACGGTGACCACTGCTGGGGCCAGAAGCAGACGCTCGGCCTGGCCGCTGATGGCTTCGGCGTCCAGCTGCAAGGTGGCGCCGGCCTGAAGGTCGAAGCGCACCCGTGTGGCCACCGCAGCTTGCTGGATCTGCAACTCGGCCAGCTTCTTGGCTTGTTCGCGAAGCGTGGCCAGATCCCGAGGTTCGATCCGGAGCAGGGCGGCTTCAGCTTTCAGGGTGGCGGTGCGCGCATCTTCGACGCCGGCCCGCTCCAGCAAGGAGGAAAGTTCGGCAGAACGCGTACGTGCATCCGCGAGCTGCCGGGTGAGCACGCGGCGGTTGTCCTCCTGGCGTGCCAGAGACAGAGCCTCGCGGCTGAGGCGCCAGCGTTCGGCTGCCGCCGCCTCAGCCTGTCGCGCTTGGGCCTCGAGGGCCACGGCCTGTTCATGTCTCGCTGTCGCCGCGGCAAACGCGGCCTCGCGCCCTGCCAGGTTCTGTCGCTGCTGATCGGCAGCCGAGAGCCGCTGTGCCAGCAGGTCTCGCAACCCACTTGTTTGCCGCAGCTTCTCTTTCGCGCGGTCGAGCTCGCCCCCCAACGCTTCTGCAGCCTGCAGGGCGCGTTGCGCCTCGGCTTGCTGGTCACGCAACGCCTTCCAGGGTTGTGTGGCGGCATCTGCGGCGTGAGCATCGCGAAGCAGCTTCAGTTGGTCTACCTGGTTCTGGTAGCTCGCCACGGCTTGCTGCAGATCGGCCACGCGCAGGGCCAGCTCCTCCTCGTCGCTGCTGGCCTTCAAGAGCGCCGCCTTGGGCTTTCCAGTTCCTGTGAGCAGTTCGTCGCGCCACTTGCGCACCTGCGAAACGACCTCATCGCCGCCGCTGGCCGACACTTCGCCCAGCGACTCGTCCAAGGCCTTGCGGAGGTGGTCGGCGGCGTGGACCACTGCGTCGCGCACAGCGTGCGCCGAGCCTTGCTCAATCCACAGCAGTCCCGGGATGCCCCAATGCTCTTCCCGGCTCGCGCCCTTCAATGCGAACTCGAATCCAAGGCGCTCCGCGAGTGCGTCTTCAGCCTCCACGCCTTCAAGCCTGCGGGTGCCCACCACCAGTTCGCAGCGCTTCTTCTGCAGGAAGCTCTTGGTCAGGCGGTACGGCGTGCCCGCGATCTCGAAATCGAGTTCCACGAGGGGTGTCGCGGCAGAGTCCTCGTACGGCCGCAGATCGTCGACGCTGCTCGACTTGTGACGTTCGAAGAAGGCCGCGCGGATGGCGCGCACCAGCGTGCTCTTACCCGCCTCGTTGGCGCCAGTGAAAATGTTTAGCCCGGGCTGGATATCAGCGAGCTCAAATGGGCTGCGGAAGCGTCGCAGCTCGGCAACTTGAAGGCGCGTGAGCTTCATGCCGGGGCCTTGCAAGCGTTCCGCTCGGCCAGAAGGCTGGTCACGATCGCGAGCGCGTCCTGTGCGCGGCGGACGGCGTCACTGTCGGAACCGGCAACGCCCAGGCTCTCGTCTCGCAGCTCTTGAATGACTTCGCCCAGGTAGCCGTCGGCGTGCAGCGCCGCGATGTCGTCGGCCGTGGGGGCCAGTCGCAGTCCGCTCAGGTCTTTGCGTAAGCAACGCACGCGGGCCTCTGTGGCTCCCAGCGCCTGCTGCAGACGGGCATGGTCGGCAAGGTCCACCAGGCCGGTGACCGTCAGGTCGATGACGTCATTGGCCTCGACTTGGCCCAAACCATCAATGAGCGCCTGCAGATCACTGGGCACGCGAAGTTCGTGCACCAGTTGCTGCCAACGGAACTGCCCAGTAGGAATCGGCTGCACCACCGGCACGGCGCCCGGATGGCTGAGGGTCACCAGCAGCGCCTGCCCCGCGTCGTTGGCTTTGAATCGATCCGGTTCGGGCGTGCCGCCGTACCACGCACGGTCATTGATGCGCTTCGTGCCGTGCCAGTCACCCAGGGCCAGGTAATCCAGGCGTGCGCGCTCGGCGCGATCGGGTGCAATCGGATTGGCCGAGTCGATGTCCTCGGCCAGGATGCCCCGCACGGCACCATGGGCCACGCCAATGCGCAGCCAGCCTGTGGGGGTCACTGCGGTGTCAAACCACTCTGTGAGGTCGCCGTAGGTATGGCGCTGCGTCAGCGGCGCGCACAGCAGGGCCAGTCGGGGCTCGGGCAGTTCGACGACACGCGGCTCGAGCGCCAGGTGCAGATTGGCGGGCAGGGCGTCCAGGCGGGTGGCGTGCGTCCATACGCTCTCGGCCAAGGCAGCGTCGTGGTTACCCGGAATCATGACCCAAGGCCCTGGGTATTCCTCCAGGGCATTGAACAGCCGGCGGATGCTGCGTGCGGAAACCGTCTGTGCGTCGAACACGTCCCCAGCCACCACCACAGCGTCCACCTGCTCGCGGGCCGCGAGCGCCGCCAAGCGCTCGACCGCCGCGAAGCGTGCCTCAGCCAGAGGTACCGCATCGTCGGGGTCGAACGAGCCGTAGAGACGGCCGATCTGCCAATCGGCGGTGTGCAGGATCTTGGGCATCAAACTCCCTCGTTGCCGGACTCGGTCTTCAGCATTCTCCAGGCGGAGTCTGCCGAAGCGATCCCAAGCTAGACATCGCCCTTGCCCTGCGCAGGCTTGCGTCGCAGATAGGCCGGTACAGACACACTCTCGGAAAGAGAGAACGCCACGCTCTCGTGCTTTGCCGCCAGCCGGCTGCGAAGCTTGCTCGACGAATACATCATCTCCTTCATCGCCCGCTCACGTTCGCGCCCGGCGGCGATGGAGCGCATGGCTTCCAGTACCGCCGCCACCCACTCATTGCCTGCGAACTGCCGGCTGGCCGTCTCCAGCAGAGCGTCGACGCGGGCCCAGTCGCTGGCCGCAGCCGCTTGGCGCATACCCATCAAGGCCTCGGCAGCGGCCAGTTCCACCAGACGGCGCGTAACCAGTTCGTCATCCGCCAAGTTGTCGAAGGCGGCAGACGTCATCACCGGCAACGACAGCCCGACGCGCTCCAGCGACACGGCGTCGCCCTCCAGGCTCTGCCCGACCACCGCCACCCGAAGGACCGTGCACAACTGCCCCGCCGACGGCAGTGCACCGGCCGGCACCGTCACCCGCAGCACGGCCCAGGCCTCAGCACCCCAGGCCAGGTCGGGCAGGCGCCATCCGGCATCAGTCTTTGGCAACTGATTCACCATCTCGGCGGCGAAACCGTCCGGCACTGATGCCGTCAGGCGCAGGTCGCGCAGGCACAGGTTGCCCAGCAGTTCCAACTCCTGCTGGAAAGGCTCCATCAGGTCATCGGCCGTGTCCCCGTAGTAGTGGTTGCCGCCGCCGGCGCGGGCCATCGCAACCATCAGCTCCTCGTTGAAGCTGTTACCCAGGCCGTAGGTGCTGGTGGTGACTCCCTTGGCGGCCCAGGCGGCGCACTGGGCGGCGATCTCGTTGGCGTCGGTCACACCCTCGTTAGCCTGGCCGTCCGACAGCAGGATCACCCGCTTCAGCCCCTGGCCGGGGACGTCGGCCAGCGTGTCCGCGCCTTCCTTCCATCCGCCATGCAGATTGGTGTTGCCGCCCGCGTGGATGCCGGCGATGGCCGCGCGCTGGGGAGCGCCGTCGCCCAGCGGAGCGGCCGGCCACAAGCGCTGCACGCGGTTGTCGAACTTCACCAGGGCGACGGCGTCACTGGGGCGTAGCTTGCTCAGCACATACTCGGCGCAGCGCTTGGCCTCCTCCAGCGGCCGGCCCGACATCGAGCCAGAGCGGTCGATCACCAGCGACAGCGCCTGCGCTGGGCGCTGAGCGCCATGGCCCGCAGGCGCATCGGGGGCCTGGATGCGGACCAGGACTTCGACGGTGTTGTCCTTGCCCGCGCCCAGGCCCGCGCGCCGGGTTGTCAGGACGACGGTGGATGCAAGCGAAAGGTGGGCATTCATGGGCGCTCTCCATGTCAGGGTCGGAAAGACATGTTTGCAGGCCACTCGCTCAAATAGCGAGCGAGCTGGCCGCTGCGGATTCAGTCAACAAGGCGCCCAGATGCCTCGACAGGGGCTGCGTAGGGGTGCTGGCAGGAGCGCATTCGATGGCCGGGCTTCCCAAGCGACCTTCTGAACGCACCAGCCCGCACGTCTCGAGCGCCCATCCCTCGGTGGCTGGCTCGAAGCTCAGGTAGCGCATCGGCGCAAGTTCACTCGCCGCGGCGGGCAGGGCGGCCGCGACGGCTTCGCAGGACGCCGCGGTCATCCGCAACGCGACGCGCTGCCATCGCCGAAGGATCAGCGGCTCACACCAGGCTGCCTCAAGTGCCACCCCGAGCTGGGCCGGTGTCGCCGGCGGCCCTGCCGCGATCCGACGTGCGAGTAGCGTGGTGAGAAATGACCGTAACTCTAACTGAGCACCTGCCGGAAATGTGCGCACCAGAGCGTCAAGCTATCCATAAGGTCAAGAAGTGAGCTGGTGACAATTCTCCCCTCTGATTGAGGGTTACCACGGATGGCTCAGATATTGAGCTCGTCATCACCAAAGCTGGTTAGATGGCGCCATACCCATCCGTGCAAATCTTGTGCTCGGAACATGACGAAGTCAGCACGCCTGCGGATACAGTTGGTGTCGCTCACAGAGTGAGCGACCAACCCCGCCGTGCCATGACCAAGACTGCCCGCGTCTACAAGATTGAAATGCTCATCCGCAATCGCGGGCACGTGAGCTTTCAGACGTTGCTGGACGAGTTGGAGGTGTCGCCCGCCACGCTCAAGCGAGATCTGGACTACCTGAAGGACCAGCTCGGCGCTCCGATCGTCTACGACCGCTTCCTCAATGGCTACAAGTTCGGCGAGGAGTACCGCGGCCAGAAGCACGAACTGCCTGGCCTCTGGTTCAACGAGCGCGAGCTCTACTCGTTGCTGATGGCCCACCAGCTGCTGAGCGACCTGGACTCGGACGGGGTGATCAGCCGGCACCTGCAGCCCCTCCTAGATCGCATTCATCAGATGCTGGGCACGAGCGAGGCCGATACCAAGGCGCTGCTCAAGCGCGTGAAGATCATAGGTGCCGCGAAGCGCCCTGTGCCCAGCCAGTTCTTCGAACTGGTGGGGGAAGCTCTTCTGAAGCGCAAGCGTCTGCATCTGCGCTACTTGACACGCGGGCGAGGCGAGGTCAGCGAACGTGACGTATCCCCTCAACGGCTGGTGCACTACCGAAATACGTGGTACCTGGACGGTTGGTGCCACACGCGCGAGCGCCTGCTCAGGTTCGCCCTGGACGCCGTCGAGCACGCCGCAACACTGGATGTCCGAGCGAAGGACGTGTCGCTCAAGCAAGTCGAAGCGGAGATGGACGGCGGGTACGGAATCTATGCCGGCGCCAAGCCCCACTGGGTAACGCTTGCCTTCAGTCCGCAGGCAGCGCAATGGGTGAGCCGTGAAGAGTGGCACCCCGAGCAGCGCGGCCAGTGGCTGGGCGATGGGCGGTACCAGCTGGAGATTCCCTACACCGACCCGAACGAGCTCGCGATGGACATTCTTCGGCACGCCGATCAGGTGGCGATTACCAATGACACTGGCACGATCAAAGAGACCGTGCGCCAACGAACCCAGCAAGCCTGGGAACTGCACTGCGCCGGCAAGGGAGCGAAATAGAAGATGGATGTTCTCCTGACCCACAAGCAGGTCGTCGAAGACTACGCCAGCTACATCCAGAGCTTTCTGAATATCGCAGATCCGGCGATTCGCTCGACCGTCGAGGAAAAGCTCGCAGAGGGGCGACTATGGCCGGAGCCGCTTCTGCAGTTCAATCCGGCGTACGAGTCAGCCGGAAGGGTCGAACACGTAGCTGCCTCGGGTGTCGTCCACAAGGACATTCCCGACATCCTCAAGGGCTACTCGCTCTACAAGCACCAGGTGGATGCGATCAAGCTCGGTACCAGTGATCGTGACTTCATCGTGACCTCGGGGACCGGGTCTGGAAAGTCGCTCACCTACATCGGCACGATCTTCAACCACCTGCTGAGCCATCCCTCCGAAGGAGGAATCAGGGCCGTCATCGTGTATCCGATGAATGCGCTCATCAACTCTCAGTTCGAGGAGTTCAAGCGCTATCAGGAGAACTACGAGAAGGCAACTGGCAAGCCGTTCCCGATCTCATTTGGCCAGTACACGGGGCAGGAGAAGGAAGAACTGCGTGAGCGGATGCGTGAGAGCCCGCCGCATGTGCTGTTGACCAACTACATGATGCTGGAGCTGCTGCTCACGCGAACGGCTGAGCGTCGAATCCGAGACAGCATCTACAGCCATCTCAAGTACCTGGTGTTCGACGAGCTGCACACGTACAGGGGCCGTCAGGGTGCCGACGTGGCGATGTTGATCCGGCGTATCCAAGCCCAGTGCGCCAACAAGCTGGTTTGCATAGGTACTTCTGCCACGATGGCCTCGGGCGACGATCCTTCACAGCAGAAGGCCCAGATCGCCGCCGTCGCCACCGTGCTCTTTGGTCGGACGTTCGGGGCCGACCAGGTCGTTTCGGAGTCGCTGGCGCGCTCGTTGGCCGATGGAGACAGTCTCCCGACCGCCTCAGAGCTTCGGGCCGCGATCGAGGCGTGTGTCCATCCGTCAGCCAGCCTCGATGACCTGAGAGCAAATCCCCTGGGCAAGTGGCT
>WBZM01002948.1_pt1 | contig 10805 bp, 9 predicted proteins | sample 5204271 | NCBI WGS metagenome assembly WBZM01 (sample SAMN12344346, study PRJNA552823) | activated sludge metagenome | biome: Activated sludge suspended growth; feature: Nitrification reactor; material: Wastewater; isolation source: activated sludge from nitrification reactor of wastewater treatment...
CTACGTAGAGGGCGGCCTGGCCCTGTCGCTGTACTGCGCGCGGCTCGTCGACGAGGAGAAGACGGCGCCCACGGCCGAGGCGCGGGCCGGTGCGCACCTGCTGCTCGAGATCCTCACGCCCATCGCCAAGTCCTGGCCGTCGCAGTGGTGCCTCGCCGCCAACGACCTCGCCATCCAGGTCCACGGCGGCTACGGCTATACCCGTGACTACCCGGTCGAGCAGTTCTACCGCGACAATCGTCTCAATCCCATCCACGAGGGCACGCACGGCATCCAGGGACTCGACCTGCTCGGCCGCAAGGTCACGCTGCAGGGCGGCGCGGCCTTCGCCGCCCTCGGCCGGGTGATCGGCGCGACGGTCGCGCGGGCACGTTCGGCCGGCGACGCGGACCTCGCCGCGCACGCCGCGTCGCTCGAGGCGGCCGTGGCGCGCGTCGCCGACGTCACCCGCCGCCTGCACGCCAGCGGCGATCCGGCGCGCACCCTCGCCAACGCCTCGATCTACCTCGAGGCCTTCGGCCATGCGGTGCTGGCGTGGGTCTGGCTCGAGCAGGCCTGCGTCGCGCACGGGCACGGTGGCGCGTTCTACGACGGCAAGCGGCAGGCCGCCCGGTATTTCTTCCTTTACGAACTGCCGCGCATCGGACCGCAGCTCGACTTGCTCGCCAGCCTCGACGCGACCACGCTGTCGATGCAGGACGAGTGGTTCTGAGGGCGAGGTGCGCGTGGCGCGATCGATCTTCATCACGGGGGCGTCGGCCGGCATCGGCGAGGCCCTGGCCCTGGAGTTCGCGCGGCGCGGCTACGAGGTCGCCATCGCCGCGCGGCGTCTCGACAGGCTGCAGGAACTCGCGGGCCGGCTGACGGCCGCCGGGGCCGCGCGCGTGCTGCCGATGGCGCTGGACGTGGCGGACTACGCGGCCGTCGGTTCGGCCGTCGAGCAGGTGGCGCGTGAATTCGGCCGGCTCGAGATCGTGGTCGCGAATGCGGGTGTCGGCGTGCTGACCCCGGTGGGCAAGGGCCGCTTCGAGACGGAGCGCCAGACGATCGAGGTGAACCTGCTCGGCGCCATCGCGACCATCGAGGCCGCGGTGCCGATCATGCGCCGACAGAAGAGCGGCCAGCTGGTCGGCATCACCTCGATGGCGGGCTGGCGCGGGCTCGCCGGCTTCGGCGCCTACAGCGCGTCGAAGGGCGGCCTGCACCGCTACCTGCAGTCGCTGCGCACCGAGGTGGCGAACGACGGGATTGCGGTCACCGAACTGTCGCCCGGCTTCATCGACACCGACATGAACCGCACGCTCGGCCAGCGTCCGTTCCTCATCGACGTTCGCAAGGGCGCGGCGCTGATGGCGGCCATGATCGAGCGCCGCGTGGGCTATCGCACGGTGCCCGTCTGGCCCTGGAGCCTCATCGGCCCGCTGCTCAAGGTGCTGCCGGCCTCGCTGTTCGTGCCGCGCGCGCGGCCGCCGCGCTGAAATCCCGTCCCCGGTTCGCCGATTCGAGGAGCCCGTCGCGATGACCGATTCGTCCCCGTCCACCCGCCCGGTCGCCCCGCAGCACGCCTTCGACGTCGGACGATTCGCGGCGTGGCTGCGCGCGAACGTCCAGCCGGGCGCAACGGAGGTGGAGGTCGCCCAGTTCAAGGGCGGCCAGTCCAACCCGACGTACCTCGTGACGGCCGGCCCGCACCGCTACGTGCTGCGCCGCAAGCCGCCCGGCAAGCTGCTGCCGTCGGCGCACGCGGTGGACCGCGAGTACCGGGTGATCAGCGCGCTGGCGGGCAGCGACGTGCCCGTGCCGCGCACCCACGCGTTGTGCGAGGACGGCGAGGTGATCGGCACGGCGTTCTACCTCATGGACTACGTGCCGGGCCGCGTGTTCTGGGACCCGCGGCTGCCGGAGTCGAGTCCCGCCGAGCGCGGCGCCATCCACGACGAGGTCAACCGCGTGGTCGCTGCGCTGCACAGCATCGACCCGGCGTCCATCGGCCTCGGCGACTTCGGCAAGACGGGCGAGTACATCGCGCGGCAGGTCGCGCGCTGGAGCAAGCAGTACCAGGCCTCCGAGACCGAGAAGATCGAGGCCATGGACAACCTGATCGCGTGGCTGCCCGCCAACATCCCGGCCAGCGACGAGACCCGCATCGTCCACGGCGACTACCGCATCGACAACGTCATCTTCCACCCGAGCGAGCCGCGGATCCTGGCGGTGCTCGACTGGGAACTGTCGACGCTCGGGCACCCGCTCGCGGACTTCGCGTACCACTGCATGGTCTGGCGCATTCCGCCGGGCGTGTTCCGCGGCCTCGCGGACGCCGACTTCGCCGGGCTCGGCATTCCCGCCGAGCGCGACTACCTCGAGCGCTATTGCCGGCGCACCGGGCGCGCGGACGTCGCCGGGCGCGACTGGGAGTACTACATGGCCTACAACCTGTTCCGCATCGCGGCCATCGCGCAGGGCGTGATGGCGCGGGCGCTGCAGGGCAACGCCTCCAGCGCCGAGGCGATGCAGACCGGACGGGCCGCGCGCCCGCTCGCCGAGCTGGCCTGGCGCCAGGTCGAGCGGCTGAAGCTTTCCTGAGGAGACGAGCATGGACTTCGAGCATTCCCCGCGAGTCAAGGACCTGCAGAAGCGCCTCGGCGCGTTCATGGACGAGCACATCTACCCGAACGAGGAGCGGTTCTTCGCCGAGATCGCCGACAACAAGGCGAAGGGCAACGGCTGGGTGCCCACCCGCGTCATGGAGGAACTCAAGGCCCGCGCGAAGGCGCAGGGGCTGTGGAACCTGTTCCTGCCCGAGTCCGGGCGCGGCGCGGGTCTCACGAACCTCGAGTACGCGCCACTGTGCGAGATCATGGGCCGCTCGCACATCGCGCCGGAGGTCTTCAACTGCTCGGCGCCCGACACCGGCAACATGGAAGTACTCGAACGCTACGGCAACGAGGCACAGAAGCAGCAGTGGCTCGAGCCGCTGCTCGCCGGGACGATCCGCTCGGGATTCGCCATGACCGAGCCCGCGGTGGCATCCTCGGACGCGACCAACATCGCCGCGCGCGTGGAGCGCGACGGCGACCACTACGTCATCAACGCCCGCAAGTGGTGGACCTCCGGCGCCTCCGACCCGCGCTGCAGGATCCTCATCTTCATGGGCAAGACCGACCCGAAGAACCCGGACATCCACCGCCAGCAGTCCATGATCCTGGTGCCGATGGACACGCCGGGAGTGAGCCTGGTGCGCCACGTACCGGTGTTCGGCTACCTCGACGAGCCGCACGGCCACCCCGAGGTCGACTTCAAGGACGTGCGGGTGCCGGTGTCGAACCTGCTGCTCGGCGAAGGGCGCGGCTTCGAGATCGCCCAGGGCCGGCTCGGTCCCGGCCGCATCCACCACTGCATGCGCCAGATCGGCCTCGCCGAGCGGGCCCTCGAGGAGATGTGCCGGCGCGCCACCACGCGCGTCGCGTTCCACCGCACGCTGGCCGAGCAGGGCGTCTGGCGCGAGCGCATCGCGGAGGCGCGAATGAAGATCGACCAGGCGCGTTTCCTCGTGCTGCACGCGGCCTGGAAGATGGACACGGCCGGCAACAAGGCCGCGCAGAAGGAGATCGCGATGATCAAGGTGGTCGCGCCGAACGTCGCGTGCCAGGTCATCGACCAGGCGATCCAGCTGTTCGGCGGCGCGGGCGTGACCGACGACTTCGGGCTCGGCTGGGCCTACGCGATGTCGCGCACGCTCAGGATCGCGGACGGCCCGGACGAGGTGCACCGCAACCACGTCGCGAAGCTCGAGCTGTCCCGCTACACCCAGAAGAAGCCCTGAGCCATGGACTTCGCCGGACAGGTCGCGCTCGTCACCGGCGCCGGGCGCGGCATCGGCCGCGCCGTGTGCCGCGAGTTACAGCGGCGGGGCGCGCGGGTCGTGGTCGTCGACCTCGACGGGGCGCAGGCGCGCGCGACGGCCGCCGAACTCGACGGACTCGGCCTCGAGTGCGACGTGGCGGACGAGGCGGCGGTGCGGTCGGCCGTGGCGGCGGCGGAGCAGCGCTTCGGCCGCATCGACGTGCTCGTCTCGAACGCGGGATTCGGCTCGGCGGCGCTCGATCTCGACGATGCGCTGTCGGCGCCGAACGAGGCCTGGCGGCGCATGTGGGACGTGCACGTCATGGCGCACGTGTACGCGTGCCGGGCCGTGCTGCCGGGCATGCTGGCGCGCGGCACCGGCTCGCTGGTGAACGTCGCCTCGGCGGCCGGCCTGCTCAACCAGGTCGGCGACACGCCCTACAGCGCCACCAAGCATGCGGCGGTGGCGCTCGCCGAGTCGCTCGCCATCACCTATGCCGAGCGCGGCATCCACGCGGGCGTCGTCTGCCCGCAATATGTCGCCACCGCCATCACCGGGCTCGAGGAATCGACCGCGGCCGGCGCGGTGCCCGGCGTGCTCACCGTCGAGCAGGCGGCGCAGGCCATCGTCGCGGGCATCGCCGCGCGACGGTTCCTGATCCTCACCCACCCCGAGGTGCTCGGCTATTTCCAGAAGAAGGCCGCCGACTACGAGCGCTGGCTGGCGGGCATGCGCAAGATCAGGGACGGCTGGCGCGCCGGCGGGTTCCTCAAGGTCAAGTCCTGAACCGTGCGGGGTACGCAGTTCCCGCGGAGCCGCGGGACGCCGCCCCAATGCTAGACTCGGTCGGGACGCCGTCTGGGGACGGCTGGGGGCGCCAGGACATGCGGCAGCTGCACGGTGAAGATGCCCGGTTCGTGTACGCGGACTCGGGGCACTCCAATTCGAACATCACGCTGCTGTCGATCTACGACCCGTCGACGTCGCCGGACGGGCGCGTGCGCTTCAAGGGACTCCTGAAGCACATCGCGGGCCGGCTGCACCTCTCGCCGATCTTCCGCCAGAAGCTGCTGCGCGTCCCGCTCGAACTCGACTACCCGTACTGGATCGAGGACGAGAGCTTCGACCTCGAGTACCACGTGCGCCACATCGCGCTGCCGAAGCCCGGCGACTGGCGCCAGTTCTGCATCCAGGCCTCGCGCATCCACGCGCGGCCGCTCGACATGTCGAAGCCGCTGTGGGAGCTCTACCTCGTCGAGGGACTCGACTCCTTCCTCGATCTGCCCAAGGACAGCTTCGGCATCCTCGCCAAGGTGCATCACGCCGCGATCGACGTGCGTGCGGGCGCCGAGATCACCACGCTGCTGCACGACACAACGGCGGAGCCGCCGGCGCCGGAGCCGCCCGAGCCCTGGTTCCCCGAGTCGCCGCCGGGCGCGCTGTCGCTGCTCGCCCGCGCCGCCCTGCACAACTTCGTGCAGCCGCTGCTGTTCGCCGCCCCGCTCACGCGCGCGCTCAAGAACATCACGCCCGCGGTGCTCGGCTCGCTCGGCGACCTCTGGCTGCACCCGGAGCGCCTGCCGATCACGCGCTTCAACTCGGAAGTCTCCCCGCACCGCGTGTTCGAGTCGCGGCGCTTCCTCATCAGCGAGTTCAAGGAGATCCGCGAGCTCGTGCCGGGCGCGACCATCAACGACGCCGTGCTGGCGGTCTGCGGCGGCGGGCTGCGCCGCTACCTGCTCACCCACGACGAGCTGCCGGGGCCGAGCCTCGTGTCGGTCGCGCCGGTCTCGGTGCGCAACAACGAGGGCGGCGGCTCGGGCGGGCACAGCCTCAGCCTCATGCGCGTGCCGCTCGGCACCGAGTTCGAGGACCCGGTGCGTCGCCTGCGGTCGATCCAGCGGCACACGGCGGCGGACGAGGACATCGAGCAGGCCGTCGGCGCCAAGGAACTCACGGACATCTCGAAGCACGCGCCGGCGGCGACGCTGGCGATGTCGGCGCGCCTGCTGGCCGGCTCGTCGCTGGGCATGGGCCGGCGCGCGCCGCTCGCGAGCTGCACCATCACCAACGTGCCGGGGCCGGCGATCCCGCTCTACCTGAACGGCGCGCGCATGACGTACTTCTCGGCCATCATGCCGATCTCGGACGGCATGGGCCTCGTGTTCGCGGTCACCAGCTACGACGGCAAGATCCTGATCTCGCCGACGTCCTGCCGCGAGCAGATCCCCGATCCGGAGCATTTCGCCCAGTGCATCCGCGACAGCTTCCAGGAATACCTCGCGCTGGCGCGCAAGCGGCCGGCGCGGGGGCGCGCCCGCAAGGGCGCGCGCAAGGCGAGGGGCGGTCAGCCTGCGGCGGGCAAGCGCAAGGGTTCGGCGAAGCGCAAGGTCGCCTGACGGCGGAGGTCAGCCCGCGACCGCGGCGGCGGCGCCCAGGCGCTCGGGCGGGCCGAGTCGCGCGGCGCACTGGCGATAGATCGAGCCGCTGAGGCCGCGCGGCTCCCAGGGCGTCCAGTGGCCCTCCGGCTGCGCGAGCCGGTCGGCGAGGATCCACATCACGGCGGCATTGAAGCCGAGACCGATGTGGCTGCCGGGCACCCAGATGTTCTCGTGCTGGTCGTCGTCGGTGTCCTCGATGCGCGACGCCTCGGGCGGCACGACGCCGTCGGTCATCGAGAACACGCAGGTCGAAGGCACGGGCGGCGGGGCCCTGAGGACCTTCGCACGCACGTTGGAGAGGTGCGCCACCGGGCCCATCGGGTGTGCCAGCAGCCGGTAGATCGTCTTCACCAGCAGCGGAACGCGGAAGTTGTCGACCGCGAACTTCATCGGGCTGCCGAGCGAGACCACCGAACGGATGCACTCGGGGGCGTTGTGCGCGGTGTAGAAGCCGTAGACGCCGCCGAGGCTCCAGCCCACCACGCTTACCTTGCGCGCGTGCTTGTGGTGCAGGAAGCGTACCTTCTGCTCGAGCGCCTGCGAGAACTTGAGCTTGAACCCGGTGTTCTGGCCGAGGCCCCAGGTCTCGACGTGATAGCCGCGCGAGCGCAGGAACAGGCTGAGGCCGACGAGGGTCGCGTCGCTGGCGGTGAAGCCTGGCACCAGCAGCACCGGGTGTCCGTCGCCGCGCGGCGTCTGCTGCAGCCACGGCAGCGCGGCGGGCAGCAGGCTCATCTCCAGCAGGGCCCGGCCTTCCAGCAGGGTGTAAAGGGTGCGTGGCGGCTTGCGCCTCGCGGACCGGGGTGGCTTGGGCATCCTGGCGACGGTGACCGGTTGCTCTGGTTGCGGCGCAGCAATACTAACAGGACGCCACGTTGCAGGGAGTGGCCGCTCCTAGGCAAGCTTGCGGCTTCGAATCTGCGGCCTGCTTGGCCGAATCCAGGAGACCCCATGACCCTGCCCCTGTTGCGCGCGCTGGCCCTGGCGCTGCTCGCCGCGTTGCTCTCCGGCCCGCTGTCGGCGGCCGAGCGCAGTGAAATACCCGAGAAATATCAGTGGGATATGCGCAGCCTGTATCCGGACGAGGCCGCCTGGGTCGCCGCCAAGCAGGCCATCGTCAAGGACCTGCCCGGCCTCGGCCAGTGGCAGGGCAAGCTCGGCGGGTCGGCCGGCGCGCTGCTCGGGGGGATGAGCGCCTGGGAGCAGGTGTCTCAGCGGGTGGACCGGCTGTACGCCTACGCCGCGCAACTCTACGACCAGGACACGCGGGTGTCCCGGCACCAGCAGATGCAGACCGAGGCGGGGCAGGTCTACTCGGACTTCCTCGCCGCCACGGCGTTCATGCGGCCCGAGATCCTGGCGATCGGCAAGCCGACGATCGACCGTTACCTCGCCGAGGAGCCGAAGCTCGGGCAGTACCGGATGTACCTCGACGACATCCTGCGCGCCGCCCCGCACACGCTGTCCGGTCCCGAGGAGAAGGTCTTCGCCCAGGCCGGCGTGATGGCGCAGGCCGGCGGCGACGTGCGCTCGGTGTTCACGAGCGCGGAACTGCCCTGGCCCGAGGTCACCTTGTCGACCGGCGAGAAGCTGCGCCTCGACGCGGCGGCCTTCACCCGGTACCGGGCCTCGACCGTCAAGGCGGACCGCGACCTCGTGTTCCAGGCGTTCTTCGGCGCCTACGGCCAGTACACCCGCACGCTCGCCACCACGCTCAACGCGCACGTGCAGTCGCACGTCGTGGCGAAGAACGTGCGCCGCTTCGATTCCGCGCTGGATGCCGCGCTGTTCGACTTCAACATCCCGCGCAGCGTGTACACCCAGCTGCTCGCCGACGTGCACGCGAACCTGCCCACGCTGCACCGCTACCTGAAGCTGCGCCAGAAGATCATGGGCCTGCCGCAGCTCGGCTACGAGGACCTGTACGCGCCGATCGTGGCCAGCGTCGATCTGCAATACACGCCGGAGCAGGCGATGGCCCTGACGCTCGACTCGTTCGCGCCGCTCGGCGGCGCCTACGTCGAGACGCTGCGCCGCGGCTACGGCGAGCGCTGGGTCGATTTCCTGCCGAACACCGGCAAGAGCCCCGGCGCCTACAGCAACACCGTCTACGGCGTGCACCCCTACCAGTTGTTGAACTTCAACGGCGCGTGGGACGACGTGTCGACGCTGGCGCACGAGTCCGGGCACTCGATGCACTCGTACCTGGCGTCGGCCGCGCAGCCGTACGCGACGGCCGGCTACTCGACCTTCGTGGCCGAGGTCGCCTCGACGCTGAACGAGAACCTCCTGCTGCACCACATGCTCGACCAGACCCGGGACGGCCGCACGCGCCTGTTCCTGCTGGCGAGCTACCTCGACAACATGCGCACCACGCTGTTCCGCCAGGTGCTGTTCGCCGAGTTCGAACTGAAGATGCACGAGGCCGTGGAGCGCGGCGAGCCGCTCACGGCGGACTGGCTCAACCAGCAGTACCTCGCGCTGCTGCGCGAGTACTACGGCCACGACCAGGGCGTGGTGAAGGTCGCCGACACCTACGGCGCCGAGTGGGCCTACATCCCGCACTTCTACCGCAACTTCTACGTCTACCAGTACGCGACCAGCATGATCGGCGGCATGTCGCTGGCCGACGGCATCATCGGCAAGGCGGCGGTGAAGTCCGGCAAGGCGGCCCGCAACCGCGACGCCTACCTGCGCATGCTGTCCTCGGGCTCCTCGAAGTATCCGGTCGAGCTGCTGCGGGACGCCGGGGTCGACATGACCACCTCGGCGCCCTTCAATGCGGCGATCCGCGAGATGAACGCGATCATGGACGAGATGGAGCGGCTCTACGCGAAGGACCTCGGCCGGTGAGCACGCGCAGGCGGCCGCGCGCGTACGCCGGCCTCACGCAGCTCGGCGCCACCACCGCGATCCCGGCCTCGCCGGACGCGGCGGTGCTCGAGCGCGTGCCGAACCCGCATCCGCGCAAGCTCTACCTCGCGCGCTTCACCGCGCCGGAGTTCACCTCGCTGTGCCCGATCACCGGCCAGCCGGATTTCGCGCACCTGGTGATCGACTGCGTGCCGGGCCGGTGGCTGGTGGAGAGCAAGTCGCTGAAGCTGTACCTCACCAGCTTCCGCAACCACGGTGCGTTCCACGAGGACTGCACGCTCGCGATCGCGGACCGCCTGGTCGGGCTGCTCGCGCCGCGCTGGCTGCGCATCGGCGGCTACTGGTACCCGCGCGGCGGCATGCCGATCGACGTGTTCTGGCAGACGGGCCGCCCGCCCGCCGGGCTGTGGATCCCGGAGCAGGGCGTCGCGCCCTATCGTGGCCGTGGTTGAAGCCCGGCGTCGGGAGAAAACGATGTCGACCATGAACGTGTCCTGGCCGCGCGCGGCGGCTCGTGTCGCTGCGCTGCTGGCCGTGCTTGCGGCAGGCGGTGCCCTGGCGCAGGGCGCCGCGGCCGTCGTCGGCCCGGCCGAACCCAGCGCCGCGAAACTGGCCGCGGTCGCGGCCGTCGAGCGGCACGCGCGCGACCTCGAGGGGCTGTCGGACCGCATCTGGGCCTACGCCGAGATCGCGTTGCGCGAGCATCGTTCGGCTGCGGCGCTCGCCGACTACGCCGAGCAGCAGGGCTTCCGGGTGCGGCGAGGCGTCGCCGGCCTGCCGACCGCCTTCGTCGCCGAGTTCGGCAGCGGCCGGCCGATCATCGGCATCATGGGCGAGTACGACGCGCTGCCCGGCATCTCGCAGAAGGCGCAGCCGGAGAAGGCCGCGCTCGTCGAAGGCGCGGCCGGCCACGGCTGCGGCCACAACCTGTTCGGCGCGGGCAGCCTCGGCGCGGCCGTCGCCGTCAAGGAGCAGATCGCGGCCGGGCGGCTGAAGGGCACCGTGCGCTTCTACGGCACGCCCGCCGAGGAGGACGTCGGCGGCAAGGTGTACATGGCCCGCGCGGGCCTCTTCGACGACCTCGACGCGGTGCTGGCGTGGCACCCGGGCGACCAGACGGCCGCCGACACGAACTCGGGCCAGGCCATGGTCGACGTGGCCGTCGAGTTCCACGGCAAGGCGGCGCACGCAGCCGGCGATCCGTGGAACGGTCGCAGCGCCGTCGACGCGGCCGAGCTGTTCACGCACGGCGTGAACATGATGCGCGAGCACGTCCAGCCGACCTCGCGCATCCACTACGTCATCACGAACGGTGGCGACGTGCCCAACGTCGTGCCCGAATACGCCCGCGTGTGGCTGTGGGCGCGCGACTGGAAGCGCTCCGAGGTGGAAGAGCTGCTGGCGCGCATCCGCAAGGTGGCCGCCGGCGCGGCGACCATGACCGAGACCACCTCCGAGCTGAAGGTGCAGGGCGGCTCCTGGGAGGTGCTGGTCAACGCCCCCGGTGCGCAGCTGCTGCAGCAGAACCTGCTGTGGCTGGGCCCGGCGACCTACACGGAGCAGGAGCAGGCGTTCGCCCGGCAGATCCAGCGCGCGACGGGCGTGCCGGAGAAAGGCATGTACGCGGGCGTGCTGCCGCTCGAGGG
>WBZM01004115.1_pt1 | contig 10804 bp, 10 predicted proteins | sample 5204271 | NCBI WGS metagenome assembly WBZM01 (sample SAMN12344346, study PRJNA552823) | activated sludge metagenome | biome: Activated sludge suspended growth; feature: Nitrification reactor; material: Wastewater; isolation source: activated sludge from nitrification reactor of wastewater...
TTCTTTTACTCGTCTGACAAATGTATGACTTGCATCACGGTTCAAGCGCCGCAGTTCCAATGTGATCTCTGAGAAATCCTTTTTATTTTCGGCTTGACCGGAGATAAGATATTCAATTCCCAAACGGCTCAACATTTGCAATTCGCCGGATGTCGGGTTACGATTATTTTCTACGCCGAATAAATTCATCATTGCATAAATAGAATCGCGCGTATCAATATCCACAACGGTAAATTTAGGATGATTTTTCGCAGTGTTTACCATAATTTGCACTGCATCATAGGCATTGATAATCTGCAATTTTGCATCATATATTTTGTTGAGATTTTTATAGGTATCCTTGAAAACAACACCTGTGGGCACGACGGTTGGTGCCGGATAACGGCGCATATCTTCTTCGACTTTATCAAACATCAAACTGTCATTTTCAGCAACCGCAAATGCACGCTGAACAGCATGTAATAATGGCGTATCATATATAATCGTATCGCCTTTTCTATAACGAAGCAAAGAGAACCCGACACCCGATTGCGAAGAATAAAATTGTGGATACCCTTTTTCAACAATTTCTACGCGTAATAAATTTTGCACTCGCTGTACATTGACATATACAACTTTTTGTGCATTAAGAAATTCCGCAACTTTGGAAACTGTAGCTGCAATTCCCTGTGCTGTTAAAAATTTTGTGGCGGAATCACGAGCTGTCATACGAATCATTTCATATTTGCCGGAGGCAAATGCTGACAATGCTAAAGCCGTTGGCACCTTAGCTGCAATAGTTTCAGGTATGGTTTCACCTATTTCAATATTTGCCAGCAATAATTTCGGAAGTGTTTGTTTTTGTGATGTATTCTCCGTTTGAGCAATACTTGAATATATCGGCAATACCAATATTCCAATCACACACACTAACAACTTCAACACAGTTTTTTTGAAAGAATCAGCTTCCATGAACAAATTCCTTTATCATTTCTACAACATATATAATTTGCTCTTTCGTTAATTCCGGGAATACGGGTAAAGCCAATGTGGTGGCAGCAGCTTTATTTGCCACAGGATAATCCTCGTCGCGGCATTGCAAATGTGCAAAACATTCTTGACGATGGAAAGGTATGGGATAATAAATTTCTGCTCCGATATTTTTCTCTTTTAAAAATTCACGTAATTCATCGCGTTTTTCTACACGAATAATGAACTGATTATAGATATGATAATTTTTGACACCACTTTCTTTGTAAACAGCTTTGGGCAACAGTACACGATTTTCGGCATCAAATTCAAGCACTCCTTCGCCGGAAGAAAGACCATGTTCTTTGAATAATGATATATACAGTTCAGCATTCTTGCGACGTTGTTCATGCCATTGTTCTAAATGAGGGAATTTAATATTCAAAACGCCGCCCTGAAGAGCATCCATACGGAAATTACCGCCAACAAATTTATGATAATAACGCGGATTCATTCCATGATCGCGCATCAACCGTAATTTTGTTCCTAAAGTATCATCATTCGTCGTAACAAGTCCTGCATCGCCAAAAGCTCCAAGATTTTTTGTCGGATAAAAGGAATAACATCCGATAGCACCTATTGACCCCACTTTCCGCCCATCGCTATATTGCACGCCAATACTTTGTGCAGCATCTTCAATAACGGGAATATTATGCTCGGCTGCTATAGCCATAATGGCATCAAGATCGGCACTTTGACCATATAAATGGACAGGAATTATCGCTTTTGTGCGTGATGTGATTGCCTTACGAATTCCTTCGGGCGAAATATTGAGAGTAATCGGCTCGGCATCCACAAAAATCGGCACAGCATTAAGCCGCGCAACCACACCGGCGGTAGCAAAGAAAGAATATGTAGGAACAATTACCTCATCCCCGGGCTGAATATCTAAAGCCATTAATGCCATCAATAAAGCATCTGTTCCGCTGGATACGGCAATAGCATGACGGCAATCACAATAATCTGCCAAAGTTTCTTCTAATTTTTTTACTTCGGGTCCTAATATCATCACTTGACTTGCTGCAATATTGAGCATCATCGGCTCTATTTCCGATTGTAAAGTCGCGTATTGTAATTTTAAATCTAAAAGTGGAACGTTCATTAATTTCCTATTAACCTATTATGAATAAAAAAATGTGCAATTGTCATTGTACTTACTTTGCTGTGTTATCATAAACCGAGCGGCAATGCTTAGCAAGTGCCGGACTTCATTGTTATGGTATGACAACGAAAAAAGCTGTGTAATAGTTTGTTTGTCTATTGTGATGATTGCAGCGGAACTAATTGCTGCACTGCATCAAGCAATTGCTCCGTTGTGATGGCATTCATACATGTAAAGTGCCCTAATGGACATGATTCCCGCCCAATATGTGAACATGGACGACAATCAGCATCTGTTTCAACAATCCGATATGGCACTGCATAGGGGACGAAACCAAATTCCTGCACCGTTGAACCAAAAATAGCCACCACGGGTATTCCACGTGCCGCAGCTATGTGCATCAATCCCGAATCATTACTCATCATTAAAGAACAATGATTGAGTTGTTCCACACTTTCCAAAAGCGATAATTTTCCTGCATAATTTTCTACGACAAAAGGCAATGCCGTTTCAATATCATGGCATAATTCTTTTTCTTCATTACCACCATATAATTCAAAATATGCCTTAGGAAATAGCTGATGTAAAGCATTGAGTGCTTCCACATATTTATGTGTCGGATAACGCTTAGTAAAATGTCTTGCACCCGGCGCAACTGCAATCCGAATATCTGTTGTTTTTTCACGAAAAGCTCGATATTCTTTATGTTCAAAATCCGTTAAAGTCCAAATTTCCGCTCCTTCATTATCAGGAGTAAGATGCAAATCATCAACTGCTTTGAAATATCGTTCAACAATATGGATTATCTCTTGTCCTTTGCCGATTTTTCTGTGAACCAATTCTAATTTTTGCTTACGAAATTTATCAATCGAATAATACGTCTTTCCAAGAGAAAATTTTAAGAGTGCCGTTCGTATATTTTTATGTAAATCAATGACCACATCAAATTTTTTTCCCTGTGTGAATGCCAATATTTTCCTGCGTGCTTCCAATAATCCCTTCAGCCCATTTTTTGTATGTACTGTCACAATTGCAGAGCAATGTATATTAAAGCGCACAGCTTCATAATACTGTTCAGCCACAACCATCACAATATATGCTTGCGGATATTGCCGGCGCAAACGACGCAACAATACCGTTGTCAAGACAATATCGCCAAGTGAGCTAAGGCGAAACACACATATTGATTCAGGAATTTTCATAGTAATGGTCTGTATTATAATGCCGCAACTTCATCAAGCCATAATTGTGCGGCAGCATCGCTCGGCATGCGCCAATCACCGCGCGGAGAAAGAGCCACCGAACCTATTTTCATACCGTCAGGTAAACAAGAACGCTTAAATTGTTGTGAAAAAAATCGTTTGTAAAATTCATTCAGCCATTGTTTTATTATTGCTTTATCATACGTATCGGAAAATACATGCTCTGCAAACATTGCAATTTTTTTCGGACGAAAACCATAACGAATATGATAAAACAAAAAGAAATCATGAAGAATATATGGACCAATCGTTTCTTCTGTTTTTTGTACAATATTTCCTTCTTTATCTGGCGGCAATAATTCAGGCGAAACCGGCGTATCGCATATATCATGCAATATTGCCGATACTTTACCGGAAAATTCCTCCATTGCTGCCCACTCGATAATATAACGAACTAATGTTTTGGGCACCCCGCTATTAACGCCATACATAGACATGTGGTCGCCATTATATGTGCACCAACCTAAAGCCAATTCCGATAAATCACCCGTGCCTATTACAATGCCGCCTGTTTGTTGAGCAATATCCATGAGTACTTGTGTTCTTTCACGTGCTTGTGCATTTTCAAAAACAATATTATGTACAGAAGCATCATGCCCAATATCAAGAAAATGTTGGGCAACAGCATCATGGATGGAAATTGTTCTTAATGTGACACCAAGACATTCAGCCAAAGCAACGGCATTGGATTTGGTGCGATCCGTTGTTCCGAATCCGGGCATTGTCACAGCTATTATATTTACGGCATCATAGCCCAAACGCTGAAATGCTTTCACACATACCAATAATGCAAGAGTGGAATCGAGACCGCCGGAAAGCCCTATTGTCACTGTTTTACATCCTATATGCTTCAAGCGTTTCATCAATCCGGTGGACTGTATCATCATAATTTCATGACAATTTTCCGCTCTTTCATGAAGATTATGGGGAACAAATGGCATAGGAGTAAATAGACGATACAATTTTGTGGTTTCCCTCTCGGTAATATCAATTGCAATAATTCTGTAGTGAAGAGTTTGCGCAGCAGCAAATGAATTGTTTTTTATTCGTTCTTGAGTTAATTTTTCAATATCAATATCCGCATAAGCGATTTGTGTATCAAAAGAAAATCGCTCGCTTTGAGCAAGTAATGAACCATTTTCTGCAATAAGACAATGCCCGCTGAATACAACATCGGTGCTTGATTCCCCTGCCCCTGAAGCCGCATAGATATATGCTGCAATACACCGTGCCGATTGTGAAGTAATTAATTGCTCCCTATATGCTTTTTTGCCTAATAATTCCACGCTTGCAGAACAATTTATCAATATGGTAGCACCGGCAAGAGCATGCAAAGAACTTGGTGGCACGACAGACCAGACATCTTCGCAAATTTCACAACCGAATATTAGACGATTATCGTGGCGGGCAACACATAAAATATCTGTGCCGAATGGAATCTCCTGCCCGCAAACCACAATGGTGGTTTCTTCGGTATCGGCAGCCGAGCTGAACCAGCGTTCTTCATAATATTCACCCGTATTGGGCAAATATGTTTTTGGCACAACAGCGACAATATCGCCATGAGAAATAATCACACAACAATTAAATAATTTTCCTTTGTTCACAATGGGCATACCGACAAATATCGTCATATTCATTATTTCCGAGCAATAACAAAGTTCTTCTAAACCGCGCTCAGCTTCTTCTCGCAATGTTGATTGATAAAATAAATCACCGCATGTATAACCTGTTAATGCCAATTCTGGAAATACAAGAACAGAACAATCATGATGCGCAGCTTCACGCATCGCATCACATAATCGTGCTGCATTAAAACGGACATCTGCTATGCGTAATTCCGGCGAACAGACACCCACCCGCACCATAGAATAATCAGATAATTTCATATCTATATGCCTACTTTCTGCATAATATAATTGTACTCACTTTTTTACAATACAGAAACACAATGCCGTATGTAAAAAAAAACCGACTGCATACAAACAATGTATAGACAGTCGGTACTTGAATTGTATGTTAAAGAGTTCACCATAGAGTGAACATACTTAACGACCTTTCTTTTTATGACGGTTTTTGCGTAAACGTTTTTTGCGTTTATGCGTCGCCATTTTATGACGCTTGCGTTTTTTTCCGCATGGCATAATGACCTCGCTTGACGTATAGTGAATAAAATTATCTTTGTAATTGTTGTGAAATCTGTTCAAGAGCCATTCGTGCCCGTCCGGCTATCATAGTATCTCTTGGATTCACGGCACATTTTTTTAACCAATCGACTGCTTGTTTCGCATTACCCGCTTCATAGTGCATAAATGCAAGATTGAGCTGTGCCACGGGATTATCGGAATCAACACTGAACACGCTTTGTGTCATTGCCAATCCCTCTTTTGGTTTACCTGATTTAAACAGTGCATATCCATAATCAATACGCACTGCCGGATCTGTTACGCCAAAGACGGTATAGTACCGTTCATATAATGCTGCTGCATTGCCGAAATCGCCGGCATCATAATATTTATTAGCTAAAGTATAAGTTTGCTCTTTGTTCGGTTTTGTAGTTTCTATTTCATATCGGGCAATGCCAAAAGAAATACTTCCTATAATTACCGTCAGCACGACAGCTACTATTGCCCATTTTTTTGATACCGTTTGCTCTTGTTCCATTTTTTGTGTCGTCAATTCTTCATCGGTGATATTACACACCAATTACAGACTTATTTTTTTGTTGTACGACCTTTTTTACCCAAGTCTTTATTGACTCTTTTTTGAAATTCCGGTGATGCTTTGAAAATTGGAGCAAAACGTTTGTCCAATGCAACCGGATCGCCTGTGCGAGGATTGCGTGCCATACGCGATTTGCGGCTTTTTACCGAATATACGCCAAAACCGCGAAGCTCAATGCGGTTTCCTTCGGCGAGTGCGTCAATGATGGCGGAAAAAACGCCTTCAACGATTACTTTTGTTTCTACACGAGTCAAGCCGATATTCTCGGCGATCGTATTAACGATGTCTGCTTTTGTTACTGTTGCCATAGCTCCCTATAAATCAAATGTTTGCATAAAAGAGGAGCAAAAATAAGAAAGCTAAGCCGAAATACAAAGAAAAATTTGCAAATACTGCATTTTCAAAACTGCGGAGTCCAAACAAAACTTACGAATGGTGCTATAGCCGGAGCCGTCCAAACCGATAAGCCAAAGTCGGCTGCCACATGCGTATTCGCTATTCTTAGACCAAGTAAAGCTCCTGAATTCATAGGTTTAGCTATATCAGGATTCCACAGCTCACATATCACATGCACATCATTCATGGCTGTGAACTTGGTATCAAAACCCAAAGCAAGCCCCAAAGCACCATTCGGATAGGTCACTCCAAAATTTCCGAATCGTCCGCCCGAAATCACAAAACTATCATCCCTGCCTTGCTTGTAAAACATAGACATTGTGAGCCTCGTGCGCGTCAAAGTGAAGGTTCCCGTACCATAAAAATGGAGCAATCGGTTGGCACTGTTCAACCATGCAAGATTCGTCCCCAATGCCAAAGTGAAGCCACCCGGCATTGTAATATTGTCCTCAGAATAGATTGTCGCTTTCAGATTAACCAATGACCCTTGATCTGCCGATGAGATGCCCGGAATGATGGTGCGCCCTGCCGTGAGCGAGAAACGGTCATACCCGACACCCGCATAAAGCAATAGCAATTCAAAGTTACCGATGAAGTAATTATCTCCTATCGGATCTGCCGTCGGCAATAAATACAAACGATGATTATGGCGATACAGTTCTTTATAGAGACGCAACTCCGCAATACCACTGCATGGAATTTCCGCAGTCCCAATCTGCAATTTTACTTTCAAAACAGTTCCCTGTTTGTCATCTTCAATAATATCACGAATTATACCGGTATATTCTTCCCCCGTCAGTAAGCGTATATAATACAACTCTGTTTCCTTCGGAGAAAAATCATCCGATAATTCGATTTGCGATAATACAGAAAATGGACATACAAAAAACACTATGAATAATAATATGATTTTCTTGACATATTTCATAGCACTTCGCTCAATAATGGTGTGGTTGTTTCGGTTGATGCATTGGAGAATGCCAACTGACCACAAGCAGCATCAATATCCACACCGCTCGATGATCGTATCATCACAGTCACATCATGACTTTGCAATAATGAAATAAATCCCTTGAATTTTTCCCGTGATGTCGGTTTTAATGCAGCCGCTATACCCGTCGGATTCGTAAATTCTATATCATGAAAAGGAATAACATTCACTTTGGACGGTACACGCCGCGTAAAACGAGCAAGCCGCTTTGCATCAGCTTCACTGTCATTTATTCCCTCGAATAAAATATACTCATACGTCACCGCACGCCGCGTTTTTCTATAATAATATTCGATAGCGTTCCCCAATTCCGTTAATTCATATTTGCGGGCAATAGGCATTATTTCTTTGCGCAATCCATTCGTTGTTGCATGAAGCGATATTGCAAGTTTAATCGGGCTTTTTTCATCTGCCATACGCACTATACCCGGCACAACCCCTGCCGTGGATAATGTAATGCGTTTTGAACCAAGCAAAGGAGTATCTCCGTGGGTAAATATGGAAACGGCTGCCATCACATTATCATAATTCAACATAGGTTCGCCCATACCCATAAATACCAAATTCGTAATTTTTTTCTCGGTATAACGTTGCGCCGCCAATAATTGATCCACTATTTCCGCAACAAATAAATTACGCTTTAATTTCAAAGAAGCTGTGGCGCAAAATTGACAATTCAAAGGGCAACCTACTTGAGTGGACACACATAAAGTCATACGCTTAGGCGAGCCATCATCCGTGACCATTTCGCTCGGGATAAGAACTGTTTCTATCGCACGCCCATCAAATAACTCAAAAAGAAATTTTTTCGTACCATCATTCGATTCTTGAATTTTTTGCAAGCGCACCGCCGACATCACCGTTTCTTGCTCCAAGGTTTCGCGCAATGCTTTAGGCAATGTTGCTATATCGTGAATATGCTCAATACCTTGTGCATACATAGCATCAAACAACTGATCCGCCCTGAATGCTTGTTCACCCATGCCGCGCACATAATCGCGCAGCTCGGCTATCGTATAGTTTTTAAGAAAATTTGGAGATTTCATATAGGCAAAATTACACATAAAGTGAAAGCATCGGACGTGAGTTTCAAAGCAAGATTTTTTCCCATGACTAAAATCTCATAATTTGCTTTACATTTTTTTGACGCATACTATGATGACATCTCTCACAACCCCTGCCGCAATTATTATTGTGGTGGCAGCAATTATCGCTATCATACGCCATTATGATGTACGATTAGTACTCTTCACTGCCGGCTTACTGTTAGCATCACTTGCCGGTAAGCCGCTTTTGGTATTTACTGCTTTTGAAGAAAAAATGGGCGATGGTTCGGTCATTGCACCAATATGCACTGCTATGGGCTATGCTTTTTTATTACGTACCATCGGCGCAGATAAACACATGGTACGCTTGCTCATAGCTCCCATACGCACCATGCGGTTTTTATTAGTTCCCGGCGGTTGTCTCATCGGTTTCTTTACCAATATGGCAATCACAAGCCAAACTGCATCCGCCGCTGCCGTCGGACCAATACTCATACCCATCATGCTGGCTGCCCGATGGCATCCCGTCATTGCCGGAGCAACATTAGTGCTCGGCTGCTCTGCCGGCGGTAATCTCTTTAACCCGGGAGAACCCGACATCGTCACCATCCACAAAGCTTCCGGCATGGACATACCCGCCATTATCAACAATACATTTATGCCCGAAATCATCGGATTTGGCATTGCTGTGATTGTATTTACCATTATGGCTCATCTTTTCACACCAAAGCACAATGCCCAAGCCTTAGAGCAAACTCACGAAGACATACCCGATGAAAAAATCAATATTGCCAAAGCACTCTTACCGCCACTCCCCATCATCATACTTATACTTTCGCAACCATCATTCGGACTATGGCATGACATACTCACCATCTATCCCAAAGGAATACCCGTTGCCCATGCCATGCTCTTTTCCGCCATTATTGCCATATTACTTTCCCATCGTGACATCAATCACAAAACAGAACAATTCTTTGAAGGTATCGGCTATGGATTCATTCATGTCATTGCACTCATTATCACCGCCACATGCTTTATCAATGGTTTGGAAGCAGTCGGATTAGTCAATACCTTAGTGCAAAGTGTCAAAGAATTTGACTTCACGGCAAAAATCATCAGCGGCATAGTACCCTACTCTTTTGCCATTATCTCCGGCTCGGGCACTGCGCCAAGTGTGGCATTCACCAAAGCCGTCGTCCCTGCCTTGGCAGCACATAATCCTGTGCAAGCTGTGGACATTGGCATACTCGGAGCAATCGGCGCAACATTCGGCAGAACAATGTCACCCGTAGCAGCGGTCATCATCTTCAGTGCCGGATTATGCCATATCAAACCATTGCATATCGTTGAACGCACCGCTCCCGCCTTACTCTGCGGTTTTGTCGGCGTATTGATATATATGATGATATTTCGTTGAGCAATCTCACGACAAAAGTAAAATATATATACACGATACATGAATTGAAGGATTAGCTCCATCATCACCAAATTATGTTTATTATGGTTCAAAATGCAGATAATTTCCATAGGGATGGCATAATAATAGGAAATGATAGTGGACAATATCAAATCCCGTAGGGATGACACATTTATAGTACGTATAAATTCATCCACCCCGTCAGACTGCGTCTGCCACCCCTCAATGAGGGGAATTTTTGAAACGCAATAGCGGATAAATCCCGAAGGGATGAAATGATAATAGAAAAATGCGTTAATAAAAAAATCGAATCCCGAAGGGATGAAAGGTATATAGAAATAAATACATCCACCCCGTCAGACTGCGTCTGACACCCCTCAATGAGGGGAATTTTGAAATTCAGCGGCGGATAAATCCCGAAGGGATGGAATGTTAATAGAATAATGCGTTTAATGTGATGGGCGACTTTTCATAAACCTTATAGGTTTGGATACGGAAATCCATCTTTATGACCTGCGCTTGGCGCAATGCCGATTCATTGAGTCAATATAACCGCATACAGCCAAAAAATGAGTAATTTTGGCAAGGCATCCAAAGTATTGAGCAAAGCTACACAACTATTAGCGGGCGAAAAAATGTTGATGTGGTGGCGGAGGGTGTTGGTCGAGCTGCATCTGGTGCATATTTTGGAGGAATCATTGGTTCAGCAGTAACAGGACTCGGAACAGTCATTGGCGCTACTGTAGGTACAGTCATATTCTCCTGGCTAGGTGAAGAAACTGGAGAATATATAGTAAAGGATTATTATATAAGGAGGAACGAAATAAATGATTAAAATATGGAATTATTTTTTTT
>WBZM01004117.1_pt1 | contig 10798 bp, 10 predicted proteins | sample 5204271 | NCBI WGS metagenome assembly WBZM01 (sample SAMN12344346, study PRJNA552823) | activated sludge metagenome | biome: Activated sludge suspended growth; feature: Nitrification reactor; material: Wastewater; isolation source: activated sludge from nitrification reactor of wastewater...
CCTCGTGTGCGCCGTACACCGTCTCCTCGACGATGACACGCGTGTAAGTGACGATCCGCTTCGTCCCGCCGAGCTCTTCCCACTGCGACTGCCGCTCGACGGCTTGCCCGACGACGACGCGCGGTGGCTCGAGCAGACGGACGACGGCCTCACGCTGCGCCAGTGCGCGTGGTGGACGTCGCTCCGCGGGAGCCCTCGGACGGAGAACGTCCGCTCCCTCCGCGTCTCGCTTCCATCGAGCAACCGGTTCGACGTCGACGCGGTGCGCGGGCCGCTGCGCCACCTCGCGCTACGGGGAGTGCTGCCATGATCCATCCTTCGGTCGCGACGCTGCGCCGCTACCTCGCGCGGCACCGGTGGTCCCAGGTCGAGGCGCGCGCCGACGGCGTCGACGTCTACCAGCACGAGGCGCTGCGCGACGACGAGGGCGCCGCGCTCCGCGTGCTCGCGCCGGGCCGCGACGGGATGCGCGACGAGGCCCACCTGCGCGCCAACCTCGTGCGCGCGCTCGCGACGTTGGAAGGGCGCTCCGTCGACGCCGTCCTCGCCGAAATGGCCGAGGGCCGCGCCGACGCCGCGTAGCCCCACGCGTCGCTCAGGGCGCCCCGCGGAACCTCGGCTCGCGCTTCGCGGTGATCGCGTCGTAGGCCTCGCGGAAATCGGGGTGCTGCATGCAGATCGCCTGCGCCTGGGCCTCCGCCTCGATCGCCTCCGCGAGCGACATCGTGTGCTCGGCCTCGAGCATCTGCTTGGTCATCGTGTGGGCGAACGCGGGGCCCTCGGCGAGCTTCTTCGCCCACGCCTGCGCGGTCGGGAGCACCTCGGCCTTCGGCACCACGCGGTTGGCGAGCCCGATGCGCAGCGCCTCCGCCGCGTCGACCAGCTCGCCGAGGAAGAGCAGCTCCGACGCCCGCCCGAGGCCCACCACGCGCGGCAGGAGGTACGCCGCCCCCATGTCCGCGCCGCACAGCCCCACCTTCGGGAAGACGAAGCCGAAGCGGGCGTCGTCCGAGACGATCCGCACGTCGCACGCGAGCGCCATCACCGCGCCCGCCCCGACGGCCACGCCGTTGACGGCCGCGATGACGGGGCGGCGCACCTGGCGGATCGCCTGGATGAGCTTGCCCGTGATGCGGGTGAAGTCGAGCAGGCCCTGCATGTCGCGCTCGAAGAGCTTCGCGATGATGTCGTGGCGGTCGCCGCCGGAGCAGAAGCCCTTGCCCGAGCCGGTGATGACGACCGCGCGCACTTCGGTGGACGCTTCGAGCTTCGGGAAGAAGTCGCCGAGCTCGACGTAGCTGTCGAAGGTGAGCGAGTTGAGGCGCTCGGGGCGGTCGAGGGTGATCGTCCCGACCCCGCGGTCGAGTTCGAAGCGGAACGTCTTGGGCGACAGGCTCATGGGGTCTCCGGGAGGTGGGCGACGGCCTCGATCTCGACCTTCGCGCGGCGCTCGACGAGCCCCGCCACGCCGACGAGGGCCATCGCCGGGAAGTGCCGGCCGAGGTGCTTCTTCCAGCGCGCGCCCACCTCGCGGAGGCTCCCGCGGTAGGCGTCGAGGTCGGTGACGTACACGGTCATCTTCACGACGTGCTCGGGCCCGCCCCCGGCCGCGCGAACCACGGCGACGACGTTGGCGAGCGCCTGGTCCCACTGCTCGACGAAGTCGTCGGAGTGAAACTGTTGCTGCCCGTCCCAGCCGATCTGGCCGGCGACGTACACGGTGCGGCCGCCCTCGCAGACGGCCCCGTTGGCGTAGCCCTTCGCGGGGGCCCACCCCTCGGGTTGAACGGTCTTCACGCGGTCTGTCCTCCGTCGAGGGCGATGCACTGCCCGTGGATCCCGCGGGCCTCGTGGGGGACGAGCGACCACACCGCGTGGGCCACCTCCTCCACCGTCATCAGCCGGCGCTGCGGGGAGAGCGCCTCCAGCGCGGCGCGGGCCTCGTCCGCGGAGCGCTTCGTGGCCGAGGAGATCTTCGCCACCGAGCGGGCCGACATCTCCGTGTCGACGAAGCCGGGGCAGACGGCGTTCACCGTCACGCCGCGGGCGGCGTACTCCACCGCGAGGGCGCGCGTGAGCCCCACCAGCGCGTGCTTGCTGGCGCAGTACGCGGCCGTGTAGGCGTACCCGCGGAGCCCGGCGTTGGACGCGACGTTGACCACGCGGCCCCACCCCCGCCTCGCCATCGCGGGGACGAGCGCGCGGCAGAGGCGCATCGGGGCGGTGACGTTGAGCGCCATCGCGCGCTCCCACACGGCGTCGGTGGTCTTGTCGAAGGGGACGCTCTCGGCGAGGCCGGCGTTGTTCACCAGCACGTCGACGGGGCCGAGCGCGCGCTCCACCGCGGCGAGGGCGGCGTCGGTCGCGGCGGCGTCGGTGAGGTCGCAGGCGGTCGCGAAGCCCGCGATGTCCGTGGCGACGCGCTCGAGCTCGGGGAGCGAGCGCCCGACGACGGCCACGCGGAGCCCCTCGCGCGCGAGCCGCCGCGCCACGGCCTCGCCGATTCCCTTGCCGCCGCCGGTGACCAGGGCGACGCGCTGGCGGTGATCGCTCATGGCGGAGGGTGTACACGCGACCGGGTGCGGCGGGGAAGCCGCTTCGTTGGGGGGTGTCGGCGGGGGCGAGCGCGGTGATAGCGTCGAGGCCATGAAGCAGCGCGAGGGCCTCACGACGGCGGGCGGGACGCAGCGGGCGCGGTGGCTGGCGGCCACGGCGCTCCTCCTGGCGTGCAGCGACTCGAGCACGGGGGTGACCAACGGCGACGCGGCGGCGGACGCCGATGCGATGGTGGCGCCCGACGCCCCGAAGGACGCCGCGCCCGAAGCGGGACCCGACGCGCAGATGGACGCGCCGCCCGACGCGCCGATGGACGCCGCGCCCGACGCAGCGCCGGACGCGGAGATGGACGCGGCACCCGACGCGGAGCCGGACGCCGCGCCCGACGCGACACCGGATGCAGCACCCGACGCGACGCCGGATGCAGCACCCGACGCCGCGCCCGACGCAGAACCCGACGCGGCCCCTGACGCCGCGCCCGACGTGCTGACCTGCGCAACCAGCGAGACCCGCTGCGGCGACGCCTGCGTCGACCTCCAGACCAGCGGCGCCCACTGCGGCGCATGCGGGGCTGCGTGCGCGGCGGGGCGTTCGTGCGTCGCGGGCGCCTGTGCGCTCGTGTGCCCGACGGGCCAGACGGCCTGCGGCGACGCGTGCTTCGACCTCACCGCCACCGTCGACCACTGCGGCCGCTGCGACGTCGCGTGCAGCGCGCCCGGCGGCGTCGCCCGATGCGCCGCGGGCATGTGCGCGGTGGCCTCCTGCGCGACGGGGCGCGGCGACTGCGACGGGATGGCCGCCAACGGCTGCGAGGTCGACACCGCCGCCGACGTCGCCCACTGCGGCCGCTGCGGCGCGTCGTGCGCGCTCGCCAACGCGACGCCGGCCTGCCGCGCCGGCGCGTGCGCGGTGGCATCGTGCGCGACGGGCTTCGGCGACTGCGACGGGATGGCCGCCAACGGCTGCGAGGTCGACACGCGTACCACCGCCGCGCACTGCGGCATGTGCGGCCGTGCGTGCGCCGCGGGCGAGGGCTGCCGCGCGGGCGCCTGCGTCGTGGTGGCTCAGGGCGCCTCGTGCCGCGCCGTGCTCTCGGCGACGCCGGGCTCGCCTTCGGGCGTCTACGTGGTCGACCCCGACGGCGACGGCGGCCTCGCGCCGCAGCGGGTGTACTGCGACATGACGCGCGACGGCGGCGGGTGGACGCTCCTGGAAGTGGGCCGCGCGCTCGGCACCAGCCTGTGGACGCGCAACGCGGTCGGCACGGTCACCGACCCCGGGCAGGCGACCTCCGCGAAGCTGTCGCGGGACTTCGCGGCGGCCGTGCTGATGGCGGGGACGCGCACGCTCCGCATCGGCGACGAGGCGCGCTACGGCGAGCTCTACCTCGGCCCGCTCGACGAGGCGTGGATCCGCAGCGGGTTCGGCGCGACGGCCTTCGGCACCATGGTGGTCGGCAGGCGCGTGGCGGAGACGCTCGGCGGCACGCAGTACGACGGCTCGCGCTTCGCGTGGCCCCTCGACGGCCCTCCCGCCGCGTGCCTCAACAGCGACGGGAGCACCGCGGAGTGCGGCGGCGGGCTCCACCTCGGCACCTGGAACCACCTCTTCAGCTACCGCGGCGACGAGATCTACGTGAACTACTCCAGCCGCTGCTGCAACCTCGCCACCGACAACGGCTACCGCGTCTGGGGCCGCTGAGCCCGCGCTACATCCCCTCGGCGGTGATCGTGAAGCGCGACGCGATGCACGCGGGGTCGGCCGGGCCGTTGCGCCAGATCCTCACGTAGAGGGTCGGGCCCTCGGAGACGGCCTCGGCGCTCACGTCGCTCGGGGCGTTGTCCCCGGCGCAGCCGAGCAGGTCGGTGTAGGTGTACTGGTCGTGGCTGTCGGGGAAGGCGCCCTGGTGGCAGAAGCGGTAGGTCGACCCCGTCTCGACGTGCAGGCGCACGCGGATGCGCGCGCCTTCGGTGAGCCCGTCGAGGCGGTAGTAGAGCTTCTCGTCGCACGGCAGGATGCCCGACACGGCCTGGCCCTGGAACAGCGGCGCGGCGGTGATCGGCGCGTTGTTGAGCACGCGCGGCGGGTGGAGGAGCGCGGGGTCGACGGGGCGGGGCTTGGGGCCGCACGCGAGGAGCCCGAGCGCGGCGAGGAGGGCGACGCGGTTCATCGACGGGTAGGGAAGCGCCGCGGGCGCGCGCGCGTCAACGGGGAAGTGTCACATCCGCTCGGGGGCCTCGATGCCGAGGAGCGCGAGGCCCTCGCGGATCGCGGTCGCGGTGAGCTGGACGAGGCGGAGGCGGGAGGCGCGGACGGCCCCCTCGGACTGGAGCACGGGGTGGTCGTTGTAGAAGGTGCTGAAGGTCGTCGCGAGTTCGAAGAGGTACTCGCAGAGCAGGTGCGGCCGGAGCAGGCGCGCCACCTCCTCGACCACGTCGTTGTAGCCGAGGAGCTTCACCACCAGCGCCCGCTCGGCGGGCTCGAGCGCGCCGACCGCGCCGGCTTCGAGGCCCTGCGCCTCGGCCTTGCGGAGGATCGAGCGGAGCCGCGCGTGGGCGTACTGGAGGTACGGGGCGGTGTTGCCGGTGAGGGCGAGCGCCTTGTCCCAGGTGAAGGTGACGAGGGTCGTTCGGTCGCGCGAGAGGTCGTTGTACTTCACCGCGCCGAGGCCGACCATGCGTGCCACCTCGCGGACGGCGGCGTCGTCGAGGCGGTCGTCTTCGGGGCGCTTCTCGTTGCACTCGCGGGCGACGTCGAGGGCGCGGCGCTCGGCCTCGTCGAGCAGGGCTTCGAGCCCGATGACGTTGCCGTCGCGGGTCGAGAAGGTCCCCTCGGGGAGGCGCATCAGGCCGAACCACACGTGCTCCAGGGGCACCGTCACCCCGAGGCGCCGCGACGCCGCGAAGAACTGCCGGAAGTGGAGCTGCTGGCGCTCGTCGGTGACGTAGATGATGCGGGCGGGGTTCCACCGCTCGAGGCGGTAGAGCACGGCGGCGATGTCGCTGGTGCCGTAGAGGAACCCGCCGTCGGCCTTGCGGACGAGCAGCGGCGTCATCGCCTCGCCGTCGCGCGCCTTCTCGAAGTGGACCACCATCGCGCCGTGGTCGGGCTCGGCGATGCCCTCGGCCACGAGCCGCTCCACCGTCGCCGCGAGCCGGTCGTTGTAGAAGCTCTCGCCGAGCGTCACGTCGAAGCTCACCCCGAGGCGCCGGTACACGCGCTCGAACTCCTTGAGCGACACGGCAATGAAGCGCTGCCAGAGCGCGACGTTCTCGGGGTCGCCGGCCTGGAGCTTCACCAGCTCGGCCCGCGCCTCCTTCAGGATCTCCGGCGCGTCCTTCTCGGCGCCCGCGTCGTCCTCCTCCTCGTCGGGGCGCGCCGGCGCCGCGCCGCGCTGCCGCTTCTCCTCGTCGGAGTACCGCACGTAGATGCGAAGGAGCTCGGCGATCGGGTTGGCCTCGAACGCGGCCGGGTCGACCCAGCGCTTCCACGCCACGATGAGCTTGCCGAACTGCGTGCCCCAGTCGCCGAGGTGGTTGTCGGCCACCGTCGCGTAGCCCACCGCCTTCAGCGCCCGCTTGATCGCGTCGCCGATGATCGTCGAGCGGATGTGCCCGATGTGCATGGGCTTGGCGACGTTGGGCGACGAGTAGTCGATCACCACGTTGCGCCCGCCGCCCACGTCGCGGAGCGCGAGGCATGTCTCCGCCCGCCCGGCCAGCCACGCGTCGCGCAGGGTGACGTTGACGAAGCCCGCGCCGGCCACCTCGACGCGCGCCACCGCGGGGTGCGCGCCGAGCGACGCGGCGATGGCGTCGGCGATCTCGCGCGGCGGCTTCTTCAGCGCGCGGGCGAGCTGGAGGGCGGCGGAGGTCTGGAGGTCGGCCTTCTGCGACTTGTCGACGGCGATCGACTCGGGGAGGGCGTGCTCGGGGAAGTGCGCGCGGAGCGCGGTCGCCGCGTGGCGACCAAGGTCATCTCGGAGGGACTGCATGGGGGCGCCGTGTATAGCACCGACGCCCCGCGGCGACGTCAGGCAACGAACTCCGGCGGCGGCAGCGGCCCCGGCACGGCGGTGGCGCAGCTCCACGAGCGCACCGCCCCCATCTCGGTGCAGAAGCACGAGGTGAAGCCGCCGCCCGGGTCGTCGTAGCGGCACGAGGTCATCGCGGTGGGGCACGGGTCGCCGCTCCGCGGGGCCGTCGGCGGGCAGGGGTTGGCGTCGGCCACCACGTCGGGCGAGGTCGTCCCGTCGGGGGTGACGCCGCCGTCGTCAGCGGCCACGTCGAGCATCGGCGACACGTCGGGCGCAGCGTCGGGCGAGGCGTCAGGCGCAGCGTCGAGCGCGACATCGGGGGCGACGTCGGGCCTCGCGTCCGGGGTCGTGTCGGCGGGCGCGTCGGCGGCGACATCGGGCGCAGGCTGGTCGGCGGCCACGTCGGGGGCGACGTCGGGGGCGACGTCGGGCGCCGCGAGGTCGGGCGCGGCGTCGGCGGCGGGGGGGGTCGCGTTGTCCGAGCAGCCGGCCCCGGCGACCAGGGCGAGCGCGCGGACGAAGCGAAGGTAGTGGGGGGTGTCCATGCGGGCGATGGTACACCAGCCCGCGCTCAAGCCGGAGGTGCGCTGCTGCGCCGCGGGAGCAGGGCGCGCATGCGCTGGAGGAGAACCTCCGGGGCGAAGGGCTTCTGGAGGCACGTCGGGCCACCCGGGTCGTCGGCGTCCTCGGGGGGGAAGTCCTCGGCGTAGCCCGACATGAACACCACGGGCAGCCCGGGCCGCATCGCGCGCAGGCGCTCGACGAACTCGCGTCCTCCCATCCGCGGCATCACCACGTCGGTGACGACGAGCGCGATGCCCGGGTGGTCCTCGGCGAGGGCGAGCGCGGCGAAGGCGTCGGGGGCGTCGTGCACCCGGTACCCGAAGCGCGTGAGGATGGCGCGGAGCGAGGCGCGCACGCCGTCCTGGTCCTCGACGAGCAGGATCTCCTCGTCGCCGCGGAGCGGGTCGGCGGCGGGGTCGTCGTCCGCGGACGGCGCGCGCGAGGGCGCGTCGACGCGCGGGAGCCAGAGGGTGAAGCGCGTCCCGCGGCCCGGCGCGCTCGCGACGGAGACGTGGCCGCCGCTCTGCTTGACGATGCCGTACACCGTGGAGAGCCCGAGCCCGCTGCCGCGCTCCTTGGTGGTGAAGAAGGGCTCGAAGACGCGCGCGAGCGTGGCCTCGTCCATCCCGTGCCCGCTGTCGGCGACGGCGAGCGTGGCGTAGCGGCCGGGCGCGAGCTCCGGGGTCCCGGAGCCCGCGACGTCGGCCGAGCCCGTCTCGATCGTGAGGGTGCCGCCGCCGGGCATGGCCTCGCGGGCGTTCATCACGAGGTTGGTGATCACCTGCTCCATCTGGCCGCGGTCGACGAGGACGGCGCCGACGCCCGACCCGGCGCGCACGAGGAGCTCGACGTCCTCACCGATGAGCGGGCGCAGGAGGCGCGTCACGTCCGACACGAGGGCGTCGAGGGCGAGGCGCTCGCGGCGGAGCACCTGGCCGCGGCTGAAGGCCATGAGGTTGCGCGTGAGGCCAGCGGCGCGGCGGGCGGCGTGGGCGATCTCGTCGAGCTCGGCGCGGGCCGGGTCGCCGGGCGGGAGACGTCCCGCGGCGAGGGCCGTGCGCGACAGGATCACGCTCATGATGTTGTTGAAATCGTGGGCGACGCCGCCGGCGAGGCGGCCCACGGCCTCGAGCTTCTGCGTGCGGCGGAGCTGCTCCTCGACGCGGGCGCGCTCCTCCATCTCGCGGCGGAGGCGCTCGTTGGCCTCCTGGAGCTCGCGGGTGCGGGCCTCGACGCGGGCCTCGAGCTCGGCGCGGCCCTGACGCAGCTCCTCCTCGACGCGCTTGCGGCCGAAGAAATCGGGGATCTCGTAGGACGCCGGGGTCGCCTCGGGCGCGGCCTGGGCGAGGTAGCGGGCGATGGCCCCCTCGACGCGCGACGGGTGGGCCATGACGAAGCGGCAGTGGGGGTCGCCCTTGGCGCGGCAGGCGATCTCGCTCGCCACCAGCTCGACGCCGAAGCTCTCCTCGCACCAGCCCGAGGAGTAGCCCGCGTTCATGATGCACACCGGGAAGGCGCTCGCCCGCCCCGCGCGCAGCCAGGCGTCGGCTTCGAAGGAGTACGGGTGGTCGTACACCATCTCGTAGCCCTCGTCGGGCGTCGGGCGCGACCCGGGCAGCAGGTCGACGGAGGCCCAGCCCGCGTAGGCGAAGTGCACAGGCCCCGCGGAGAGCCGCGCGAGCGGGTCGGTGAGCCCGGTGCTGGTGTGGAAGTCTCGCGCGTCGGCCTTCCCCACCGCGTGCGCGAGGTCGTAGAGGATGTTGCGCGAGAAGACCCCGGCCTCGGCCTCCCGCCCCGGCCCGAACAGGTCATCGACCAGCGAGAAGAACTCCACCGACAGCGACGCCGCCCGCACGAGCACGTAGCGCTGCCCGTGGATCTCGATGCTGCCGTGCGAGGGGTCGTCCCGGCGCTCGCGGAAATAGCGCGAGACCACCTCCTCCGCCTTCGCGAACACCTCGGCGAGCTCCGCCGGCACCCTGACCGTCTCGAGGGGTCTCATTCCCGCTCCACGACGCGGTCGAGTGTAGGCGCATCGAAAGCGGCCCGTCGAGGGCCAATCCGCGCCGTAACCGCCCGCGCGGCGCGGGAGTAGACGACCCCGAGCGCGCGGGCGAGACTGCGGCGCGTGGGAGCGATGGAGCGCATGGCACGACGGTTCGTCATCATCGGCAACGGCGTCGCGGGCATCACCGCCGCGATGACCCTCCGCGAGCGCGACCCGCTCGCGTCGATCACCGTGGTGGGCGGCGAGACGCCTTATTTCTTCTCCCGCACCGCGCTGATGTACGCGTTCATGGGCGCGCTCGACCGCCGCGACATGGAGCCCTTCGAGCGCAAGGTGTACCGCGAGCACCGCATCGACCTCGTCTTCGACCGCGTCACCGACCTCGACGCCGCCGCCCGCACCGTCGCCACCGCCGGCGGTTCCACCCTCACCTGGGACGCGCTCGTCGTCGCCACCGGGTCGTCGCCGCGCGCCCTGCGCCTTCCCGGGGTCGACGACTCGCTCCAGGGCCTCGTGCATTTCGTCTCGATGGGCGACCTCGACGCCTGCGAGCGCTGGACCCCGTCGACCCGCGAGGCCGTGGTGGTCGGCGGCGGGCTCATCGGCGTCGAGCTGGTGGAGTGCCTCGCCCACCACGGCGTGAAGACGCGCTTCCTCGTGCGCGAGCCCTGGTACTGGCCCGTGGCCCTCTGCCGCGAAGAGGGCGAGCTCGTCACCGAACACCTGCGCCGCCACGGCGTGGACGTGCGCGTCGGGGAGGAGGTCGCCGCCGTCGAGCGCGACGCGGGCGGGCGCGTCGCCGCGGTGACCACGCGCGCCGGGGGATCGATCGCCTGCCAGATGCTCGGCGTCGCGATCGGGGTCGAGCCCCACGTGGCCTTCCTCCGCGGCGTGAAGACGCCGCCTGCGCTCGGGCGGGGCGTGAAGGTCGACGCCTGCCTGCGCACGTCGCTCGACGGCGTGTGGGCCGCGGGCGACTGCGCCGAGATCGACCGGGGCGCGGGCCGGCCCCTCGTCGAGCAGATCTGGTACTCCGCGAAGCGCCAGGGCGCGCACGTCGCCCGCAACCTCACCGGCCCCGTCGCGCCGTACGCGCCGCCGGTCTTCTTCAACAGCGCGAAGTTCTTCGAGGTCGAGTACACCACCGTCGGCGACCTCGCCGACGCGCCGCCCGGCGCGCGCAGCCTCTTCCGCCGCCACCCGACGCGCCCGGTCACGCAGCGGATCGTCCACCACGGCGGCCGCGTGCTCGGCTTCAACATGCTCGGCTCGCGCTGGGATCACGCGCTCCTCACGCGCTGGGTCGAGACCGGCCGCTCGCTCGAGTGGACGCTCGCCCACCTCGCCGAGGCGCAGTTCGACGTGGAGTTCGGCCGCGCCGACCTGCGCGCGATGCGCGAGGAGGAGCTCGCCCCGGCCCTCCAGGGGGCGGCCTGATGCGCCGGCCCGGTCGCCTCGCGTGGCTCACCCACGACCTCACCCACCGCGGGGTCACCGCGTGGGCGCTCTCCGCGGTGCTCCTGGGGTTCTACTGCGGGCTCTACCTCACCGCGGAGACGAAGCAGCTCCTCGCGTGGCTCGGCGTCGCGCGCCCCGACGCACCGCCGCGCCACCTGTACGAGCTCGGCGCTACG
>WBZM01004119.1_pt1 | contig 10791 bp, 9 predicted proteins | sample 5204271 | NCBI WGS metagenome assembly WBZM01 (sample SAMN12344346, study PRJNA552823) | activated sludge metagenome | biome: Activated sludge suspended growth; feature: Nitrification reactor; material: Wastewater; isolation source: activated sludge from nitrification reactor of wastewater treatment...
ATGTGCCGCGAGTCCATGGCGCGATACTACGGGTATGGCTGCCTCAGACTCTCCTCTCTCGGTACTGCTCGAAGACCCCTCGAAGTCCGCCCTGATGAGTGACGTGGACGGCACTCTGTGCCGGATCGTCGACCGTCCGGACCGGGCCAGAGTCCCGGCTCGGGCGAGTGAAAGCCTCGAATCCTTGGCTGATCACCTGGGCCTGGTCGCGGTCATCACTGGCCGTCCGAGTCCGGTCGCCAGAAAGATGGTCGGCGCGCAGAAGATCACTTACTTCGGCAATCACGGGTTGAGCTACATCAAGCCGGGCATGGATCGCCCGACCGTGGTGATCGAAGGCGAGGAGGCCGAACGGGCCAAGCAGTTCATCCGGGACAACGACAATCCGTTCTGGGTCACTGCGAAGATCAGGGTTGAGGACAAAGGTCCGATCCAGGCTCTCCACTGGCGGGGTGCCGGACACCGCACCGAGGTGATCATCAGGGGCATCGCCGATCATGCGCAGGCCGCCGGTCTCGCAACCCACTGGGGGCGCAAGGTTCTGGAGCTGCGGCCTCCCGGGATGGAAGGCAAGGCCGGAGCGGTCGACGAGTTGCTTGACGGCACCGACATCGACACCGTGGTTTTCGCGGGTGATGACCGGACTGACTTTGAAGCGGCACAGCGCCTCCGGAAGCTGGCCGAAGAGGGCCAGATCAGCAAGCTGATGATCGTTGCGATCGACTCCGACGAAGGCCCGCCCGAGCTGATCGAGATGGCCGATCTGGTTGTCTCGCAGCCCGAAGAGTGGATCGACCTGATCGAGGATCTCGCCGAGAGGTTCAGCCAGCCGTCGGCCGGAGTACCTCAGCCGGAGTAGAGCTTGCCCTTCGCCGAGCTGCTCAGGGCAACCGTCTTCCTCGCCGCCGGCGGCGCCACGGCGCTCGGCGCGATTGCCGTGCTCGGGGTAGCTGACGCGGAAAACACGACGATCCTCCTGATCGGGGCGGCCTGGTGGGTGGTCGCCGCCTGGATCGGGATGAGCCTGGGAACCTCGGAACGCTCGGCCGAGGCGATGCGTGAACCGCTCGCCCAGGCCCGGACAGTTCGGACCGATTCACCAGGCATTTCGATGCCGACCCCGGGAAGGGTCGCCTGGGGACGGCTTTCCCCGATTCTGGCTGCCGTCGGTCTGGCCGGTGCGCTCGGGGTTTTCTTCCCGGAGGTGGCCGTGATCGGAGCCGGATACGCGATGCTCGTCGCCCTCGCCTGGCGAAACCGGGAAAGGGCAGTCCTGGCGATCGAAGGCCGCGACGGGGTTCGCTTCCTCGTCGAGTCGGCTTCGCCTCTCAAGCCGGTGAAGCTGGTCAGAACCCCCGGCTTTCGGGCTTTCTGAGCGCGGGGAGTAAGGTCGGGGCATGGCCAAAGGTTGGAGTTCCATCCCGTACGACGAGTGGCGCGAAACCTGCGACACCCTTCACGCCCACACCCAGTTTCTCGGCAAGCTCTGCGTGGAACTCGCTCCGCCGGAGCCACAGCTCCAGCACGCGGCGCTGCGACTCACCGCTCGCGGCTGGGAAACCCTGCCGCTCCCCTCGCCGAACGGTTCCGGCGTCTTCGTCGCGGCACTCGACCTGCGCACTCATCACCTGCTGATCGAGCACTCGGACGGGATGGGTGCGGAGATCGCACTTGCCCCCAACCGGCCGGTGGGAGAGGTGGTCCGGGAAGGACTCGCTGCGATCGGCGAGCTGGCCGGCGAGGTCGGGATCGACCCGACCCCGCAGGAAGTCGACTGGACTGTGCCGCTCGACCAGGACGACGAACACAGGATCTACGACCCGGCTCAGGTCAAGGCGTACTTCGAGATGGCCCAGGCCGCCGGCATGGCGCTGACCCGCTTCCAGGCTCCATACCGGGGCCGCTCGACACCCCTGAACGCCTGGTGGGGTTCATTCGATCTCGCGGTCAACCTCTTCTCGGGCACGCCGGCGGAACCCCCGTCGCAGGACTTCATCATGCGAAACGCGATGGATGCGCAGGAAGTCGCCGTCGGCTGGTGGCCGGGCGACGGCCGCTACGGAAAGCCGGCGTTCTACGCATACGCGTACCCGCCCGAAGAAGGTTTCGCCGGTCGCGACCTCGCGCCGGTTCCGGGTTACTGGAGCGACGATCTCGGTGAGTACGTACTCGACCATGAAACGGCCGCGGCGACCGGAGATCCGGAACAAGCCGTGATCGACTTCTGCGGTGCCATCTTCAGCCATGCCTGTGACGTCTGCGACTGGAACCCGGCCCTTGCGGCGAGCGCAGCGGGTGACCCTCCACCGGTCAACTGACCGACGCCCGGCACCCGGGTGCAATGAGGGTTCATAGAGAGCACTGATTGCACCCCGTCAGGTAAAGGTCGGCACAATGCCCTGGGGTCTGGTTGTACCGGGGTCGACTACTTCCACCAGGGGCGGGTGTTCATCACCTGCTCCGCGGTCAGCCAGGCCCGGCGAGCGGTCGCGATCCCGTAATCGATGAACTGAAGGGTCTCGGGCCGGTGGGCGTCAGTGTTGATCACGATCTTCACCCCGGCTTCGGCGGCCATGCGGGCGTGGATCTCGTTCAGGTCCCGGCGGCGGGGATTTGAATTGATCTCGATCATGGTGTCGTTCTCGACTGCTGCCGCGATCACCTTCTCGATGTCCAGCGGGTAGGGGTCACGGCGGTTGATCAGGCGACCTGTCGGATGGCCGATGCAATCGACGAGAGGATTCTCGATCGCCGTGATCATCCGCCCGGTGTTCTTGTCGATGTCGTCGCTGAATCCAGTGTGTATCGAGGCGATGACCCAGTCAAGTGCCTCGAGCAGGTCATCGTCGTAGTCGACCGAGCCGTTCGTATGGATGTTCACCTCGGAGCCGGAGAGCAGCCGGATCGCGTGGTCCTCGTTGTTGAACTCGTTGATCTCCTCGATCCGTCGCCAGAGGCGGTCGGCTTCCACGTGGTTTCCGAAACCGTGAGACTCGGAGTGGTCGGTTATCGCCAGGTACTCGTAGCCGAGCGCTTCCGCTGCCGCCCCCATTTCCTCCAGGGTGGCGACGCCGTCGGAAAGAGTCGTGTGGGAGTGGAGATCTCCGCGGATCTGATTCCTTTCGATCAAGTCGGGGAGGTCGTCCTTCGCGGCAGCATCCAGCTCGCCTCGGTTCTCCCGCAGTTCGGGCGGGATGTACTGGTAGCCGAGGCGCTCGTAGACCTCTTCCTCACTGGTGAAGCGCTCGAGCTCACCGGAACCGGAATCGTCCTTGATGCCGTTCTCCGACACATGCAGTCCGACCGCTACGGCCCGTTCCCGAAGTTCCGCGTTGTGGGCCCCGGAACCGGTGAAGTGCTGCAGCAGGTTGCCGAACGCGGCCGGTTCAACGATCCGCACATCGACCCCCACGCCCGAGTTGGTCGTCAGCTTCACGCCCTTGTCGCTCGGATTGCCATGCTCGGCGACGAGTTCGTGACCGGCGATGGCGCTGGCGAGCTTCTTCGGGGCGGATGAGGTTGCGATCAGGTCGATGTCCTTGCAGGTCTCGGTCATCCTGCGGGCGGACCCGGCCAGCTCGGCCCGGTCACAGTTCGGGTCGGCTCGGAGCGCTTCGACCAGCTCCACTCCGATCGGTCTGATCTCGTCCAGGCGAAGCCGGGTCGGACCTTCAGGTTCGGCCTCAAGGCGATCCAGGCCGGCGAGGATCTTCTCCTCCACTTTGGGTCCGAGGCCTTTCAGCTCGCGGACCTTCTGCCCTTCTGCTGCGGCCCTCAGGTCCTCGGGTCCGGTCACGTCGAGTTCGTCGTGAAGGCGGCGCACCGTCTTCGGGCCCAGGCCTGGGATCCGGCTGATTTCGAGCAGGCCGGGCGGGATCTTCTCCTTCAGCTTCGCGGCAGCCGGGATCTCGCCCGTCTCGACCAGGGCGACGATCTTCTCCTCAAGGGTCTTGCCGATCCCGGGCAGGTCAGTAACCGTGCCGTTTCGGGCCATCTCCTCGACCGAGCGTCCCTCGTTCTTGATCGTCCTGGCTGAGTTCGTATAGGCGAGGACCCGGTACTGGTCAGCCCCGTCGAGCTGGTAGAGCACCGCGAGCTCTTCCAGGGCCTCGGCGATCTGGGCATTCGTCATGCCGTGAGCCTACCCCGCGGCGGGTCCCGCTACTCCATCGGCGATGGTTGCGGGAGGAGCCCTTCGGTGAAGGCGAAGCGGGTCGACTGCGGGTACGATCCGGCGGTGCCGGACGCAGCCAGCAAAGAGCATCGAGGCGCGGCCTGGGTGATCCTGCCTACCTACAACGAGGCGGGCAACATCGGCCGGATGGTCGAATCTCTCGAGCCCAAGCTGACCCAGGAGGGGGACCGGATCCTGATCGTGGATGACGGGTCGCCCGACGGAACCGGCCAGATCGCCGACCGGATCGCGGCCAGCAACCCGAGGGTTCAGGTTCTGCATCGACCGGTCAAGGAAGGCTTGGGGCCCGCCTACCTGGCCGGCTTCAGGGTCGCACTTGAGGGTGGTGCCGACCTGATCGTCCAGATGGATGCCGACTTCTCCCATGATCCGGCCTACCTTCCGAGGCTGCTCGCTGCCTCCGAGCTGGCGGACCTCGTGATCGGTTCGCGTTACGTGCCCGGCGGCGGGATCACCGAGTGGGGGCAGGTCAGGCGGCTGCTGAGTCGTGGCGGAAGCCTCTACTCGCGGACAATCCTCAGGGTTCCGGTCCGGGACCTGACCGGGGGGTTCAAGTGCTTCCGCCGGGAGGTCCTGGAGAAGATCGACCTCAGCGAGGTCGCTGCCTCCGGATACTCCTTCCAGGTCGAGATGACCTGGCGGGTTGTTCAGGCGGGCTTCTCGGTGCTCGAGGTGCCGATCACCTTCCGCGAAAGGCAGGACGGCGACTCGAAGATGACCACCGCGATCGTCGCCGAAGCAGCCTGGAGAGTCCCGATCATGAGAATCAGGGGCCGATGAATTCTCGGTTCCGTCCCTCCAGAAGGCAGAGCCCACCCATCCGTCTTCCATCTGTTTGGGTGGGCGGGTTTAACCGGGAGGCGGAGCGAAGCTCGCCGACTACTTGTCGAAGCTCGCCGGCTCCTTGATCTCTGCTACTTCATTTTGTATAGTAAGGTCAGTTCAAGAAGAAAACCACTCAGGAGACCGAAATGGCACTTCCCGAAGTAACCGACGCAACTTTCAAGACCGAGGCACTCGAAGCCGATGGTCCGGTGCTGGTCGATTTCTGGGCCCCCTGGTGCGGCCCCTGCCGAGTGGTCCACCCGGTTCTGGAAGAGATCAACGAGGAACGTGACGACCTCAAGATCGTCAGCCTCAACATCGATGACAACCCCCAGACCGCACAGCAGTACGGAGTTCTCTCGATTCCGACGATGATCCTCCTGAAGGATGGCGCCATGGTGAAGCAGCTTGTTGGCGCCCAGCCGAAGCGGAAGATCCTCGCCGAGCTCGAGCCGGCGCTCCAGGGCTGATCCGGACCGGGCACGAGATGCCGTTTGTCGAAATCAGCTGGTTCGAGGGCCGCTCCGACGAGCAGAAGGCCGAGATCGCGAAGCGCATCGAAGAGGCGCTGGTCGAGGTCGCCGGTGTGGCCCCCGAACATTGCTGGGTCAAGTTCGAAGATTCGAAGAAGGCCGACTTCATCATTCCCGAAGCGAGAACGTAGCTGGTGCGGGCCGGGTGTCGTGGGGGCTTCTTGGTGTGCACAGACCCAGTCGAACCCCCCACGACACCCGCCCTCGAGCTTCGGTGAAAGGAGCCTGAGATGACCGGGTTCCGATTGTTGAGGGCTGGTGATCAGTTCTGGCGTCGCTCGAACATGATGGGGGTGCTCAACACCGACCTTGGTCGGCAGCTTGAGGCCGGGAAACTGGGAAGCAGGCTGTGGCGCATCGAGCCCGGCCAGGCTTCCACCCGTCATCGCCACAAGACGACCGAGGAGCTCTACGTCCTTCTCGAGGGAAAGGGCAAGCTCCGGGTAGGCGACGAGTTGCTCGTGCTCGACCCCATGGACACCGTGCTGGTCGATCCGGAGACGGTGAGGCAGCCGTTCAACGACACCGACGAGGACCAGCTCTGGCTGATCGTCGGCGCACCCACCGAACACGCCGACACCACCACGATGGACGAGGAACTGATCGCCTGGATGTATCCCGACGGTCCGAAGGTACTGCCACCTGAGCTGACCTGAAAAACTTCCGGCATGGAGAGACCGGAAAGTTCAGCGCAGGTAGTCGGTAAACGGACGATCTTCGAAGCGGAGCACGACGACTACCGCGAAAGTTTCCGGCGCTTCCTCGAGAAGGAAGTCGTGCCCGAGTACCCGAAGTGGGAACGGGACCACATCGTCCCGAAGAGCCTCTTCACGAAATGCGCCGAGTACGGATTCCTCGCCATGGAAGTTCCCGAGGAGTACGGCGGACCGGGAGTGGACGACTGGCGCTTCAACGTCGTCCTCGCTGAAGAAGGCGTCTGGGCCGGGGTGGGCCCGGGTATCGGCGGACCGCTGCTTCACACCGACATCGTGGTCCCCTACATCATGTCGTCAGCGACCGACGAGCAGAAGAGCCGCTGGCTTCCGGGCATCGCCTCGGGCGAGAAAATCCTCGCGGTTGCGATGACAGAGCCCGGCACGGGCTCCGACCTCGCCGCGATCTCGACCCGCGGCAAGCGGGACGGAGATGGCTGGGTGGTCAACGGTGCCAAGACCTTCATCACCAACGGGATCAACGCCGACATGGTGGTGGTCGCAGTCCGTACCTCGGATGACCCTCATGGCGGGCTGTCGCTCTTCGTCATCGAAGACGGCATGGAGGGGTTCGATCGTGGAAAGCAGATCGAGAAGCTCGGCCAACATGCCTCGGATACGGCCGAACTCTTCTTCAACGACTGTTATGTGCCGCAGGAGAACATGCTGGGCGAAGAAGGCTCGGGCTTCCTGCAGCTCGTTTCACGACTGGTCCCGGAGCGATTGATCCTCGCTGTCTCCTCGATGGCCGGCTGTGAGGCATCCCTGGCCATGACCATCGACTACGCAAAGGAACGCAAGGCCTTCGGCCGGCCGATCGCGAACTTCCAGCACAGCCGATTCACACTGGCCGAACTGAGGACCGAAGTCGAGATCGGACGCTGCTTCATCGACCGGTGCATCGAGCGGTATGTAGACGGCACATGCACCGTCGAAGAGGCAGCTATGGCCAAGTACTGGACCACCGACTTCCTCAGCAAGGTCACGGATGCCGGCGTCCAGCTTCATGGTGGTTACGGCTACACGACCGAGTACCCGATCGGCAAGGCCTGGGTGGACGCCCGGGTCGGCCGGATCTACGCCGGAACCAACGAAATCATGAAGGAACTCATCGGCAAGACGATGGGCCTCTGAGGCGCGAAGGGATCAGTCGACCCGGGTTACCGAGATCCTGAGGGTGCGACCGTCAATAGTCACTTCGGGGGTTCCCGGGGTGTTGGCTTCGGCGGTGTCTCCGCCGAGTTCGATCGAGCGGGCCAGGACCTCGCCGGTCACGTAGCCCTCATGGGCTGCTGCGGCGTCGAGCAGTTCCTGGTCCCCGGCGAGTGACAGTCCGATCCGGTCGGTGATCTCGAGCCCGGCATCCTTGCGGGCGTTCTGCACGGCGTGGACGATCTCGCGGGCAAGGCCTTCGCGAATCAGGTCCTCGTCAAGCTCCAGGGCGAGCGCAACGGCGTGCCCCGATTCCGCCTCCACCTGGTAGCCCTCCAGCGGCTCCATGCTGAGCAGCAGGTCCTCGGCAGCGAGCGTGCGGTCCTTGCCTTCGATCGAGATGCCGATCTCGCCGCCACTCTCGACGACCTCGGCAACATGGCCGGGATCGAGCGCAGCGACGGCCGCCGCGACCTGCGGCATCGACTTTCCGAAACGGGGTCCGAGAGTGCGGAAGTTCGGCTTGATCAGGTAGCTGACCAGGTCCGACTGGTCGGTCACGAACTCGAGTTCCTTGACGTTCAGCTCGCTCTTGATCAGCTCTGCCTGCGAGGAGATCGCTTCCCTTTCGGCGTCGGTCGCAACCACGACGGCCCGGGCCAGCGGCTGGCGAACCTTCGCCTTGGCCTGTGCCCTTGAGGCCCGGCCCAGTTCGACGGTCTGCCGGGTGGCAGCCATCGCCGCTTCAAGCTGTTCGTCCCGCAACGAGGCCGCGGGTGCAGGGAAATCCCGAAGGTGAACCGAGTCCGGCATCGATCCGAAATCGCCGTCGGCTCCACCGGCGAGGTTCTGGTGGATTTCCTCGGCGATGAAAGGCGTGAACGGCGCGAGCAGGGCGGCAACCTCGACCAGGCAGTGGCGCAGTGTCGCGAAGGCCGCGGGGTCGCCTTCCCAGAAACGACGCCGGGACAGTCTCACGTACCAGTTCGACAGCTCCTCGACGTAGGCTGCGATCGCCCGCCCGGCTGCCGTGCAGTCGAAGTCGTCCATCTTCGAGGTGACCTCTTCGACTGTCGCCTGGAGTCGGGATACGGCCCAGCGGTCGAGGTCGGTCGGCTTGCTCGCCGGGTCGGGGGCCGATGAGGCATCCACACCTTCGGCGTTGGCGTAAAGCACCCAGAAGGAGTACGTGTTCCAGAGGGTCAAGAGGAACGAACGGAGGGCCTCCGAGATAGCGTCCATCGAGAAGCGGTAGCCAGCCCAGGGCTGCTGCGCGGTGAACAGGTACCAGCGGAACGCGTCGGCTCCGAACTGGTCGATCACGTCCCACGGGGCAACGACGTTGCCCTTGGACTTCGACATCTTCTGGCCCTCGCCGTCGAGGATCAGGCCGAGGCAGACGCAGTTCCGGTAGCTGGGCTCGTCGAAGAGCAGGGTCGATTCCGCGAGCAGGGTGTAGAACCAGCCGCGGGTCTGGTCGATCGCTTCGCAGATGAAGTCTGCCGGGAAACGCTGCTCGAATTCCTCCTTGCCCTCAAAGGGGTAGTGGAACTGTGCGAACGGCATCGCCCCCGAGTCGTACCAGGTGTCGATCACGCTGACCACGCGCTTCATCTCGCCCTTGCCACAGTCGCAGGGCCAGGTCACCTCGTCGATGTAGGGCCGGTGAAGGTCCTCGGGCAGCGAGCCTCCGACCTTGTCTTCCAGCTCGCTCACCGACCCGGCGCAGAAGGTCTCCTCGCAGGCGGCATCCGAGCATTCCCAGATCGGCAGCGGTGTGCCCCAGTACCTGTCACGCGAGAGCGCCCAGTCAACGTTGTTCTCCAGCCAGCGTCCGAAACGGCCGTCCTTGATGTGTTCCGGATGCCAGCCGATCATGTCGTTGCCGGCGAGCATCCGGTCACGGGCCTCGGCCGTCTTGATGTACCAGCTGGCCTTCGCGTAATAGAGCAGCGGGGTGCCACAGCGCCAGCAATGCGGGTAGGAGTGCTCGTAATCGCTGGCCCGGAAGAGGCGTCCGTTCGCCGAGAGGTGTTCGATCAGCCGGGTGGTCACGTCGGGGTCCTTGACGAAATCCCCGGCGAATCCGGTCACCCGCTCGTCGAAGCGGCCGTCGAGTCCGACCGGATTGAAGAGCGTGCCGTCGGGCCCCCTGCTCGACGGGTCGTAGAGCCCGTTGGTGATCGCGGCGCGGTAATCGTCCTCGCCGAAGGCGGGGGCGATGTGGACGAGCCCGGTACCGTCGTCGGTTGTCACGAAGTCACCGCCGATCACTTCGAAGCGACCGGAGTTCTCGGACATTCCCGGGAAGGGCGCGGCGTAGCGACGACCCAGCAATTCATCGGCGGCAATCTTCGAGGCGATCGCGGTTCCTTCGCCGAGCACCTTCTCGACCAGGGCCTCGGCGAGGATCACCGTCTCCGGGCCCTCGGGCCCTTCGACCTCGACCCGGGCGTAGGTGACCTCGGGATTCAGGGCGACGGCGTAGTTGCCTGGCAGGGTCCAGGGTGTGGTCGTCCAGACCAGCATCGACTCGCCGAGCGGCTCGCCCTCGTCGCCGACCAGGGGAAACCGGACGTAGACCGATGGGTCGACCACGTCCTTGTAACCCTGGGCGACCTCATGCGAGGAGAGAGCTGTGCCGCAACGCGGGCAGTACGGGGAAACCCGGTGCCCTTCGTAGAGGCGATCTGACTCGTAAAGCTCCTTGAGTGACCACCAGACGGACTCGATGTAGTCGTTGTCCATGGTCACGTATGGATCATTAAGGTCGATCCAGAATCCGATCCGTTCGGTCAGCCGGTTCCACTCCTCCACATAGGTGAAGACCGACTCCCGGCAGAGGCGGTTGAACTCCTCGATTCCGTACTCCTCGATCTCCTGCTTGGAGGAGATGCCGAGCTGCTTTTCGACCTCGAGCTCGACCGGCAGGCCGTGACAGTCCCAGCCGGCTTTGCGGGGCACCCGGTAGCCGCGCATCGCCCGGTATCGGGGATAAATGTCCTTGAAGACGCGACTGAGCACGTGGTGGGAGCCGGGACGACCGTTGGCCGTCGGAGGTCCCTCGTAGAAGCTCCAGACCTCCGCGTCCTTGCGCTGCTCGAGGGAGCGTTCGAAGACCCGGTCCTCCTTCCAGCCCTCGATCACCCGCTCTTCGAGTTCGGGGAAGGACTGCTTGGGGTCTACCGGGCGAAATGACGACATGAGCAGGGGAGTTTATGAATTGCCCGCGTTAACTAGAGTTGTGCGATGGACTCGATCGATCTGAGGGGGAAAGTCGTACTGATCACCGGGGGCGCCCGGGGCATCGGTTTTGAAACCGGGAGGCTTGCCCGAGAGCGTGGCGCATCCGTAGCCCTGATCGACCTCGAGC
>WBZM01004122.1_pt1 | contig 10788 bp, 12 predicted proteins | sample 5204271 | NCBI WGS metagenome assembly WBZM01 (sample SAMN12344346, study PRJNA552823) | activated sludge metagenome | biome: Activated sludge suspended growth; feature: Nitrification reactor; material: Wastewater; isolation source: activated sludge from nitrification reactor of wastewater...
CCGCGCCGACTACGCGCGCAAGGGCATCGCCCGAGGTCGTTCACTCGTGGCCGTCACCTATGCCGACGGCATCTTGTTGTGTGCCGAGAACCCGAGCCGCATGCTGCGCAAGATCTCCGAGATCTACGACCGCATCGGGTTCGCCGGGGTCGGCAAGTACAACGAGTTCGACCAGCTCCGCATCGCCGGCGTGCGTCACGCCGACCTCAAGGGCTTCTCGTTCAGCCGCGAGGACGTCGACGCCCGCAGCCTCGCCAACCAGTACGCGCAGATGCTCGGTCAGGTCTTCACCCACGAGATGAAGCCCATGGAGGTCGAGATCCTCGTGGCCGAGGTCGGCCGCGACCTTGCCCACGACCAGCTCTTCCACATCCAGTACGACGGCACCCTCGTCGACGAGCAGCACACGACCGTGCTCGGCGGCGACGCCGAGGCGATCCGTGCCCGCCTCGCCCAGGCGTACACGCCCGACTGCGACCTCGCCCAGGCGCTCGCCGCGGCCGTCGGAGCCCTCGCCGGCCCCGACCGTCGCCTCACCGAGCCCGAACTCGAGGTCGCGGTGCTCGACCGCAACGTCGACCACCGGGCCTTCCGGCGCATCGTCGACGAGGAGCTCGAAGGGCTGCTGCCGTCGTTGCCACCGCCATCGGCGGCCGCGGGTGGCGACGCTCCGACCGCGCCCGACAGCCCGGAGTGAACCCCATTCGCCCCAAACATCTCTAGGGTGACGGGATGGACCGGCGGATCTTCGGGCTCGAGAGCGAGTACGGCGTCACGTGCACCCTCAAGGGGCAGCGGCGTCTCAGCCCCGACGAGGTGGCGCGCTACCTGTTCCGCCGTGTGGTGTCGTGGGGGCGCAGCTCCAACGTCTTCCTCGGCAACGGAGCGCGGCTCTACCTCGATGTCGGGTCGCACCCTGAGTACGCCACGCCCGAGTGTGACTCGTTGTTCGACCTCGTCGCCCACGACAAGGCGGGGGAGCGCATCCTCGAGCAACTCGTCGAATCCGCCGAGGAGCGCCTCGACGAGGAGGGGGTGCGCGGCGACATCTACCTATTCCGCAACAACACCGACTCCGCCGGCAACTCCTACGGGTGTCACGAGAACTACCTGACCGGCCGGGCCGACGACATGGCTCGCTACGGCGAGGTCCTCATCCCGTTCCTCGTCAGCCGCCAGATCTACGCCGGAGCCGGCAAGATCCTCCAGACGGCCCGCGGCGCCATGTACTGCATGAGCCAGCGCGGCGAGCACATCTGGGAAGGGGTCAGCTCTGCCACGACCCGCTCGCGGCCCATCATCAACACCCGCGACGAGCCGCACGCCGACGCCGAGCGCTACCGCCGCCTGCACGTGATCGTCGGCGACACGAACATGGGGGAGTACCCCACGTTCCTCAAGGTCGGCGCAGCCTCGATCATCCTGCGCATGCTCGAGGATCCCGGTGTGGTGCTGCGGGACATGACCCTCGAGAACCCGATCCGGGCGATCCGCGAGATCAGCCACGACCTCACGTGTCGGCACCGCGTGCGCCTTGCCAACGGGCGGGAGGCGTCGGCCATCGAGATCCAGTCCGAGTACCTCAACCGAGCGCTCCGCTACGCCCAGACCCACGATTTCTCCCCCCAGGAGAAGCAGGCGCTGAGCATGTGGGAGCACGTGATGAGCAAGCTCGAGACCGATCCGTTCTCCCTCGACCGCGAGGTCGACTGGGTGACCAAGCACAACCTCATCGAGCACTACCGCGAGCGGCACCAGCTGCCGTTGTCGTCGCCGGAGGCGTCGCTCGTCGACCTGCAGTACCACGACATCAGCCGTCGCCGCTCCGTGTTCTACAAGCTGCAGAAGCGTGGTCTCGTCGAGCGCATGGTCACCGACCGCGACATCGCCGATGCCATGGAGATCGCACCGCAGACGACCCGGGCCCGCCTCCGTGGCGAGTTCATCAAGAAGGCCAAGGAACGCAAGCGCGACTACACGGTCGACTGGGTACACCTGAAGCTCAACGACCAGGCCCAGCGCACGGTGCTCTGCAAGGACCCGTTCAAATCGCACGACGAACGCGTCGACAAGCTCATCGAGAGCCTCTAAGCCCGTTCGAATGCCGACGTTCCGCTCCGGTGAGGTCACCGGGATCATCTCCGAGCGCCCGGGTCTCCAGCGGGTGCGGGTACGACTCGACGGTGCCGCCGACGAGTCGCGGGCGTATTCCCTCACGCAGCTGACCGGCGCCGTGAACGTCGGTGACGCGGTGGTGTGCAACACCACCGCGGTCGAACTCGGCCTCGGCACCGGCGGCTGGCACGTCGTGCACTGGAACCTCAGCCGCACCGAGTTCGTCGCTCCGGGTCCCGATCACGTCATGAAGCTCCGGTACACGAGCCTGCAGTTCGACGCCGGAACCAGTGAGCTGGAGTACCCGGACCTCCCGACGACGATCGACGGTGTTCCGGTCGTGGTGTGCCAGGTGCACAGCCAGGTCGGTGTGGTCGTGGCGACGATCGCCGCGCTGCGCCCCGGCACCCGCGTTGCGTACGTCATGACCGATGGGGCGTCGCTCCCGATCGCGCTGAGCGACCTCGTCGAGGATCTCCGCTCGCGCGAGCTGCTCCACACCACGGTCACGGCCGGTCATGCCTTCGGCGGCGACCTCGAGGCCGTCACGGTGGCGTCAGGATTGGTGCTCGCCCATCACGTCGCCGACGCCGAGCTCATCGTCGTCGGCATGGGTCCCGGGGTCGTCGGCACCGGGACGAAGTTCGGCACGACCTCAGTCGAGGCGGCGGCGGCGCTCGATGTCGTGGACGCACTCGGGGGCATCCCGGTGCTGTGCGTCCGGGCATCCGACGGCGACGCCCGCGAACGGCACCAGGGTGTCAGCCACCACACGCTCACCGCGATCGAGCTGACGCGGTCGGCGCCCGTCGTGGCGGCCGTGCCCCACGAGGTGCTCACGTTGGAGGGCGTCGTGGTCGCTGAGGTCGATCCGCCCGACGTCCGCGACATCCTCGGCGCCGCCGGCCTGCGCATCACGACGATGGGTCGCGACATCGACGCGGACCCGCTGTTCTTCACCGCCGCCGGAGCGGCCGCGGCGGCCGCGGTCACCTTCCTGAGCTGACTCTGGAGCGCTCAGGTGACAGTTCCTGTCACCTGAGCGCTCCAGAACGGGCCGGGGCGGGCAGGGTTGGCCCGGCGGGAACGTCTGTTCCCCTAAGATCCCTGGCCGGATGACGACGAAGCTCGAACGCCTCCTCAACCTCACTGCCTTGCTGCTCGACACCGAGCGGCCCGTGGGCATCGAGCAGATCGGTCGGGTGATCGAGGGCTACCCGCCCGACCCGGCGAGCTTCCGGCGCACGTTCGAGCGCGACAAGGACGACCTGCGCGAGATGGGCATCCCCGTCGAGGTCATCAACACCGACGTCCACGACAAGACGGCGCTCGGCTACCGGATCCTCCCCGAGCGGTACTACCTCGCCGACCCGGGCCTCGAACCCGACGAGATGGCCGCGCTCAAGCTCGCCATGGGCGCGATCCGGCTCGACGGCATCGCCACCCAGGAGACGTTGCGCAAGCTCGGCGACGCCAGCGGCGACAGCGCCCAACCCGAGCTCGCGTCGGTGCCGACCCCGCCCGTCATCGGCGACCTGCACGCCGCCATCAACGAGCACCGGCTCGTCCAGTTCGCCTACAACGGCGAGCAGCGCACCGTCGAGCCGCAACGCCTCGAGTTCCACAAGGGCCGTTGGTACCTCCGGGGCTTCGACCGCCTTCGTGAGGATCGGCGCAGCTTTCGCATCGATCGGGTCGAAGGGGCGATCACGGCCGGTGAACCCGGGTCGTTCGAGCCGTCGGGCCACGATGCCGGACCGGCCGGGTTCCGGTTCGACCCGTGGCGACACGGCGACGACGCCCCGGTGACCGCGGTGCTCCGCATCGACGCGACGCAGGCGGCGTTCAGCCGCAGCCTCGTGCAGGAGGAGGCGGTGTGGACCGACCTCGACGACGGCTCGGTCACCCTCGAGGTCGAGGTGACCAACCGGCGGGCGTTCCGCACGTTCGTGCTCGGCCTGTTGGAGCACGCCGAGATCGTGAGCCCGCCCGAGCTCCGTGAGGACCTGGTGGAGTGGCTCGAAGCGACGATCGCGTCGAGGGGCGCCGTATGAAGCCCCGCGTCACCGCATCGGATCGCTTCCGGCGAATCGTCGCGATCGTGCCGTGGATCGCCGAGCGCGGCGGGCCGCGGATCGACGAGGTGTGCGCCCAGTTCGACATCAGCCGGGAGGACCTCCTCGCCGACCTCGACGTGATCTTCATGGTCGGCATCCCGCCCTACACCCCCGACGAGCTGATCGACGTGATCATCGACGACGACCGGGTGTGGGTCACGCTCGGCCGTTACTTCACTCGACCATTGCGTCTCACCGCCCAGGAGGCGCTCGCGGTGCTCGCTGCCGGCTCGGGTTTGATGGCGACGACCGGCGCCGACCCCGAGGGCCCGCTGGCCCGGGCACTCACGAAGTTGCAACGCGTCGTCGGCATCGGCGAGCCCGGATCGCTCGAGGTCAGCCTGGGCGGCGCCGACAGCGGAACGCTGGCGCTGCTCCAGCAGGCGACGACCGAACGACGCCAGATCGAGATCGACTACTACTCCTACAGCACCGACGAGAGCCGGGTGCGCACGATCGACCCGTACCGGGTCTACGCGACCGACGGCAACTGGTACGTGATCGGGTGGTGCCACTCCGCGGAGGCCGAGCGCCTGTTCCGTGTCGATCGCATCCGGAGCGCCCACATGACCGACGGCAGCTTCGAGCTGCCGGCGGAGCTGCCGGCGGCCACGTCGTACTCCGGGTCGGGAGCGGACCCGCGGATCGCCATCGAAGTGGGTCCGGCTGACCGGTGGATCGCCGAGCACTATCCCACCGACCGGTTCGAAGAGCTCCCCGACGGCCGCTACCGCGCCGTGCTCGCCGTCGGTGGCGACGCGTGGCTGGAGCGGCTGCTGCTTCGCCTCGGGCCCGAGGCGACGGTGCTCGACCTTCCCGACGGCGAGGTCGACGGTCCCACGATGTCGAGCGACGCGGCTCGGGCGCTGACCGAGCCGATGGCGCAGTCGATCATCGGTCTCTACCGCTCCTGATCCGGCGGGCCCCGCAGCAAAACCGCGCTCACGGGGCAGATTTCAGGCATCGTCCCGTTAGCCTGACCGGTGTGCCGGTGAGCTCCTCGACCGAACCGCTTGACGATCGCCTCACCGACATGGGTCGGGCACTCGCGAACTCGTTGTTGGGCGACGTCACGGTCGCCCGCCCGATCCGCGAGCCCGCCGAGCCCGAGGTGCCCCTGAGCCGCCGGGCTCGTCGCGAGCAGCGTGAGCAGCGTGAGCGTGCCGCTGCCGGCCGCGGTGAACGCCACGAGTTCCCGCCCCCAACCGCTGCGGCGCCGTCGGCTCCGGCCGCTCCGGCCAGCCCTGCCAGCTCGGCCCCACCGTCGGCTCCGGTGGCTCGGGCCGGCGAGGGAGCAGCACTCGTTCGGCCCGGTGGCGTACCCGGCGTTCGTGACGCCGCCGCGCCACCCGTCGCACCCGACGGGACCCAGTTCCAGATCGCTCGGCCCCGACGTCGGCCGGCGCCCGATCCCGCTGCGCCCTCGTCGTCGGCTCCGACGCCGACGCGTCCCGCAGCGCCCGCAGCGCCCCCGGTTGCCCCGCAGCAACGGCCCGCCTCGCCCACACAACGCCCGGACTCGCCGCGACCGCAGCGACCCCAGGCGCCCGCTGCCCCCGCCACCGCATCGGCACCGGCAACCGCTCCAGCCCCTGCTCCCGCTCCTCCCGCCGCAGCGCGGGCCGGCAGCGTCGACGCTCGTCCGAACGAGCAACCACCGCTGCGACCTCGCCTCCGCAACCTGGCCCCCGACCCGTACGCCGCGCTGCCGTGGCCGGCCGACGAAGCGGTCTCGTACCACGACGACATCCGCCGGGCCCCCGAGTCCCGGCCCGGTTCGCGGATCCGCGATCTCGACCTGACGGTCGCCCGCGCTGAGCCGGCGGAGCAGCCCGAGGAACCGACCGAGGAGTCACCCCGGGGCGGCCTCGTCCGCACGGTCGTCGAGTGGGCGATGGTGCTGGGCACCGCCGCGGTGGTGGCCCTCCTGCTGCAGTTCTTCGTCGTCCAGCTGTACGAGATCCCGTCGGAGTCGATGTACCCGACCCTGCAGAACAACGACCAGGTCCTCGTCAACAAGCTCGCCTATGCGGTCGGCGGCGGCGTGGAACGCGGCGACGTCATCGTCTTCAAACGCCCGGAGTCGGAACGCACCGACGACCCCGACCAGCCACCCCAGCTCATCAAGCGCGTCATCGGCCTGCCGGGGGACGTGGTCGAGGCCCGTGGTGGTGTGGTGTACATCGACGGGAAGCCGTTGGAGGAGACCGGCACGGGTCACTACCTCGACCCGAGCGTTGTCACGAACAACCTCCCGCAGCCCGTCACCGTGCCCCGGGGCCACGTCTTCGTGATGGGCGACAACCGTGAGCGATCCCATGACAGTCGTTATTTCGGTGCGATCCCCGAATCTGACATCATTGGCCGAGCCGTGGTCATAGCGTGGCCCTTCAGCCGTTGGGGATCCTTGTAACGATGTTCGACCAGACCAACACGACGGGCGTTCCCCCCGAGTACCGTCCGCTGTTGGATCCACCGGCCCCGCCGGTGACCGCGGAACCGGTCCCATCGGAACGGGTGCTCGAGCTCAACGCCGAACCGGCGGCCAATCCCAAGGGCACCGCCATGGGATGGGCGCTGACGATCGCCGTCGCGGTGGTGCTCACGATCGTCGTCAAGACGTTCATCCTCCAGGCGTACTCGATCCCGTCGGAGTCGATGGTCCCGACACTCAACGTCGGCGACCGGGTCGTCGTGTTCCGGCTCAACACCGACCCCGCCCGGGGCGACATCGTGGTGTTCGATCGTCCGGCGAACGATCCCAAGACGAGCCCGAGCGACCCCGACGTGCTTATCAAGCGCGTGATCGGGTTGCCCGGCGACGTCGTCGAGAGCCGTGACGGCGAGGTCTGGGTGAACGGCAAGCAGCTCGTCGAGGACTACCTCCCCGACGGGACGACGACGATCATCGACACGCCGATCACGGTGCCGAGTGGGAAGTTGCTGGTGCTCGGCGACAATCGTTCCCGGTCGTTCGACGGGCGGATCTTCGGCCCCATCGACAAGGACCTGGTCGTCGGGCGTGCCATCGCCCGTATCTGGCCGCTGTCGCGCCTCGGCGGTCTCTAGCCCTTCGCCGGTTACTCGAGGAACTGCGGCGCGTCCGGACGGGCGATCGCCGCGGCAGCGTCGACCAGGCGATCGGGGTAGCTCGAGATCACGCCGTCCATGCCGATGTGCAGCAGCCCGAGGATCATGCGGTCGTGGTGGGCGTCGGTGCCGAAGCAACGCCGGCCGAAGCGGTGGAACAACGCGGCGCGCCCACCGTTCCAATCGGCCTGTGGCAGGAGCTTGGCGTCGATCCGGTCCTCACGGAGCCCGGCTGCGTGTCGTTCGGCCCCGGCGCCGAGGTCGTTGAGCGACGTGGTGTCGACGAGGCGGACGAGCTCGGACCGGGCCCGCCACGCCAGGAGTGCGGCCCGGTCGGAGGCCGCCAGCCACAGCCGATCGAGGGCCCGGTGGCGGGTCGCGAGCGCAATGGCCTCCTCGACGGCGTCGACCGTCCGGACGTGGACGAGGAGGTCGAGGGCGGTGCCGTGCTCCTCGTAGAAGCCTGCGAGCGTCACGACGTCGTCGGGAAGGTCGGCGCTCGACGTGTCGGCGATGCGTCGGCGGCGCAGTCCTCCGAGGCGGGCGTCGCGCCGCAGGACCGGCACGCCGTCGGCAGTGACCTGCAGGTCGGTCTCGATGCCCGTGGCTCCGAGCCGGACGGCGAGCCGGAACGACTCCGGGGTGTTCTCGTCGGTGTGGCCACGGGCGCCGCCGCTCGCGAACAGGATCGCTGGTCCGGCGAGTGGCTCCTGGCGAGGGATCATGCGCCGATTGTTGCCGGTGGGTCCCGTTGGTGCGAACGCCGGGTCGTCGCAACGGTGCAGATCAGGAGAACACCACAAGTTCCGGGGGCGAAATCTTCAACTCACCCCTGGTGGGTGCCGAAAGAAGTGGAAGCTCATCCTGATAGCGAAGGAACGACTCTCATGGCTTTGATCCGGGCGACTTGCAGCGAATGTGGTGACGTCGAATTGCGTTCGCGCGACCTGCAGGTCCGCATCTGTGGCGACACCGGTGACGGTACCTACCTGTTCCGTTGCCCTGTGTGCCGCATGACGGAGGTGAAGAACGCCGATGACCAGGTCGTCGACATCCTTGCCGCCGCCGGGGTGAAGTGCGTCGAGTGGCGCCTGCCTGCCGAGATGACCGAACGGCCCACGGGCGAGCCGATCACCCACGACGACGTCCTCGATTTCCACGAGATCCTGGGCGGCGACGACTGGTTCACCACGCTGTCGGAGATGACCCGACACGGCTGACGTCCGTCGCAGTCGGGCTTCCCGGGCGGTTCCCGTCCGCAGGTAGGCTGACCGCATGCTCATCGGAGGACTGCTCGGCATCCTCGACAGCCTCACCGGCGGCGAAGTCATCATGATCCTGGTCGCGGCGCTGCTCGTGCTCGGCCCCGAGCGCCTGCCCGAAACGGCCCGCACGATGGGGCAGTGGATCGCCAAGCTCAAGGCGATGACCGGCAACCTCCAGAGTGAGGTCCGCGAGGTGCTCGACGACCCGTCGATGAAGCCGATCCGCGATCTCGGTGAGTTCGCCGCGGCGCCCCGCAAGAAGATCGTCGAGTTCGCGACGGCTGCGGAGGCCGAAGCGAACGTCGCCAAGCAGGTCGCCGCCGATGCCGAGGCCGCCGCCGCCGAGGCGGAAGCCGCTGCGGCGAGGGCTCGCGCCGCCGCCGACGAAGCTGCTGCAGAGGCCGAGGAGGCCGAGCAGGTCGCCGAGGACGCCGCTGAACTGGTCGAGGACACGCCGCCCGACGAGGCCGTTCCGGGGGAGCCGGGTGCGGGCCGTGAGGCCAGCATCTGGGCCGATCTCGACGACGACACGCCGCGCGACGACGCACCCGTCGACGACGTCACGCCGCTGGTCGACGCGCCGGTCGACGAGACACCCCTCGACGACGTGCCGTTGGCGGATCACGGAGCGTCGGAGTCAACGTGACGCGACTCACCAACTTCAGAGCCATGCGCCAACAGCGTCGCCGGCCGGCGTCGCCCGACGGTGCGATGAGCCTCATGGACCACCTGCGCGAGCTACGCAACCGGCTCTTCAAGTGCGCGCTCGCGGTGTTCGTGGCGGGCATTGTCGTGTACTTCCTGTACGACCGGCTGTACGACTTCCTCGTCGAGCCGTACTGCGAGGCCATCAAGAACACCTCCCAGACGTCGTGCAAGCTGGTCTTCCTCGATCTCACCTCCCCGTTCGCGACGCAGCTGCGGTTGTCGGCCTATGTGGGCGTCCTGATCGCCCTGCCGGTCATCTTCTGGCAGCTGTGGCGATTCATCGCGCCGGGCCTCTACCAGAAGGAGAAGCGGTACGCGATCGCGTTCGTCGCCAGCTCGGTGGTGCTCTTCCTGCTCGGGGCAGCGCTGGCGTACTACTCGCTTCCGAAGATCTTCGAGTGGCTCATCGCCCAAGCCAGCGGCGCCGACATCCAGGCCAAAGCCGAGGACTATTTCAGCCTCCTGGCGCTGATGGTCTTCGCATTCGGGCTCAGCTTCGAGTTCCCCCTCGTGCTCCTCGCACTCCAGCTGATGGGGGTCGTGTCGCCCGAGTCGCTCGCCGGCGTGCGTCGGCACGCGATCGTCGGCATCGTGGTCGTCGTCGCGGTGGTCACCCCGGGCGGAGATCCGATCAGCCTGTTCGCGCTCTCGATCCCGCTGTGCATCTTCTACGAGGCGTCGATCTGGGTCGCCCGCCTCATGCTCGGCCGTCGCGCCAAGAACCGCGAGGCGACGGACACGGCCGCGTGACCGTGTCGCCGTCGGACTCCGTTCCCTTCACGCTCGACCGTTTCCAACTCGAAGCGATCGCCGAGTTCGACGCCGGCCGCTCCGTCCTGGTCGCTGCACCGACGGGTTCGGGCAAGACGGTCGTCGCCGATGCGGCGATCGACATCGCCCTCAACGCCGGTGGCAAGACCTTCTACACCACGCCCATCAAGGCGCTCTCGAACCAGAAGTACAGCGATCTCGTCGCCCGGCTGGGCACCGAGCGGGTGGGACTGCTCACCGGTGACACCGCAATCAACGGCGACGCGCCCGTTGTGGTGATGACCACCGAGGTGCTCCGCAACATGCTCTATTCGGGGTCGGCCGCCCTCGACAACCTGCACGTGGTGGTCCTCGACGAGGTGCACTACCTGCAGGACGCCTACCGGGGCCCGGTCTGGGAGGAGGTCATCATCGGCCTCCCGGCCAACGTGCGGCTCGTCTGCCTGTCGGCGACGGTGTCGAACGCCGGTGAGTTGGGGGAGTGGATCGAGACGGTCCGGGGCCCGACCTCGACGGTCATCGAGCACGAGCGTCCCGTCGAACTCGAGAACCTGTACCTCGTCGGCGACACGTCCTCCGATCGCGACCACCTCATCCCCGTTCTGGTCGACGGGCGGTGAGAGCGCTTCGTCGCCGAGCGATTCGAACGAACGGACCATGCCCCATCCACCGATGGTGCCCTTCAGGCGGCCGGCCGCCCGGTGGGTGGCGAAGACGTCGAA
>WBZM01002922.1_pt1 | contig 10786 bp, 11 predicted proteins | sample 5204271 | NCBI WGS metagenome assembly WBZM01 (sample SAMN12344346, study PRJNA552823) | activated sludge metagenome | biome: Activated sludge suspended growth; feature: Nitrification reactor; material: Wastewater; isolation source: activated sludge from nitrification reactor of wastewater...
GCCCCAAAAATCGTACACTTCTGCGCCCTGCGCTTTGCTCCAACGGATGGCTTCCCATTGCAGCAGGTAGGTGGGCATGCGGTTGCGTTCTTCGTTGGTCGACGCGCCGTACATGTAGATGACGCGATTGCCAAAGCGGACGAGGATGATGGCGGCCACGGCCGTGCCCTCATATTCCGCGATGAGCGGGTGGGCCATGCGGTCGTTGTAAAACGACTGCCAGGCGTCCAGGTAATAGTCGGTGGGGCGGATGGCGAACTGGTCGCGCACGGCCGTTTCCTGATACATCTGCACGATGGCCGGGAAGTCGGCGTCCGTGCCGTGGCGGATGGTGATCTCCTTGCGCTCGGCCAGGCGGATGTTGTAGCGCGTTTTTTGCTTCATGCTGGCCAGCAGGTCGTCCTCGCTGCGGGTCAGGTCCAGCTCCACGGTGTTGCGGAACTGCACCTGGTCGGCGGAGAAACGCCAGCCGCGCTGCTTGAGTTCGGTGGTGAATTTGTGGCCGGTGGGCGACGGCCGTTCCCCTTCTTCGCCCCAACTTTGCACCACGTCGGGATCAATCTTGATAAAAATCGCCTTCTCGCGGCGGGCCATTTGTTCCAGTTCGGCCAGCGCCACGCGGCGCAGCGAGCCGTCACGGTAATCCAGCAGCGGGCCTTTGGGCACATACAACACGGGAAACGGCAGGCGCGGAACCTGACGCTTCAGCACCAGGGCGGCGGCCAGCGGTTCCCACTTATTTTCGGCCACGGTGAGCAGCAGCGGGCTGGCCTGCCAGCCCCAACGCGCCTTAAACTGCCCCCAGGTCCAGCTTTGCAGGGCGTGGGGATTGGGCAGCGCGCCCAGGGCGTGGTTCCAGGCGGCGGGCGAGGTAGCTTGTTTAAACGTTGAGGCTCGGTACATGGTTAGTTGCTGGCAGTTAACGATTTCTGCGCCATCGGTACAGTTTATAGACTAAATTGTTGTAGACGCGGTCGGCGGCGCCGACGGTGCGCCGCACCTGGCCGCCGTAGCCGCGCTTGGCGCGGTAGACGCCCCACAGGCCGTCGCTGCGGTCGGCAAACGTGGCTTCCAGTTCCTCTTCCGGCGCGTCGGGGATGCCCCACAGATCGTAGGTGTGGCAGCCTTTTTCTTTGGCCCACTGGATGGCCGCCCATTGCAGGGCGTAGGTGGGCATGCGCTGGCGTTCTTCGTCGCTGGACGCGCCGTAGAGGTAGATGGCCTGACGGCCGTAAGCCGAAACCATGATGGCGGCTAACGGCCGTCCCTCATATTCGGCGATAAAAAAGGCCAGGTGGTCGTCGGGGGCGTACAGTTCAAACACAGATTGGTAATACTGCGGATCATGCACCCCAAAGCCGTCGCGCCGGGCGGTGATTTGCATCAGGGCGTTAAAGGCGGGCAGGTCTTTGGCCGCGCCGCGCCGCACGGTGATGCCTTTGCGCTCGGCCAGGCGGATGTTATAGCGCGTTTTTTGTTTCATGGCGGCCAGAATGTCGTCGAGCGACGGCCGTAAATCAATCAGCACCGTGTTGGGCGGTTGAATGGTGTCGGCGTTGGGCAGCAAGTCGTGGCGGGCGCACAAGGCCGCCCATTCGTCTGGCGGCATGTCGGGTTGCCATACCTGCGGCTCGATTTTTACCAAACCCGCGCCGTGTTGGTAGGCGGCCTGATCGATTTGATTGAGCAGCACGGTCACTTGCTCGTCGTTGTGCCAGTCGACCAGGGGGCCGTGCGGGATGTAGGCCATTTTGACCAGTCCCAGAGCGGCGGATTTGAACAGCACTTGCGCGCCGGCGACCAAACGGCCGTCTTGCCGCAGCCAGACGCGCTGCGATGACCAGTTGAAGCGGTTCTTCAACTGCGCCCAATGGGTTGTCTGCAAGATGCTGCCGTGCGGGTGGGCGGCGACAAACGCATCCCAGGCCGCATCGTCTTCACTATAGGGTTGTTCTTCGAGTGTGAACCATTTTTCAAACATTGCGGGGAGGATATATACCCGATTGACGGCCGTTCGGCAACTGGCAGCCCGATAGTCACTAGGGTTATCGCCGATTCGGTCTATGGCTCGTATCGCCCGGCGTTGAAGCGCCGGGCTGCCAAACGACGCCCCGTAAACGGGGCTTTTCCATTTCTTAGCCGGTTTCAACTGGCGTTGTTGCGCAGACGGGGCGTTTACGCCTCGGCGAAACCGTCCAAGGCATTTAAATTGCGCGAGTATGCGATTGCCCTATCGATAGTCACAGCGAATCGTGCGAGGGGGACGATTTGATGTTACAATTTTGGCACTCGTGAAATGAAACGCTAAAAAGGGAAGACAGATGGCACAAATTCGCGCACTTTATCACTTACAGCAGATAGACAGTGAAATTAAGGAAAAGAAGCAGCGTCTGGGCGAGGTTTTGCGCGCCCAAAAGGAAATAACCGAGCTGCAAACGGCGCGCCAGCGGGCGGAAACGGCCGTGAACACCCTGAAATCCGCGCAAGCCAAACGCCAGAGCTTGAACCTGGAGTTGGAAAGCCTGAACGCCAAAACCAAACAATCGGAAGATCGGCTTTATTCCGGCAATGTGAAAAACCCCAAGGAATTATCTGATTTGCAAAAGGAAATCGCCTCGTTAGGACGGCGGCGCAGCGCGTTGGAAGACGAGATTCTGGAAGCGATGGTGGTGGTAGAGGACGCGGAGACGGAAAAAATTGTGGCGCAAAAGTCGTTAACGGCCGTGGAAGATCGCTGGCAGCATAAAATCGCCGAATGGCAGCGAGAACAGCAAGAATTGGCCTTGCGTCTGCACCGCCTGATGGGCGACCGGGAGAAGCAGGCAGCTTTGCTGACACCCGATTCGCTGACGCTTTACAACACCCTGGCCCAGCGCAAAGGCAACGTCGCCGTGGCCGGGTTAAAGGGCAACGAGTGTCAGGCCTGTTTTATGACCGTTTCCGCCAGCCGGGTCAAAGCCGCCGAGCAAGGCGAACTGGCTTACTGCGGCGGCTGCGGCCGGATTTTATGCCCAATTTGATTTTTGTGTTCAGGCGCATCTGAACGCCTGAGCATCTCATCACGATGTAAGTTCCCCCAATTTTTCTTGCAATAATTCCCAGGCTTGCCGGACATGGCTTTCCGCAGTGCGGATATTGCCAATCGCCAGGCGCAGCGTGTAACGGCCGTTTAGTTTCGTGTGCGAGATAAAAATCAGGCCGGTGTCGTTAACGGCCGTCATCAACCGTTCGTTCAGCGCGTCCAACTGCGCCGGGTCATCCAGACTGCGAGGATGGGCGCGGAAGCAAACCGTACTCAGGGGCGTAGGGGCCAGGCGCTCGAAATCAGGCGCGTCGTCTACCCAGCCGCCAAATACCTGCGCCAGCCGAATATGCTCGCGCAAACGAGCCACCAACCCTTCTTGCCCATAAGCCCGCAAGACAAACCACAGCTTTAAGGCGCGGAAGCGGCGGCCAAGCTGCACGCCGTAATCCATGTAATCGATCACCGCGTTGGCGTCGGTTTCGCTGCTGCGCAGGTATTCCGGCAGCAGGCTGAAGGCGCGTTTCAGCACATCCGGGCGGCGGGTGTAAAATGCGCTCAAATCCATTGGCGTAAACAGCCATTTGTGCGGATTGGTGACAAAAGAATCGGCGCGGGCAACGCCGTCCAGAATGTGGCGCTGTTCCGGGGCCATGGCCGCCATGCCGCCGTAAGCGCCATCAACATGCAGCCACAGGCCAAATTTTTCGGCCACATCGGCGATGGCGGGCACGGGGTCTATACTGGTGGTGGAGGTTGTGCCGACAGTGGCGCAGACAAAGAAGGGGCGGTAACCAAGGGCGAGGTCTTGGGAAACGGCCGTTTCCAACGCCTCCGGTATCATCCTGAACTGCGCATCGGTGGCAATTTTAATCACGTTCTCCTGCCCGATCCCCAGGACAATTGCCCCTTTTTCCACCGACGAATGCGTCTGGTCGGAGATGTAGACGCGCAGCCGCGGCGTGTCGCTGCGGCCGGCCAATCCCTGGCGGCGCACATCCAGGCCATCCACAGCCTCGCGCGCGGCGGCCACAGCGATCATGCTGGACATCGACGCGCCATCCATGATGACGCCGCTAAATTCGGCCGGCAGACCCAGCAATTGCGCCAACCAGCGCAGCGTAACTTCCTCTAATTCCGTGGCCGCCGGTGAGGTGCGCCACAACATGCCATTCACATTCAACGCCGCGATCAACATTTCCGAGAGGATGCCCGGCACGGAGCCGGTGTTGCTGAAATAAGCAAAAAAGTTGGGGTGGTTCCAATGGGTAATGCCCGGCATGATAATTTGCTCGAAATCGGTCAGGATGGCGGCCAGCGATTCCGGCGTTTCGGGGGCAGCTGGCGGCAGTTGAGCCTTGATGTCGCCTGGTTGGCTGCGGGACAAAACCGGAACCGCTTCCGGGTGGGCCAGATATTCGGCGATCCACTCAACAAGCTGATGGCCTGTCTGGCGAAATTCTTGTAAATCCAGTTCGCCCTGGTATGGGTCTGACATGATATCCTCCATGTGATTGATGTGAGTGTGTAAGAGAGTTATACCTCTCCGATGGGTCTTTTGCACAAGTCGAGCCGGGCGCCTCTCTCATTCTTCTGTAACATTTTGGCTTGTTTGCCCTATTTTTATCGTGGTATTATTAAAAAGCACTCTCTTTGACCGCATGTCGGTGGACGAACGGTGGGTTTAACCGTTGAATTTCAGGTAAACTTGGGAGTGTGGTGATAGAAATTTAGCGACGATACAGACTCCAAGGGTCTGCTGAATACGAAATTTATTGCTTAGGAGTAATTGATTGGTTATGACACGATTGATGCGTGGAACGGCCGTTTTAGGAGTGCTAGCAGCCGCCTGGTTTCTGATGATAAAGCCAGCCCTGGCGGCGAATTGTTATACCTACACCGAAACGATAGGTTTGGTGTGCGAAGCGGAACCGTCGCAGCCCACCTTTGTCCAGCCGCAATCTCCGGTTGGCAGTTTTATTCCCACCCAACAGTATGCCCGCCTGAATGACAATATCTGGGTCTACCCGGAACCAACAACAGCGTCTACGCCCATCCGCAATGTGGGAGATGGGTATTTGTTTGTGACATTTAGCTGGTGGATAGACGGCACGGATGGCGGCCGTTGGTACGTGATCAACCCTGGCGAATATGTGCGGGCCGAAGATTTGCGCGTGTATGATGATTCAGAGTTTTCGGGGTTTGAGATTCATCAGCAGCCGCAACGGCCGTTTGGCTGGGTGCTGGTCGATTATTGGCCCAGTCGAGAACCGGGCGCGGAACCAACCCCCGGCGATCCGAAACTGCCGCGCTACACCTTCTTTGAAGTCTACGACGCTCAAGTCGACAGCGAAGGTTGGATTTGGTACGACATCGGCAGCGGTTATTGGATGAAACAGACCTATGTCAGCATCACCGAAATTGAACAGCGACCGGCCGAAATTGGCCCTGACGAATATTGGGTAGAAGTTGACCTCTACGAGCAAAGCATGGCCGCCTATGTGGGCGACCGTATGGTCTACGCCGGTCTGGTTTCCAGCGGCCTGAACCGTTGGCCGACGGGTGAAGGGCTTTTCCAGGTCTGGGACCGGTTCGAAAAAACCAAGATGTCCGGCGCGGAAGGTAAAGTCGATTATTACTTCATCGAAGACGTGCCTTACACCATGTACATCGACCGCGTGACGGAAATTGCCCTGCATGGCGCATTCTGGCACGATCGGTTTGGCTACAAACACAGTCACGGCTGCATCAACATGCCTCCCCGAGATGCTGAGTGGGTATTCAACTGGTCTGAAAACGCCCCCAATGACCTGTGGGTTTGGGTGCATACGTCGGATCCCAACCATTATTTCGAGCGATACGATCCGGTAGAAACATTTGTCGGTCCGTAGGTTGAAATTGGACCAATCTTGGAGATTGGTCCAATTTTAGGCGCGATCAAAAGAGCGCGGCGAAAAACTCGCCGCGCTCTTTTTTAATTGGTTCGTGGGGAAGGGGCCTTAGATGATCAGGTTGCTCATGGTGTGGGTCAGGTGCAGCTCGCCATCATCGGCGATGAGGGCGGCGGCCAGGTGCGGCTGCTGCTGCAAGAAGCGCAGGCCATCTTTTTGGCCTAAAAGCAGCGCCGTGGTCGCCCGTACTTCCGCTTCGGCGGCGTGGGCTGCCCACACGGTAGCGGTGATCAGGTCGGTTTCGGCGGGCAGGCCGGTGTGGGGGTTGATGAGATGGTGGGCGGCACGGCCGTTTACCATCCAGCGCCGATAATCTACGCCCGAAGTCGCCAGCGCCGCATTTGCCAACCACAGGCTGAGGGCATTGTCGGCGGCGACGGCCGTGGCTTCGGCCAAATCCTCCGATGGCAAAGCGACACCCACCGGCCAGCCCGGCAGTTCAGCGGGAGCATCGCCGGCGACCAGGTCGCCGCCGGCGTTTACCAGGCACGGCCCCAGGGTCGAAAGATAGTCGACGGCCTGCTGCGCCGTGTACCCTTTGGCAATGCCGCCCAGGTCCAGCCGCACCCCTTCCGGCAGGCGCACAGCCTGCCGTGACGGGTCTAACTGGACGGCGGACCATTGGCCGTTTAACAGGTGGTCGGAAGGGAAACGGCCGTGCGCCTGCACCCTGGCCATCGCCTCAAAACTCACTCCGTAACCGGCCGCTTCCAGGGCATTCAGGCAGGTTGGGTCAAACAAGCCATCCGTTGCCGAGGCCCAGATGAGCGCTTCTTCCAATACATCCCAAAGCAAATCCGATACGAGAACCCATTGCCCGGAACGGCCGTTCAACTGTGACAGCTCGCTGGTGGGCGAAAAGCGGCTCAAGATGCGCTCGTTTTTGGCGAATAAATTTTCCACCGAAACAAACGCAGCTGTGGCGGTTGTCTCATCGGCTTCCAGCCACAAGTCAATCTGGCAGCCCATCGCCCGGAAGGTGGTAGTGGGGCAGAGGTTGGTTGTTTCCATGCGTACTCTCTTTTCCCCGGTGGTTAACGCGAGGAACGTGTCTGGGTAATTGGGGCCATGCGGATGACCGGCGCGGAGCGAATTTGCGGCACCGCGGCCTGGGGAATGGGCGCCAGATTGAGGGTGACTTGTCGTTGGTTAAGCGCGCTGCCGGATGCCGCCTGATTGGTTTGTAAGGTGGTGGGCATGTTGGCCGGAATGTTTAAGACGACGGCTTCGGGTTGGGCAACGGCCGTGTTATTCGCCGCTTCTTGCCGGCCCAGCAGTTGGGTTCCCAGCAAAACCGCCGCCAGTCCGCCCGTCGCCACCGCCACTTTTAGCGACCCAAATTGTTGTCCCCGACGTGATTTGTTGTTAGTCGTCATCGTGTTCAAACCCTTCGTGACTTTCAGACTCATGACTTTCATGGCTGTTAAAAGCGGATGGAGCCGCCTGGTTGAATACTGCCGCTGGCTGCGATTGGATTTGCGCGTTTAATTGATCTTGCAACCCTAAAACGGTGCGATTGGCCTGTTCAATTTGCGCCTGGTAGACAGCTTCTCGATCTTGCATCACCTGCAAGGCAGCTTCTAGCTGTTGATTATACGCTTGCAGACTTTGTAATTCGGCGGAATTGGTAACGGCCGTTTCCGAGTTATCCGGCATTACCACAGGCTGTACCACAATATCTTGCGCCGTAGTTGCATCCTGAGATTGCGCGTTTGTGCTGCCAAAGCCAAACACCAAAACTGTGAGTATAATGACGCCGGTTAGTGTGCCTGCGGCTAAAATACCTTTCATGCGATTCATCAATAATGCCTCCGTAAAGTGCTTCATCAAAGTTGTATGGCTAAACAATACCTGAGATGAATGGCGTCGTTGTTAAAACCGATCTAAATAATGTTAAATCCACCTTAAATTAAAAACGCCCCCTTGATTGCCGTGCGCCGCTGTGACACAATCACACCTATGACAACGATCCTGTTAGTAGATGATGAAAAAATGATTACCGGTCCATTGGCGCGCAAACTGCGTGAATCGGGGTATCGGGTGTTGGTGGCGGATAACGGCCGTATCGGCCTGGAAACCGCGCGCACCGAAAACCCGGACGTCGTCGTGCTAGATGTCCTGATGCCCGAAATGGACGGCTGGGAAGTCTGCAAAGCGCTGCGCAAAACAAGCCCCGTGCCCATCCTCATGCTCACCGCCCTCAGCGACGAAGTCGATCGCATCCTGGGCCTGGAACTCGGCGCCGACGACTACCTGACCAAACCATTCAGCAGCCGCGAATTATTGGCCCGCATCCGCGCCCTGCTGCGCCGCGTCGCCCTCGACCAGACCCAGCCCAAACCGGCCGGCGAATTAACCGCCGGACCTCTGCGCATCGAATTAGACACCCGCCGCGCGTTCAAAAACAATCAAGAACTTACGCTGCGTTACAAAGAATTTGAACTCCTCAGCCTGCTGCTTCATCGTGTTGGCCAGGTCGTTACCCGCGCTGAACTCTTCGATGAGGTATGGGGCACCGACTGGCTCGGCGATACGCGCACGTTAGACGTCCACGTGCGCTGGCTGCGCGAAAAAGTCGAAGCTAACCCCAGCGATCCGCAATTTATCCAGACGGTGCGCGGCATTGGCTACCGCCTGGTAGCTCCGGAATAATCCCCATGAAGCATTGGCGTTTACGCACGCGCATGATGGTGGCCTATGCTGGCCTTATTTTGTTAGGTTTTGGTCTTCTGGCGTTACTGTCTGGGCAGCAGATTTCTCAGGGCGCGGCCGACGATTACCGGCGAAATCTAATCGATCAGGCCGACCTGATGGCCCAGGCGCTAAAAAAACCGATTGAGACCTTTCTGCACGGCGAAGCCGATCATGAAGGCGACAGCGCCAACGCTGCCCAGGCTGCTTTAATCCAGATTGTTCAGGATTATGCCGCGACGCTAAATGCGCAGGTGCTGCTGCTGGATAAGCACGGCGTGGTGTGGTTGGATACGGCCGGCGCGGCCATCGGCCAAAATTTGTCCAGAGATTCGGAAATAGCTGCCGCCTTCCAATTGCAAACCACCGCCGACGTTCGTCCCAATGCGCAAGGCGTGCAGACTGTTTATGTGGCCGCGCCCATTTTAGAAGATGGCGAAATCATGAGCGTTGTGCGGCTGGCTGCTCCTTTTACCGCGGCGCAGGAACTCGTGTTTGAGCGCTGGCTGGTCCTGGTGGGCAGCGTGCTGCTGCTGGCCGTATTGGCCGTCATTGCCAGCCTGTGGCTGTCTACGTCGATGACCCGTCCGTTGGAAACGATGCGCGTTTCGGCCATGCGCATGGCTGAAGGCGATCTGGCGCAGCGGCTGCCACAAGATCGCCATGACGAATTTGGCGAATTGGCGGCCGCTTTTAACCACATGGCCGCCGAGGTGGAGGCCATGCTGTTGGAACAACGCGCCTTCGCCGGTAATGCTTCTCACGAACTGCGCACGCCGCTAACGGCCATTCGTTTGCGCAGCGAAGCTCTGCGCGATGGGGGCCTGGACGATGAAACCACCCAGCAGTACATTGCCGAAATCGACGATGAGGTGATGCGGTTGGGGAATCTGGTCAATGATTTGATTTTGCTGTCGCGGTTTGATTCCGGGCGGGCGGAGCAAGGACACGATTGGGTGGATCCGGTGCGTCTGGCGCATGGGCTGCGCTTTAAATTCGAGCCGCAGTTGGCCGAACGGGAGCTTGAATTGGCGTTGGATACGCCGCCGACCTTGCCGCCGGTGGCCGCCAGCCGGACCCACATGCAGGTTGTGTTCCGTAATTTGTTGGAGAATGCCATTCGTTATTCGCCGCCGGGCGGGCGGATAACCTGGCGGTTGTGGCAGGAAGGGGATGTGCTGCGGGTAGCGGTGGCCGATACCGGGCAGGGCATTTCGGCGGATGATTTGCCGCATATTTTTGAGCGGTTTTATCGCGCCGATAAGGCGCGGACGCGGGCGGCTGGCGGTGTGGGGTTGGGATTGTCGTTGACGCGTTCGATAGTGGATTTTTATAACGGCCGTATCACCATCGATTCCCCCGGGTTAGGCCAGGGAACCATCGCCAACGTGTGGTGGCCGCTGAACCTCAACGTAGAGGAAAAGCTGGAGATGAGAGATTAGAGATTGGAGATTAAAACTCTCCAATCCCCAATCTCCAATCCCCGTTTGGTTAATTTGCCGGTTCGATGGCGTTTACGTTGTTAAAGGTGTTGATCTTCAAAATCCATCGGCTGCCGATTTCTGCCTGCATGAATTGGGTTTCGTTTGTGCTGTAATCGTACGTGTCGCCATCGGTGCGGAAGGTGATGACGTAGCTGGCATCCTGAGCGCCGGCGCGTTCGCCAGCGGCCAACTGTGGCTCCGGCCAGAATGGATTCAGGTCGTTGCCTTGCTGGCGCACGGTGTCGATTACCTGCCATTCCTCGGCGGTGTAGCTGCAATAATCGTCATACACTTCATATTCACAATCCTGAACCACTTCCCCGACGCCTGTGCCGGTGTCTACCGTGTAGGGCGTGCCGCACACTTCCACTGAGTTGGGCGCGGGGTTGGCCTGGGTGGTGCGGACTTCCTGAGTGCAGGAGCCTATTTGCGCTCCGGCGGGAATTTGGTCTTGCCAATCTTTGCGCTCCACCGGCCGCAAGGCTTCGATGCTGACGGCGCGTGTCCAATTAACGTCTGAAACCGTGCCAATCACGTCGCTGGTGCGGTTGGCGAAGAAGAAAAATGCGCCGCACAACAAAACAAAAACAGCCACCACGCCGACGATGATGTAGGTGGTGGTGCGGCTGCGCGGGGCT
>WBZM01004124.1_pt1 | contig 10784 bp, 2 predicted proteins | sample 5204271 | NCBI WGS metagenome assembly WBZM01 (sample SAMN12344346, study PRJNA552823) | activated sludge metagenome | biome: Activated sludge suspended growth; feature: Nitrification reactor; material: Wastewater; isolation source: activated sludge from nitrification reactor of wastewater treatment...
AGGACCAACGCGGTGGTCACCCCGACACCGATACGGCGCAATGTGTGCTTCTTCACGAAATCCCCTCCCAGGAACAACTGGCGGTCCGCAATGATTCCGACGGACGACACCCGACCGTGCAAGTAGCACGCACATTTCATGCAATGTCGAGCATTTACGAATTGAAATTACAGATTTTGATCCGGTGCGGCTCCCGCGCCGCCCAACTGCGCCGCCCGACGCGTCGAATCCCCACAGAACGGCGAGTTCGTGGGGATTCGACCGGCGACTGGCTGATCGCCATGGCTCATCATCAGAGGTAGGGACAACCCTGACGACGGCTTTCCATTCAGCTGGAAAGAGGGATTCCTATATGGAGTTCTGGACGAGAAGGATGCTGACCGTTAGAGCGCAATCACCGACACCGGCGCCGTGGCGCTGGTGAAGTTGCCGGTCCCGAGCTGGCCGGAGGAGTTGTCACCCCAGCAGACTGCGGTGCCGTTGGTCTTGAGCGCACAGGTGTGGCTCGAGCCGCCGGCGATCTGACTCGCGTTCGCCGTGCCGGTCACCAGCGTCGGGTTCGAGGTGTTGCCACCGGCGATGCCGAGCTGGCTGCTGTCGTTGCGTCCCCAGCAGGCGACGTTGCCGGCGAACACGGCGCAGCCGTGGTCATCGCCGGCGTCGGTGCCGGACACGCCGACCAGACCGACGACGTTCTGCGGGGTGTTCTCCTTCATCGGCGGCGGGGGCGGATCGCCCTGGACCGGCGGAGGAGGCAGGACGGCGCCGTTGCCCAGCTGGCCGTAGAGGTTCTCACCCCAGCAGGCCGGAATACCCGTCGACCGATCGGCACAGGAGAATCCTGCGCCGGCGACGATCGAGGTCGCACCGCTGAGACCGGTGACGGTGCTGGCGACGTTCGAGTTGGTGAACGTGCCGTTGCCGAGCTGCCCGTTGACGTTGTCGCCCCAGCAGGTCACGCCGCCAGCCGTGAGCAGCGCGCACGTGTGTGCGTCCCCTGCCGAGACCGAGGTCACGCCGGTGAGTCCGGAGACACTCCGGGGCGTGGTCGCCGGCGAGTTGGAACCGGTGCCGAGCTGTCCGCTGAAGTTGTCACCCCAGCACGACACCTTGGTGTCGGCCTTGAGGGCACAGGTGTGGGAGCCACCGACCGCAACGGCAGTGACGCCGGAGAGGTTGAACACCGACACGGGCGTTGACGACGAGGTCGAGCTCCCGTCGCCGAGCTGGCCGTCGGCGTTGTTACCCCAGCACTTCACCGTCGCGTCGGCGAGAAGGGCACACGTGGAGAACCCACCGGCCGAGATCGCGGTCACGCCGGTGAGGCCGGGAACCTTCACGGGGATCGTCGACGAGGTGAGCGTCCCGGTACCGAGTTGCCCGAAGCTGTTGTTGCCCCAGCACCGAACGGTGCTGTCCGGGCGGAGCGAGCAGGTGTGGAGCCGCCCGGCGACGAGCGTCGGAACGGTCGACCCACCCGGGATGGACGTGGTGGTCGACACCGGGACCGTCGTGGTCGTGGTGGCGCCCGGCAGCGTCGTGGTCGACGCGGGGACGGTGGTGCCGCCGCCACCGCCGCTCGGGGTGTCGCCGGGGCAGGCGGTGGCCGTCACGACCACCACCACCCCGACAACCACACCCGAGAGTCGGCGTCGAAGCGTTCGGCGACTCCGTTGGGAAGCGCCGAGAACGGGGTCCGTCATCAGCTCACCCGGTCGTCGAAGTTGAAGGTGAACGAGTACGGAGCGCCATTGAGGTTCCAGCTACCAGTCGCCCGGGCCGAGGTGGCCGACGGGCTCGACAGGCCGGCGAAGAACAACGAGGTGGTCACGTTGTTCACACCGTTCGCCGGGTCGTTGACGACCACGGTGCCGATGAAGGCGTTGAACCAGAGGAACCGGCTCAGGTTGACGCTGTAGGTCGCCGGCGAGTTGCCCGGACCGGTGAAGGTGCCCGCACCGCTCACCCCGGCCAGGCCGAACACGTCACGGGTGACGGACACGCTGCCACCGGTGATCTTGCCGTCGTAGGTGTAGTTGACTGCTCCACCGAACTGGAACCGCACCCGGTCCGTCACGGCGACCGGCGGGTCGACCACAACGGTCTCGGTGGCAGTGGCAGTGGCGCCACGGTTGTCCGTCACGGTGAGGACCACCGTGTAGGAGCCGGGAATCGAGTAGTTGAACTGCACCTGCGAGCCGAGCAGCGTCTGGCCGTTGCCGAGGTCCCACGAGTACTTCGTGATCGAGCCGTCGGGGTCGTTCGAGCCCAACGACTTGAGGGTGACGACGAGGGGCGCCGGGCCCGAGGTCGGCAGAGCCGTCAGGACGGCGACCGGCCGCTGGTTGGTCGTGCCGGCGACGATGGTGGTCGTCGTCGTGCGGACCGAGCCCCGGTTGTCGGTCACGGTGAGACGGAGGGTGTACGAGCCCTGCGTCGAGTAGACCGTCGAGGCGGTGGCCCCGGTGGCCGTCTGCCCATTGCCGAAGTCCCAGGCGTAGCTGACGATCGAGCCGTCAGCATCACTCGAGCCGGCGCCGTTGACGTTGACCGTGAGCGGGGCGCTGCCGGTGATGGGCGTTGCCGAGATCACGGGAACCGGCGGCACGTTGGCGGGGTTCACGACGATGGTCGTGCTCTTCACCGCACTGGCGCCCGAGTTGTCGGTGACGCTCAGCGAGATGGTGAAGGTGCCGGCGGCGTTGAAGACTGCACTCGGGTTGGGGCTGGTCGAGGTCGTTCCATTGCCGAAGTTCCAGGCGTAGCCGGTGATGGCGCCGTCGGCGTCGGACGAGCCGGCGCTGCTCAGCTGGACCAACAACGGGGCGCTGCCCGTGGTGGGCGTCGGCGTGAAGTTGGCGATCGGGGTCTGGTTCGGCGGAGGCAGCACCGTGATCGTCTGCGTGGCCGTGCCGGTGGCGCCACGGTTGTCGGTGACGGTCAGCTTGGCGGTGTAGGTGCCGGGGATGGAGTAGGTGACGGCGGCGGGCGTCGGACCGGCGCCGTTCTGACCGTTGCCGAAGGCCCAGGCGTAGCTGGCGATGGTGCCGTCCTCGTCACTCGATGCGGTGCCGTCGAACGACACCGACAACGGAGCGCTGCCGGTGACCGGATCGGCGACGAAGTCGGCGACCGGCGGGAAGTTGAAGTTCTCCGACACCTCGATGACGAGGGTGGTGGTCGCCTGGGCGCCCCGGTCATCGGTGACGACGAGGGTCACCGTGTACGAGCCGATGGCGTTGTAGATGGCCTGGATACTGGGGCCGGTGCCGGTGGCACCGTTGCCGAGGTCCCAGGCGTAGCTGGCGATCGAACCGTCGGGATCCGACGAGTTCGTGCCCGACAGGTTGACCGTGAGCGGGACGGTACCGGCAACCGACACCGTGCGGATGACGGCGCTCGGCGGCGTGTTGGGCGCACCCGTCACGGTGATGACCCGGGTGGCCGTGCCGACTGCGCCACGGTTGTCGGTGACACTCAACGTCACCGTGTAGGTGCCGGGCGAGGTGTAGTTCGCCGAGGCGAGTGCGGTCGTGGCGGTCCGGTCGTTCCCGAAGTCCCAGGCGTAGCTGACGATCGAGCCGTCGGGATCGTTCGAGCCGGTGCCGTCGAAGTTCACGGCGTACGGAGCGACACCCCCGGTACCGGAGCTACCGATGGCAGCGGTCGGGACCACGTTCGGCGGTTCGTTGACCGTGATCGTCTTGATGGACACGTCCTTGTCACCATCGGTGTCGGTGACGGTCAGCTTGGCCTGGTAGGTACCGGGCGTGGCGTACGTGGTGAAGGCGGTCGACCCGGTCGCCGTTTCGCCGTTGCCGAAGTCCCAGGCGTAGCTGGCGATCGGCTTCACTGCGGTCGACCCGGTGCCGTTGAAGTTGACGGTGAGCGGGGAGACGCCGGTGGTGACCGACGGAACGTTGGAGGCCTTGACACCCTTGGCGATCTTCGGGGTGGCCTCGAGGGTCAGGACAGCAGTGTTCTGGCCCGACGCTGCAGGCACGCCGAAGGCGGCGCTGAGGGGACCGTTGGCAGCACCCAGAAGGGCGCAACCGGTGGCACCGGGAACCGAGAACGAGTTGTCGACGACGGTCGCACGACCGGTCTCATCGTTGTAGGGCACGCCACTGATCGGCTCGTTCGGCGGCGGCGGGGTGGTGGTACCGGTCCGCATGCTGAGGGTGAAGGGACCCACCTGACACGACGACGTGAGGTCCTGGCCCTGCGGCGCACCGGAGATACCGAACTTCAGGGGGATGTTCAGTGTGGCGGCACCCGTGATCGGGTTGAGGGTACCGGTGCCCGCAGCGGTCGCCGAGACCTGGGCGGTCAGGACGGCGCCGGCGGCCCACTGGTAGATCGGTGGGAAGAACACGCCCGACTGCGGCACGTTCACGGCACCGGAGGCAGTGATCGTGCCGGTGATCGTGATGTCCTGCTTCGCCTGGAAGCCCGACTGCACCTCGGAGTTGTCGTTGGCAGCGGTGCACTGCGGGTCGGCCGGGAAGTCGATCAGAGCATCCTGGTTGTCACCCCCACCGCTGGCGTCGCCGTCGTTGTTCGTGCCGTCGTTGCACTCGAAGGTCGTCTTCGGGTTCAGGTCGATCTGCTGCGACCCGAGCACGATGTTGCCACCGACGATCTTCATGTTCAGGTTGCCGGGGTTGCCGACCGGCTGGGCGCCGATGGACGGCCCCGCCAGCGCCGCCAGCACGGCAGTCAGGACAACGAGCAGTGTCGTGGTCCTCGACGACAGTCGACGATTGCGTCGTCGGCTGCCCCTGTTCAAGAGTCGAGACTTCATGTGGTTCCCCTTGGTGTTCGCCGCTTGAGCAATCGGTCGGTGGTTCATCGCCTTGCACTTCCTAACTACCGGTTTCGCTGGTGGGCCGCTTTCCGAGCTGGTGCCCGGGAAGCGTCGCAATGTGCTGTTCCGGTGCGCTGCGCCCGGGGGCGCAGCGCACCGGTTAGGGATCAGGTGACCGTGATGACGATCGGCGCAGAAGTCGTCTGCGAGCCGTTGTTGTCAGTCACAGTGACGGTGGCGCTGTAGGTACCGGGGGTGTTGTACTTCTTCGTCGGGTTCGCCGTGGTGGCAAAGGTGCCGTCGCCGAAGGCCCAGAAGTGAGCGGTGACCGTGCCGTCGGAATCGGCCGAGTTGGCGGAGAATCCGAAGTTGGTGGCCGTCGTGCCGGACGTGGCGGTGACGGTCGGGGCCGCACTGGGTGCCACGTTGTCCGCCACCGTGACGGTCAACGTCTCGGTGTCGGTGGCGCCGTTGTCGTCGGTCACCGTGAGCGTCACCGTGTGGGTGCCGGCCAAGGAGTAGACGTGGCTGGCACTCGCCGTGGTGGCGTGTGCCGAGCCGTCACCGAAGTCCCAGTCGTAGGCGGCGATGGTGCCGTCGGAGTCGGTCGAGCCCGTCGACGTGAAGCTGAAGTTGGTGATACCCGTCTTCAGGAAGCCCGTCGTCGGGGTCACCTGGGCCGCCGCCGTCGGGGCGATGTTGTCGACCACGGTGACCGACAGCGTTGCCGTGTCGGTGGCACCGTTGTCCACAGCGGTGACCGTCAGTGTGACGGTGTACTCACCCGCTGCGGCATAGACGTGAGTGGGGCTGGCAGCGCTCGAGTGGGGGCTGCTGTCACCGAAGTCCCAGTCGAGCAACACGTCGTTGGCAACGGTATCGGCGTCGCCCGAGCCGACCGACCCGAAGGTGAAGGTCGTGAAGACGGCCTTGCCGTTGGTCGGGTTGACCTGCGCCTCGGCGACCGGGGCGACGTTGGGAACCACCGTGATGGTCTGCGAGGTCGTACCCTCGGCGCCCTGGTTGTCCGTCACCGTCAGCGTGGCGGTGTAGGTGCCAGGATCGTCGTAGGTGTGGCTCGTGGTGACGCCGGTACCGGTGTCGCCGTCACCGAAGTCCCACTCGTAGGTGTCGATGGTGACGTCGGGGTCGACCGAGGCCGAGCCGTCGAAGTTCACCAATGCCGGCGCCTTGTTGTTGACGGCGAAGGCGGAGGTGAAGGAGGCCGTCGGGGCCACGTTCGGCACACCGATGGTCAGGACCACGCTGGACGTCGCCGTAGCGCCGTTGTCATCGGTCACCGTCAGCGTCGCCGTGAAGGTGCCGCCGCTGGTGTAGGTGTGCGTGGGGTTCTGAGCGGTCGACGTGCCCTCGCCGGAACCGAAGTTCCAGAGGTAGGTCGCCGTGCCGTCGGAGTCGCCGGAGCCGGTCGAGTCGAAGCTCACTTCGATCGGGGCCTGACCCGAGGTCGGCGTTGCCGCAGCCACCGCAGTCGGACCGACGTTCGGGTTGACCGTGGTCACCACCGTGGTGGTGCCGGTCGCTCCGTCGTTGTCGGTGACCGTCAGCACTGCCGTGTAAGTACCCGGCAGCTGGTAGACGTGGGTCGGGTTGGCCGAGGTGCTGGCAGGGGTGCCGTCACCGAAGTTCCAGGACCGGGACACGATCGTGCCGTCGGGCTCCTGATCGGCGGAGGCGGCGGAGCTGAACTCCACCGTCAACGGCTCCTTGCCGGAGGTCGGCGTTCCGGTCGCCGAGGCGATCGGGTTGAGGTTGGGGATACGGGCGTTGACCGTGACGGTCGCCGTGGACACGGCGCCCTCGTTGTCGGTCACCGTCAGCGTCGCCGTGTACGTGTTCGGGTACGTGTTCGGAGTGGTGTACACGTGCGTCGGGTTGGCGTCGGTCGAGACCGCCGAGCCGTCGCCGAAGTTCCAGCTGTAGGAGAGGCCGGGGCAGGCACCGCCGAGGGCGCAGTCGGCATCGACCGTGCCAGCGGAGCTGAAGTCGACCGTGAGCGGGACGACACCACGGTTCGTGGAGGCGTTGGCCACTGCAGTCGCTGCGACGTTGGCCGTCGGGGCGATGACCACCGAGCTGGTGCTCGTTGCGCCGTCGTCGTCGGTCACCGTCAGGACGGCGGTGTACGAGCCGGCCGTGGCGTAGGTGTGCAGCGGGTTGGCCGCACTGCTCACCGGCGAGCCGTCACCGAAGTTCCAGCTGTAGCTGATCGTGCCATCGATGTCGACGGAGCCCGTCGAGGAGAAGGACACGAGCAGCGGCGCCCGACCCGAAGTCACGTCGGCCGAGGCCGAGGCGGTCGGGGCGGTGTTGCTGTGGATGCGGATCGCACTCGAGCCCGCCGGACCGGCCGAGCCAGCATCGCCGGATCCGGTGTTGCCAGCGGAACCGGCCGCACCGGCAATGGTCTGGCCGCCGTTCGCTGCGCCACCGGCGCCAGCGGCGCCAGCGGTACCGCCAGCGCCCGCCGAACCGGCAGCGCCACCGGCGCCAGCCGTTCCGACCGTGGCCGTCGTGGTCGAGACCACCTGGGTGCCGCTACCGACGGAGTACACACCGACGGACGGACCGCCCGTGCCGCCGCCACCACCGGAACCACCACGGCCAGCAGCACCGCCGCCACCGCCGCCGCCACCACCACCGAGCGCACTGGCGCCGGTGTTGTTGGTCATGGGCGAGTTGCCGTTGCCACCGTTGCCACCGTTGCCGCCAGCACCACCGGCGCCACCGGCGCCACCGGCGCCACCGTTGCCGGTCGTGATGGTCGTGCCAGTGACAGTGACCGAAGCGTTGTTCGAGTAGACACCGAAGGAGCCGCCGCCAGCGGTACCACCGGTACCGCCCGCACCGCCGGCACCGCCGCCGCCGCCGGCACCGCCGCCGCCGCCGAGCTTCCGGTTGCCCGTCGTGTTGGAGTTCGTACCGCCGCCGCCGCCGCCGCCGGCGCCGCCTGCTCCGGTACCGCCGTTGCCGCCGGTGCCACCGTTGCCGCCGGTGTACGAGTCGCCGAGAGCGCCGGGCACGCCAGCCGTGCCGGCTGCGCCTGCAGCGCCGGTGCTGCCACCAGTACCGCCGCGCCCGAACTTGTTGGAAAGGGGGCTGCCGGTTGCGCCGCCAGCACCACCAGCGGCTCCACCGCCACCAGCGCCACCGGTGTCACCCGTTGCAGCGCTCGTTCCGGATCCACCGCCGCGTCCGACACCGCCGTTGCCGCCGTTACGGGGCGAGGTACCCGCCGTAGCGACGCCTGCAGGCGACGTGGTCGTGCCAGCAGCTGCCTGCTGGGCAGCGTTGGGGCCAGCCGAGCCGGCTGCGCCGGTCGTGCCGTTGGTCCCCGCAACACCGGGCTGCGACGTGATCGTGCTGTCCTTGATCGTGACCGTCGAGCCGGAGAGGACCCGCACGCCATGGGCGCTCGAGCCGGCGCCGGACGCCGGGCCGCTGTCCACCGAGACGGTGTCGAGCGTGAGGACCGAGTTGTCGGTGGCCTGGAGACCGGTGCCGGTGCCGCCCACGATGGTGAGCCGCTTGAGCGTGGTCGGGACCGTGACGCCTGCCGCCGTCACGCCGGGCGAACCCGTGACCGTGGTGGCGGAGCCGGCGGCGTCGAAGGTCTCGTCGTAGCCACCGGTCACGTCGACACCAGCCACCACCGAGAAGGAGGCGTACGAGCCGGCGGCCACGTGGACCTTGGTCTGACCGAGGGAGGCTGCGGCGCTGAGTGCGGCGCCGATCGTCGACTTCGGCGAGGCCTTGGTGCCGAGGTTGGCGTCAGAGCCGGTCGTGCTGACGTACTGCGTGTCGTCGAGCGCAACGATGGTCTTCGTGGCCGTGCCCGTCAGACCTTCCTCGTCGGTGACCGTCAGGGTCGCCGTGTAGCTCCCCGGAGCGGTGTAGGTGTGGCTCGGAGAGGCGACTGCCTCGACCGGGCTGCCGTCACCGAAGTCCCAGCTGTAGCCGGCAATCGAATCGTCGGCGTCGAGCGAGCTCGTCCCGTCGAACTGGACCGTCAGCGGAGCCAGGCCCGACGTCTTGTCGGAGTTGGCCACGGCCGTCGGAGCCTGGTTCGGGTTGGAGGCGATGGCGACGGTCGTGGTGCCGGAGAGGCCCTCGGCGTCGAACACCGTCAGGCGGGTGACGAAGTTGCCCACCGGGTAGACGTGGCTCGGGTTGGCATCGGTGGAATCCTCGATGCCGTCATCCTCGAAGTCCCAGCTGTAGGACACGACGGCGCCGTCGGCGTCGCTGGAGCCGGTCGACGACAGTGCGACCGAGAGCGGACGCTTGCCGGCCGTCGGCGTGGCCGAGGCCACTGCGGTCGGGGCGAAGTTCGGGTTGGCCGTCACCGTGATCGGTGCCGAGTGGCTGGCGCCGTTGTCGTCCGTCACCGTCAGGACCGCTGTGTAGACGCTGACTGCGACGTAGGTGTGGCTCGGGTTGGCCGAGGTCTCGACGGGCGAGCCGTCACCGAAGTCCCAGCTGTAGCCGGTGATGGTGCCATCGGCGTCGGTCGAACCGGCGGCCGAGAAGGTCACCGAGACCGGGGCCTTGCCGAAGGACGGCGTGACCGCCGGGACGGCGACCGGAGCGACGTTGGCCGGACCGACGTTGACCGTGACGGTCGTCGAGCCGGTATCGCCGGTGTCGTCGGTCAGCGTCAGCTTGGCGGTCTTGAGGCCGTCAGTGAGGTAGACGAACGTCGGGTCCTGGTCGGTGGAGTCGACGACGCCGTCGTTCTCGAAGTCCCAGGCGTACGAGACGATCGTGCCGTCGTTGTCGATCGAGCCGGCCGAGCTGAAGGCAACCGTCAGCGGCGCCTTCATGTCCACGCTGCCGGGCGTCGCGTTGGCGACGGCGACGGGCGGAAGGTTGGAGAGCGAGGTGACCGGAACCGTTGCCGTGCCCGTGTTGCCGTCGTTGTCGGTGACCGTCAACGTGGCGGTGTAGGTGCCGGCGGCGTAGGTGTGAACCGGGTCGGCGTCGGTGCTGAGCGCCGAGCCGTCACCGAAGTCCCAGCTGAAGCCGGTGATGGTGCCGTCGGCATCGCTCGACCCCGTCGAGCTGAACGTCACCACGAGCGGCTCCTTGCCGGAGGTGGGCGTGCCGGCGGCGACCGCGATCGGGGCCGGGTTCGGGATGGTGTTGACCAGCGTCGAGGACGTGTTGGTCAGACCGCCGTTGTCGGTCACCGTCAGGGTGACCACGAAGTTGCCGGCGGTCGTGTAGACGTGGCTGGCGGAGGCGCCGGAGCCGTTGGGCGTACCGTCACCCCAGTTCCAGTCGTAGCTGACGATCGATCCGTCGTCGGACGAGCCGACCGACGAGAAGTCGTAGGTGACCGGGATCTTCTTGCTCGCAGGAGCGAAGCTGGCGACCGACACCACCGAGACCGGTGCGGGGTTGGCGGCCACCGTGATGGTGAGGCCGGCGGACACCGTTGCGCCGTCGCTGTCGGTGACGGTGAGTACGGCCGAGTAGGTACCGGCAGCGGTGTAGGTGTGCGACGGGTTGGCGTCGGTCGAGGTGCCGCCGTCGCCGAAGTCCCAGCTGACGCCGGTGATCGTGCCGTCGGGGTCGGTCGAGCCGATCGAGCTGAAGGCGACGGCGAGCGGTGCGTTGCCCGCAGCCACGTCGGAGTTGGCGACTGCTGCCGGAAGCACGTTCGGGTTGGAGACGATGTCGACGGTCTTGGTGTCGCTGTCACCGCTGTCGTCAGTGACCGTCAGGGAGGCGGTGTAGTTGCCCGGTGCGTAGGTGTGCGAGGGGTTCGCATCGGTCGAGTCGACGATGCCGTCGGTCTCGAAGTCCCAGGCGTAGGACACGATCGTGCCGTCCGAGTCGTCGGAGCCGCCCGAGCTGAAGGCGACCGAGAGCGGGCCCTTGCCCGAGGTCGGCGTGCCGGATGCGGCTGCCGTCGGGAACTCGTTGAGCACGCGGGTGACGTCGATGGTGGTGG
>WBZM01004125.1_pt1 | contig 10783 bp, 13 predicted proteins | sample 5204271 | NCBI WGS metagenome assembly WBZM01 (sample SAMN12344346, study PRJNA552823) | activated sludge metagenome | biome: Activated sludge suspended growth; feature: Nitrification reactor; material: Wastewater; isolation source: activated sludge from nitrification reactor of wastewater...
GGCATTGGGCCCTCGGCGCTGACGGAGGCCATGGGCATGCTCAACCACCATTTCGCAGCAGCCGCCTGATCGGCGCAGAGCGACAGCCTACCTCTGACTGCCGCCAATCTTTGCAACAGAGCCCTGGATCGCCTCGGGCGCGACCTGCGGCACCTCATCAACACCGTGCACGACCTGACCGGACGCGGCATCGGCCTCAAGGTGCTGACCGGGCATGGCGCGGCCATCGACACCACGACCGCCGCCGGCAAGCTGGTCTTTGGCATCTTCGCGGCGTTGGCCGAGTTCGAGCGCGAGCTGATTGCCGAGCGCACCGTGGCGGGTTTGGCGTCGGCACGGGCACGCGGCCGCAAAGGCGGTCGGCCTTTCAAGATGACGGCGGCCAAGTTGCGCCTGGCAATGGCGGCGATGGGTCAGCCGGAAACCAAGGTTGGCGATTTGTGCCAAGAGCTCGGAATTACTCGGCAGACCCTGTACCGGCATATTTCACCCACCGGTCAGTTGCGTTCTGACGGAACGAAGTTGCTCAGTAAGGCTTGACCTTCAATCCATCATAACCACCACCCATCGCCTGAAATAGTGCGGCACTATCGGCAAGCCGTTGCGCCTGCGCTGCGACCAAGGCAATGCTACTTTGTTGAGCCTGCTGCCTTGCAATCAGCAATTGCGTGTAGCTGGCTGCGCCAAGCGCATACTGACGCCCAGTGGATTCAAGGGAAGACTGTGCAGTTGAGTCTGCAAGCGCGAGTGAACTCAATGCTTGAGCATCGTGCTCCAGTGCGCTCAATGTGTCCGCCACGTTGCGCAGAGCGTCGAGTACAACGCCCTGATAATTTGCCGCTGCGGCATCCAATGCTGCCAGCGATGCCCGTTTTTCTGCGGGTAGTCCTGGATTGAATAGTGGCTGGGTCAACTGCCCCAGCACACTCCAAACAGCAGCGTTGCCGCCAAAAAGAGCCCCGGTTGTGAGTGCTTGCGAGCCAAGGTTTGCACTGAGGTTGATTTGAGGATACAGCTTGGCGATCGCCACCCCATATTCGGCATTCGCCGCGTGGAGCAATGCTTCTGCCGCCTGAATATCAGGCCGCCTGCGCACCAGATCAGAAGGCATCACAAGAGGCAATTCGGTGGGCAGTTTGAACTCGGCCAAAGTGAAATCGGGCACCTTCGCGTCACCAGGGGCCTGGCCGGAAAGCGTGGCCAGAAGATGCTCACTTTGTTGCAGTTGCTTGAGCAAAAGGGGTAGTCCAGAACGAGTTTGTTCGGTCTGCGTTTGCTGTGCAAGCAGCTCGTCCGGTGCTGCTTGACCAAGACGCACCCGCTCGCGGGTGACATTGATCTGCTCGTCCTGTGCTTCGACCATCGCTTTGGTGGCCGCAAGCTGACCCGCGAGTTTTGCTCGGACAATGGCGGTGGTGGTGATATTTGCCGCAAGGGTCAGTTGCGCGCCCGCCAGTTCATGGCTCCGGTAGTCCACACGAGCGGCCAGCGCTTCCAGCGCACGACGATTCCCTCCGGCCAAGTCGAGGCGGTAATGCACGCCAACGCTGGCGTTGTAAAGACTGAACTCACGTGCATCGCCGGCCAATCCGAGACCGCTGGGGCTCATCCGTTGGCGTTGCGCACCGATATTCGCATCGACTTGGGGGTAGCGCGTTGATCCCGCTTGCGCAGCATGAAGCTCCTGCGCCTGCCGCAGCGTCGATTTTGCAGAGGCTAACGTTGGACTGTTTTGTAAAGCCAGTGCAATCAGTGCATCGAGTCTGGATGCCCCCAGGCTATGCCACCATTCCAAACTCACCTCCCGACCGACCCGGAGGGTTTGCACCTCCCCCAAAAGGATTGCGGCCGAGGCGGTTTGCGCTGGCATGGTGGCAACGGTGTAATTAGATGTAGTCGGCGCTTCGGGGCGTTTGAAGTCAGGCCCGACCGCACAACCAGCCAACAAACCAACAAGTGCGAGAGATGTCAGGGCTCTGGCCGACCTTTGACTGGGTTTCGTGCATTGGCCTGTGCAAGTCAGGTCATCGGTTTTCATAAAAATGCTCCATGAACGGCTTACGGAAGCTCTGATGACAACCGAGGCAGCTTTGTTGTACCTTCGAAAAAGCAGAGATAACGGCTAGACCATCACCACGCTTGGCTGCGTCGCCCATAGCAGTAGCGGATTCGTGCGTCTGCCCATCGTGGCTGCGAAACTTCCCAGCATCGGTTCCGAGCCAAGCAAGAATGCGCATTTTTTCCGCGACGGGAGGCTCTGCGTGGTTGGCAATCTTCGGAGCCAATTCGGCAACCACCGCCCACTCTTCCTTGGAAATTGCGCCTGTAATGGCCTGCATGTCGCGGCCTAATTTGTCCATCACACCGCGTAGCGCCATCGGCTTTGCGGGTTTTTCCGTCTGCGCGCCGACAGGGGTGGCTGATATGGTCATCACCGTGAAAAGCACGGCGGCAATGACCAGAAACGGTTTTTTAGTGCTGTTCATGAGAACTCCTCTTTCTGTCCGCGACATCGGGCGTAGTCATTCGAAACTGCGCCCTTCACCCGCTTCCTCGTGAGTGATGCCATCGCGGATGTGGTAAATGCGCTTGAACGTCGGAATGATTTTTTCGTCGTGCGTGACAACGATGACGGCGGTTTCAAAACGCCGCGCCATGTCGTTGAGGATGCGGATGACAGACATCGCACGCACCGAATCCAGCGGTGCAGTTGGCTCATCAGCCAGGATCACTGGTGGTCGATTGACCAAGCCGCGAGCAATAGCCACGCGTTGCTGTTCTCCACCTGAGAGTTGTGACGGCATGGCCTTGGCGCGGTGCTGCACATCCAGCGCGGTGAGCAGTTCGAGCGCGCGTTTTCGCGCATCGTCATTGCCGGCACCCGCGAGCATCGGCAAGAGCGCCACGTTATCGGTGACATCGAGAAACGGGATCAGGTACGGCGCTTGAAACACGAAACCGATCTTGTCGCGGCGCAAAGCCCGCAGGTCGCGCACTTTCCATTCATCGTCGAAAATCACCTCGTTTCCCAGCACCATGCGACCGGCGGTGGGGTCAATCACGGCTCCTAGGCACTTGAGCAACGTGCTCTTGCCGGAACCGGAAGGACCGATCAGGCCAACCACCTCGCCCGGCGCAACCTGCATGTTCACGTTCTTCAAGGCGAGAACCGCAGTGTCTCCCTTTCCGTAACGCTTGCTCAAGCCTTCGATGTGAATGCCTTTTGCCGTCATGTTCAGCCTCCAATCGCTTCGGCCGGATCGACCTTCAGTGCCATACGGATGGCGACAACGCTGGCCAGCACACAAATAACCATCACCGCGAAGAAACCCAAGATTGAATCGATGGGCATCAGCAATACGTATTTGGGAAACAAGGGTGCAGCGAAGGTAGCCGTGATCTTGCCAACGACAAAACCGATGACCCCAAGTACCAACGCCTGCTGCAAGATCATTCCCGCAATGGTGCGGTTGCGTGTGCCGATGAGCTTGAGCACCGCGATTTCGCGAATTTTGTCCATGGTCAGGGTGTAGATGATGAATGCCACGATGGCGGCGCTGACCACAGCCAGAATCACCAGAAACATGGCGATTTGCTTGGCGGATGTGGCAATGAGTTTGCCTACCAAAATCTCTTCCATCTGTGCGCGGTCATAAACCGTGAGCCGCTTCCAGCGTCGTATCGGTTCGGCCACCTCCTGTGGAGAGTATTCGGGTTGGATACGAACCAGCACGGCATTCACCGAGTTGTTGCTGGTTTGTGAGGCAATCACAGCATCGAGCAGACCGGGCACGCCGGGGCGGTTGAAAACCGGATTGGCTTCGGTGCGGCGACGCTGCATCAGGATGGCATCGTTGTCTTTGAGGAATTGCGCTTCTTGCGCATCCTTGAGTGGGATAAACACCATCGGATCGCCACTGGAGGAAACCATGCGGCGGGTCAGGCCAACGACTGTGTAATGGTTGCGGCGAATCTTCACCTCATCGCCCAGCCGAAACCCTGTGGCGATGTCCGCAACCGCCTCATAGTGGCCACGCGTAATCTGGCGCCCTGCGACCAATTGAGGTGGCCAACCCGATGTTCCCGGTTCGCCTGCCGCGATGCCCACGACCATGGCACGAACATCTTTTTCACCTCTTCCGACCTGCATGGTCAGGTAGGTCACATTGGCGGCCTCTGCCACGCCCGGCAGGGTGCGGATGCTGCGCCACAGGTCATCAGGGATGCTGGAAGACTCGGCATAAGGGCCCAGGGTGTCTTTCTGTACCACCCACAAGTTGGCACCACTGTTGTCCAGCAACACCTTACCGTCATCGACCATGCCGCGATACACACCCGCCATGGTCAGCGTGACGCCAATCAACAGGCCCAGGCCAATGCCCGTAAAGATGAATTTCCCCCAGGCATGAAGGATGTCGCGTCCGGCCAGGCTGATCACGGTGAGACTCCTGGCAGACGATCGACGATGTTAATCCGGCTCTTGGCGCTGAGTGTCTTTTCGCTGTACAGCACGACCTGATCGCCAACGCTCAAGCCCTCAACTACCTGAACCAGGCCATCAAGACTGGAGCGGCCTAGCACGACTGGAGTGAAAGTCAAACCTCCTTCAACCAGCTTCCATACACCGCGTTTTCCATCGACTGTCCGAATTGCGGCATTGGAGATGGTCGGCGCGGCAGGCAATTCGCCCAGTTGCACAGTCACCTCCGCCAACTCACCCAATGGTGGAAGTGGTACTGGTGGCGCATTGAAAACGAGTTTTGCTAGGGTTTCCTCAGTAACGGCATCGGCGCGAGGCTCGATGCGCAATACGTGACCCGCCACTGCCTGAGATCGCCGTGATCTCAGAACAATCTTGGCTGGAAGCCCTGTAGCCAGTCCCTCGGCACTGATTTGATCAAAGCGTGTATCAACCCACAGGCTTGCGGTGTCAATTACTTCGACTACCGCTTGTCCCGCCACCACCGTGGTGCCAGGGTCTGCATCGCGTGCCGCGACCAGCCCGGCAACCGGTGCCACCAACCTCAAGTTTCCGCGTTGAGCGCGGAGCGCTTCCAACTCTGCGCGCAGACGCGCGATATCTTCTCGCGAGGCGACCAATGCCGCGCTCGCCACAGCCAGTTCTTGTCGTTTGGTGACTACCGTTTCTTCGCTGGTGCCACGCACCGATAAAAGCTGCTCATAGCGAGTGGCCTGTGTCTGCGCGAAAGTTTCTTTGGCAGCAGCTTGTCGAAGTGCAGCTTCGGAACTCTTGATTGCAGCCTGCTGAGCGCTGATGCGATCGTCCAGGTCCACCGCATCCATTTCACCGAGCACTTGCCCTGCTTTAACGGTATCGCCGACATGCACATCCAAGCGTTTGACGCGCCCGGCAACGGTGGGGCCGATTTTGTAAGTAAAGCGCGCTTGCACTGTCCCTATACCAGCTAATGCTGGGGCAACGGAGCGGGACTCTACCGTGCTGACAGTAGCTGCAACAGGAGCCAATGGCCCTGAACGCAAAGCAACATAGATGAAAAGCAGTAGAAGTGGGATGATGACGGCGACCAGGGCCAATGTGCGGCGTTGTAAAGGTGGAAATTTCATTACGCACACCCAATGCCACGACGATAGATTGCAAAAACACCAGAGGCATCGCGACGGATGCGAGCGGCGTCACCCGAGATGAGCGACTGCATCACCAAGCCCTGGATGGAGCCGATGAACGATACCGAGGCAGCCTCGATATCGAGGCTGGCATTAAGCTCGCCTATCGCCTTGCCCCTCTCCAGCAGATGGCGCAAGCGTTCTCCGTACCGCTGAATCAAGGTCTGAACCATCCTTTTAGGGAGTGTTTCTCCGGGCCGCTGCAACTCTCCGAAGAGCATCCGTGGCACACCTGGATGCTCGGAAACGAAGTCGATATGAGCCATGAAGACCGCTTCCAGCGCGGCAAGAGGAGAAGTGATGTTCTGGGCCGCCTTGTCTACTCGGGAAAGAAGACGTTCCGCTACCCACGTCATCACTGCTTCGAGAATGGCATCCTTGGTGGGGAAATGCCGGAACAGCGCGCCTTGGGTCAGGCCCATGCGCTGCGCGATCGCCGTGGTGGTGATGTCGCTGGGATTCTGCTCAGCCGCCAGGTTGATCACCGCCTCTACGGTGGCCGCTCGCCGTTCATCAGCCGGAAGGTGCTTAGGGTGTTCGCTCATCGCCAATCCAAAAGAAAGTAACTTATTACTATCTTATCAGGTTGTGCGATGAGAGCAAGGCCCTATCTGACAGCACCCAATGAAATCAACGCCAAGCTCGATCCTGGCCGAGGTACTCGGCTTGGCCGGTGGAAACCCTACAGGCAGGCTTAGCTCGTACTGAATTTGGCCAGTTTTTTTCTTTCACCGGCATAGTGCAATCGGCTTTTGATGTTTGGTGCGATCGTCTTCTGAAAATGACACAATTTGAACCGGGAACCTTCCATTTTTGGCTAGGCGTGGAACAATGGGCATTTTGCCTATACCCAAAATGACCAGGAGGCCCGCATGAAAGTCGCACGCATCTACCTGCGCGTGAGCTGTCGTTTTCAGAAGACGGCTGCACTGAACGTCAGAAGCCGACTGCACTATAGCAGCGGAGGGGTTGGATCCATCAGGCAACGACGGGCTGCTGCCGGCCATCAGCGGACGCAGGGAGGACTTTCCGCAACCGGCCGTTCGATGCGGCACCGATGGCCTTCGCGCAGGGGTAGTGAATCCGCCAGGATTGACTTGCGCTGCCCTACCTCTCACTAGTGAGGGGCGGCAGCGCATCAAGCGGTGAGCGCACTCCGGCACCGCCAACTTTCAGCACATGCGTGTAAATCATCGTCGTAGAGACGTCGGAATGGCCGAGCAGATCCTGCACGGTTCGAATGTCGTAACCGCTGCGGAGCAAGGCCGTCGCGAACGAGTGGCGGAGGGTGTGCGGTGTGGCGGGCTTCGTGATGCCTGCTTGTTCTACGGCACGTTTGAAGGCGCGCTGAAAGGTCTGGTCATACATGTGATGGCGACGCACGACACCGCTCCGTGGATCGGTCGAATGCGTGTGCTGCGCAAAAACCCAGAACCACGGCCAGGAATGCCCGGCGCGCGGATACTTCCGCTCAAGGGCGTCGGGAAGCGCAACGCCGCTGCGGCCCTCGGCCTGGTCCTTCAGCCACCATGCCCGTGCACGCGACAGCTGCTCGCGCAGGCTGGGTGCCAAGCTCTCGGGTAACATCAAGGCCCGATCCTTGGAGCCCTTGCCCTCCCGCACGATGATCGTGCCGTGATCGAAATCCAGATCCTTGACCCGCAGTTGCAAACCCTCACTGATCCGCATGCCCGTTCCATACAGAAGCTGGGCGAACAAACGATGCTCGCCTTCCAGAAAACCGAGGATGCGAACCACTTCATCCGGGGTCAGCACCACCGGCAAGCGCCGCGACGGCCGAGGTCTTCCGATCTCCTGAAGCCAGGGCAGATCCGTGCACAGCACCTTGCCGTAGAAGAACAGCAAGGCCGCCAATGCCTGACGATGCGTGGAGACCGAAACCTTGCGCTCGTTCGCCAGCCAGGACAGAAATGCCTCGACTTCGCTGCTGCCCAAGGTTGCCGGGTGACGCACACCGTGGAAACGGATGAAGGCACGAACCCAGTGGACATAAGCCTGTTCGGTTCGTAAACTGTAATGCAAGTAGCGTATGCGCTCACGCAACTGGTCCAGAACCTTGACCGAACGCAGCGGTGGTAACGGCGCAGTGGCGGTTTTCATGGCTTGTTATGACTGTTTTTTTGTACAGTCTATGCCTCGGGCATCCAAGCAGCAAGCGCGTTACGCCGTGGGTCGATGTTTGATGTTATGGAGCAGCAACGATGTTACGCAGCAGGGTGACGGTGTTCGGCATTCTGAATCTCACCGAGGACTCCTTCTTCGATGAGAGCCGGCGGCTAGACCCCGCCGGCGCTGTCACCGCGGCGATCGAAATGCTGCGAGTCGGATCAGACGTCGTGGATGTCGGACCGGCCGCCAGCCATCCGGACGCGAGGCCTGTATCGCCGGCCGATGAGATCAGACGTATTGCGCCGCTCTTAGACGCCCTGTCCGATCAGATGCACCGTGTTTCAATCGACAGCTTCCAACCGGAAACCCAGCGCTATGCGCTCAAGCGCGGCGTGGGCTACCTGAACGATATCCAAGGATTTCCTGACCCTGCGCTCTATCCCGATATTGCTGAGGCGGACTGCAGGCTGGTGGTTATGCACTCAGCGCAGCGGGATGGCATCGCCACCCGCACCGGTCACCTTCGACCCGAAGACGCGCTCGACGAGATTGTGCGGTTCTTCGAGGCGCGGGTTTCCGCCTTGCGACGGAGCGGGGTCGCTGCCGACCGGCTCATCCTCGATCCGGGGATGGGATTTTTCTTGAGCCCCGCACCGGAAACATCGCTGCACGTGCTGTCGAACCTTCAAAAGCTGAAGTCGGCGTTGGGGCTTCCGCTATTGGTCTCGGTGTCGCGGAAATCCTTCTTGGGCGCCACCGTTGGCCTTCCTGTAAAGGATCTGGGTCCAGCGAGCCTTGCGGCGGAACTTCACGCGATCGGCAATGGCGCTGACTACGTCCGCACCCACGCGCCTGGAGATCTGCGAAGCGCAATCACCTTCTCGGAAACCCTCGCGAAATTTCGCAGTCGCGACGCCAGAGACCGAGGGTTAGATCATGCCTAGCATTCACCTTCCGGCCGCCCGCTAGCGGACCCTGGTCAGGTTCCGCGAAGGTGGGCGCAGACATGCTGGGCTCGTCAGGATCAAACTGCACTATGAGGCGGCGGTTCATACCGCGCCAGGGGAGCGAATGGACAGCGAGGAGCCTCCGAACGTTCGGGTCGCCTGCTCGGGTGATATCGACGAGGTTGTGCGGCTGATGCACGACGCTGCGGCGTGGATGTCCGCCAAGGGAACGCCCGCCTGGGACGTCGCGCGGATCGACCGGACATTCGCGGAGACCTTCGTCCTGAGATCCGAGCTCCTAGTCGCGAGTTGCAGCGACGGCATCGTCGGCTGTTGCACCTTGTCGGCCGAGGATCCCGAGTTCTGGCCCGACGCCCTCAAGGGGGAGGCCGCATATCTGCACAAGCTCGCGGTGCGACGGACACATGCGGGCCGGGGTGTCAGCTCCGCGCTGATCGAGGCTTGCCGCCATGCCGCGCGAACGCAGGGGTGCGCCAAGCTGCGGCTCGACTGCCACCCGAACCTGCGTGGCCTATACGAGCGGCTCGGATTCACCCACGTCGACACTTTCAATCCCGGCTGGGATCCAACCTTCATCGCAGAACGCCTAGAACTCGAAATCTAACGTCCGTTCGGGCATCGAGGTCCATGTCGGGGTGGGACGGGCCCGTGGCTTCAAGATCACTTGCAGTCCGACCGCGATGTCTTGGTTGCGCGAGAGGTTGTCGATATCCTCCACTTCCATCATCAACCCTGGATAATGCCGCCGCCGTCATCGCCGCCGACGCCCGTGCCGGGCTTTTCGGGCCTGTCAGGCTTGCTCGGCCTTCAGCCTGCCTGGGCGAGATCTCCGGCGGACGGATTAACGGCGGAGCTTCGCCGCCTTTCGTGCGTGTGAAGGCCGAAGATAGTTCTCTCAAAAACATCCGTTTATGAGAGATACCAAATGTCATTTTCAGAAGACGACTGCACCAGTTGATTGGGCGTAATGGCTGTTGTGCAGCCAGCTCCTGACAGTTCAATATCAGAAGTGATCTGCACCAATCTCGACTATGCTCAATACTCGTGTGGGCTCTGTTGCAAAAATCGTGAAGCTTGAGCATGCTTGGCGGAGATTGGACGGACGGAACGATGACGGATTTCAAGTGGCGCCATTTCCAGGGTGATGTGATCCTGTGGGCGGTGCGCTGGTATTGTCGCTATCCGATCAGCTATCGCGACCTTGAGGAAATGCTGGCGGAACGCGGCATTTCGGTCGACCATACGACGATCTATCGCTGGGTCCAGTGCTACGCCCCGGAGATGGAGAAGCGGCTGCGCTGGTTCTGGCGGCGTGGCTTTGATCCGAGCTGGCGCCTGGATGAAACCTACGTCAAGGTGCGGGGCAAGTGGACCTACCTGTACCGGGCAGTCGACAAGCGGGGCGACACGATCGATTTCTACCTGTCGCCGACCCGCAGCGCCAAGGCAGCGAAGCGGTTCCTGGGCAAGGCCCTGCGAGGCCTGAAGCACTGGGAAAAGCCTGCCACGCTCAATACCGACAAAGCGCCGAGCTATGGTGCAGCGATCACCGAATTGAAGCGCGAAGGAAAGCTGGACCGGGAGACGGCCCACCGGCAGGTGAAGTATCTCAATAACGTGATCGAGGCCGATCACGGAAAGCTCAAGATACTGATCAAGCCGGTGCGCGGTTTCAAATCGATCCCCACGGCCTATGCCACGATCAAGGGATTCGAAGTCATGCGAGCCCTGCGCAAAGGACAGGCTCGCCCCTGGTGCCTGCAGCCCGGCATCAGGGGCGAGGTGCGCCTTGTGGAGAGAGCTTTTGGCATTGGGCCCTCGGCGCTGACGGAGGCCATGGGCATGCTCAACCACCATTTCGCAGCAGCCGCCTGATCGGCGCAGAGCGACAGCCTACCTCTGACTGCCGCCAATCTTTGCAACAGAGCCCAGCCGGGTGCGGCCGGCCTGGGTGGTGGTGAAGCGCAGCGCCCTGCCGCCGTCCACCCACCAGAGCGACTCGGCCGAGGCGTCGAGGCCGGCGGTCAGCTCCCGCGCCC
>WBZM01004128.1_pt1 | contig 10776 bp, 8 predicted proteins | sample 5204271 | NCBI WGS metagenome assembly WBZM01 (sample SAMN12344346, study PRJNA552823) | activated sludge metagenome | biome: Activated sludge suspended growth; feature: Nitrification reactor; material: Wastewater; isolation source: activated sludge from nitrification reactor of wastewater treatment...
CATCAATATAGTTAACAACGGCGTTCCAGGCTGCCAAGCAGGTATCCATATCTGCCGAGCCGATTTCATAGTTGGTAGCACAATGGCCGCTAGGGTCCACATACTTGACAGGATTGTTGAATCCGTACGAATAACCACCAGTAAACCCAGGATGAGCACGCTTTCCAGCGTCGCTTCTACCGCAACCGTCACGATGATATCGGCCGCCACCAGGATTTCCAGGCCCAGTAGCAACGCTTTTGCCAGACTGATCTTGAGATCATGGTAATGATCACCCGTCGTGCGCTGGAAGACACCGCGTACGAGATAACGCGCCAGCGCCGCCGCGATGGCGATGACGATGACCACCACCGCCAGCACCTCGACAATGATAGCGGCGCCATGGATCCATTCGGGCACAGTTCTTGCCGCTCCGGCGGTCACGATAAATGATAGCATGGGCATCAATCCCTTGAACGCGTTGATCAGTGCGGAATGCCGTATCCATTTTGGTTGCTAACGGCCGGAATGGGCCATGTCATCAATGGCGATGACGATCATCAGGATGACTACCTCGTCCTGGCCGGGCCGCCGGCAGTGGGGTCGGCCCCGGCCGGGCCGCCGTGGCGCTCCTCGCGTCCGGCTTGGCGGTTATCCCGTCGTAGCATGGTCAAGCTCCATTGAAACTGGATTGGCGGCCCTAAGCCCCAGGGCGCACACGCCGGTGCGCCCTGGGGCGGATACGCCGGTACGCTTCTATCCCATCAGGGCGTGACAATATTGAACCAGAACTCAAAGGTATCCAGCAGCGACAGGAACTCGACGAACTTCGCCGGGTCGCCCGCGATCGTTGCCTCGCCCGTGGCCAACTTCTCAGCCGCGGTGGCCTCACCCAGCGCGATCTGGTCGAGCGTGGCGCGGGTTGTAGTTAGCGAGGCATCGGCGTGGTCGGCGTGTTTACCACGCGCGTAGTTCAAGACGCCGTTCTCGATCGTCAGGACGTAGCGCTCATCGATGTCGGTAAAGTGGGCGTTGAGGACAATGGTCTTGCCCGCGGCCCGTGGGCCAATGAGCCGCACCGCCAGCAGATCGAAGAACATATCCAGCGGGGTGGCCCGGATGGTGTCGGGGCTGACTGCTTTCGGCGCGGGCAGGTCCAGCACGCCGTCGCGCAGTTCCTTGGCCCCACTCAGATAGAAGTTGCGCCACGGGCCGGACTCGGCCTGATAGCCCATTTGCTCCAGCGCGTCGGCTTGTAACTGGCGCGCCGCCTGATTGTCGGGGTCGGCAAAGACCAGGTGATTGACTACCTGGGCCACCCAGCGATAGTTGCCCTCGTCGAAGGCCTGCTGGGCCTTGGCCAGCAGCGCGTCGGCCCCGCCGGCGAGATCGACGTATAACTTGCCGGCCGCTTCCGGGGGCAGGGGGTGCAGGTTGGCCGGGTTGCCGTCGAAGAAGCCCAGGTAGCGCTGATAGACGGCCTTGACGTTGTGATTGACGCTGCCGTAGTAGCCCCGGTTATACCAGGCCCGAAAGAGTTCGGCCGGTAACTCGATGATCTCCGGAATCTCCAGAATGGTGTAGCCCTGATTGGCCAGCCGCAGCGTCTCGTCGTGCAAGTACTTGTACATATCGCGCTGCTTTTTCAGGTAATCGATGCACGCCTCATAGCCCCACGTGGGCCAGTGGTGGCTGGCGAAGATCAGGTCATAGCGACCGGCAAAGCGATCGATGGCTTCATCGAGGTAAGCGGCCCAGATTTTGGGGTCGCGTACTTGCGCCCCGCGCAGGGTGTAGAGGTTATGCATGTTGTGGGAGCAGTTCTCGGCCATGCACAGCGCCCGATACTTGGGGAAGAGGAAGTTGAACTCGGCCGGCGCTTCGGCGCCGGGCGTCATCTGAAACTCGATCTCCAGGCCATCGATGGTCATCGTCTGGCCGGTCGCGGTGATGGAGTCGGTCGGGTCGATCAGGCTGGGCGTCCCCGCAGAGGTCGTTTGCCCCAGGCCCGTGCCGATTTGGCCCTTCACGCCTTTGGGAACCAGATTGCCGTACATATAGCTGGCCCGCCGGCTCATCACGTTGCCGGCAATGACGTTCTCGCTGATGGCGTGCTCCAGGAAGTGTTCCGGCGCAATCACCTTGACCTTACCGGCGCGGACATCGTCTTCGGAGATGACACCCTTCACGCCACCCCAGTGGTCTATATGGCTGTGGGTATAGATGACGGCCACGATGGGCTTGCGGCCCAGGTGGCGATAGACCAGTTCCATACCGGCTTTGGCGACCGGTACGGTGACCAGGGGGTCTATGACGATGTAACCGTTGTCGGTCTCGACGATACTCATGACCGACAGATCGAAGCCGCGAATCTGATAGATGCCGTCAGTGACCTTGAATAGACCATGATACAGGGCGTTCAGGCGCGATATCCGCCACAGGCTGGGGTTGACTGAGGGCGGGGCCGTTTCCTCTTCCAGGAACGGGTATGCCCCCAGGTCCCACGCCGGCCGGCCGTCGTCGCTGGTGATGACCGGCTCATCCAGGCTGGCGATGAACCCGCGCGCCGCCGCTTCAAAGTCGCGGGTATCCTCCCAATGCAGTTCAGTCAGCAGCGTTTTGTTGGCTGCTTCGGTAAAAGGTGTCGCGTCTTTCTGGGCCATGATGTCTCCTTGTTACTTCCTTGTTGGCATGCAGATTGGATGTAGTGAACTCACGAACGGCAAACCCTGTTGGCCGGCCTGTCAGTCCTTCATGATCACAGGTGATTTTTCCAGCCACGCCTGAGCATCTTTTAGCGCGGCATTGACCGCCGCGCCGAGTTGGGGCGCGGCGGGCACAATACAGCCCCGGCCGATAAGACTGACCAGACCTGTCCGATATAACTGTTCCATCAGCCCGCGACTGACGCCGGCCAGATAGAGGCGGCCGTCTTTCGCTTGCAGGGATTCGGCATAGCGGTGCAGTACGCCGATAAAGGTGCTGCCTACTTCTTCATAGCCGCGCATGATCAGGATAACCGCCGCCCGTTGGGCCTCGCCGACTTCGGGCAGGAGCGTCTCCAGATTGGACGCGGCGGCGAAGAAGAGATCGCCATAGGGCATGAGCAGGAGCACGCTTTCGCTCTTCAGCTGCGCCGGCGCTTCTTGCTCAATTGGAAGACCATCCTGCACCGGCGCTAACTCGACCAGCCGCACCTTTGACGAGGATTGCACCACATGGAGCATGACCGATACGGCGATGCCGACAAAGACGGCGTATTGCAGGGGAATGATCAGGGTGGCCGCCAGCGTTAGTCCCATAGCGATGCGCGACGCGAGATTGGTCTCCCAGACCGTGCGCAGCGCGCCGGGCCGCAGGCTCTGGATGCCCACGGCGATGAGCAGCCCGGCCAAAGCGGCGGTGGGAATGAAGCTGAACAGCCGGCCGAACAACAACACGAGCGGGATGACGATCAGCCCGCCGAAGATGTTGGCCCAGCGCGATTGCTGGCCGGTGCTGACCATGAGCGCCGTGCCCGACATCGAACCGCCGCCGGGGATGCCGCCGAGGGCGCCGCTAGCTATGTTGGCCAGGCCCTGGCCCAGGAAATCTCGCGAACTGTTGCCGAAACGGCCGTCCGCGTTGGGGAAGTTCTGGGCCACGCCAGCGGCCTGTACCAGACCGATAATGGCGATGCCCAGCGCCGAGGGCAGCAGAACAGTAATATACCGAAATTCGGCCCCGGTGATAGTGAACAATTGCTCCGGCAGCGGCTCGATGAGCTGCACCAGGCCCGGCGTGTTCAGATTGAGCGCCGCCGCCAACAGCGTGCCCGCAAACAGGGCTATCAGGTACGCCGACTTGCTGAATCGCGTGCGCGAAAGGGCCAGGATGACGAAGAGTACGACGCCGCCCACCGCCACGGCTGGCCATGACCAGCGTCCGACGCGCAAAACCGTATCAAGGCCGCTGGCGATGCGGCCGCGGAAGGCGCTGTCATAGCCGGTAAAAGCGGTCAGTTGACCGAGGATGATGATCAAGGATACGCCGGTCGTAAATCCGACCATGACCGAGTTGGACACAAACCGTAGCAGCGTGCCCAGCCTGAGAAGGCCGGCCAATAACTGGATGACGCCAACGAGAATGACCAGCAGGAGAAGGCTCTCCACGCGAAACTGGGATGGAATGGCCAACAGGGCGCTGCCGGCCGCTACCGACAGGGCGCTGGTGGTGGACACGTTCATAAAAACCGAGCCGGTGAAGAGCGCGCCGACCGGCATGCCCACCATGAGCGTGTATAGACCCCGCACTGGGTCAACGCCGGCCAGCAGAGCATTCGCTATTCCTTGAGGAATGTTGACAAGGGCGAAAGTCAGGCCGGCGACAAGGTCACTACGCAGTGCGCTTTGCGGCGGCAGATTTTCTTGGACCGATGCTCGCAGTGCTTCAGTGTTAGGCAATTTCACGATGGCGACCCCGGCGGTCTGACGATGCAGTATTCAATTGCTCTGGATTTATGGCTATTGGGTTTGGAAGGCTAACTCTGATAGGCTCTTTATAGGTAGCCTAACCCCCGCAGACGCTCCTCTATTTGCTCCGCCTCAGCGGGCTTAAAGCCATATTCGACCATTGGGTCTGCGTCATTATCCTCATTATAAGTAATTGCCTGGGGCTTGGCAAGCGCCTCAGTCAGGACGCGACCGTCCATGACCCGCGGCACCGGCTCACCCAGCAGATGCAGCAGCGTCGGGGCCAGGTCGAGGATGCTGGCCTCCGGCAAGGCCACGCCGGCGCGAAAGCCCGCGCCGCCGGCGATGAAGATGCCTTCGCGCCGGTGGCAGCCGGAGTCGCCGCGAATCTGGCGGGTCATCACCCGGCCCTCGGTGGCGAAGAGGGGGCAGGCGATCATGGCGTAGTGGTCTAGCTCCAGGTGCAGGTCGGGGCCGAGAGTGGCGTAGGGGCCGTGATAGACCTCGCGGCCGCGCCACAGGTGGGTCAGGATGGGCTGCCCGGCCTCATCGTGCAGCGCGGCCAGAGCGTCACTGACCTCGGCCAGCCGCCGGTCATAGTCGGCCTCGGTGACGATGCCGTGCGGCTCGCGGCCGGCGCGGTTCAGGTAGACCTGGCCGACGTGACCCATGCTGTAGGCGATCGTCCGGTTCCAATCGACACTGTCGAAGCTGAGAAACTTGCCGACGATGTCGTTGCGCGCCTTTTTGCTGACCCGGGCGATGGTGTTTTGCAGGCCCAACCGCGACACCCACTGGTAGGCCATCGCCGGGGTGATGCCGTTCCGGAAAGCCCACGCCTTTAACTGGGTCGTGGCATCGCGCTTCAGCTTCATCAGCCCCTTCTGCATGAAGAACACATTCAGGTTGACCATGTTCTTGAGCGGGCCGAAGCCGTGGTCGGACATGACAACGGTGCTGGAGCCGGGTGGTAGCTGGGCCATGAGCCGGCCGATCCAGGCATCGACGCGAGCATAGCCGTCGCGGATGGCGTGCTCGTAGGGGGAGTCCTCGTACTGGCTGTGGCTGTGGTCCATGAAGCGCCACAGGGCGTGCTTGGCCACATCCATGGCGATGAAGTGTACCATCAGCACGTCGGTCGGCTCGGCCTCCATGAGTTTAAGCGCCCAGCGGCCGTGGGTGTCGATCAGGTCATAGATGTCGGCGATGAACTCGGCCTCGTTGCCGGGCTTGTACTGCACGTCGGGGGCGACGCGGTAAGGGCCAAGCGGGCGGCCGTCGTGCGCCGGCGCGTCCTGATAGCGGGCGATCAGGTCGGCTGGGTGGCTGATGGTGGCGTTGCGCGGGCTGAGAATGTCGGTGATGACGAAGCCGTTAACCGGTTGGGGCGGGTAGGTGACGGGTACATTGAGCACACCGACGCGATAGCCCCGCGCCGACAGCCGCTGCCACAGTGTCGGCTGGCGGATGCGTGTCGAGTTGACCAGGGTGAAGTTGTCGCCGTGGGGCTGGATGAAGTCGAAGACGCTATGCTTGCCGGGGTTGACGCCGGTCATGAAGGTCGGCCAGGCGGGGCTGGTGACTGGCGGCAGGGTGGAGGCCAGGTCGGCGGTCACGCCTTCGGCCATGAGCCGGGCCAGGTTGGGCAAGTAGCCTTCGCGCGCCCAGGGTTTGATCAGATCGAACGTCGCGCCGTCGAAGCCAATGATGAGGATCATACCGCTGTTGTTTCCTTGTGTTCGCCACGGATGACTTCCCGGACGCGGTAGACGCGCAAGTCCTGGGTCTCGTAGTACGTCCGCACCGTCAGCTCGGCAATCAGACCCATGACGATGAATTGCACGCCGATGATGACCAGCAGCACGGCCAGCAGCAGCAGCGGCCGGTCGCCGATGCGCATGGCGTTGAAGCCGGCCAGACCGCCGGTGATGCCTGCCCAGAGCTTTAGCGCCGTCAGGTAGCCGCCGACCAGCGCGCCCAGGGCAAAGAGGATGATGCCCCAGCGGCCGAAGAGCTGCATCGGCCGGTCGCCATACTTGCGCAGGAAGTGGATGGTGAACAGGTCGAGGACGACGCGGAAGGTGCGCGACAGGCCATACTTGCTCTTGCCGGCCACGCGGGCGCGGTGGTTGACCGGCACTTCGGCCATGCTGAAGCCGCCGAAGTTGACCAGTTCAGGGATGAAGCGGTGCAGTTCGCCGTAGAGGTTCAGGTCGTCCACGACCTCGTGGCGGAAGGCACGCAGGGAGCAGCCGCGGTCTTTCAGGTGGACGCCGCTGGTCTCGGCGATGAGCCAATTGGCCACGCGCGACGGGAGACGGCGCAAGAGGTTGTCTTGCCGGTTCTGCCGCCAGCCGTTGACGACATCATAGCCTTCGGCCAGCTTAGCCAGCAGCGCTGGAATGTCGGCCGGGTCGTTCTGGCGGTCGGCGTCGAGGGTGACGACGACCGCGCCGCGGGCGTGGTCGAAGCCGGCGGCGAAGGCGGCCGTCTGACCATAGTTCCGCCGGAAGCGGATGGCAACGATGCGCCCATCGGCCGCGGTCAGGTCTTGCAAACAGGCGAAGCTGCGGTCGCGGCTGCCGTCGTCGATGAAGATGACCTCATAGTCAAGGCCCGTCGGCTCTAGCGCGGCGCGAATCTCGGCCGCCAAGGGGGCAAGGTTGTCTTCCTCGTTGTAGACGGGGATGACCAGACTGAGATCAGTCACTTGCGGGTTTTGGACAAGGGCGCTCAAGCGTTACTGCCCCCGACCATCATGGCTTGCGGAACGTTGACCAGGACATCTAAGTACCACCACTCCTCCGGCGAGGCCGCTGAGTTGACGCGCCACTCCGTAAGACTAGCAACAGCGGCAATGGCGTGTAGAAATGTCTCCGCGCCGGCAAGTAGTTGTTGGTCGGCTTCGGCCAGACGCTCCTTCTGCTCGGGCGTCAGAGATTTCCTCGCGACGAAAATTCGGCTGCGCGTGAGGAGCATATCCAGATGCTCAAACCCGCTTACATCGGGAAAGCGTACATCCGTCTCATATTGGGTCAGCCACATTTCCGGTTCGGTCACTTGACTACCTCAGCCATCTCCCCTACACGTTGAAACGACGGTCGGTGCAGACATGTCTCCGGATTCTCAACCACGAACGCCGTCTCCAGCAGCCCGTCGAAGCCGGTGATGACGAGCCGAATCCGGTCGTCATGCTGCGCGGCGATGGTTAGGTATGGCTCTTCACCCGCATAGTATACATAGATTTCAGCCCACGCGGCGGACAGAACCATATGGATGACATGTTCATAGTCCGATAGCGTTGCCTGGGCCGGCAAGTGTCCGCGCAACTTGCGTTTGAGCAAATGTCGGGCGGCAGCGCCCGGCTTCCAGCGAAGCCTCCGGCGAAGTTGACGGATGAGATGGGCGATTGCCGTTAGGTCAGGTGTTTGCTCCATTTAGGCCACATACCCTAAATCGCGCAACTTCTGCAAGACCTGCTCCTCCTCCGCGTCGCTGAAGACGGAGTCGCCACCGAAGCCGTCGCCGGGGCCGATGTCGCTGGTGACGACGGGGTTGGCGGCGTTGAAGTCGTCGGTGAAGGCCTCGGTCAGCACGCGGCCGTCCATGTAACGCGGCACGGGCAGCCCCAGGTAGTGGAGGATGGTCGGCGTCGGATCGACCAGGCTGGCCCCGGTCAGCGTCACGCCGGCGCGCACGCCCGGCCCGCGCAGCGCCAGCACGCCGTTCATGTGATGGTGGCCCGTCTGCCCCAGGCTCGGCTCGATGACCTTGTTAGAGCCGAAGTCGGCGTGGCCAAAGGAGACGTATTTGGCCCGGTCGGTGTGGAGCACCAGATCGGGCAGCCGCGCGGCGCTGATGCCGTGGAAGACCTCCTCGCGCCGGTAGACGACGGGCACGACCTGGCTGCCGTCTTGCGGGTCACGCAGCGCCTGGGCCGCGGCGATGATCTCGTCGCGCAGCGTCTCGTAGCCGGCCGGATCGACCGCGCCCTGGGGCCGCTGTCCCTTCACGTTGAGGTACACCTGACCGAAGTTGCCGACGGAGAAGGCTTTCGTGCGCGCCCAATCGACATCGTTGAACGACAGGAAGGCGCGTCGTAGCGTTCCGCCGCCGCGGCCGCGTTTGACGTTTTTCCGCACGTCGCTCAGTCGCAGCGCCGTCAGCGCCTTCAGCGCGTTGATGGGCGTCACGCCCAGCCGGAAGGCGGCGCGCTTCAGCAGGCTCACCGGCGTGCGCCTGAAGGCCAGCCAACCGTTCTGCGCCAGCCAGTTGTTGATGTGGAAGAACTTATGGAACGGTCCGAAGCCGTGGTCGGACAGGACGACGGTCAGCGCGTCCGCCGGCACAAGGGCCAGCATCTCCCCCAGGAGCCGGTCGACTGTCTCATAGTAGTCGAGGATGTCGGGCAGCACCCGCGCGGCCACGACGGGGTCGTGCAGCGGATGCGTCGCATCGACCAGGTGCCAAATCTCGTGCTGCAAGTTGTCGGTCGTCTCGAGGATGTAGATGAACAGGTCCCACGGCTTCTCGCGTAGCAGATAGAGCACCGAGCGCGCCCGGTCGATCTCTAGCTGCTTGCAGGCGCGCACGAAGATGCCGGGGTCCACGCCGCGCCCCTTCTCCGACATGCGCATGGGGTAGGGGCCGCAGGCGTCGATTAGCTCTTGCTTGAGCGACTGGGGGTAGGTGTAGTCGCTCTCCTGACTGGGCGTCAGGAAGGAGCAGAGCATGAAGCCGTTGACCGGTTGCGGCGGCTCAGTCATGGGCAGGCTGATGACGCCGACTTGCCGCCCGGCCGCGCCGGCGAACTCGTAGATGGCCGGGACGGCGCGCGTGCGGCCGTTGGACACGCGCACGTCGTAGCCGTCGGGCGCGGGGTAGGTGAAGTCGATGACGCTGTGCTGGCCGGGGTTCGTGCCGGTCATGAACGACGGCCAGGCCGAGGCCGACACGGGGGGGATGGTCGAGCGCAACGTGCCGCCGGCCCCCTCAGCCAGCAGCCGGGCGAGGTTGGGCAGCCGGCCCTCGTCGAGCCAGGGCTGGAGCAGGTCAAAGGTGATGCCGTCGAGGCCGAAGACGGCGGCTTTGCGGTGGGGCATGGGGGGCATGGGTGATTGGTCTGGTAGGGGCGGGGTAGGGGCGGGTCTAAGACCCGCCCCTACCCGTTTGGGGCGCGCGCATGAAGGCGATGACACTGCGGACGGCATACATCAGCCCGCCCAGCAGCCCGGCGCTGAAGCGCAGGAAGTAGAAGGCCAGCGACATGGACACGGCCGCGGCCGCGGGCACGCCGACGGGCACGAACAGGAAGGTGTAGATGCCCTCGCGCAACCCCAGGCCGTTGAAGGTGATTGGCAGCAGGTTGATGAGGGCGATGAGGGGTACGAACAGGGCGAAGACGCCAAACGGCAGGTGTACGCCCAGCGCGTCGGCGATCGTTACCTGCATGAAGATGAGAATAAGCGTGAATGGCAGGCTGATCAGGAGCGCGGTCAGGAGCGCGTTCAGTGGGTAGCGATGGATGGTGTTGACCAACCGTTCGAACTTGTCATAGAGTGGCAGCGATGTCGCCTTGGGGTAAAAACGCCGCAATACAGTGACGGGGTCGGCCCAGCGAGCGATGAAGAAGGCCGCGGGCACGCCCAACGCCGTCACGAGGATGAGCAGCCACAGTACCAATGGCAGGTCGACATCGGCAGCGTGGGCCGAAGTGTTCCACAACAGGGCCAGGATGGCGATGACCGATGAGCCGACCAGGCCGGTGACGCGCTCCATCAGCACCGAACTGAGCGCCTCGGAGCCGTGGCCGTGGCTCTGGCGCAGCGTGACAACCTTGACCAGGTCACCGCCAAAGCCGGAGGGGATGAAGTTGTTGGCGAAGAAGCCGAGGTAGTAGAGGTAGACCAGGTAGCCGAAGCGCGGCTCGTCGTTGAGGGCGCGCAGGAGGACGTACCAGCGATAGGCGCGGATGACGACGTTGAGTTGAAAGAGCAGGAAGGCCAGGCCGTACCAGTACCAGTTGATACGCGACAGCGTGGCCACCACCTCGCCCAGCCCCACCCGGCTGAGGAGCCAGATGAGGAGGAAAAGGCTGAGCAGAATCTGGGAGAGGCCGACCAGTTTCTTGCGGTTGGCGCGGAGGAATTTGGCCATAGCAAGGGGATTATAGCACGTTTCCAACGCTGAACTGAGCGTCTTGCTGCCATTGTGCCTACGCCTGATTGACTGACAGATTTAATCAAAGATAAGCGGGGTCTCCTTGGCATGGTGTATGCTTATCAGTGACCAAACCGATAGCAACCCAACAAGGAGACCACCGTGAGTAATCATAGCACGCTCTTTA
>WBZM01004131.1_pt1 | contig 10771 bp, 7 predicted proteins | sample 5204271 | NCBI WGS metagenome assembly WBZM01 (sample SAMN12344346, study PRJNA552823) | activated sludge metagenome | biome: Activated sludge suspended growth; feature: Nitrification reactor; material: Wastewater; isolation source: activated sludge from nitrification reactor of wastewater treatment...
AGAACGGCGGCAGCCAGCAACATCGTCGCGCCCTCGACAACGGCTCGCGATGCGCCGGCCGCGCGTATGGCACTGCTCATTGCCCAGCCCGTCAACAGCGACAGCGGAATCGCCACGCCGACTCCGGCGTAGAGCACCCAGACACGGTCGGCGGCTCCCGCACGCCGCAGGTAGGCGGTGAGCGCGCTGACGACGAGCATTGCTTCCACTCCTTCGCGGATCAGGATCAGGGCTGATTTCAGCAGTGCCGGCAGGAATCCGTCCGTTTCGGGAGTGCCGTAAAGGGCTGCGGCGACGTTCAGCCTGTCGCGCAATGCAAGCCACGAAGACTGCAGATCTGCCGCGGCGACGCCCCGCATGGCCTGGCCATTGACGACGCCGAAGAGCACCTCGAGTTCGTTCTTGAGGCTCGGCGACCTTATGCCGAGATCGACTTCCATACCGCTACCCTCGAAGACCGCGAAGTAGAGGCTGGACAGTTCGCTGGCTGTCGCCAGGCGGTTGGCGGGATCGTAGGCGGCAACGGCAGCATCGCCGCGGCGGCTGATTTCTGCGGCGACGGCGGCCCCGTCGATCGCCGCGGCGGCGCCGGAAGGTGTGCCGAGAATGGCCAGAACGGCAAGCAGGAAGGCAAGGAGTCGACGAGGGATCATGGTTGTCCTGGGGGGGATGAGCTGAGCAGGCTGCGCGCCGTCATCGAGCGGCAGTGGTTTTGCGGCCACTTCATTCGGCGAGAATCCGGTTGATCAGGTGGCGTGCGGCAATCGGTACGTCGGCGGCGACCGTGTTCGGGGTCGACCCGTAGCGCCAGGCGCCATAGACGTCGGCCAGCCGGGTCATGGCTGCCGCCCAGGCCGGTCGCTCGCCGGCGACGCGGCGGGCGAAGTCGCGGGGGCATTCTGCTGGCCCACGGCACAAGCCCTTGCTGGCCAGTCGCCGGCACGCCCGCTGCCAGGCACGCTGGGGCAGCGGGCAACGGCGCTGTTCTCGCCAGCGTCCCCAGAGCAGGCCGACGGCGAAGACCCCGGCACTGCCGCCGGCGGCGATGGCCAGCAGCCAGATCCAGGCGAGGCCGCCACCCTTGCCGGCGAGCAGCGCCTGCTGACGTTCGCCGTCAAGGCGAAACGCCCAGCGTCCCAACCAGCCGGCAAGATCGGCAGGCGTCCAGCCGGCGTCGGCTGGGCTGTGTGGCACGCCGGTGGAGGTGAAGCTCCCGCTCGACAAGCGTGTCGGCGAGCCGGCGGGCGACCGCGGGGCGGCGGCCGGCGTTGCCCGGGGCGAGGTCGGCGGCGCCGGCTTTGCTGACGCCGAGCCGCCGGCGAAACGTTCCGGGGCGACGATGTCGATCGGGTCGACGCGCCGCCAGCCCTTGCCCTGATCCCAAATCTCGACCCAGGCATGCGCATGGCTGCGCTTGACGAGGACGTAGTCGGTCAACGCCATCAGCTTGCCACCCCGATAGCCGGTCACCAGGCGGGCCGGGATTCCGGCCGCGCGCATCAAGACAACGAAGGAAGCCGCGAAGAATTCGGCGTTGCCTTCCCTGGTTTCGAACCAGAACGTATCCAGCGCATCGGCGCCAGTCGGTGGCGTGAAGCGGTCGCGCACACGGTAACCGCCATTGGCCAGCGTGGCCAGTGCCTGTTGCAGTACGGTATCGGTGTCGCCGGCGCTGGTCAGCGCGGCGCCGAACGCACGCAGGCGTGGGTTGCTGTCCTGCGGCAGGGCGAGGGCGCGTTGTCGCAGCGCCGGCAGCAGTTCGCCGCCAGCCGTCCATTCCAGCCACGAACTCAGCTCATAGCTGATTTCCTCTCGTACCGGCTGGTGCGCCAGTACCTGCCAGTCCGCTGCAATGAACGACTCGGTGGTCAGCCGCGCCGGGAGATCCAGCCCGTAGAGCCAGAGACCGCCGTGGGGTGTCAGGCGGATCCGGTAATGGACTTCCTGGCTGGCCGACTGAAGACCGGCGCGGAAATCCGCCGAACGCCGCCAACCCGCCTGCATGATCCGGCGGCCGTTGCCGGCCGTGTAGTCGGCGTCGAGTCGCCATTCCTGGCCGTCGAAGTCGTAGAACACCGGCCCACGCCAATAAAGCAGGCTGGTTGGCGGCACCCAGTCTCTGAACTCGGCAACCAGCACGGCCTGGCCGTCGCTCGCGCCGGTCTGGGTCTGACCCGGTTTCAGGCGACCTGAAATGCCCAGGCCCTGGTTCGATTTCTCGATGCTGGCCGGTAGCGGTAACCCGAACGTCATCCCGATGTCCCACAGCGGCCCGGGAATGCGGGGGAAAAACAGGAACAGCACGGCCGCCAACGGCAGGGTGACGAGCAAGCGTTTTAGGGCTTCCCGCAGAATCCCAAGCCCCTTGTGAAGCGGCGTCGTGCTGCCATCGGGCGGGCTGAAGCCGCTGTAGACGGCAACCAGCAAGCAGGCGCTCAGCACCACGAACAGCAGGCCGACGCCGCCACTCCAGTGCAGCAGGCCGACGGCGACGGCGACGCAGGCCGCCGCGGCGACGAGGGCGTATTCGCGCTGGCTACGGCTCTCGGCCCACTTGAGGGCGAGAGTGGCGAGCAGCGAAAGGCGCAAGGCATCGCTGCTCAACCACCCGAAGACCTGTCCGGCGACCGTACAGCAAACCAGCAGACCGGCCAGGCGGAGGCCGCCGGCCCAGAATCGTCGGGGCAGGCGACGGCTGGCCAACGCCAGCCCGAGCGGCAGCCAGGCTGGCAGCGGCAGCATCGGCGCGTGCGCGAGGAGGGCCAGCGCGGTCAGCGCCAGCGGCCAGGCAGCCGGGGCAGTCAGGCCACTGGCGCCGGCCGTCGGCGGCTTGCCGTCCGGGTGTGCCGCAGACCACCGGGCGTCGTTCAAGGAAGACGGGGAACTCATCGCCGGCCGACCTGCGGATCGACCTCGCACAGCGCCAGGCTGGTCAGGCACTTCTCGCGCTGCAAGTGGCCGCGGGCGGGTGGCAGAACCTTGCCGAACAGGCGGAGTCCGTATTCGCGGCCGCTACGCTCGGCCTCCAGTACCCAGCGCGTCAACTGCGCCAGTCGGGTTTCCGCGTCGCCACGGCACGTCTCCCACTCCAGCCACAAGGCGTCGCCGCCGTGCCCGCCGTCGAAGTCGTTGACTACCGCTTCGCCGCTACGCGCGAAGACGCGCCAGTTGATGCGCCGTAGCGGGTCCCCCGGGACATGCGCACGGACGCCCTGAAAGTCGTCAGCGGCGGTCTGGCGGTGCGCCGAGCGCACGGCTCGGGCAGGCAAGGGCGAGGCCCCGCCGGGCGCCGGGTACACCAGCGCCTCGACCGCCGGCAAGGCGCGGCGAGCACGCCAGAGACCCAGGGGGTGGCAGGATACGAGGGCCAGGTCGGCGATCGTCAGCGCGCCGCGGCGATCGGTGCGCAGGGTCAGGGACAGCGTCGCCTCGCCGTCGGCAGCGACGGCTACCGGTAAACTGTTCGCCTTGCCGGTGCTCAGGGCGATGCCGTAACGGCGGTGGCCGCGGCGATCGGTCAAGGCTCCCGCGATGGACAGGAACTCGCCGGCGAAAACCGGCCTTGGCAGATCGACCTGCCAGCCGACCGTCGCCAGGTTGCGCCGGCAACTTACCGCCGCCTGCAGCCAGACTGCAAGCAGCATGAAGGCGAGCGCGAATATCAGGTTGTTGGCGTAGTTGATCGCCGTTGCCAGCAAGGCCAGTACGGCGAGCAGCCAGTACGTGCCGGCCGTGGTCGGCAACAGTGGCAGCGAGCGAACGCGCACGTAGCGACCGATCATGGCAGCGCTACTGCTTCCAGGATTGCCGCCGCAGCGGTGTCGGCGGCGCGCGCGTCGCCGCGGTCGAGGCGATGCATGGCTACCGCCGGGAAGACACGCTGAATATCGGCCGGCAACACATGCTCGCGACCCTCCAGGAGCGCCCAGGCGCGGCCGGCCGCCAGCAGCGCCAGCGCCGCCCGCGGCGACAGGCCATAGGCCAGACCGGCGCTGTGCCGGGTGTGCTCGGCGAGCTGGCGGATATAGGCGAGCAGCGCGTCGCTGGCGTGGACCACGCGCGCCGCCTTTTGCAAGGCCAGCAACTGCTGGATGGTGAGCGCCGGCGCCTGACGTTCCAGCAGATGGCGTCGGTCTTCGCCGCGCAGCATCGCCAGTTCGGCGGCGGCGTCCGGGTAGCCGAGTGAGAGCCGCATCAAGAAGCGATCCAGTTGCGCTTCCGGCAGTGGGTTGGTCGATAGCTGGTCGACGGGATTTTGCGTCGCGATGACGAAGAACGGCTCGGGCAGCGGACGCGTGATGCCGTCGCTCGACACCTGGCGTTCCTCCATCGCTTCGAGCAATGCCGACTGCGTCTTTGGCGACGCGCGGTTGATTTCGTCGGCCAGCAGGAGTTGCGTGAATAACGGTCCGGGATGAAAGACGAACTCGCCTTTCTCCCTGACGAAGATGGCCGCCCCGGTGAGGTCGCCGGGCAGCATGTCATTGGTGAACTGCACGCGCCGGAACGACAGGCCGAGCGTCTTGGCCAGCGCCAGCGCCAGAATGGTCTTGCCCATTCCGGGCAGATCCTCGATCAGCAGATGGCCACCGGCGATCAGGCAGGCAATCGCCAGCCTGACGACATCGTTCTTGCCGAGCAGCACGGCGTTGACGGCGGCCATGGCCTGGTGGGGAGAGTCGGTGGGAGCGTTGGCGAGCGGCATGACGGGGCCTTTCTGGGGTAGGTGGATGGCACGGGACGAGGCGGCCCGATCTACCGGCGGGCGCCCGCCGACGGTGCTCGAGAAGGGACGCGACAAGGGACGCGAGACGGTCATCGGAGCCGGTCAGATCGACTCGAGGAACTTGATGAGGGCGGCACGGCTGGCCTTGTTCAGCGCCATGAAGCGGGCCTTCGCCGCGCTCGCCTCGCCGCCGTGCCAGAGGATGGCTTCCTGCAGGCTGCGCGCGCGCTGGTCGTGCAGGAAGACGGTGTGGTGGTTTGACTTCCTGGTCAGGCCGATTCCCCACAGCGGCGGCGTGCGCCATTCCTGCGCACTGGCCTCGCCGTCCGGCCGGCCGGCGAGATCGGGGCCCATGTCGTGGAGCAGCAGGTCCGAGTAGGGATGAATCGTCTGACCGCGCAGGCGCTTTATCGGGTGGCTGTTGCCGGTGCGTAACGTGTCGAGATGGCAGACGCCGCAACCCACCTCGGCGAACAGCCTGCCGCCCAGTCCGACATCGGTGTCGTCAAGTTGGCGGCGGGCGGGAACGGCGAGCAGTTGCAGGTAGATCGTCAAGGCCTGGAGCTGTTCTTCGGACAGATCCGGTGCTGCCGCGGTGCCGCCGGCCGGTGCCTCGGCGCAGGCGGTCTGCCCGGCTAGACACAGCTCGCGCGGATGCAGCGGCGACGTCAGTCCCATGTCGTTGAAGGCCGCACCCGCGGCTTGGGCGCGCAAGTGCGGTGCGTTGGCTTTCAGCGAGAACTTGCCGATCACCCGCTTACCGGTCTCCGGGTCGGTCAACCAGTTGGGGCGGCCGGAGACCCCGTCGGGGTGGTTCTCCTGGGATTTGGCGATGGCCAGCAGAGTGTCTTCGTCGAGCGCTTCGAGCAGGCCCATGCCGGGCAAACGTGGCGCGCTGCGGGCCTCGACGATGACGCCGGCGGGCAACTGTCCGTAGCCCGGGTTGTGTACCCGGAAGCTGGGTTTGCGCAGGCTGTAGGCCTCGCCATCGGGAAAGCGGTCCGGCATTTCCTGCCAGTCGATGACGCCGAATCCTTCGGGTGGCACGCCGGCCACGGCCTTGTCGCGCAACTGGGAATGATAGCCGGCCGGAGGCGCCCAGCCTCCGTTGCCGTCGGCAACGCTCATGCGCAGGAAGATACCGTTCATGATCTGGCCGCTGGTGTAGGGCTCTTCGACGGAGCCGTCGCGGAAGTGGCAGGCGCCGCAGGCATTGGCGTTGTAGAGCGGGCCCAGTCCGTCGCGGGTGTTGTAGCGAATCTTCGTGATGGCCGGCTGGAACGGGCGCTCGAACAGACCGTCGCCGTCGTCGAAGAGTTTTTCATACTGCCACGGCAGATTTTCCGCCGACTGGCCGAAAGGTTTGAAGCCCTTGTGGAAGGTGGTCATGTCGCCGGCCGTCAGGGCGCGTGGGTCGGCCGCGCGCAACTCGCTCATGTCACCGTCGCCGTAAGCATCGCGCCAGGCATACTCGGTTTTCCATACCGCCCAGCCAAGGGCGAGAAGCGCCGCGAGAAGGATTCCCACGGCGATGGGTAGCCAGTGGCGCACGGGTTTTTCGGATGCATCGTTCATCGCGGGCACTCCTCATCAGTAGTCGATCTGGTAGCCGAGGCGTGCCGACCAGGTGTCGGAAATCACCTCGTTGAGGCGAAGCTCGACGCTTCGCCCGTTGCGGAAATAGGTCGTGTCGCTGCCGTCCTGGAGAGTAAATTTGCCGCCGGACAGGTTCACCGTCAGCTTGTGGCCGGGCACGACGAGCCAGTCGGCGGCGACTTCGGCCTGCCAGCCCGTGCCGTCGCCCTGATGGCGGAAGCTCACCGGGTGGGCCAGATCGTCGCGCAGGTTCCAGTCGGCTTCTGCCTGGTACCGGAACCAGTGCTGTTTGACGCCGCCGCGCAGGGAGAGGCGCTCCGAGGGTCTGAATTCGCCGTCCAGGCCGACCCATACGCTCTCCCAGACCGGCTGGTAGCTGCTGTCGAGCCCAGCAAACTCACCGAGCGGAACGCTACCTGCAATGCCGACCCGCCTGGCCTGGTCGCTGTCCCAAAGGACTTGTCGGCCCTGGCGTGAACGCAGCTCACTTTCCTGACGGGCAATACCGAGCATCGGCGTGATCGACGACAGCCCACCGACAGGAAAGCGCCAGCCGGCGCCGAACGAGGCATCCAGCATCCGGCTGTCACGCGGGTCGGCATACGAGCGCGAGAACTCGCCTTGACGGTCGTTCAGCGCGTAGTCGGAATCCTGCACCTTGCCGGCGGAAGACGCTCGCGCGTAGGCAAGGTAAGCCTTGGTGGTGAAGCCGGAAGCGTGAGTCCAGCCGCCGTCGAGGCGGAGTTCGGCGGCAGGAATCGCCCAGGTCAGCTCGGAAAGGATGTTCGGCGTCGCGGCCCCGCGGCGATCCGCGGCGATGTTGAAACTCAGCTTGTCGTGGCGATAGCCGGCCGACAGATTCAGGTAGCCATTTCCCTGGATACGCGGCCAGTCGGCGTCGATCGTCACGGCGCGCGTACCGTCCGGGGTGAAAACCGTCAGGGTCGGTGCGGGTGCCGGCGCCAGAGCGATCTCACGCTGACCGTCGGCCGTGAATACGACCATCGATCCAGAGGCGAACAAATCGGCAAGCGCCGGTGTACTGACGAGCAGGGCAACGACGACTCGCCAGGCGCCAAGGTGCGGCGTTTTCATGGTTGCCCCAGTGACTGCTCGAAGGGCCGCCGGGAGATGGCGTAGGCCCAGGTCCACGAACCCGCGCTACCGGCCGGCGTCAGGTTGGAGCTTTCCAGTACCATCGCTGCCCAGCGGCCAGGGATCATGGTTGGCGCCAGCGTGCTGGGCTGTGCGCTCATGCTGATCACCTGCAGGGCGGTCACGTACAGCCCATCACGTTGCCAGGAAGCGCTCGGTCTGGCTTCCATGCCGTTCGCCAGCGACAGGCGCTCATGGTCGTTCAACGGAACAGCGATCAAGCCTTCCGGGGGCGGCGCCGTCGGGTCCTGTAGGCGCACGGCTGCGGCAGCGGCGCGCGCCAGCCCGGCGAAGGCGACGTCGCCGTCACGGCCACCGGCGATTGCCGAGGGAGGCACCGCGGGCGGATTGTTGACCAGGGTCGGAATGACCGGCGTGCTTGGGATGGTCGCCGTCAGGGCGTTGAAATCCTGCGTCTTCACCTGCGCCACGCTGTTCGCTTCGAGCGGGCTTTCCAGTACTCGCGGGGTGATCAGCAGAACGATCTGCGAGCGTATCGAGGCGCGCACATCGCGCTTGAACAGGTAGCCAAGCACGGGGATGTCGCCGAGTACGGGTACCTTCTCCTCATCGCGCTCCAGGCTGTCGCGGATCATCCCGCCGATGGCTACCGTCATTCCGTCCTGGGCGTGCGCCGTCACCTGCAGATTTGCCGTACTCACCGTGTCGATCGGGAAATACACCACGCCGCCCGTGCCGGTAGCGATCGGGATGGTGCCGTCGCGGAGCCTGACGGTCGAACTGTCCTGGTCGATGGTCAAGGTCACCGAACGGTCGCCGTTGATGCGCGGCAGGATCGACAGCGTCTGTCCGACATCCCGACGTTCGGTTTCGACGGTGATCTGGGTGTTGGTCGCACCCGTGGTGCCGGTGATGCTTTGTGACGACGCACCGACCGTCAACACGCGCTCGTCGCCGATGAAAAGCCGCGCGGGGTGGTTGTTGGCAGCCACCAGCATCGGCGAAGAGAGGACCTTCAGCTTGTTTTCCTGCGCCAGCAACTGGAAGCGCAGGCTCAGCGACTTGCTCATGTACTGCCAGAGCATGGTCGCGTCCTGCTCGATGTCGAACATGCCGGTGGTGCCTGCGTTGCGCGCGTATTGGTCCGGCACCGTCGTCGGCAGCACGCCGGCCGGCAGCGGTCCCGTGCTCTTGCTGGTGCCGGCAAAGCCGATGTCGAACACCGAGCGGAAACCGTTGTCCAGCCTGACCTCGAGAATCTTCATTTCGAGCAGGACCTGCCTGGGTTGCTTGTCCATCTGGCCGACCAGTTCGGCAATCTGCCTCAGGGCCTGCTCGTCGCCGGTGCGTACCAGGAGCAGATTGTTAAGCCTGTTGTAGGTGATATACACCGGCGGTCCCTGGCGACCCGCCATGTCCTGGATTTCGGCCATGCCGAGCAGGGGTTGGCCGTTGGCATCAAGACGCAGCTGGCCGCCCAGGCGGTCCTGGCTCATGCGGCCGAGATCGGACGCTGGATCGTAGTTCGCTGCCGAGCCGGTCGCACCAGCCGCTGTCCCGCGGGAGCTGCCAAGCGGGCCGGCACTACCGGCAGATGGGCCCTGATCGAAGGAGGCACCGCCGAAAAAGGTGCTGCCGGTATCGCCATTGTTGCCGGCGTTCGCACGGTTGCCGGCGCCACGGGTCGTCGTCGTCCCGCGGTTGCCCGTATTGTTGCTGGTGCGCGTGCCGCTCCCCAGGGATGTCGGGGGCATCTCCTCGATCGGCAGCGACAGGAAGACACGGTTGCCGAACAACGCCTTGAGCGCGTTGGCCGTCGCCACGACGTTGTGATGACGGAGAGAGAAGACCGCGGTCTGTTCGTCGCGGACGATCGCCAGGTCCTTCTGGTACTCGTCGCCGCTCATCACGACATAGGTCTTCGATGTGGCGTCAAAGCGATACCAGACGCCAGCCGCTCGGCACAGGTTGCGTACCATGTTCTCGACAGTTGTGTCGCGCAGGTAGAGCGAGACGATCTGCTCGGCAACCTTGCCGGTGACCACCACATTGGTCTTGCCAACCTGCGACAGCATGCGTGCGGCGTCGGCAAGCCGTACCTGGGTCAACTGAATGTCGCCGAGAATGCCGGTGGGCAAGGGCGATGGCCGCACGGCCGCCGGGTTTGCGGCGCGCGTCGGCAGCGTCCCGGTGCTCGCTCCCGTCTGGGCGAACGCCAGTGGCTGGGCGGCGGCGAGGGCGGCGAAAAGGGTGGCGAAAAGGGTGGCAAAAAGGGCCGCACGAAAGCCTTGCTTCATCGCAGGACCACCTTCTTCCCTTGCGGTAGGCTCGGGTTGTAGAGCGTGACCCCGTCGCGTTCGATGTGCACGAGGAAGGTGCCGAGGCTGCCGAGATCGATCAGTTCCTTGTCCATCACGGTGATCGTCTCCGCGCCCCTCACGAAAAGCTGAACGGCCCGTCCTTGCGGCGTGATGATCAGCGCCCGCAACTGCACCTGTTTTTGCAGTTCGAGGATGCTGGCACCCGGCAGGCCGGTGTAGCGGTTGGTGCTACGGCCTTCGCGCAGTTGCGGAGAGACCTCGAACGGGTCGTTGCCAGGCTCGCCACGGCGGGCTGTCGGTGCCGGCGGCAGCATCTGACCAGCGCGCTCCGCCGACGGCGCTTCGCCCTGGTGGCTGCCGGCAACCGCCTTGGTCTGCCGGGTTACGGTGTCGGCGTAGCGGCCGAGTGTGCCGAGACCCTCACGCAAGGTCGGGTGCAGGTCGGTCGTCTTGTCGTGGGCCAGGTCGAGCGCCCGATTCTGGGCATGCGCTGCCGGCGCGAGCGAGCTCAGCGTCAGCAGCAGCAGCGCACCGACCTGGCCGAGTGGCTTGTGCATGATGAATCCGTGCATGCCCATTCCCGGCTCAGCCGCCGCCGGTCGAAACGGCAAGGACCGCCTGGAAAAAGGCGTAGTAGACAAAGCCGACGATGCCCCCGATGAGCAGCGTCAACAGGGGTTCGATCAGCGACGAGAGAAGCTTGACGCGAGCATCGAGATCCTTCTGGTAGTGGTTGCCGAGCGCTTCCATGACGGCTTCCATCTCGCCGCTACGCTCGCCGATCGCCGCCATGTGTTGCAGCAGCGGTGGTATCGGCGCACGCGCCAGCGCCACGGTCAGCGCGCGCCCTTCGAGCACTTGCTCGGCGGCCAGTTGCAGGGCGCGCGCGAGCGCGGCGTTGCCGGCGACCTGTGCCACCGAGCGCAGCGCCTCGAGAACCGTCAGTCGGCTCTTGAGCAGCAAGCCGAAGGTCCAGGCGACCTGCGCCAGGCTGGCAGCCATCAGCGTGCCG
>WBZM01004132.1_pt1 | contig 10771 bp, 9 predicted proteins | sample 5204271 | NCBI WGS metagenome assembly WBZM01 (sample SAMN12344346, study PRJNA552823) | activated sludge metagenome | biome: Activated sludge suspended growth; feature: Nitrification reactor; material: Wastewater; isolation source: activated sludge from nitrification reactor of wastewater treatment...
GCCCTGAGCGATGGAACCGACCACGAGCCAAACGCCGCCGCCGAGCCCCTCCGACCCGAACGACGGCTACGCGCCGGTCGCTGGCCGCAGCCTCGAGGAGGTCGAGAAGGTCCGCCAGCTCGAGAGCATCGCCTCGCAGAAGACGGCTCGCGACTACGAGCACATCGTCTGGGCCTACGGCGTCCTCTGGTCGCTCTTCGCGGCCTACGGGATCTACCTCTGGCGACGTGGCGCCCGCCTGCGGGGGGACGTCGAGTCGCTCCGCCGGCAGCTCGAGCGGGGCGGCCAGGCATGACCCTCGGGCACTTCTTCTACATCCCGGGCGTCCTCCTCCTTGGGATCGTCATCGGCTTCGTGCTCGGCGGTCGTGCCAGCGCCACCGCGGCCGCGGACCGGGCCGACCTCGATCGGCGGAAGGCGGCCCGCCGCGCCCGCGACTCGGCCCGCGAGTCGCCGCCGCCGCCGTGAGTCCGCGCGCGACGCCGCGCCCACGCCCTCACGCCGACGCCTGCGGCCGTCGCTTCTGACGGGCCGGCGATGGTGCTACAAAGCCCCCGCCACCTGGAGGCCCCCCGTGTTCGATCCGAGCTACACCGAAGAGCAGCACGCCCTCGTCGACACCGCCCGCAAGTTCGCCGCCGACACCATCATCCCGGCGGCCCACGAGTGCGACGAGCACGAGCGCTTCCCGGTCGAGATCTTCCAGGCCGCCTTCGACGTCGGCCTGATGAACGTCGAGCTCCCGGAGGAGTTCGGCGGGCTCGGCCTCGGCACGGTCGACGGCTGCCTGATCGCCGAGGAGCTCGCCTACGGCTGCCCGGCGATCGCCACCTCGATCATGTGCAACCACCTCGGCGCGCTCCCGCTGATGATCGCCGGCACGCCGGCCCAGAAGGAGCGCTATCTGGGCTGGCTCACCCGCGAGCTCACCTTCGTCTCGTACTGCTGCTCCGAGCCCGAGGCCGGCTCCGACGTCGCGTCGATGAAGACCCGCCTCACCCGCGACGGCAACGGCTGGGTGCTGAGCGGCCAGAAGCGCTGGATCACCAACGGCGGCCACGCGAGCTTCTACACCGGCTTTGCGACCGTCGACCCCGCCCTCCGTCACAAGGGGATCACCGGCTTCGTGATCGAGCGCGACCGGCCCGGGGTGAGCGTCGGCAAGAAGGAGAAGAAGCTCGGCCAGCGCGCGTCGGAGACCGTCGACGTCCTCTTCGACGACGTCCGCCTGACCGACGAGGACCTCCTTGGCGCGCCGGGGGCGGGCTTCTCGATCGCGATGGAGACCTTCGACAAGTCGCGGCCGATGATCGGGGCGCAGTGCGCCGGGATCATCCGTCGCTGCCTGGACGAGTCGATCCGCTACTCGAAGGAGCGCAAGACCTTCGGCGTGCCGATCTCGCAGCACCAGGCGATCCAGTTCATGATCGCGGAGATGGCCATGGCCTACGAGGCGGTCCGCCTGCTGGTCTCGAAGGCCGGCTGGGAGATCGACAACGGGATCAAGCGCACCAACACCTCGGCGATCGCCAAGTGCATGGGCGCCGACCTGGCGGTCCGCTCGGCCACCGACGCGGTGCAGATCTTCGGCGGCTACGGCTACACCCGCGAGTACCCGGTCGAGAAGCTCTACCGGGACTCCAAGCTGATGCAGATCTACGAGGGCACCTCGCAGGTCCAGCGGATGGTGATCGCCAAGAACCTCCTGGTCCGCTCCTAGCCGGGCTCGCCGCATGGTCGCCGCCGACGCGGAGAATTTGCGGCCGATCGGGGTCTTCGACTCCGGCGTCGGCGGGCTCACGGTGCTCCGGGCGCTCCGAGATCGCCTCCCCGCAGAGTCCTTCCTTTATCTCGGCGACACCGCCCGCCTCCCCTACGGCTCGAAGAGCCCGGAGACGGTCGGTCGCTATGCCGAGCAGGCCGCCCGGATCCTGGTCGACCAGGGGATCAAGGCGCTGGTGATCGCCTGCAACACCGCCTCGGCGGTGGCGCTCGGGCCGCTCACCCGCCGCTTCGCCCCGCTGCCGGTGATCGGCGTGGTCGAGCCGGGGGCGGACGCCGCCTGCCGGGCGTCGGTCGGCGGTCGGATCCTGGTGATCGCCACCGAAGGGACCGTCCGGGGCGGGGCCTACGAGCGTGCCATCCGCGCCCGGCGCCCGGACGCGGTGGTGATCTCCACCCCCTGTCCGCTCTTCGTCGCCCTGGCCGAGGAGGGGTGGGTCGACGGGCCGATCGTCGAGGCGGTGGCCCGCCGCTACCTGGAGCCGTCCTTGCGGGAGGAGATCGACTGCATGGTCCTGGGCTGCACCCATTTCCCGGTGCTGCGGGGGGTCCTCGGCGGCGTGGTGGGGGAGGGGGTGCGGCTCGTCGACTCGGCGGAGAGCACCGCCCGGGTGGTGGAGGCCCGCCTCGCCGAGCTCGGGCGCCTGGCGCCAGCGGGAGAGCCGGCGTCGCCTCGCTTCCTCGCCACCGATGCCCCCCAGCGCTTCGGTCGGGTGGGGGCGGTCTTCCTGGGCCAGCCGATCGCGCCCGGGGAGGTCGAACTGGTCGATCTGTAGTCCGAAGGCGTCTGAGGGCGTCTGAGGGCGTCCGAGGGCGTCCGAGGGGTTCGGCGGGGCCGAAGCGGAAGGGCCGCGGTCGCCTCGGGGAGGGGCCGGCGGTCGCCATCGTGAGCGCGTCCCCGGTCGAATTGCAAGAGGAACCGGGGGGGATCAGGGCGGCCCGTCGACCCTTGGAATTGCGAGGTGCGCCCTCCTCCCCGCCCCCTGGCTTGTGTTATACCCCGTGGTCACCGATGCCCGCCCGGTCTGCCGGGTGACCACGTCGGCAAGGAGCCCCCACGGTGAACGCCAGCCGCCCCCTCCTCAACTACACGCTGTCCTTGCCCCTCGTCATCGCGCCGGCGAGCTTGGCGATCATGGCCCTCACCCTGCCTGACGTCGCCCACGCGGCGTCGGACGGGGCGATCAGCGGCGCCGTCACCGACCGGAACAACAACGACAAGATCGAGAACGCGATCGTCGTCATCCAGTGCGCGTGCCTCCAGGGGACCCGTGAGACCCGGACCAACGCCGAGGGCCTCTACTCGTTCCGCAACCTGCCGCCCGGCACCTACACCGTCCAGGTGCTCTACGGGCAGGCGGACATCTCGAAGGTCACCAACCTGCCGCGCGGCGCCAAGTTCCGCGCCAACTTCGCGATCGATCCGAAGAACGAGTTCAAGCAGACCATCATCGTCGACTCGAAGCCCGTCCGCTCCGACGCCACGGTCGCCACCAAGGTGAGCATGGAGCAGGCGAAGAACATCCCGGTGGGCGGCACCAGCCGCGACTTCACCGCGGTGGTCGACCTCTCGCCGACCGCGAGCAAGGACTCGGCGGGCATCCGCCTCGCCGGCACCACCGGCGCCGAGTCGAAGTACATGGTCGACGGCGCCAACGTCACGAGCCCCGCGTTCGGCACCGTCGGCGCGACCATCGTCCAGGAGTTCGTCGAGGAGGTCGAGGTCAAGGAGTCGGGCTACGACGCCGAGTTCGGCGGCGCGGCGGGCGGCGTGGTCTCGGCCCGCCGGATCGGCGGCTCCAACAAGTTCCGCGGCCAGGCCGTCTTCCGGATGACGCCGCGCTTCGCCCAGCCCCGCCTGATCGCCGCCACCGACGAGTCGCTGCGCGTCGCCTCGATCGCCGACTACCAGGCCGAGGGCGTCATCACCCTCACCGGCCCGATCATCAAGGACAAGCTCTTCTTCGCGGTCGGTCTGAACCCCAGCCACCTCCAGCGCTCGCTCATCCAGTCGTTCTACGCCCGCCAGGACAAGGACATGTCCGGCGGCTACTCGGAGTGCCCCTACAAGAACGGCGACTTCGACTGCGTCGACGGCGGCAACTACATCACCACCCAGAAGTTCGCCGAGCAGCGCTTCAAGACCGGCAACTGGTCGGCCGGCTGGGTCGGCCGCCTCGACTGGGTCATCAACCCCAAGCACCGCCTGATCCTCTCGGGCGGCGGCGGCCCCTTCTTCGACCGCACCACCTTCCGCCTCCCGCTCGGCTCCGAGCCCTCCGCCTTCGGCACCAACCCGGCCGAGAGCATCGGCGGCCAGTCGCGGATCGCCTCGGGCATCGTCAACAACGCCTTCGGCACCTCGTTCTCCAACCAGACCCAGGTCGGCCTCACCTACGAGGGTCGCGTCCTCGAGGACAAGATGGAGATCGACGCGGGCCTCTCGTACTACCAGGCGCGCTCGATCGACGCCTGGAAGCTCGACAACCCGAACCTCAAGAACATCCCGCTCACGCAGGAGGCCGACACCCAGGGGCGGAACCTCTACGAGTTCCTCGACCGCGACGGCGCGGTCCGCCTGGTCCCGGGCGTCGACCAGAACTGCAACGGCGCCGACCTGCCGGGCCTCGCCTGCCCGACCCGGCGCTGGCTCTCCGGCGGCATCGGCCCCTACGACGACCAGAGCATCCGCCGCGTCGAGGGTCACCTCTACCTCACCAACTTCTTCAACGCCGCCGGCTCGCACCAGGTCAAGTACGGCGCGCTGGTCGAGCACCTCGCGCGCAAGCTGACCTCGACCTACTCGGGCTCGAACGCCAGCGACTTCTACAACGACTGCCCGGCCGGCCAGATCGACGGCGGCGAGTACTGCTACAACCCGGCGACGAACCAGTACGCGATCTCGACCGCGAACCGGGTCAACAACAACCGCGTCGTCATCGTCGACTCGGACAACCCGAACAACCGCCAGACCCGCGGCTACGGCCGGATCCGGGAGGAGCAGGACGACCTCCGCGCGATCGCCACGCCGATCGGCGCCGGCGTCCGCGCCCGCGACTACAACTCGCGGCTGACCACCCAGAACTACGCCCTCTTCCTCCAGGACAAGTGGGCGGTCCTCTCCAACCTCTTCATCAACGCCGGTGTCCGCTGGGAGATGCAGGACATGCGTGACGTGCTGGGGAACCGCCAGATCTTCATCTGGGACAACGTCGCCCCCCGCGTCGGCATCGTCTACGACTGGACGGACGAGGGCCGCAGCCGCCTCTACGCGAGCTACGGCTGGTTCTACCAGCAGCTCCCCCTCCAGCTGAACAGCCGCGTCTTCGGCGGCCTCGTCACGGTCTTCCGCTCCTACCGCGCGTCGGACTGCGAGGGCACCGTCAACATCAACGGCGTCGACCAGGCCAAGAGCGTCGACGGCCAGCCGACCGAGTACTGCACCGACTTCAACCAGGGCACCACCGGCCTCACCGCCGGCTCGCTGGTCCCGCGGCTCAAGGGCCAGTACAACGAGCAGTTCCAGCTCGGCTACGAGCAGGAGGTCATCGAGGACCTGGTCCTCGGCGTCCAGTGGCTCCACACCAACCTCGGCCGCGCGGTCGAGGACGTGTCGACCAACGGCGGCCTCAACTTCATCATCGCCAACCCGGGCGAGTCGGTGTCGCAGTCCGACATCATGAAGCAGCAGGCGACCTGCCAGAGCCTCCAGTCGCAGTTCGACATGAGCGCGCCGGACGACGCTATGCGGGACTCCCTCGCGCGCGAGCTCAACCGCTGCAACTTCCTCGCGGACGCCTATCAGAAGGTCAACACCCTCTTCACCAAGCCGACCCGCAACTACGACGCCTGGACCTTCCGGGTGCAGAAGCGCTTCGCCAAGAACTGGGTGCTCACCGCGAACTACACGTACAGCCGCCTGATCGGCAACTACGACGGCTTCGTCGACCGCAACACCGGCGCGATCAACCTCGGCGCGAGCACGCAGTACGACATCCCCGAGCTCGTGCGGAACAGCTTCGGACCGCTCTTCAACAACGTCCCGCACGCGGTCAAGCTCGACGGCTTCTACTCCTTCGACCTGAAGGAGGCCGGCCGCCTCACCCTCGGCACCTCGTTCCGCTTCCAGTCGGGCGCGCCGATCAACGTCATGGCCGACAACAACCGCTACGCCGGCGCCTACCTGATCCAGGTGCTGCCGCGCGGCTCGGGCGGCCGGATCCAGCCGAGCTACGCGTGGAACGCCAGCATCGGCTACGCCTACCCGCTGCCGGGCGAGCTCGAGCTCGAGTTCAACGCCCGCCTCATCAACATCACCAACGCGAAGGCCACCTTCCGCGTCGACGAGGTCTACTCGTTCCAGCAGGCCCGCCCGGTCGCCGGCGGCGACCTCAGCGACCTCAAGCACGTGAAGATCCAGAGCCCGGGCGCGCCGACCAGCTTCTACCAGCGCACGATCCTGGCGAAGCAGGGCAACTACCAGGTCGCGACGCAGTTCCAGTCGCCGATCGGCGGTCAGTTCGAGCTCCGGCTCCGCTTCTGATCGCTCCGCCCCGGCGCCGCCGGACGAGGGAGAGGTCTCCAGGCCTCTCCCTTTTTCGTGGTCAGAGGGCGCGTCTTTGCCCCGCCCTCCGAGTGGTGTATAGGGGTCTCATGCGCACCTCCGCCCCTCGGCTCGGCTCGTTCGCTCCGCTCGTGGCTCTCTCCCTCGTCGTCGCGTGCAGCGGCGATGACACGGGTGATGACGCCGGCTCGACCGCAGGCGCGAGCAGCAGCAGCGACGGGTCGTCGAGCGGCGCTGGCTCGTCGTCGAGCGGCGGGGGATCGACGAGCGGCGGGAGCGAGAGCGACGGGTCGTCGTCGTCGTCGTCGTCGGCGTCGTCGTCGTCGGGCGGCGACACGACGGGCGGCGGGCCGATGGGCGGCGGCTTCTTGAGCCCCTACTGCTCGATGTCGCCGCCGGCGGGCGCCCAGGTCGCGCCGGCGCTGCCGAAGTACGGCGGCTCCTGCCCGACGATCGAGACCGGCTACGACCTGATGTCCGACACCGCGGTCAACGTGATCTCGTCGTCGGGGGCGGACCGCAACTTCGCGGTGATCGCCCCCGACGACCTCCAGGCCGACGAGGTGCTGCCGGTGATCTTCATGTGGCACTGGCTCGGCGGCTCGGCCAAGGACTTCTACGAGCGCTCGGAGGTGCAGGACGCGGCCAACGTCCAGCGCTTCATCGCGGTGATCCCGGAGGCGAAGGGCGACGTGCTCTTCAAGTGGCCCTTCACCATCCTCGACACCGACGCGCGCCTCGAGGAGGAGTTCGTCTTCTTCGACGACATGCTCGCCTGCGTGGCCGAGCAGTTCAACGTCGAGGCCAACTGCGTGTCGAGCACGGGCGTGTCGGCGGGGGCGCTCTTCACCGGCCAGCTCGCGGGCGGCCGCGGTCAGCACCTGGCGGCGATCATGCCGCTCTCGGGCGGGGTCGGCGGCGGCACGGTGAAGCCGTGGAAGAGCTCGGCCCACAAGATGCCGGCGCTGGTCCTCTGGGGCGGCCGCGACGACTTCTGCGTCGCCGTCGACTTCAACAAGGCGTCGATGGAGCTGGAGGACGGGCTCATCGCCGACGGCCACTTCATCACCGAGTGCATCCACAACTGCGGCCACTCGACGCCGCCCTTCGACGTGCCGATGGGGTACACGACCTTCGCGCCGCTCTGGATGTTCGCGCTCGACCACCCCTACTGGCTCGACGACGGCGAGTCGCCCTACGGCGGCGGGCTGCCGGATGGGTACCCGGAGTGGTGCGCGGTGGGGGCAGGGAACGCGACCGAGAGGGTGGGTGAATGCGCGGGCTCGGAGTGCTGAGCTCGCGGGGGCCGGGGCGCGGCGTCGCGGCCCTCGTGGGGGTCGCGGCAGGGCTGGCCCTCACGTGCGGCGAGGGCGAGCCCTACGGGGTGGTGATCGACGGCGAGGTGATCCCGGTGATCGACATGCACCTCCACCCGGGCGACTGGGACTCGATCCCGCCGGCGACGCAGGCGTTCCTGGCCGAGCGCTTCCCGTTCCCGTTCAAGGTGAACCCAGGCAAGGTGGCGGCGGGGATCCTCTCGCCCGCGGGGATCGTCGAGGAGCTCGACGCGGCGGGGATCCACGCCGGCGTGCTCTTCGCGGTCTACGCCCCGCAGACGGTCGGGATCGCCACCAACGAGCTGGTGCTCCGCGGCGTGCAGGACTTCCCCTACCGCCTCCGCGGCCTCGCGAGCCTGCGTGTCGACCGCTGGGGCGAGGACGCGGAGGAGGAGCTGGCGCGCCTCGACGAGGCGCTCTCGCGGCCGGGGATGATCGGCGTCAAGCTGGCCCACGCGCACATGCACTTTCGGATGGATGACCCGGCGTACTTCGGGATCTACGAGGTGGCGGCGCGGCGTGGCAAGGCGGTGTACCTGCACACCGGGACGAGCCCCTTCCCGGGGATCGCGGTGGAGCCCCCGTACACCGACCCGCGCTACATGGAGGCGGCGATCGCCGCCTACCCGCAGGTCATCTTCATCCTCGGCCACCTCGGCTACGACTTCATCCGCAAGGAGATCGGCGACCTCGACGCTTGCATCGATCTGGCGCGGCGCTACCCGAACGTCTACCTCGAGCCGAGCGCGTTCGGCTCCGAGGGGGGCGATCCGACGGGCGCGAACCTCCTGGAGTCGATGCGGCGGATCAAGGAGGCTGGGGTGGTCGACCGGGTGATCTACGGCAGCGACGGGCCGCAGAGCCCGGGCTTCGTCGCCTCCTACCTCGAGCGGACGGTGACGGCGATGAAGGGCGCCGACTACGACGCGGAGGAGATGCGCGCGGTGCTCTCCGGCAACTTCGTCCGGGTCTTCGGGCAGGAGGGGTTGGTCCGATGAGCGCGTTCGCCATGATCCTGGCGGCGACGCTGGCGGTCGCCGAAGCCGGTGAGTACGAGGAGCCGGTGGCCGCGCAGGCGGCGAGCGGCGTGTCGGGGGAGGGGCGCTGGCTCGTCGGCGCGAGCGCGGGCTACCCGTGGTCGGGCCTGCGGGCGCAGCTCGGGCTCCGGCACGGGCTCTCGCCGCTGGTCGAGGTCGACACGGCGCTCGGCCGGCGCTGGCGCCCGGCGGCGGGCCTGGCGATGCTCTGGGTGAGCCGCGCGCGGCTGCGGATCGGCGGCGAGGCGCTCTTCGGCTGGCTCCTCCAGGGCGGCGAGCTCCGCCGCTTCGGGCCGAGCGCGGAGCTGCGGGTGCGGATCGCGGTGCCGCTCGGCCGCGCGGTCCCCTACGCGGTGGTGGGCACGCAGCACACGCTCCTCGCGGATCGGACGCGGACCGAGCGCCTCGACGGCTCGCGGTCGACGGAGATCCAGCTCGACGGTGAATGGATGGGGCGGGCGACGATCGGCTTGATGGTCGCGGCCTCACATCGCCTGGCGATCGACTTCGGGCTCGATTTGACCGGGACGGACGGGCTCCGGGTGCCCTCGATCCCGGGCGCACACTTCGGGATCGTCTTCGGCGATCACCAGCGGAGGCGGCGATGACGGGGGCACGCGCGGCTGCGTGGGGGGCGTGGGTGGCGGCGGCGCTGGCCGTCGGCGGCTGTTTCAGCGAGGACCGGCGCCTCTGGGAGGTCGAGCTCGTCGGCACCGTCGCCGCCGGCGAGGGCTTCGCCGGGGCGGGGACGGTTCACGTCGAGGTCCACCACGCGCGCTCGGGCGAGGGGCAGCTCGCGCACCCGCTCGGGCTCGTGGCGGCGTTCGAGGTCGATGGGCCCGGCGAGGTCCGCGAGGTGGTGGCGGTGCCGGTGGAGGAGGGGGAGGGGCTCGTGATCTACGCGTGGCTCGACGCCGACGGGGACGGGGTCCTCTGCGCGCCAGGGGCCGCGCCGGAGCCGGCGGGCGCGCTGGAGGCGATCGACTTCCCGTCGCACGAGGTGAGCTTCGCGCTGGTCCTCGACGCGGCGTGCGTGGGGGCCGAGGCGCTCTACCCGTGAGGAGTGGGGCGCCCCGGGGAGGGGCGCCGGGGAGCCCGGACGCCCGGTCGGTGCGGATGAACTTCGGGACAGGCGAGTTGGCCTGTCCTCGAGGACAGGCCGTGTGAGGCGCCGCGGCGGGCTCAGCCGGGCTCGCGGTGGCGGTCCCCGAGGTCGACGCCGATGAGGTCGGAGACCAGGCCGAGCTGCCAGAAGGCGACGCGGCCGATCACCGTGAGGGCGAGGCGCCCCTCGGCGTCGACGATGACCAGGGCGGCCGCTCCGTCGGGGATGCCGAAGGCGGCGCGGGCCTCGGGCGCGGACTCGACCAGGCGGAGGCGGCGGAGCTCGAAGCCGTCGAGCTTGCCGACGATCGCGCCCTTGACCTTGTCCTCGTCGAGCTCGGGGTCGGCGCCGGTGAGGACGCCGACGAGGCGGATGCCAGGGCGGGCGAAGCGCTCGAAGGACTCCTCGCGCCCGCCCTCGAAGCCGCCCTCGACGCCGGGCACGTCGGCGCGGGCGACCGGCGCGTCGAGGAAGCCGAAGACGCAGACCTTGCCCTTGCAGGCGGCGTTGTCGAGCTCGCCGACGGCGAAGGCGGGGGCCGGCGGGAAGGTCGGCTCGACCGAGCCGAGCGCCTTCCGCACGGCGTCGAGGGTGGCGTCGTCGGTGGGGCCGCTGTGGCGGAGGAGCACCTCGCCCGTGGGGCCCAGCACCACGAGGCCGGTGTGGCCGCGAGGCAGCTTGAAGGTGTCGTAGAAGGTCCCCTCGTAGTCGATGTAGAGGGGGAGGCGCATCTCGGGGCGCATGACCCCCATGAACTCGTTGATCTTGGCGCGGAAGAGGCCGAAGCCCTTGGCGTCGCCGATCAGGTAGCCGACCACGCCCTCGGGGTGCTGCCAGCGGCCGAGGGCGCGGTTCAGCGCCTTGCTCTCGCCGGCCTGCATGCTCTCGCGGTCCTCGATCACGAAGTAGGCGGTCTTGCCGGCGAGCGCGGCGACGGCGAGCTCGG
>WBZM01004134.1_pt1 | contig 10768 bp, 7 predicted proteins | sample 5204271 | NCBI WGS metagenome assembly WBZM01 (sample SAMN12344346, study PRJNA552823) | activated sludge metagenome | biome: Activated sludge suspended growth; feature: Nitrification reactor; material: Wastewater; isolation source: activated sludge from nitrification reactor of wastewater treatment...
CGCTGGTGATGGCCACAAGCGTCGGTACCGGCAGCGCGGCCGCGTCTGCTTCCCAGGCGTATTCCGAATCGCGATAGTCCGTGATCGACTTGAAGGCCCAGCGGTCGTCGATTTCCCAGTCGACCTCGAGGTGCCCGACATTGCCTTCGAGTTCGTCCGTCACGTTCTTGAGCACGGAATAGACGTGCGTCGGATTCCGGTCACCGGTGAGGTCCCAGACGTTGTTGCCCCAGCCGGAACTGCTCGCCGACCAGCGCTGGTAGTAGCCATAGAGCGTGACGGCGTCCGCCGGCTGCCACTGTGCCCCCAGACGCACGCCCCAGCGATTGAAGTCACCGAGTTCACCGCCCGCAACCAGGTTCTTCTGGTAATTGCCGCGCTCGTCGTACATGCCGGACAGGCGCAGGGCGAGCGACTCGGTCGCCGCCCAGTTGGCCTGGATGTCGCCGCGCCGCTGGCTCACGTTGCCCGCACCCGCCGAGACTGCCAGACCGTTCGCTCCCGGCTCGGGTCGGTTCGTGTACACGGAAATCGCGCCGGCGGTGGCGTTCTTGCCATACAGGGTGCCCTGCGGCCCCTTGGCGACTTCGATGCGCGCGACGTCGAACAGGGGCGTGTTGGCAAAGTCGAGATACCCGGCATACGACTCGTCCCAGTACACACCCACGCTCGGCTCGCCACCGCCGTCCGTCGTGGTCGACGACATGCCGCGGATCGCCCAGATCGCGTTCTGGACGCCCGTCGTCCAGCCGCTCACGGCCGGAATCAACGGCAGCACGTCCGAGATCGTCTGTGCGCCCGAGTCGGCGATCATCCCGGCGTCGAACACCGACACCGTGATGGGCACGTCCTTGACCGACTGCTCGCGCTTCTGCGCCGTGACGATGATCTCTTCCAGACCGCCGGCCGCGTCGTCGTCGGCCTGCGCAAATGCCGGGCCGGCGATGCTCGCCGCGGCGGCAAGCATCGCAGTCCGGCCGAGGACAGCCCGGATGTGAGCCGAAAGACCACGGTAATGCTGGTTCACGTTGCCCTCTGATTGAAATGGCGGGTGCCTGGCCCGCAGGTGCCAGGCGACGGAATGACGCCCGTGCGTTCAGCACACACGGGAAGACACAGGCTCGATGGCACTGCGCTTCAGCGCCTGCTTGTCGATCTTGCCGACGGGCAGCAGCGGCAGCACGTCGTGCACGATGAATCGCTTCGGAATCTTGTAGTTGGCGAGGCGCGCACGGCACCAGTCGCGCAGTGCGTCCTCCGTCGGATGCGCGCACCCGGTCTTCGGCATGAGATAGGCAACGCCGACCTCCGAGTACAACCGATCGGGTACGCCGACGACGGCCGCCAGTGCGATGGATGGATGTCCTTCGAGACAGAGCTCGATTTCCCGCGGGTAGACGTTGTAGCCCCCCGACTTGAACATCTCGCTGCGGCGGCCGACGATGCGCAAGGTACCGTCCGGCCGGCGTATCGCGACGTCGCCGGTGCGCAGAAAGCCGTCCGCTGTGAACGCCGCCGCGGTCGCCGCGGGGTTGGCGAAGTAGCCGAGCATCTGCGCCGGGTGCCTGGCGAGGATCTCGCCCGGTTCGCCTTCGGGTACTTCCTGCAACTGCTCGTCGACGAGCTTGACGACCTGGTTCGGGTCGGGACGTCCCACGGTGGTCGTGAGTTGCTCGTCGGAATACGATTCGTCCGCCCAGCAGATGTTCGAAATGCACTCCGTCTGGCCATAGGCGAGCATGAGCTTCAGGCCCATGGCCCGGAACCGCGCCAGCGCGTCGATCGGCAGCGCCGCCCCACCCCAGGCCGCAAGCTCGAGACTCGACAGGTCCCGCGTGGCGAAATCCGGATGCTGCGTGAGCAGTTGCAGGACAGTCGGAGTGTGCTGGATCGAGGTCAGCCGCAGTTCTTCGACCAGCTGCAGGAAGCGCGCGGGATCGAAGCGCTCGAGGAACGCAATCATGCCGCCCGCCACGATCACGCCGGTACAGAGGTCGGCCAGGCAGCCGATGTGATTGATGGGCAAGGTGCAGATCGTGCGCGGCCGGTCGAGGCCGACCGCTTCGGCCGCCCGCCGCGGCCCATAGACGAATGCATCGTGCGGGATGACGGCGCCCTTGGGGCTTCCCGTCGATCCCGATGTATAGACGATGGCCGCCGCATCGCGGCCCTGCACGTTCGCGATGCGCGTGGCGAGCTGCGCATCGTCCAGTCCCTCGCCGCGGGCAAGCAGATCGGAGGCTGCCGCGAGCACGCCGCACGCCGGCCCCGCATCGAGTCGGTGGCTGGCACGGACACACGGGAATTCCTGCCGCAGACGTGCCACCATCGGTTCGAATTCGACGTTCTCGAATCGGGCGAGTGACACGATCGCCGACGGCTTCGCATCGCCGATCACGTGCGCGAGCTCGCGATAGGTGTAGCGCGGATTCAGTCCCACGTAGACCAGGCCGACGCGCAGGGCGGCGAGCCACGCCACCAGGAATTCGACGCGTGGCGTCGAGAGCACGGCGATCCTCTCGCCCGGCTCGAGACCGAGTCCGACGAAGGCCCTGCCCAGTTCATCGACGCGCCGCTGCAGTTCCGCCCAGCTGACGAACTGGCCGTTGCACCAGGCGGCCGGCAGGTCGGGCGTACGCCGTGCGTGCCAGGCCACGTAGTCGGTGACCCGCGCGAGGTCCGGGATGAGTGGATGGCCCAAGGACGTTCCGTGTATCCAGTTTCTACTTGTAAGGTATCAAATAATTACTTGGTCCACAACAGCGGCCTGGCCGTGGGCTCTCGTCGATGACGGTCCCGCGGACGAAGGCTCAGCGGCGGGTGCGCGCGGCGGGCCGGACGGCGGCGTCGAAGTATGGGGCGAGGAAGCGTTCGACCATTCGCACCAATCGTTTCGACGCAGCAGAACGCCACGGCAGCCGCCTCGTCCGGCGTCGCGCCACTCTCGAGAATCCGCTCGGCGATCGCCCGTGACACGAGCAGGGTGTCTTCGCGGTCGTATCGCTTGAGCTGCGGGTTGGCCCTCATGGCCATTCGCAACGCCACCGCACCCGGCTCGCTGAGTCGCAGGGCGATGACCGCATCGATGGCCGCACCGATGACCGCGCGCCAGTCGCCACCCGCCCGCAGGTCATCGAGAGCATCGCGGGCCACGGTCGCCCGCCGATGCGTCTGGCGCTGGAACAGCGCGAGCAGGATGGCCTGCTTGTTCGGAAAGTAGTGGTAGAGCGTGGCGACGTTGATGCCCGCAGCCCTCGCGACGTGGTTCGTCGTCACGGCGTCGATCCCCGAGCCTTCGAGCAGCGCGCCCGTGGCATCGAGGATCCCCTCGAACGTCGCGTGACCCCGCGCGAGCAGCGGGGCACGAAAACTCAGGTCGCGGTTCGCGCGCCTGCGCCCGACGCGGTGCTTCGTGTCTGGTTTGCGGACTGGAGGCTTCTTCTCGGACATCGTGCGGCTCCGGCGTCGTGCGGCTCGCCGGCACGTCGGGTCAGCCGGACCGGTGTTCGTGCAGGGCGTCCGCGGGAAATTTCCACATCAGCAACAGCGCCGTTGCGACCAGCGCCGCCGCGATGGGAACCATGACCGGCCCGAGTGTACCCGTCGCAGTGCGCACCAGCCCGAGCAGCGTGGGGCTTGACGCCCCGCCCAGGTCGCCCATGGCATTGACGAGCGCCAGCCCACCGGCGGCGGCCGTTCCCGACAGGAACGCCGCGGGAATGGGCCAGAACACGGGGACCGTGCAGAGCAGACCGGTACTCAGCAGCGTGATCCCGATCAACCCGGTGGCGACGCCGTCGGTCGACACCAGCAGCAGGAGGCCGGCAGCGGCGGTCGACGACGCGGCCAGGTAGTGCCAGCGGCGCTCGAGCCGGCGGTCGGAACTGCGCGCGAACAGCACCATCACGGCGCCGCCGACGAGCCACGGGACCGCCGAATACAGCCCGACCTCGAGCACGTCGTCGACACCGCGTTCGCCGATCATGATCGGCATGAAGAAGTACATGCTGTAGATCGCGAAGCTGGCGGCCCCGTTCACCACTCCGAGGACGTAGATGCGGGGGTCGCGCAGCACCTGCCGAAATGTCTGCAGCCCGCCCTGGCGGGCCGCCGGCGTGTCCTCGGCCAGCGCGCGCTCGATGACAGCCCGTGCCGCGGGGCTGAGCCACGCGGCCGTCGCCGGCCGGTCGGTGCACCACGCCATCATGACAATGGCCATGACGAACGCCGGCAGGCTCTCGATCAGGAACATCCACTGCCAGCCGCGCAAGCCAGCCACGTCCTGCATGCCCGACATGATCCACCCGGAAATCGGGCCGACGATGATCCCCGCCAGGACCGGCGCCAGCACGAACATCGACAGCACCCGGGCGCGTCGTCCGGACGGGTACCAGTAGGTGAGGTACAGAAGGATCGCGGTCCACAGGCCGGCTGCGAATACACCCGTGATGAAGCGCAGGACCAGGAACTGCGCCGGCGTCCTGACGAACACCATCGCGGCCGAAGCGAGGCACCATGCCAGCATGATCCGGCCGAAGGTCAGGCGGGCCCCGATCCGTGCCATCAGCAGGTTGCTGGGTACCTGCAGGAGAATGCTGGTGAACAGGACGATGCTCGCGCCGATTCCGTAGACGGCGTCCGACAGGCCGAGGTCGGCCTTCATCTGCAACTGGGCGAACCCGATGTTGAGCACGTCCATCTGCGCCACGACCCAGCCCAGGAAGAGCAATGGCACGAGCCGGCGGTCGACCCGCCGGTAGATGGCCGCCTCGATCGCGGCACGGGAGGGCCCTGCGCGCAATGCGCCGGACGATGCAACCATCACGGTGCGTCCGCGCGCGTCGAGCACAGTGCCATGCTGGTGATGATCGCCGCCGGTTCCGTCTCGCCCTCGAGTTCGACCGTCAGGCGCGTGACGAGGATCCGGCCGATCGGATGTTCCCGAACCTGCTCGAGCAGGCTGCGATAACGGATGCGCGAACCCGTCAGCACCGGCTTCAGGAAGCGCACCTTCTCGTACCCGTAGTTGAATCCCCACATCCCCGGTTCGCGGATCGGCATGTAGTCGAAGGCGACGGTGACCGCCCGCGCGAGCAGCCACACGCCGTTGATGAGGTCCGATCCCAGAGGATTCGCCTGGGAGATCGACAGGTCGGTCTCGCCCGGCGTCGCCCCGATGGACCGCTCGAACATGTCCATGCGGTCCTGCGCGACAGGCAGCCAGTCCGTCACGTAGGTCTCCATGCCGACGTATTCGTGAGCCCGCGCCAACGGAACGGCCGGCAGTCGCAGGATCGAATTGGACGGATGAGTCATGGCAGGCCCCCCCCCTCGGGTGCTGATTGTGGATCTGTATCCAGTTTTTACTGGATTAGTGACTCCCCGTCCAGCGGGAGCCGCACGACCGGATGCGACCGTAGCGGCGCCGCGCCTTGACCGGGCCGGCTCGTGGCTCTCGCACAAGAGCGAACCCAGCCGGCGGCCCCCGTGCGCCGGGCCCGTCATCGTGACCACGCACGCGTCGTACAGACCAGTCGCGGCGACTCGTTCGTCTTGAGGCTGACGGGTCGTGACCGGAAGCGGCGTGCGAAGCCTGCGGCACCTTCGAGGAGCCGGCGCCGCCGCGTCGCCGATCGCACCGATGCGGTCGGAGTGATGGCGATGCATGCGAGCACGAGCGCGAGGAGACTGCGATGCAGCAGGATGGCGGCGGCTGGCCACAGCCGGGATTGCGGACCCGTTCGGGGCGTCGAACCCGCGGCGTGCCGCAGGCAGCTCGGATCCTGCTGGCGTGTGTCGCGTCGGGCGCATTCGCCGGCGCCGGCATCAGTCAGGCCGGACAGACGGAGCGCATCGGCGGTCGCGGCGAACGCCCGGTGCGCATGGATTGCGGGGCCGATGCCTTCATGACAGGCCTCGACGCCGCGGGCGGAGCCTCGAATCCGCTGGATACGCGCCTGGTTCGCGTACTGTGGTTCGAATGCGCGGCCTTCAGCACGATGGGGGTCTCTGGAAACACCACGGCGGTCCGGGCCAGCTCGGGCTATCTGGACGGTCCGTCGCACGGTCTGGCGCGCTGCGGGGCGCGCGAGGTGATCCAGACCGTCCATCTGTTCGCGGGCTCGTACATCGACAGGATCGAGGCCGTGAGCTGCGTCGGCGAGGACGGCCGTCTACGCACGCCGGTTGCGGTCAACGCGGGCGGCGGCGGCGGCTCGCCCTACGCGCTGCAGTGCCCGGCCGGCGAAGCACTCTACCGGGTCGATGCGACTGCCGGCATGGCGATCGACAGCCTGCAGGGCTTCTGCCGCCCGTTCCCTCTGCGCCCGTCGTTCGACGAGGCACCTGCCGAGGGTGCGCTGCTCCCGGTCTCCGTGACGAACGACGCGTCCATCCGGCTGCGCGCCCACAGTGCCACAGGGCCCCTCACGCTCAGCTACGCGGTGCCGTCGACATGGGCCTCACGTTTCGAGTTGGCCCTGCCACCTCCCCCGCCTGGCGCCCTCACGGCGCCAACCATCGGCACCCGCACGCCGGTGACCCCAACCCTTCCGGGAGGCGGCGCCGCGCCGTCGATCACGCGGGTGCTGCGCATCAAGGGGCCCGTTCCCGTCATACCGGTTGCCGCGCGGATCGTGCCGGTCACGCTGACAGTGCGCGACGGCGTCGGGCGCACAAGCACACGCTCCTTCCGCGTCCAGCTGGTGCCATAGGCGGCAATGCTTCGCCCTGACGGACGCGGCGCACTCGCCAGCGCCTGCGGCACCGCAGGTCGCCGGCGTCGCGGCGCACGCGGCGGTCGGGTCAGTCTCCGGCAGGCAGCTCGCCCACGGTCTGCGGACGCCGCGCGAACCAGACGAGAGCAATCAACGGCAGCAGCAGCACGGCCGAGGACCAGAACAGGTCGAGCGACGATAGCGTGTAGGACTGCTGGATCAGCCCGCGCGTCAGCAGGTCCACGGTCTGCGAGGTGTCGGCACCGAGCGGGCCGGCCGCCTGCGTGACCTGCTGCAGTCGCGGGTCGAACGCGCTCGTGGCCTCCGCGAGGCGGCTCTGGTGCAGCGCTTCGCGGCTGTCCCACATCGTCGTCGCGATCGACGTCGCGAATGCGGATGCCGTGATGCGCACGAAGTTCGAGAGCCCGGCGGCCGCCGGGATGCCCGCGGGCGGAATGCGGTCGAGCGTGATGGTGATGGTCGCAACGAAAAAGAAAGCCACGGAGACGCCCTGGACCGCCATGGGCAGCACGACATCGAGGTAGGTGGCCTGCGTATTGAGCAGCGAACGCATGTAGAGACTGGCCGCCAGAACCAGCAGGGAAAACACGGTGAATCCACGCGCGTCGTAGCGATGGACGAGCCTCCCGGCGAATGGCGAGAGGAGCAGCGCGACCAGCCCGTTCGGTGCCTGTACGAGGCCCGCCCAGGTCGCCGTGTAGCCGATCTGGGTCTGCAGCCAGAGCGGCAGGATCACCAGGTTGCCGAAGAACACCGCATAGCCCAGGCAGGCCAGCACCACCCCGATCGTGAAGTTGCGCATCCGGAAGAAGCGCAGGTCGACGATCGGATGCGGCTCATTCAGCTCCCAGATCAGGAAGGCGCAGAAGCCCACGGCAGCGATCAGGGCGAGAACGACGATGAATGGCGACGCGAACCAGTCCGCGTCCTTGCCATTGTCGAGCATGAGCTGCAGCGCACCGACCCAGACGACGAGCATTGCGAGCCCGACGACGTCCACCGGCACGCGGCGACGCACGGTCTCGTGGGACCGCAGGGCGCCCCAGCACAACGCGGCGCTCAGGAGTCCGATGGGCACGTTGATCAGGAAGATCCAGGGCCACGACCAGCTGTCGGAGATGTAGCCACCGAGCAGCGGGCCCAGGACGGGGGCGACGAGCGTGGTCATGGACCAGATCGCGAGCGCCATGCCGCGTTTCGACGCCGGAAAGATCGCGAGCAGCAGCGCCTGCGAGCCCGGGATCATCGGCCCGGCCAGCGCGCCCTGCAGGACCCGGAACACGAGCAGCACCGGGAAGCTCCAGGCGATGCCGCACAGAAAAGACGCCAGCGTGAACAACAGCACCGAGACGGTGAAGGTCCGCACGACACCGAATCGCTGCATGAGCCAGCCGGTGAGCGGCACCGAGATGCCGTTCGCGAGCGCGTACGAGGTGATGATCCAGGTGCCCTGGTTCGGACTCACGCCGAGGTTGCCGGCGATCGTGGGCAGGGACACGTTGGCGATGGTCGTGTCGAGGACCGGCATGAAGGTGCCGAGGGACAGCGCGAATGCGACGACGCCACGCAGCCGCGGCGGAAGCTGCATCTGCGCCGTGTCGTCGGCCCTTGCCGCCACGCTCAGCCCCGTGCGCCGGAATTCCCGGCGATGACGCGCCGGATCGTCGCCTCGACCTCGGGGTCGCGTTCTTGGTGCGGCGGCATCGAGGTGGCGACGTCGGCCGTCGGCGCTCCCGGCACGGGACCCGAGTCGTCGTGCAGGTCGACCTCGGCGTGCATGGACAGTCCGATGCGCAGCGGATGCCGGCGCACCTCCTCCGGCTCGAGCGCGATGCGTACCGGCACGCGCTGCACGATCTTGATCCAGTTGCCCGAGGCATTCTGCGGCGGCAGCAGGGCGAAGGCGGCCCCGGTCCCGGGCGAGAATCCCTGCACGCGTCCGTGGAAGGTGACGCCGCGCCCGTACAGGTCGGCGTGCAGCCGGACAGGCTGCCCGATACGCATGTCCTCGAGCTGCACTTCCTTGAAGTTCGCATCCACCCAGACGTCTTCGAGCGGCACCAGCGCGAGCAGGGGCAGGCCGGCGGCCACACGCTGTCCCACCTGCGCACCGCGCTTCGCCACCACGCCCGCCATGGGTGCGGTGACGATCGTGCGCCGCACCGCGAGCGCGGCATCGCGCACGCGCATGGCGGCGCGCTCGACCTGCGGATGCTGCTCGACGGTGGTGCCCCGGGTCTGCGCCCACGCGACGTTGAGGTCCTCGCGCGCGGCGCGCAGCACGGCCGCGGCGGACTCGACGGCTTCGCCGAGGTGTGCGACTTCCTCGACGGATACGGCGCCACCGCCCGCAATCGCCTGGCGCCGCGCCAGATCGGCGCGCGCCCGCTTCAGGTCGATCTTGCGCGCACTCACCTGCGCCTGCGCGCGTTCGACCTCGGCGAACGACGCATGGACCTGCCGCACGGTCGCGGCGAGATCCGCAACGGCCGCGTCGTACGCGATCTGCGCATCCGCCCGGTCGAGCGCGACCAGCGGCTGCCCCGCCGCCACGCTGTCGGTCTCTTTCGGGTAGATGGTACGGACCGTGCCAGGGATCTCGGCCGTCACCTGGACGATCCGTCCGCCCACGTAGGCATCGTCGGTCGATACCGTCCAGCGCCCGAATCCGAACCAGTACACCGCCCAGCCAAGGGCACCGACGAGGACGATCGCGGCCACAAGCCACAGGCCGCGCTGTCGCCTGCGGCGGCCGTCGGCGATCCCGTCGGACGTCGGCTCGGAGGAATTCATCCTGTCGTCTCCTGGAAATTCCCGCCGAGCGCGACCAGGAGGGCCACGCGTGCGAGCGTACGATCGGCGAGCAGCTGTACCTGCAGGCGCCGCGCATCGAGGACCTGCATCTCGGCGTCGAGGACGGTCAGGTAGCTCGCGAGCCCGGCCGAATAGCGCTGCTCCGCCAGGCGGTAGGCGCCTTCGGCCGCATCGAGCGAACGCTGCTGGTCGGTGAGCTGTCGCTCGAGCGATTGCACGCGGGATACCTGGTCGGCGACCTCGCGAACCGCGCGCAGCACCGTCGCGTTGTAGGCCGACACCGCGGCATCCCAGTCCGCGCCCGCCCTGCCCGCTGCCGCGCGCAAACGACCGCCGTCGAAGATCGGCAGATGGATCGCGGGTCCGATGCTCAGGGACCGGGAACCGGCTTCGAGCAGCTGGTCGAGCCCAATGGCCTGGAATCCCGCGAAAGCCAGCAGGTTGATGTCGGGATAGAAGCTCGCGGCCGCCGCGGCGCTGCCCGCCTGTGCCGACAGGACGCGCGCACGCGCCGCGGCGACATCGGGACGATGAGCGAGCAGGTTCGCCGGCAGCGCCTCGGGCAACGCGAGCACCTGCTCGAAATCGAGCCGCGGCGCCGTCGGCGCCTGGACTCCGTCGGGGCCGCGGCCCGTCAGCGCCGCGAGCGCATGCATGGCCGAAACCTGCGCAAGGTGCGCCTGCTCACGTTCGATGCCGATCTGGGCCAGGCGCCCTTCGGCGCCAAGCAACTCGGCCCTGGTGTCGAGGCCTGCGTCGACGCGCTGCCGGGCCAGATCGACGATGCGCCGTCGCTGCATCGCCGCCCGTTCGGTCACCTCTTCCAGACACCGCGCCCGGACGAACTCGACGTAGGACTGCGCGACGGCGCTCGAGAGCAGCAGGCTCGCACTGGCCGCCTCGAAGCGCTCGGCCTCGGCGGCCTGCTGCGCCTGCGCGATCAGTGCCGACTGGCGACCCCAGAAGTCGAGATTCCAGCCGAGGCTCGCGCCGAGACGACCCTGCCAGATCGTGCTGCCGGCATAGGGCGGTGGAAAGATGTAGTGCTCGCTGATCCGCTCGCGATAGGCCTCGGCGTCGAAGGCGAGCTGCGGGGCGTTCGATGCACCGACCGCCTCGGCCTGGGCCAGGGCGCTGCGCACCCGCGCCAGCGCACCCGCGAGGTCCGGATTTCGCGCCAGCGCGTCCTCGACGAGCTGGTCGAGTTGCGGATCGTC
>WBZM01004135.1_pt1 | contig 10766 bp, 9 predicted proteins | sample 5204271 | NCBI WGS metagenome assembly WBZM01 (sample SAMN12344346, study PRJNA552823) | activated sludge metagenome | biome: Activated sludge suspended growth; feature: Nitrification reactor; material: Wastewater; isolation source: activated sludge from nitrification reactor of wastewater treatment...
CGAAGCCACGCAGGAACATCAAAAAGTCGCCAAGGGGATTTTTTCAGCGATCGGGCTTCAGTACAACATTGCACAATTGCGGGAGCGCCTGCAGGCCCTCAATAACCGTATCGACGATGCCGAGATGGAGGGCATGGCGCCGGCACCGATCTATATCGATAAATTAGCCCTCAAGCCCAGTGGAGCCGGCGGCACCAATGCTCAGGTGTTGGCTATCATCAGTATCCTGCTGGGCTTCGGCAGCGTTTTTAGCTTCATCCTGGTATTCGATTTTGTAGACAACCGCTTGCGTGACCCCCTCGAAGTGAACAGCGCCTTGGGTGGCTCCGGGGGCGATCCCATTCCCCTCTTGGCGGGGGCTGACCACCCACCCGGCAGCTTTGCCGATATCACATTGGACTGGCCACGCCATCCAGCAGCCCGGGCGATCCGGGCATTGGCGGTGCGCTTCGAACTGGAGTTTGAACGTCATGGCTCGCGGGTTTTTGCCTTGGTCGGCCTGGGGCCGAAATGCGGGGTCACTTCTTTAGCGCTGGGGCTGAGTCACGCCTTGGGGGCTGGTAGCCGCCGATTGCTGTTGGTGGAGTGCAATCGCTTGCGGCCTGGTCTGGCCAGCGTTCAGGGCGCTTTCAGGGCGGGTCCGGGTCTTTGGGAAGCCCTCCAGGATGAGACCCTTGCGTTGGATAATCTGGTGCAACGGGATCCACGGCGCGAGGTCGATATCCTCACCATCGGCGGCGCGGAGGAAAGCGTGTTTGATGGGCCTGCTTTCCTTCGCCTGTTGGCGCGGTTTCGGGATAGTTATGACCTGATACTTCTGGACATAGCTCCCATGCCGGAAGACGATTTTGCCTATTTCGTTGCCGCCCATGCCGATGCGGTACTGCTAGTCGCCCGTGAGGACGTAAGCCTCTTCCGGGATCTGCGCCAGGCCATTGATCGTTTGGTGATGGCCGAAGTGTCTGCGGTCAGTGCCCTCCTCAATTTCATCCGGCCCAAGCGTGGGGAGCGCATCCGCACAGCTATTTATGCGCAAATGCGCTCACTGTCGCGTTTGCACTGGCAGTTGCACCGCAAAATCCGGCGCGCCCTGAGTTTCCGAGCCCGTCGTGAGGCATAAGGTGGCAAATGCCAGTCCCTGCGGCTGCCGCCGGGTTTGCGGTCGTTGCCGCCGACAATTTCATGAGGCGGAGTTTAGGAGGATGGGTCCTTGACTCCGATGGTTCCCCTGGCCATGTTCGGCTGGCTGCCCTTCAGCCTCTGGCTGTTCAGTCGTCTGCCACCGCGTTATGCGGTCATTGCTGCTTTTGCCCTAGGCTGGATGTTTTTGCCCCAATACAGCTATGGCATCTCTGGCCTGCCGGACTATTCAAAGGTCACCGCCATGGGCATCGGCATCCTGCTAGGGACGATAGTCTTCAATCCACAGATCCTTCAGCGTTTCCGACCCCATATCTTGGATTTGCCGCTGATCGCATGGTGTTTGATACCCTTTTTTACCTCCGTCTCCAATGGCCTGGGACCCTACGACGGTCTCTCTGGAGTTCTTAATCGCACCGCCATGTGGGGATTACCCTATTTCATTGGCCGGCTTTATTTCGACAACCGCCAAGCCTTGGCTGAACTCGCCTTCGGCCTTTTCATCGCCGGACTCATCTATATGCCCTTCTGTCTTTGGGAAGTGGTGATGAGTCCCCGGCTGCATAAAATCGTTTATGGATGGCATCCCCACGACTTCGGTCAGGCCAAGCGGGGCGGAGGCTTTCGGCCGGTAGTCTTCATGGAACATGGTCTCATGGTGGCCATGTGGATGGTGACGGCCTTTCTTAGCGGTTATCAGTTGCTCCGTTCAGGCTGGTTGGTCGAGAAATTTCCCCAGTTTAAGGCATTCTGGAAACCAACGATCCTGATGCTGCTGATGACGGTGATCCTCAATAAGTCTACCGGGGCCATGTTTCTGATGGTGTTAGGGATGCTGATGTTGCACGGACTGCAGGCGTCCCGCTCTCCCTTCCCATTCCTGCTGCTTCTGCTATTGCCGTTGCTCTATGTGATTACCCGAGGCGGGGGTTACTGGGACGGTCAGAACTTGATCAACGCCGTGGCCAGTGTGGCGAGTGAAGAACGTGTCGGTTCATTGGCTTATCGTTTGGATAACGAGACTATCCTGGCGGAACGGGCCAAGGAGAGGCCCCTGTTGGGTTGGGGGGCCTATGGTCGATCTTTCGTCCGCGACGAGGAGGGCAAACCCATTTCGGTGCCGGATGGACTGTGGATACTTGTCTTCGGCCAGAACGGGATTTTTGGTCTCTCGGCACTGCTGAGCCTGCTGGTACTGCCGCCCCTATTGTTCATGCGTCTTTATCCCCCCCGACGGTGGGATACGATATCGGTTAGGGCCATCGCGGCCACACCCCTGTTGATGGCACTTTTCACGCTGGACAGCCTTTTTAATGCCATGTTCAATCCATTGATTATTCTGCTGGCGGGAAGTATCACCAGTCTCTGGTTGAACCAAGCAGCGGACTTGGCAGAGTCAGATACCACGCAGGGTGACTTCATAGCCCAAGATTTGGGTCCCCATCCCACCCGCTTATTTTGAAGGTCCCCAGGAATCGCCAAAGATGTCCAGTTCAGCAAACCAGGAGGTCTCCACCCCCAGCCCACCTTCCCAGTCGGGGCGGCGGTTGGCGTTACGAGGTTCATTCTGGACGCTTCTGGGTTATGGTGGCTCCCAGTTACTGCGTCTGGGCAGTAATCTGGTCCTCGCCTGGCTGTTGTTTCCCGATGCCTTTGGTCTCATGGCACTGGTTGCAGTCTTCATGCAGGGCTTGCAGATGTTCACCGACATCGGTCTGGGTCCCAGCATCATTCATAACAAGCGCGGCCTGGATCCGGCCTTTCTCCACACTGCCTATAGTCTGCAAGTCTTGCGCGGCTTTTTTTTGTGGGGCCTGAGCTGGCTCCTGGCCCCCATGGTGGCGGCCTTTTTTGCCGCTACCGATCCCCAAGCCGAATCCCTCGTCAGTCTGATGCCGGTGGCGGCACTGACAGCGGTCATTGGTGGCTTCAATTCCATGGGGATTCATTTGCTCAATCGGCACATGAACCTCCGCCTATTCACCGCGCTTGAACTCTTGCCGCAACTGGCTGCCTCCCTGGTCATGATTTTGTGGGCCCTCTGGTCTCCCAGCGTTTGGGCCTTGGTGAGTGGAGGATTGGCCTCCAGCCTGGTGCGCCTGATGCTCAGTCATGTCTGGAATCCGGGACCCCGCGATCGTTTTGGCTGGAGTCAAGACTGTTTTGGCGATTTGTTTCACTTTGGCAAGTGGATCTTCCTCAGTACCCTGGTGGCCTTTATGGCGCAGCACCTGGATCGTATCCTGCTGGGCAAACTCTTGAGTCTGGCGGAACTAGGGGTCTACAGCATTGCCATGACCTTCGCCAGGGTCCCCATTCATGTCTCCAGTCGTCTGAGTAGTACCGTCATCTTTCCGCTCCTGGCGCGCCTTCAGGATAATCCCAAGGCCCTGGTGACGGCCTGTCTACAGGCCCGCCAACAGGTACTCTGGGTCAGCGGCGCAGTCTGTGTGGGCTTTGCCCTGGCCGCGCCGCTCTTTTTCGGTCTGCTTTATGATCATCGTTACAGCGAGGCGGGCAGCATTTCCCAATGGCTGGCCCTGTACGTCTGGAGTCACGTGCTGATGGTAAGCATGGATCGTATTCCCCTGGCCTTGGGGCAACCCAAAAAGCTCTTCCAATCTGGTCTGTTGACTACCCTGGCCATGCTTCTGGCTCTTCCAGGCTATATCCTGTTTGATCTCCCGGGCTTTATTCTCGGCATGACTATGGCGAATTTGCTGGCCCATGGCTATCTGGTGGCGGGTCTGCCCGAGGGACGGGCCGACATGCTACGCCAGGGTTTAGTCTTCAGTTTGGGGCTACTGACCTATGGTTTGCCGCTGGTGTTGTTGTTGAGAAACCCGTATTTCGCCAGCAATCCCGGGCAGCATGCCCTCCTGGTGGTGCTGGGGGGCTTACCTCCCCTGCTGATGAGCGCTTGGGCGCTTCGTTCGGCGATGAAATCACGCAGCAATCAGTCGGCGTCAAAATGAAGAAATTCATTTCTCCGACTCGACGAGAGTGGGTCGAGATTGCCCAGCGAATTAGTCTGGCAGATCCAGCGAGTATCGATCTGATCCGGGAACGGGGTACAGATGTGCGCATCGCTAGAGCACTGGGCCCCAGGGGTGAGCGGGTCGTGGTCAAGCTTTGGAATCGTCCTGGGCTGAGGGGCGTGATGCGTCGCTGGAGTCGGACCAATCCCGCTGGCCGTGAATGGGACGCCCTCCGCCGACTCCGGGCCGCGGGGCTGGAAGTGCCCCGCCCCTACGCCTATTTGACCGGGCTGGGATCGCCCGCTGTTCATACCGAGGCCTTGATTACCGGCGACTTGGGACTTTGCAGTGATGCCGTGGACAGACTCAAGGCCCTGATTCGGGAAGGGGATCGGACAGGGGAACTGGCATTCGAGGAGACACTGATCGAGGTGACCAGGGCCATGATCAGTCTTGGCTATCTCGACACTGATCATCGATTACCCAACTTTGTGGTGACCCCCTCGGGGAGACCGGTGCGGCTGGACTTCGAACTCAACCTCTGGCATCCCTTCCCGCGGCTCTGGACTCGCGATTACGGTTTGATGCTGGGTACCCTGATCGGTAGTTATGTCTTTGCTGTCCAACCGGACCAGGATCGGGTGAAGGCCTTTGCTCGGGCCATCCGCTTGCGACTGGACCCGCCAAAGTCCGTGTTGAACCGTGCCGCGGTGCGGGTGGATGAGATGCTAAGCCGGCAGCAGGCGGAGATTGGCCTGGCCATCCGGGTTACTGATCTTTGGTCAACTCCATAGACAACAGTCAGTGACGCAGAGTTGATCCCTGACCGCCAATCGCCTTTGGGGGTGGGACTGTGACGACCTCTTGCATGGGCATTTTGCCTTTGCCATTTGGGATGCTGCGCCGCGACAGGGGCTCTTCACGGTCCGTGACCCCATGGGCCTGCGCCCCTTCTATTACCGTCACCACCCTGGGATCTTCCAATTCCCCAGCGAGATACGCTAGATCCGCGCCGTCACCGGCCATTCGGCTCCCCTGCGTGAGGCCATGGCATTGAATCTTGCCTTCCTGACCGCCCTGGAGTCGCAATGGACTGAGAGGGTATAAAAAAAATTCTATTAATTCATTAGCTCCGAATGATCCATCAAGCCGTGAAACTTTGGGATTGGCGGTGGCTTAGGTGAAGGCCCGAAGGGCGACCGTCTCGTCATCGAAGATCTGAAAGACGGTCTGCAACCGGGTCAGTTCGAAGAGGGCGCGCACGGTGTTACTCATGCCGCAGAGGTAGACGTCCCCTTCGCGCTTGCGGGCTGCCTGGAGGGCGCTGACGATGACCGCCAGGCCACTCGAATCCATGAAGCTGGTGGACGACAGGTTGAGGATCAGTTTGCCGCTGCCTCGGTCGATGATCTCCTTGAGGGTTGCACGGGCGCCGGCGGCGTCGGCCATCATCAGGCGTTCCGGCAGTTTGACGATGTCGACACCCTCCTGGGTGCGGTGTTCGAGGTTCATGCGAGGGGTACTCCAGGGGTGTCAGGTCACGGCAGGGTGATGGGCGCCAGGGTTTGACGGCGAAATCTGGGGCCGGTGTCGTCCGCGCCTTGAGGTGGGGTCACGTCAGGGTTTACTCGGGTTCAGAACAGGTCAGGACAGAACAGAATGGGTCAAGACCAGTCAGGTCAGGTCAGATGGGGTCAAGAGAAGTCAGGACAAAACGGGTCATGACAGGTCAGGTCAGAATAAAAAGGGTCAGGTCAGGTAATAGGTCAGGGTCAGCACATTCCGGTTGTCCGTCCGGCGATAGCTTACCGCATGGGTCCATTCGTGAATGATCTGCCAGCCACGCCCGCCATCGGCATCGGTTGACGCCGGGGTTGCCGGGTCCAGGGCCCGGGCCGGTAGCGCTTGACCCTCGTCGTGGATCGCCACCGCTACCGCCTCGTCGCTGCGGGTCCACTCCAGGTCGATGGGTAGCCCGGGCTCCCCACCGTAGGCATGTTCGATGCAGTTGTTGAGGGCCTCGACGATTGCGGTGGTCAGCTTGAAGGCCGCCATGGCGTCGAGCCCGGCCTGGGCGCACAGGTCCAGCAGGTGCGGTTGGAGTTCCGCCACCTCAGCCGGATCACTGTGCAGCCGCAGGTGCAGGTGGTTGGGGTGGGCCAGGGGCGGTGCCTGGGTGGCCGCGGCGGCCGGCTCCAGGGGGGTGGAGGTCTGGGCGGAGGTTGGCGGGTTCATGGGGTGGTCCGCTCCGCAGCGGGCGGGATCTGGGGGGCTCGCATGTCCTGGCCGCTGCGTTTGCCGCGGTCGCTGCTGCCGCTCAGGCCACTCAAGGTCAGCGGCCTTTCCAGCACCAGCAGGGAGATGTCGTCCTCGAAGTCCTGGGGCCCCCGCCAGTCGCGAAGGCGCTCGTCGAGGACGGCGGTCAGGCTCATGCCGGTCCGGGCGGCAAAGCTCAGGCTGGCGCGCAGTCGGGACTCGTCGAAGGCCTCCCCGTGGCGGTTGCGGCACTCGGTCACGCCATCGGAATAGAGCACCAGCTTGTCCCCGGGAGCCAGTTGCACCTCTTCGGCCCGGTAGTCCACCTCAGGGAACATGCCGACGGGGAGTCCGCCCTGCTGGAGGATGTCGATGCCCCCCGACTGACGCAGGATCAAGGGGTAGGGGTGCCCTGCCAGGGCCAGCCGCACCCGGCCGGTGTGCTTTTCTAGGGTGCCGTAGGCGATGGTGGCGTAATTTTCCACCTCGCCATCGCGACTGGTGAGCTGGCGGTTGAGATCGGCGAGAAAGGTCGCCGGGTCGAAAAAGTCCGCCACGGCGGTCCCCGGTCCCCCGCCTGGGACCAGGGAGCGGCTCAGGCTCACCGAGAGCAGGGCCGCGGGGACGCCGTGGCCGGAGATATCGAGGTGGTAGAAGCCCACCAAGTCGGGGGCCAGCTCGAAGAAATTGAAACTGTCACCGGAGACCTGGGCGGCGGGGAGGAAGAGCCAGTGGGCGCGGAAGGGAGAGGCCGCCTGGTCGCTGGTTGGCAGGAGCTGGCGCTGAATGCGGGCGGCGGTGGCCAGGTCGGCCTGGATCTGGTGGTAGGCCTGGGCGAGCTGGTTGCGGGATTCCAGCAGATCCCGGTTCTGTTCCCCCAGGCGCTGTTCTAGGGCCAGGATGCGCTCGCCCACCCGCAGGCGCGCCCGCAGTACTTGGGCCTCGAAGGGTTTGGTGACGAAGTCATCGGCCCCGGCGTTGAGCCCCTCCACCAGGTCGGCGCTGTCGGAGCGGCCGGTGAGCAGGATGATGTAGGCATAGTGGCCCAGGTCCGTGGAGCGCACGGCCCGGCAGAGTTCGGGGCCCGACATACCGGGCATCATCCAGTCACAGATCACCAGCCGGATGTCCTTGGCCAGCAGCAGGTCGAGGCCGGCATGACCGTCCTCGGCCTCTAGGACCTCGTAACCCCAGCGTCGCAGCAGGAGGCTGACGTAGAGGCGAGCGTCGGCCGCGTCATCAATGACCAGGATTTTCACATGTCTCCTGCGTGGTGTTGCGGTAGGGCGGCGACCGGGAAGGGTCGCGGGATGAGATCATTCTGAAACCCCGGGGCGCAATGTCAATACATAACCCGCATTCTGTCCGCAGGTTGATCGGTTCCAGGCCGGGGCCGGCCCCGCCGTCTCCCCATTCACCTCCAATTCGGGCTGTGTCAGGTCCCGCCGGCTGCTGCGCCAGATTCCATGCCGAGACCGGATGGGGTGGACCCCGGTTTCGCCGGCGCCAAGCATCGCCTTGGCCTTCGCCTTCGCCTTCGCCTTCGCCTTCGCCTTCGCCTTCGCCTTCGCCTTCGCCTTCGACGTGACTTTGTGGGATCATCCTTCCCACAGCGGAGGGTGCATGAACCAAAAAATCAATGACCTGATCAGCAGGATTCGTGAACTGGAGGAGGAGGTCGAGCTGGAGATCGCCAGCCGGCGGGTCCAGTTCCACTTCACCCTGGATGATCGCCGGGTGCGGTTCGAGCGAGAGGTGCTGGCCCAGCACCGGCGGCTCAAGACCAGTGTCCTGCGTTATCTGGCCCAGGCGCGCCTGCGTAATCTGATCTCCGCGCCCTTCATCTATGCCGTCCTCCTGCCACTGTTGTTGGTCGATCTGGCGGTGACCGGCTACCAGTGGCTATGCTTTCCCCTCTATCGGATTCCCCGGGTACGGCGGCGCGACTACTTCATCTTCGATCGCAACAGCCTGGCCTATCTCAACATCATCGAAAAGGTCAACTGTACCTATTGCGCCTATGCCTCTGGCCTGACGAGCTATGTTTTGGAAATCGTCGGGCGAACGGAACAATATTGGTGCCCGATCAAGCATGCCCGGCGGGTCCTGGAGGCGCACTCTCGCTATGAGCACTTCGTGGATTTTGGCGATGCCGAGGCCTATCGGGCGGAGCTGGAAACCCTACGTCGTGACTTTCCGCAGCCTGCCGCCCGCGCGGCAACCGCGGGTGCTAAACAAACCGGAAATGCTGAACCCTGATCCGCGCTGGATAATGAGGTCAAGACCATGATCGAGGAATTGCGTGGGACCCTGCTGTTGTCCCAGCTCTCTCCTGAGCAACTGGAACGGGTGGCGCGCCGGGCGGTGCGCTCGCGTCTGGCGGATGGACAACTCCTCTTCAGTCAGGCGGACCCCTTCGAGCGTTTCTATCTGGTCCTGTCCGGGCAAATGCGGCTCTTCCGCCTGTCGCCGGAGGGGGCGGAGAAGGTGATCGAGATCATCGGTCCCGGAGAGACCTTCGCCGAGGCCCTCATGTTCATGAACGCCGCCCGCTATCCCGTGTGCGCGGCGGCGCTGGGGCCGACCGAGCTCATCGGCGTGGACAGCCGGGATTTCGCCCGCATGCTGCGGGAGTCTGTCGATACCTGCCTGCTGTTGCTGGGTGTCCTCAGCCAGCGGCTCAAGGGGCTGGTGCGGGAGATCGACAACATCAGCCTCCATTCCGCCAGCAGTCGCTTCGCCAGCTATCTCTTGTCCCTGCGCCCGTCCCAGGGCGAGGAACTGGCCCTTGACATGCGCAAGGGGATTATCGCTTCGCGACTGTCGATCAAGCCCGAGACCTTCTCGCGGATCGAAAAGGATCTCAGTGCCCAGGGGATCATTGCCGTCCACGGGATGCAGGTCAAGATCCTCGACCTGGCGGCCCTGGAACGGCTGGCGGGCCTGGGGGAGTTCCGGGAGCTGGTCTCCATGCCCTGCCAGGGTGTGCCCTCTGGCTGAGGTGTCCGGGGCCCGGTTGGGATAGAAACGAGGCCACTTGGTGTTCGGCATCGGCAAGGAGGCAATGCAGGGGACTGGTGGGGGGCATGGATTGTCATCGCCGTGTCTCCGCGCCCCGGGTGCGTTTGATCCAACTCACCAGGTTTTTGTGCAATTCCTTGAGCCCCAGCGGCTTGCTCAGATAGTCGTCCATGCCGGCGTCCAGGCACCGTTCACGGTCCCCGGGCATGGCCAGGGCTGTGAGGGCGATGATGGGGGTGAGCCGCAGGGCGGGATCGCCTCGCAGGCGACGGGTGGCCTCCAGACCGTCCATCTCCGGCATCTGGACGTCCATGAGGATGATGTCCGGCAGCCCGGCACGGGCAGCGGCGATGGCCTCCAGGCCATTGCGCGCGGCCTTGACCTCGAAGCCCCGCAGGCGCAGGTAGGTGGAGAGCATCTCCAGGTTGTCCGCATTGTCTTCCACCAGGAGCACCTGGGCCGGCTCTTGGGGCGACGCGGTGGTGGTGCCGGTTTCCTGCGGGGTGATCTCATCCCCCTGGACGGCACCCGCGCCCTGGACGGCGGGGTTCCAGGGCAGGATGAGATCGAAGTGGCTGCCTTCCCCGACGACGCTGAAGACCTCGATGGTGCCGCCATGGAGTTGGGCCATGCCGTAGGCCAGGGCCAGCCCCAGGCCCGTGCCGCCGTACTGGCGTGACAAGCGACTGTCGATCTGGACGAAGGGTTTAAACAGCCGATCGAGCTGATCGGGCGGGATGCCGACCCCCGTGTCCCAGACGCGGATACGCAGCTGGCCCTGTTGGGCATCCCCAGCTACATCCAGGCCAATGACCCCGCCCTCGGCGGTGAATTTGACGGCGTTGCCCAGCAGGTTGATGAGCATCTGCTTGAGGCGTCGGCCATCGCCATGCACCAGTTGCACCACCGGGTCCAGGCGTGTCTCCAGGCGCAGGCCCTTGGCGGTGGCGGCCGGGCGGATCAGGCGCAGGCAGGCGTCCCACAACTGGTTGGCGGGGACCTGGTCCCAATGCAGGGTCATCCGGCCGGAGGCGACCCGGGACATGTCGAGGATGTCGTTGATCAGCTCCAGCAGATGGGTGCCGTTGTCATGGATGGTCTGGGCGGCCTTGGCCTGGTGGGGGCTGAGGGCCCCGAGAAGGCCGTCCCCCATGGTCTCGGAGAGGCCGAGGATGCTGGTCAGGGGGGTGCGCAGTTCGTGGCTCATGGCCGCCAGGAATTCATCCTTGGCGCGCGCGGAGCGGGTCAGTTCGGCGTTGGCGCGGTCCAGTTCCGCGGTGCGCTCGCGTACCCGCTCGGCTAGCAGGGCGCGCTCCCGCACCAGGGCGTCATGGGCCTGACGGAGGGCCTGCTCGGCCAGGCGCCGCTGGG
>WBZM01002962.1_pt2 | contig 10764 bp, 9 predicted proteins | sample 5204271 | NCBI WGS metagenome assembly WBZM01 (sample SAMN12344346, study PRJNA552823) | activated sludge metagenome | biome: Activated sludge suspended growth; feature: Nitrification reactor; material: Wastewater; isolation source: activated sludge from nitrification reactor of wastewater treatment...
GCAAGTTCACCAAGTTTGTTGGTATCTACGATTGAGGTACAAAAAAAGCAAAAATCACAAGCTAAACCACCCATTTTGAAAAATCCGACAACTAAAACTGAATAATGATATAATATTTCTATAATCACAGATAAATTCTGATTGTATTTTGTAAGTAGTAATGTGAAAAAAGTTGTAATGATGGGGGAAAAGTAGTAAATATTATGATGAGTGTAGCAGTAAGTACGGAAGTGAAAATACCTATTGAAGGAATAAAACTTAGAAATGGATTTCGCTTCAGAAGAGGACAGGAAATTTTTTTAACTAAATTGAGTGATGCTTTCAAAAGAAATGAAATGAATCACTTGGGCGTGTTTGTTCCCGGTTATGGTAAAACAATTACGGCTCTTGCATCCTTCGTTGTGGCGCATACAATAGGTATAGCAAAAAAATTAGTGGTTTTTGTACCAAGAGGAAATTTGCGTGATCAGTATGCCGATAAAAATGAGTTGCAAAGACTATTCTCAAATATTGGATCGAAGTCATTTTCTTTTTGCGTTGCTGATTCCGAGAGAGCGTTCCTTAAAAATATTTCCACAGATATTATTATTACGACATATCAATATGCCAGCGGAAAAGGTGGACATAAAGCACTGCTGACTTTCTGTGAAAGCGCTCCTTGTATGTTTGTATTTGACGAAGTACATCATTTATCTGATGATGGTTTATGGGCTGAGAAAATAAAAAAGTTTAGTCATACATGTACTGTTTCATTGTCAGGAACACCGATGCGAGCAGATAATAAGACTTTATTTGGTGTACCATTTGACTTTCGCAGAAACGGTGAAAAAATTGAGCAATATTATGTAGCTTTGCATGAAGTTTCATTGCGTGATGCTCATACAGAGGGTAAAATTCTTAAAAGGGTGCAGGCGCATGTCATTGATTATAGTATTCGCCTAAAGAATAAAGAAACAGGTGAAACTGTCGTATTTTCACTTGAACAAATGGCAAGTCTTGGTGATGGAAATGATATTGATGTTTTCTTGGCTCGTAACAAATTGCGTTTTCATGAAGTATATTTAGAGTCTTTGCTTGCTCCGGCATTTAAACGATTCGATGAAATTTATACACGTCGAAAATTGCAAATATCTACATTAGAAAATTCCGGTACCAGAAATCATCAATTACTCGTTATTGCAATGAGTAATAAACATGCGGCAGCTATGCTCGAATTTATTCGATTATACTATCCGCAATTTCGAAGTGAAAGAATTGGGCAGGATGTCCCTGAAAAAGAAAGAAATATGTATCTTGATGATTATAGAAATGGTAAAATTGATGTAATGGTGCAAGTTGATATGATTGGGGAGGGGACAGATATTAAACCTATCAGCATTATCGTCAAAGCTGATTTAGTGCGCGCACATTCCAAAACCTTGCAACAATTATTTAGAGGTATGAGGTATTATGCGCCTTTTGGTGAGAAAAATAATATTTGTGATATTTTTGTTGCAAAAGATTCCGGTATAGTAGAAATTCTAGACTGGATTGCAAACGAAGAACAGCAAGGGATTGCAGTTAAACAAAAAAGATTATTGGATGAACCACGCCAAAAGACACCAATAACAAAACCGGAGACAAAATGGGAATTGACAGAAGTGGCTCAGCACAATATGTTCACTCACAATCTTCAATTGTTTTCTGAAACGCAAGAATCTACTCAAAGTGATTCTGCATCGGCTATCATTAATGTTGCCGAACGTGAACAACAATTGCGTCAAGAATGTTCGCAATTAGCATCGCGATTAACAACAATACTAAGAAATTCAGGAAAAATATTGCAAATCAGTCATATTCATGCCGAATCAAAAAAAAGATTTGGTAAACCTCAAGAATTAATGAGTATTCCTGAGTTATTGCAAAAAAAAGCATGGTTGGATCGGTGTCTGATGGCAAGAAAAATTGTTTAAAATAATGCTAAAGGTTACAATATGAAAACGTCAGAGTTTACTATGAATATTCAAGGAATAAATCTTCTTGATATAGCGGAACGTTATGGTGCACCGGTGTATGTTTATGATGCCGAAGTGATAAAACGCCAGTATGATACATTGCTAAACGCTTTTTCTGACGTTAATGTGAAAATTAAATTTGCATGTAAAGCATTATCTAATGTTAATGTTATGCGACTTTTACGTTCTTTTGGTTCCGGACTTGACACTGTCTCTATTCAAGAGGTGGAGCTTGGTTTGTATGCCGGGTTTGAACCACATGAAATAATTTATACTCCTAATTGTGTTTCCTATGAGGAAATCCAATCTGCTATTAGTAAAGGTGTTGTTGTCAATATAGATAATTTATCAGTTCTTGAAAGATTTGGTCATGATTATGGTAATAGTGTGCCATGTTGTGTCCGATTAAACCCACATATTCTTGCCGGTGGTAATCATCATATTCAGACGGGGCATATTGATTCTAAATTTGGGATTTCAATATATCAATTGCGCCATTTATTACGTATTGTACAAACATATAACATTAAAGTTAACGGTTTACATGTTCATAGCGGCTCTGATATATTAGACGCTGGTGTGTTCTTACAAGGAGCAGAGATTATCTTCGATGCGGCACGTAATTTTTCTGATTTGGAATTTATTGATTTTGGCAGTGGATTTAAAGTAGCTTATAAAGATGATGATGTTACAACTGACATAGAGGATATGGGCAAAAAAATTTCAAAAGCATTTAATGAGTTTTGTAATGAATACGGTAAAAAATTAGAACTGTGGTTTGAACCCGGTAAATATTTGGTAAGTGAAGCAGGCTATTTTCTTGTAAAGACCAATGTTATTAAACAAACTGTTTCTACTGTTTTTGCCGGCGTAGATTCAGGGCAAAATCATCTTATACGACCGATGTTCTATGATGCCTATCATCGTATTATTAATGTTTCTAATCCTGAGGGGACTCCGAGGGTATATTCAGTAGTCGGGTATATATGTGAAACGGATACATTCGCTTGGGATAGGAAAATTGCTGAAATCCGCGAAGGCGATATTCTGTGTTTTATGAATGCCGGTGCCTATGGCTTTACGATGAGCAGCAATTATAATTCACGATTGCGTCCTGCAGAAGTCATGGTTTATCAAGGCAAAGATATTCTTATTCGACGCAGAGAAACCTTAGATGATATTTTATCTACGCAAATTGAAACAATTTTTAATTAATAGACAACAATTTCTTTTCTTTGTTCATCCATTGTGAAGATTACCAGTTTCTTGACAAGTGAAGAATGTCCTATTTTTCGTAGTAAATAGGGGGGAAGTGCTCTGAATTTTAATCTGGAAATAATGATTATTGTTCCATTGACATTTAATGATGGAAGAGAGTAAAGCCCGCTTCTTGATTCAAATGGCGGAATAGTTCTATTTTCAATTGCATCTGCTTCCCAAAAAAAGTCAATTTCTTTACCATGTTTTTTTGCTATACCATTAAAAATAGTTAAATCATTGTCTTTACTGATTAATCCTTTTTTCACGTATTCACTATTGTGATTGCGCAGATCTCCATTAGCATCAAGCGTACCTGATTTATAGAGTGTATCGCCTGTGCTTTTATCTATTGCCAACATTTCAATCCACATTTGTCTTTCATAAATTGTACCGGATGGTAAATTATGCCCTGTTGTAGAATTATAGACAGTTCCTCTGACTTTGAAAGATGTATTACGACGTACAGAGTCAGGAGCAAAAATCGAATATTTAGAGGAAAAGCGCAATAAAGAATCAACTGCTTTAATTGTTTCTTCTCTGCCCGGAAAATCATCGGTTAGTGGAATATCTACCCCAATCATTTTATGTTCATGTACTTTTCGTATTGGACCACCTATTGCTGCCGGACCCTCACTATAGTGCATGTGACATTCTTGGCAACTTACCGGTCTGGCGGGATACACACTTTGTTTCCATTCTTTAAATGTTTCTTCAACAACAATACCATTGGGTGAAGTAACCATGTGGCATGGTTCGCAAATTTCTGATGTAGCGTATTTGGGAACAAATTCAGATTTATGAAAACTGTTTTCGATAGGATTGGGAATACTTCCTTGCTTCACCTTATCTGTACGAAATGTTGGTATATTTCCACCCGGATTCGGGGATTTCATTGAGTGACATACATCGCAACTTATCCCGTGAACTGCGAGTTTTGAGATTGTGTTACGGTTATATCCAATCGGCGTTTCTCCGCTGAGTGAACCTATTGGGCTGTGACATTCTCTGCAAAACTGATTAAGCCGATTATTGCTTCGTATTTGTCCTATGCTGTCTAATGCATGAAACACAGGATCTTTCATCGCATAAGCATGCATTGAAATTTGCCATTCTTTAAAATGCTTAGGGTGGCATGAAGCGCATTGTTCGGGTTCTGTGAAGGCAGTGCGAAATATATGTGCTGAATCGGTGTTATTGGGTTGATCGTGAATAATGGTTTCTTCACCGCAACCATACAATAGACCGATTGTGATTATACAAAAAAGAAGTAATGGTATTTTTATGTTTATATTCATAATTCCGCTTTTCTTACAATTCTGAAGCCAATGATATTTGTTCTATTACTCGGACGATAAAACATTCGTGCTGATAAGCGAGATAAAAAGACTTGATTATACCAAGAGCCACCCCGACATGTTTTCGTCTTTCCAGAAGATGGTCCCTTAGCATCCAAGACAGGAGATATTTCATAATAATATGTATCGTACCAATCCCAGCACCATTCTTGTACATTACCTAACATATCGTATAAACCCCATTGATTGGGCTGTTTTTTCGCAACCTCATGTGTGGTAAATTCTGAGTTACCACAGTACCATGCAACCGAGTTGAGAGCATTATCTAATGGTAAACAACCATCAATCGTACTTGAAATATTTCCATTGGGTGTGTCCCATACAGCTCCGGCTCTTGCTGCATATTCCCATTCCATTTCTGTCGGCAATCTATATCCATTGCGAGTGAAATCACATTGTACGCTATCGTTTTCAAAGATCGTATAACATGGTTCCAAACCACTGCGTATTGAAAGAGAATTGCAAAACTCGAGAGCTTCGAACCATGAAATTGTTTCTACAGGTAAATTTTCACCCTTGAACCATGACGGATTGTGCCCGAACACATCAGACCATTGCTTTTGAGTTATTTCGGTTTCTGCAATGTAAAATGAGGAGCTTATTCTGACCGATCGTACCGGACTTTCTGAAAACTCATTTTGTTTGCCCATAGTGAATGATCCGCTCTGTACAAGAACTTCTTTGATTTTAGGGAGAGTGCTTCTGATATTTAATTTGAGTCTGGCGGATGTAATGAGGGAAGCAGTGGTTGAATGTACTACCTCAAGTCGCAGTATATAGAATCCATCTGTAGTAAAGGTATATTGAAATGCTTGTGAGGGGGATAATATGACAGGATTATGAGAATCATCCATGGTCCAATGAAACCTGACATCATTCGGGATATTTTTCTGTATAGTCGAAAAAGTGTATTGTACATTAGTCGTTCCTTCAATTGCTGAAGGAATGGAAATGATTGATATGAAGGGCGCCGGAGTTTGCTCAGGAGAAGGGGCAATAACTTCGTTCTTGGATGCACAACCGCCCAAAGCAAATAATAACAAAGAGATACAAATATAACTGAATTTGTTTTTCATATAGAATAGATAATTTCTACACAAAAATCGTAAGTTTAGTGTTGGTAAACACAATCATTTTCGTATTTTCGCACTCAAATATCTGCCCGGGTGGCGAAATCGGCAGACGCACAGGACTTAAAATCCTGGGACCGTAGAAGGTCGTGCGGGTTCAAGTCCCGCCCCGGGCACCATTAAGAATAGACCCCAGTCGTGAGCATCACTTTCTGGGGTTTAGTTTTATAAGTACAATGAGTGATCTTCCTCAAAGTCGTTTCACTTTGCTTTAGTTCTTACAATTCATGGAACCTTGAACATAGCATTTCTCGAATTTCGTTTATTAATTCCCGGATACAATAATTGTGGATATTTATATCGTCCGACATACTTCTGTCAATGTTGAAAAAGGGCTATGTTATGGACAGGCGGAAGTAAATTTATTTTCTACTTTTCTTCAAGAAGCCAATGATACTGCGCGTCTAATTCCTGACAAACAAAGTGCTTACACAATTACGAGTGCCTCTCGACGATGTGTGCAACTTGCGGAAGTTTTGGCAAAAAGGCCTGTAGTACAAGATAGACGTTTGATGGAACTCCATTTCGGTGATTGGGAACTCAAACGCTGGGATGACATTGAACCGGATATTCTGGAAATGTGGATGCAAGATTTTGTGAATATTCGTTGTCCCGGTGGTGAAAGTTATACCGATTTGTATAATCGTTCAATCGAGTGTTTCAAAGAGGTTTCTGCGAAGAATAATCAGAATGTTATTATGGTTACCCACGCCGGAGTTATTCGTTGTCTATTATCCTTTGCTCTCGAAATACCATTCCAAAAGACCTTTGATATTCGTTTGGCGTATGGAGGAGTCACTAAACTTGTCTTTGAAGATAATAATTATAGTGTAGAATTTATTAATCGGGTTTAATGATGCAATATGATAGTGCTATAGAATCCGACTATTCAAGTACGCGAGCACCAAAAACGGCTGAAACATTCGATCTAAGTTTATTTTTTGCTACTATACTTCTTATTACTTGTGGTCTGATTTCTATTTATAGTGCCACATACTATACAGGTTTAGGTGAGTTTTTTAATAAACAACTTCAATATGCCGGAGTTGGGTTAGTTTGTATGGTTATCGTTGCATATTTGCCCGAACGGTTTTTATTTAATTTATCATATATTGGTTTTGTTATTGGACTTATCCTGCTTGGGGCTGTCCTAACACCGTTGGGTAAGGAGGTTTATGGATCAAGAAGTTGGATTGCCCTTGGTACATTTACATTTCAGCCGGCGGAATAGTAAAATTTGCTACAATTGCTGCTGTGGCACGATATTTATCTCAAAAAGGAACGGATATCACTACGCTACGAGATGCTGGAATAACGGTGTTGATATTTGGACTTCCAATCGCTTTAATCATGGCACAACCTGATTTTGGTTCTGCAAGTGTATTTATTGCTTTAGCTGTCGGTATGGCTTTATGGGCAGGTTTAGATATCTACTTTCTCTATATTATTGTCACAGCACCGCTGGTAGCAGTTTCTGCTTTTTGGAGTCAAAGTACTTTCTATGTCACTGCTGCTGTTTTCTCTGCTTTCTCACTGCTGTTTAGACGAGGAATAATTGTTACTCTTATTGGTATTTCAGTTCTCGTAGGTGCAGGATATTCTTCCGGCTATGTTTATAGTATTATGAAACCCCACCAAAAAGCACGTATTCAAACATTCTTGAATCCTGACTCCGATCCCAAAGGTCGTGGCTATAATGTCATACAATCTATACTTGCTGTGGGTAGCGGAGGTTTTACGGGTAAAGGGTTTTTACAAGGTACACAGACACAGTTACGATATATTCCCAAGCAATGGACAGATTTCATCTTTTGTGTACCAACCGAAGAATTTGGTTTTATTGGTGGTGTAACGATACTCTTTTTCATGGGAACGATTATCTATCGTTGTGTAGATACTGCAACTACTGCAACATCACGTTATGGTAGTTTACTTAGTTTTGGCGTAGCTACAATGTTCTTTTATCATGTAGTGGTTAATGTTGGGATGGCAATCGGCTGGTTTCCAGTTATGGGGATTCCGCTTCCTTTTATGAGTGCCGGCGGAACTTCACTTGTTATTAATATGGTAATGATTGGTGCTGTGCTCAATGTACATCGTCAAAAAGCACTTAGAAGGAAAGGTGTATGATAATTTCAGAAAAATCAACAATGAACCCCGACAAATTGACTGTCATTGCCGGTCCATGCGTGGTGGAATCTTTAGATATGCTCGAAGAAGTTGCGGAGTCTCTCGTCCGTGTAGAACAAGAATGTGATGTTAATATTATCTTCAAAGCATCGTATAGAAAAGCCAATCGTACAAGTCTTAGTTCTTTTTCTTCCTTGGGTGATGATATTGCGCTTGAGTATTTGGCTCAGATAAAGAAAAAATATTCTTTACCTATTTTGACCGATATTCACAGTGCTGAAGAAGCAGACTCGGTGGCGCAAGTTGCCGATATTTTGCAAATCCCTGCTTTTTTATGCAGACAGACCGATATTTTGTTTGCTGCCGCTAAAACAGGTAAAACAATTAATATTAAAAAAGGACAATTCCTTGCTCCCGGAGATATGGAGAAACAAGCCAAAAAAATTACCGCGCATGGTAATCCGAATGTCTGGCTCACCGAAAGAGGAACAACATTCGGCTATCATGACTTAGTTGTTGATATGCGGGGACTTGTGCTGATGAAGCAAACCGGATTTCCTGTGATTTTTGATGCTACTCATTCCGTTCAACAACCCGGTGGTGGCGAACAGAGCGGTGGTCAACCGAAATTTATCAGAGCATTAACACGTGCAGCTATTGCCACAGGTATTGATGGATTATTCGTGGAAACACATCCACGTCCCGCGCAAGCTTGGTCTGATGCGGCTACACAGTTACCTTTGAATGAATTTGCCGCATTTATGAAAGAAAATATAGCACTTTGGAATTTTATGAAATTACAAAACATACACAATACCATGTAAATATCTCATGACATTTATTGCAGAAGATTGGAAAGATTTCGCCATAATCGAATGTCATGGCGGCATGAAAAAAGAGCGATGGGGCGATAAATTATTAGTGCGTCCTGACCCGCAAGTACTCTGGAATAATCCCTCCGGTATGAATATCAACGATGCCGATGCTGTCTATACTAGAAGTACTTCCGGCGGTGGCTCATGGAACACAAAAAATCAATTACCGCAATCGTGGACCATTCGTTACAAACAATTACAATTTATTGTCCGCCCTACCGATTTTAAGCATACAGGATTATTCCCGGAACAAGCTGTGAATTGGGATAAAACTATGATATCCATACAGAAAGCAAAACGACCAATATCAATATTGAATCTTTTTGGCTACACGGGAGCTGCCACAATTGCGGCGGCGGTTGCGGGTGCTCACGTTACCCATGTTGATGCTGCAAAAGGGATGGTTGATTGGTGCAAACAGAACGCTCAATGTAATGGAATTGAACATGACAAAATTCGCTATATTGTGGACGATTGTTTGAAATTCGTACAAAGAGAACAGAGAAGAGGAAAAAAATATGATGGCATTATTATGGACCCTCCAAGTTATGGGCGAGGCAAGGATGGGGAAACATGGAAATTTGAAAAACATTTTGCCGAACTTGTTAAAGAATCCGTTTGTCTATTAAGTGATAAACCTTTATTCTTTTTGGTTAATTCTTACACCACGGCAATTTCTCCCATTGTCTTAAAAAATGTTCTGACCTCTCAATTACCTTCCGGCTCTATCGAATATGGTGAATTAGCGTTGCCGATTCAAAAACAACCCACAATGCTTTTGCCTTGCGGGATAACAGCGCGATGGACTCCATGACCAATCCCATTACTGTGATTTATGAAGATAATCATCTTCTAGGAATAATTAAACCTGCTAATATTCCTGTGCAAGCAGATAAATCCGGTGATTATGATGTCCTTAGTTATTGTAAGTTATATCTGAAAGAAAAGTATGATAAACCCGGTAATGTTTATTGCGGGCTTGTTCATCGTCTTGATCGTCCTGTTGGCGGTGTTATGATTTTCGGTAAAACTTCAAAAGCAACATCACGGTTGGCTGAAATCATTAGAAATAAACAAATGAAAAAAATATACCGTGCATTAGTCAGCGGTGACATTTCAATAGAGTATAATCATTTACTTGACAAAGAAAAGAAAGCAAGTGGTGAGTGGATTTCAGAATCATTATGGTTGCTGAAAGATGAAGTTGAATTATGTGCTAAAATTGTACATCAAAATGCTCCCGGAGCAAAACTCTCCCAATTACTGTGGCGATTTCTCAATAAAAGAAATGATGTTTCAGAAATTGAAATTGAACTCATTACCGGACGTTATCATCAGATTAGAGTAACGTTTGCAGAAATGGGATATCCATTAGTTGGCGACGGTAAATATGGAACATATACAAAAACCATTAATCTTAAACTTTTCGCCACATATCTTTCTTTTGAACATCCTGTGACACACGAAATAATTGAACTTAAAGCCAATCCGACATGGGCTTAAATTGAAAAAACCTCATAGTAATAGCACAGAATTTTCCGGATAATCCGTATATTGCAAAAAGAAGGTACGCTACCATTGTTGTGATAAAGAGACATTCATGTATGATTCTCTTGATTTGCATCACAATGTGCGTGTGGTGAGTAATGACATCAAATCACGGGCGGTCAGTACAGTGCCATTTACAATAAAAATATGTAATTGCGAACTATTACCCATTCGGAATGCAGCAGACAGGTACGGCAGGCAGCTATGATCTGAGCAGTGATTACCGCTATCGGTATAATGGAAAGGAAAAAGATGATGAGATAATAAAAGGAGAGGCAAATAGTTTGGACTATGGCGCAAGAATATTGATTGTCATCTCATATCCGTTTTGTAGTTTTGAAGAAGTAGGTGGCAACTTCACACATGGGAAGAGTCTGTCCCGGCAAAATCAACAATGTAATAATTAAGTACAGAAGGTACAAACGTGAAAGCAAAATATGTCAATCCGTTTACGGATTTTGGATTTAAGAAG
>WBZM01004136.1_pt1 | contig 10764 bp, 7 predicted proteins | sample 5204271 | NCBI WGS metagenome assembly WBZM01 (sample SAMN12344346, study PRJNA552823) | activated sludge metagenome | biome: Activated sludge suspended growth; feature: Nitrification reactor; material: Wastewater; isolation source: activated sludge from nitrification reactor of wastewater treatment...
CTGATCATCCTTAAATCCTATAAATCCTGTTCAGACAATTTCTCCAAAAAATATGTTCTCATTGTTCCTTTGCCTTTTATTTCCATTTCACCACGCGGAACGAATATGAATTGAGAATTAATAATTACGAATTGAGAATTGTCGCCAGTTAATTCTTTGTCCTTCATTCCTAATTCTTCATTCCTCATTCCTAATTCTCTTACAAATTCTTCCGACACATGGATTTTCCCCGCTTCGCCGCGGGATTCCATTCTGCTTGCCGTGTTCACGGCATCGCCCCATAAATCATAAGCAAATTTCTGTTCACCGATTACTCCTGCCACTACTTCGCCGCAGTGTAAGCCGATGCGTACATTGACTGTCTGTCCGGCTATTGTGATTCTATTTTTAAATAAATCTTGAATTTCCAATGCAAATGCAGCCGTTCTCTCGGCATGATTTTCCATGAATAACGGCACGCCACAGACTGCCATGTAGGCATCACCTATAGTCTTGATTTTTTCGAGTCCGTGCTTTTTGGCGAGGATATCATATTGAATGAATAATTCATTCAACCCAGACACTAATTCCTTTGCCGACATCTTCTGCGAAAGCGTCGTAAATCCCACTATATCAGAGAAAAAGACCGAAACATTTTCTACTTTGTCGGCAATGGGTTGTTCGCCTTTGATCAAGCGTTCGGTGATTTGGGAGGGCAAGATATTATCGAGGATTTTCTCCTGCTCCTGAAATCGGGCGAGTTTGATTTGGCGGTCCCGCTCTGCTTCTTCTATCTTACGACGATGTTCCATAAGCTGCGCTTCTTTGACTGCTTCCTCGCTTTGAACTTCAAGATAAAGCTCATGGAATTTTTTGTAATGAACAGCAAAGTCTTCCCAGCGTTCCTGTTGTTCATAAAGGTCAGCAAGGTATTTATGACATGCATACAGTTCTTTCTTTATGCTGAGTTCTTTGAAAATTGACAATGCATTCAATAGAAACTCTTCTGCTTTCTCCGGGTCATAGCCCTCATACTGTTCAGAAGCATACACTTTCCCGATAGTACTCATCCAACCCGCTACACCTGCATTATAGCCAAGTTCCTCACATAGTGCAAGCGCACGGCTATAATACTCCTTTGCGTTTGTATAGTCCAAAAGATCCATATACACATTCCCGATGTTGCCGATATTTATTGCCACGCCGTGCTTATTATCGAGTTCTTCATCAAGTGCAAGCGCCTTGTAATAATATTCCAAAGCTCGCGGATAATCAGAAAGATTCGCATACACATTTGCCATATTGCCGTTAACATTTGCTATACCTTGTTTATTACCGAGCTCTTCATGGAGCACAAGTGATTTAGCATAATACTCCAAAGCTCGTGGATAATCAGAAAGATTCGCATACACAATCCCAACGTTACAAGTATTGTTTGCCACACCATTTTTGTTACCATGTTCTTCATGGAGAGCAAGTGCCTTTGCCAAATACTCCAAACCATCGATATATTTCGCAAGATGCATATACACAATCCCAATATTGCTTATAATGTTTGCCATAGCATATTTATTATCAAGTTCTTCACGGAGTGTAAGTGCTTGCTTATAATATTCCAATGCACTCGAATAATCAGAAAGTCTTTTATATATAAAACCGAGATTGGCAAGTACATTCGCTTGTAAGCCTTTTTCCTGTCCTTGTTCGGCAAGAGAAAGAGCTGTAAGTGCATATGACAAAGCATTCTTTGCCATATTACGCCGCCATAGCGATTCTGAGAGAGCAAACAGGGTACGGCAGTGAAGTTCTGATTCATTCGCAAGAGTATCATCAAGAAGTAGCTCTCTTGATTTTTTTTCTACTTCTTCAAAATCATTACCCGAATTGAGTAATGCTTCAAGTTCTTCTATTTTAATTCTAAGCTGTTCTATCGTCATAGTGTGTTTATCTGTTTCTTTGATTTTATATTTATTTTGTCAATCCTGAAAATCCTTTAATCCTAAAAATCATGGTGCAGACACTTTCTCCAAAAAATAGGTCTTCATCATTCCCTTGCCTTTGATTTCCATTTCACCACGGGGAATAAACCGTAGCGACAGGTCGTGACCTGTCGCTACGGCACGCATAAAATCTGCGCTACAATGGATTTTTCCTACTTCGCCATGACTCTCCATCCTACTCGCCGTATTCACTGCATCGCCCCATAAATCAAAACTAAATTTCTTGTCACCGATAACTCCACCTATCGCTTCTCCGCTGTGAATACCTATCCGCACACCTATTTCGCCTATCGCTTCTATCCAGGATATATCGCCAAGATCAGAAGGTATGCTTATGTGTAAAGTATTCATTCGATCTAATAATGCTATGCTCGCAGCAGCAGCGCGGAGTGCATGATCGTCTTGAACAATGGGGGCTCCCGACACTGCCATATAGGCATCGCCTATCGTTTTTATCTTCTCTAAACCATACTGCTCCATTATATTATCTGCGGTACTAAATATCGTGTTGAGCACATAAATTAAATGTTTGGGTGGCACTATACTTGCTATGCGTGTAAAATTTACTAAATCCATAAATAACACACTTACCGAAGGATAACTGTCTGCTATAAATGTTTCTTTTTTCAATAAACGTTCAGCGATTGTCGGGGGCAAAACATTATGTAATAATTTCTCTTGTTCTTCAATACGAGCTTGACTGGCAGCTCGCTCAATTGCTAATCGTTTTTCTTGTTCGGCTATTTTACGTTCATTTTCTTTTTGTTCGGCTTTTCGTTGGGCACCTTCTATATTGATTTGCTCTTTTATTGTGTCGAAGAATTTGCGTGCCTCATATGCTTTTTGCCACTCTTCAATTTGTGAATATAATGTTTCAAGTGACTCATAGGCAGTTAAAGTAATATTTTTAATACCATGAAGGATGCTTATTTCCACTGCTTGTAAAAGATATTCTTCGGCTTTTTTCGGTGAATATCCATGATATGCTTTATCAGACAATAAATCACCCAAACCATTGAGCCAATGTAATTGTGGATAGATAGCACTAATCTCCACAGAATCATGATATGCTTGTATTAAATACTCATATGCCTTATCATATTCGCCTATATTTTTATAAACATGTCCGATATTTCCGCGAGCGACAAGAGCATCGCGTTTTTCACCAAGTTCTAATTGTAATGCTAAAGCCCGTTGATATAACTCTAAAGCATGCTCAAATTCTTTAAGACGAAAATACACTCCACCTATACTGCTGAGAGCAAAAGCAATGGAAACCTTATCTTGGATCATTTCAAAAATGGATAACGCACGAAGAAAACATTCGAGAGCACGCTCATGCTCACCAAATACCTGATGCACTACTCCTATATTCATTGTATTTCCGGCAACCCCACCCTTGTTATCCAATTCTTCATGTAATATCAGAGCCCGATGAAAATATTCTAATGCTTTCGTATAGTCCGTTAATTCTTTATAGGCAATTCCCATTTGACCTGTTATTTTTGCCAATAATTCTTTATTATGAATAATTTCGTTTTTTTCTAATGCTATGCGATAATTATCAAGAGCAAGATTGTACTCAGATTTGTGTAGATAGGCATCACCCATATTAATATATAAATGAACTAACCGCAAAGTATTACCTATACGCTCGGATATTTCGATTCCCGCATGGGCATAGACAAGGGATTGATGAAAATTATGGCGGGAAAGTTCCAGTGAATTAAGTCGGTTATAGGCATGAGCAATTGCTCCAAACACTTTATAAAGTACGGAATTATTATCCTTTTCATGCCCTAAATCATTCCTATCAGTGTACGGCTCTAACATTTGTATAACGTTAAGGGCTTCTTTTTCTGCATCTTCATACCGTACATTATCATGATTGTCTCTTGCATTATTTAATGCTATTTCTGAAAGGACAAGAAGTTCGCGAATATCATTCATTATTTTACTTTCTCCAAAAAATTGGTTTTCATTTTTCCTTTGCCTTTGATTTCCATTTCGCCACGCGGAATAAACCGTAGAGACGTTGCGTGCACCGTCTCTACGGCATGTTTAAATTCTTCCGACACATGGATTTTTCCTGCTTCGCCATGACTTTCCATCCGGCTTGCTGTGTTCACAGCATCGCCCCATAAATCATAGAGGAACTTGTTCTCGCCGACACACCTGCTGCTGCCGGACCACAATGCAGACCAATGCGCACTTCTATTTCGGGAATATTCTCTATCCATGATTTGTCACCCAATGAATCGGGAGTGGAACTTACTGTTAAGTTTTTCATCATGTCAAGAAGTTTGAATGCGGCTTGTGTGTCAGTATCGTGGTTTTGTTCGCCACTTCTTGCCCAACCATACAGTAAGTTATTGAAATTCATAAAAATGTATGAAATGATAACAATATTTTTATGCACAAAAATACAATTTCTATGCTCTATACAGGAAAAAAACCGTAAGTTGCAGCTAACTGTGTTTATGTATTCAATTTCGGGAGAAAAAACCATGGTAGAAGTTCCAGGTGGTACACCCATGCAAATCGTTATTACAATCACTGTGCAGGATTCCGAGGGGCATCCGCTCATCGGTGCCGCTGTTGATGTCACCCCTGTAGTAGATGGTAGCATCAGCATAACTAAAGCTCCTGACGGGAAGGCGAGAAAGACCGTTTCTTTCACAGCAAGTGCTGCGATGTCCGGTTATAAATCAAAGTCGGGTGAGCCCGTGGTAAACAACTCGGCAACAATCACCTTAGAAGCCGAGTAATATTCTTCCGGCGGCATGGCTTTTTCGCTTCCGGATTTTTATGAAGACCATTAAGCGGTGGCACAGTATCCAATCTGTGTCACCGCTTTGCATTTCATCGCCTCTCCCCGCCGAGTGTTTATACGGAAATGAAACACAACTATCAGGCATTTTAGCGAGCTTATGCCAAAAAACCCGGGTGTTAGCACTTTCGATATTACCACAATTATACATACCCCGAATATGTTCCCAATCAGTGGTAGTATTTTTTAACCTTTCGTGTTGTATGTACTTCATTGATATGTAACTATATACTCACACAATATTAGTTCTGAAGTCTAATCTTATGTCTCGAATACATACACATCAAAAAAAAATCAATCACTATAATCATGGTATAAATCTCTTTTTTTTATTAATCCGCCTTCTCCAAAAAATAGGTCTTCATCATTCCTTTCCCTTTGATTTCCATTTCACCACGCGGAACGAATATGAATTGAGAATTAAAAATTATGAATTGAGAATTGTCGCCAGTTAATTCTTTGTCCTTCATTCTTAATTCTTCATTCCTCATTCTTAATTCTCTTACAAAATCTTCCGTACAATGAATTTTCCCTGCTTCGCTGTGAGATTCCATTCTACTTGCAGTGTTTACGGCATCGCCCCAAAGGTCATATGTGTATTTATTCTTACCGATTACACCCGCCACGACCTCGCCGCTATGTATGCCTATACGCAAGCGAAGCGGCTTGCCGGTCAGGAAGGGGTTAAAGCGGCTGACGGCTTCCATCATGTCGAATGCCATAATAGCCAAAGCCTGTGCATGGTCAGAGCGTGGTATGGGTGCTCCGCTTACCACCATATAGGCGTCGCCCATTGTTTTAATTTTTTCTAAGCCATACTTTTCGGCTAATTCGTCGAAAATCGTGAAAATTGCGTTAAGCCCCTTCACGAGTTCCTCGGGAGAAATGTCTTGTGATAATGAGGTAAATTCGACAATATCGGCGAAAAGTACCGAAACGGTATCGAGTTTATCGGCGATGAGCTTTGTACCCCCCAGTATCCTGCCGGCAATTTCCGGCGGCAGCACATTGTGAAGCAATTGTTCGGTCGCTTCGAGCCGTGTGCGCTCAATAGCCGCCTGTTTTTCACGTTCTGCCGTTTTGCGTTCGTAGTTCAGTCGCTCGGCTTGTTTTTTTGTTTCTTCGTTTAATACCTCTTTTTCAAGAGCATAAAAGAGTTGATGATGGGTGAATGCTTTTTCCCAGTTGCGGGTTAGCTGAAAGAGGACTGCCAGACAATAGTGCGTTTCGTAAAGTTCTTTTTTGGCACCAAGCTCTTCGAAGAGTTCCTTTGCTCGCAGAAAATATCGTTCGGCAAGGACAGGATCATATTCGGCATTGTCGTCGTCCGAATACAATCCGGCTATATTCTGTGTGCAGTTGGCTATTCCAGCGATATTGTTGACCTCGGTATAGAGTTCTAATGCCTTGTTGCAATAGTCCATTGCACCCGCATGGTCGCCCATCATTTTGCAGTTGCTCCCGATATTGACATACACATCGGCGACTCCTGCCTTGTTCCCAAGCTCATTGTGAATGCCGAGAGCACGCTTATAATATTGCAATGACATTGTATAGTCATGAAGATAAAAATGCACGGCAGCTATATTACCGGTTAAGGATGCTGCTCCCACTTTGTCGCCGAGTTGCTCTTTTGTCATAAGTGCCTTGTGGTAGTAGTCGAGGGAGATGTTATACTCCTTCATGGCAAGATAGATATTCCCGATGTTACCTAATTGCGTAGCGGTGTCTGACATATTATTGGACGCTTCCGCAAGGGCGAGGGATTTATGGAACAAAGACAAAGCATTTGGGTAATCTGCAAACAGTAGGAAGATATTGCCGAGATTGCCTGTGTGAATAGCGATAGCAGCGGCATTGCCGGTTTGTTCAGCCAATGAGAGGGCTTTTTGGTAATATACCAGCGCGTTCGGATAGTCGGACATGAGGAGAAAAAGGTTGCCAAGATTGCCCGTGTGATCAGCCACACCACGCCAATTTCCGAGTTCTTCGTCCAATGCGAGTGCCTTGCGGTAATATTCTGCCGCAGTTGTATAGTCCGAGAGGTTGCGGTAAGCGCGTCCGATATTGCCGAGGGTAATGGCAATTCTACCGGAGTCGCCTATGACTTCAAATGATTCGTGCGCCAATTGATACTGCTCGAGAGCTTTCAAATATTCTCCGTGTCGTTGGGCGATATTGCCTATAAACACAGCAGCCCTTCCGGCTTGCAATGAGTTTCCTGATAGCCGGGCGACATTTAGGGCGGCGACGGCAGCAGATTCGGCTTCTTCGTATCGCCCATGTTGGAAATGTTCGTCGGCTGTTTTATTGAGTTCGTCGGCTGTCATTGGATTATACCTTAATGTAACATTGTCAAATTTATAGAAATTATTCTTTCTCCAAGAAATATGTCTTCATCATGCCTTTACCTTTGATTTCCATTTCACCACGCGGAATAAACCGTAGAGACGGTGCGTGCACCGTCTCTACGGCATGTTTAAATTCTTCCAACACATGGATTTTCCCTGCTTCGCCATGACTTTCCATTCTTGCTGCGGTGTTTACGGCATCGCCCCATAAATCATAGAGAAACTTGTTCTCGCCAACAACACCTGCCGCCGCCGGACCACAATGTACGCCTATGCGGACATGGATTTCCGGTAACGATGCTATCCATGATTTGTCACCCAATGAATCAGGAAAGGTGACTTCAAGATTCTTCATTACTTCAAGGAGTTTCAGTGCGGCGTTCGCAGCGCGGTGTGCGTGGTCTTCTTGCACAATGGGTGCGCCGGCTACTGCCATATAGGCATCGCCGATGGTCTTGATTTTCTCTAACCCGAATTCGCGCATCACAGCATCTGCAGAAGAGAAAATGGCATTGAGCAAGTGTACAAGTTGCTGCGCGGAAACCTTGGTCGAGAGTTTTGTAAAATCAACAATATCCATGAAGAGAACTGAAACACAATCGAAGGTATCAGCTATGGGATTTTCGCCTTTTATCAGGCGTTGGGTTATTTCTTCGGGGAGGATATTATTGAGGATACGTTTCTCTGCTGTGGCACGGGTGCGCTCTATCTCCATTTCTTTTTCGCGCTCGGCGACTTGCTTCTGTTGCTCCATGAGCATTGCTTTTTTCTTCGCTTCTTCGCTTTGGACTTCTTTTTCTAATTCGTGGTATTTCTTGTAGTGATCATATGCTTCGGCTTTCCGCCCTTGTCTTTCATAAAGATCAGCAAGACCTTTATGTGTTTCATACTGAAAATTCTTTGCACCGATATCTTCAAACCCGCTTAGTACTTTGATCAGATATTCTTCCGCTTTTGCAGGGTCGTAGCCATCGAAGTCCTGCTGTGCGTAGGTTGCTCCGATGTTGCCGAGATTAATTGCCACACCTGCTTTGTTGCCGAGTTCTTCTGCGAGTGCTAATGCCTTTCCTAAGTACTCCAAGGCACGGGGATAGTCCGAGATGTCCTTATGCACAGTCCCGATATTGCCGAGATCACTTGCCACACCTGCTTTATTGCCGAGTTCTTCATTGAGCGCTAATGCCTTGCCATAGTACTCCAAAGCACGGGGATAGTCCGAGAGATACAAATGCACACCCCCGATATTGCCGAGCCATGCTCCCATCCCTGCTTTATTGCCCAGATCTTCATGGAGCGATAATGCCTTGCCATAGTACTCCAAAGCCCGGGAATAGTCCGAGAGATTCCTATGCACATTCCCGATATTGCTGAGATTGTTTGCCATCCCTGCTTTGTTGCCGAGTTCTTCATGGAGTGCTAATGCCTTGCCATAGTACTCCAAAGCCCGGGAATAGTCCGAGAGATTCTGATAGACAATCCCGATGTTGCCGAGACTATTTGCCACACCTGCTTTATTGCCGAGCTCTTCATCAAGCACTAATGCCTTGCCATAGTACTCCAAGGCACGAGCATAATCCGAGAGATTTGCATGCACAATCCCGATGTTGCCGAGATTAGTTGCCATACCTGCTTTATTGCCGAGTTCTTCATTGAGTGCTAATGCCTTGCCATAATATTCCAAAGCACGGGCATAGTCCGAGATGTCCTTATGCACAGTCCCGATATTGCCGAGTGCCTTGGCTTGCAGTTCTTTGCTTTCTATTTGTTCGGTAATGGTAAGGGCTTGTTCGGAAAATGACAGTCCATCTTGTGCCAAACCACGCCGCCACAACGATTGCGAGAGAGCAAGCAGGGTACGGGCGTGGAGTTCCGATTCATTCATAAGAGCATTTTCTGCAAGCAGTTCGCGTGCTTGGGTTTCGGCTTGATCATAGTCAGAGCCACTCTGAATAAGTGATTCGAGTTCTTCTACTTTGGTTTTGAGTTCGTCGGGTGTCATGCTTCATCTCCAAATATGGTGAGTTTCTCGGCGATTTCTTCTGCCGACGGAAGGAACCCACGCAAATGCTCGGGTAATTCGCTTGTGGTCAGATATGTTGCCACTCCAATCGGTTCGTGAACATTCCGCAGGGTATATTCCACCAGCGTTCGGTTTTTCTCACGGCAAATGATGATGCCGATACTTGTATTCTCGTCGGGAAGTTTGACGCGGTCATTGAGTACGGATAAGTAAAACTGCATTTTGCCTGCATACTCCGGTTTGAATGTGCCGGTTTTCAATTCGATAGCTACAAGTGAACGAAGCGCACGGTGATACAGCAACAGATCAATGAAAAATTCCTCTCCCTCTATTTCCACACGGAATTGCTCGCCGACAAAGGTAAAATATCCACCCATTTCTGCAAGAAAACGCTGTATCTTTCCCACAAGACTGCGCTCCAACTCCCGCTCGGAATAGTCGCCTTCCAACTCTAAAAAATCGAAGGTGTATTCGTCTTTTACCGTAAAAACGGAGTGTTTTTGCTGTGCTTCATCGAGTGTTTCTGCAAAATTCGTTTGGTTCATCAGGAATTTCTGATACGATTTTGTACGGATGTTATCCTGTAATATCCGTTTCGACCACCCAAATTTCACCGTTGCTTTCAGATAATACTCGCGCTCAAGGTCATCACCGCATTGCTCTAAAATCAACAAATTATGCGACCACGAGATTTCTGCAACCAGTGGTTGCAGTTTTGATAGGTCGGCATAATGACTGTATAGTTTTACCATATACCAGATATTTCGGGCAGAAAAGCCCTTAATACCGGGAAATTCCTGTTGAATATCTTTGGCAAGTATTTCCACCACTGAAGCACCCCAACCATCGCGGGTTTGGCGTTCGGCGATTGCTCGCCCGATGTCCCAGTACATCATCACTAATTCCGTGTTTGCTGCTCGAAGCGCCTTGTATTGCGCGGCACGGATTCGATATTTGATGTCACTGAAAAATGATGCATAGAGGTCGTTCATTGTACTTTCTCCAAAAAATAGGTCTTCATTATGCCTTTGCCTTTGATGTCAATTTCACCACGTGGGATAAACCGTAGGGACGGTTCATGCACCGTCTCTACGGCATGTTTAAATTCTGCCGAAACATGGATTTTACCTGCTTCACCGTGACTCTCCATTCTTGCTGCCGTGTTTACTGCATCGCCCCATAAATCATAGAGAAACTTGTTCTCGCCGACAACACCCGCCGCCGCAGGACCACAATGTACTCCTATGCGGACATGGATTTCCGGTAACGATGCTATCCATGATTTGTCACCCAATGAATCAGGAAAACTGACTTCAAGATTCTTCATCACATCAAGGAGTTTGAGTGCTGCGTTCGCAGCGCGGTGTGCGTGGTCTTCTTGCACAACGGGTGCGCCTGCAACAGCCATGTAGGCATCGCCTATCGTTTTGATTTTCTCCAAGCCGAACTCTCGCATCACAGCATCCGCAGAAGAGAAAATGGCATTGAGCAAGTGTACAAGTTGCTGCGCGGAAACCTTGGTCGAGAGTTTTGTAAAATCAACAATATCCATGAAGAGAACTGAAACACAATCGAAGGTATCAG
>WBZM01004139.1_pt1 | contig 10758 bp, 8 predicted proteins | sample 5204271 | NCBI WGS metagenome assembly WBZM01 (sample SAMN12344346, study PRJNA552823) | activated sludge metagenome | biome: Activated sludge suspended growth; feature: Nitrification reactor; material: Wastewater; isolation source: activated sludge from nitrification reactor of wastewater treatment...
CACCGCCGGCCAGCGCAGCGCACTGGCGAGGAAACCGCCCCGGCTCACGGCGTGGCATCCCAGCAGGATGTTCTGCAGCACGCTCTGCGAGCGGAACAGCGCGAGATTCTGGAAGGTGCGTCCGATGCCCAGCCGGGCCACCGCGTGGCGAGCGACACCGGACAGAGAGATGCCCTCGAACAGGATGGAGCCGCGTTCGAAGCGGTACAGGCGCGACAGGCAATTGAACAGCGTCGTCTTGCCCGCACCGTTCGGACCGATCAGGCCGCAGATCTGGCCCCGCCCCACATCGAAACTCACGTTGTCCAGCGCGACGATGCCGCCGAAGCGCACGGTGATGTCGCGAACGGTGAGTTGTGGGTCCACGCGAGCCTCGCCAGCGTTTTCGTTTTGCAGTGCGACAGAGAAGGTCCGCGGATGCGGGGCGCGCCGATACTGACACACGCATGTGGACCGCGCAACGCAGCGCGACAAGGCCCGTTCCACCCCGGGAACGCGTGTGGCGTTGGGCAGCGACGGCCGGCGCGACCTCCCCGCGTTCGCGCGCGCATCGCACCCGCGGCGCACTACAATCGAGGCCCGTGGCTGCCGTTTGCCGCGCCGCATCACCCTTTGCTTCGGATCATGACTCCCGACGACTACCCGAACTGGCCCAAGCCTTTCTCCCGCAATCTCACCGTTCCCCAGACGAGTCTCTGGCACAACCTGCTGGTCAACGCGCAGCGCTATCCCGACAAGAGCGCCTCCGTCTTCTACGACGCGCGGTTGAGCTACGCGCAGATGCTGGAACAGACCGAGCGCCTCGCGGGGTACCTGCAGCACGACTGCGGCCTGCAGCGCGGCGACCGGGTCCTGCTCTTCATGCAGAACAGCCCGCAGTTCGTCGCGTCGTTCTTCGGCATCCTGCGCGCGGACGCCGTGGTCGTTCCCGTGTCGCCCATGAACGTGACGGAGGAACTGGAGCACTACTTCGACGACAGCGAGGCGAAGATCGCCATCGTCGGCCAGGAACTCTACGATCGCATCGAACCGCTGCTGGGCGGCCGCGTGCACCACGTCATCGTCGCGGCGTACTCCGATGCCCTCGGTCCGCGCACCGAGATGGATGTCCCCCCGTTCGTGAGCGAACCCCGGCGCGACTTCTCCTCGCCGGCCGTCACCGACTGGGCGGATGCGCTTGCCGCGGGCCGTGTGCCGTCGCCGCATGCGGCGGGTCCGGACGATCTCGCCTCGATCCTCTACACCTCCGGGACGACGGGCAAGCCCAAGGGCTGCATGCACACGCACCGCACCATGATGTGCACGCTGGTCGGCGGCGCACTGTGGGTGCAGAAGACGCAGGACTCGGTGGTGCTCGCCACCGCGCCCATGTTCCACGTGACCGGAATGCAGCACAGCATGGGGGCCACGATCTACGCCGGCGGCACCATCGTCTTCCTGCCGCGCTGGGACCCCGCGGCTGCCGGCTATCTCATCGAGAAGTACCGTTGCACGCATTGGGCGAACGTGCCCACGATGGTGGTGGACCTGCTCGCGCACCCGTCCACCGCCACGCGCGATCTCTCGTCCATGACCAACATCTTCGGCGGCGGCGCGTCGATGCCCGAGGCGGTGGCGAAGGAGCTCTTCGACCGCTGCGGCGTCCGTTACATGGAAGCCTACGGGATGACCGAGACGATCTCCCAGACGCACATGAACCCGCACAACGACCTGCGGCGGCAGTGCCTGGGCATTCCCACGTTCGACACCGAATCGATGGTGATCGACCCGAACACGGGCAAGCCGGTGGGTCCCAACGAAGTGGGCGAGATCGTGTCGCGCGGGCCGCAACTCATGAAGGGCTACTGGCGCAATGCCGACGCCACGCGCGCTGCGTTCATCGACATCGAGGGCCGCACTTTCCTGCGCACCGGAGATCTCGGCCGCGTCGACGAGGACGGTTTCTTCTACATCGCCGACCGGCTGAAGCGGATGATCAATGCGTCCGGCTACAAGGTGTGGCCCGCGGAGGTGGAGGCCACGCTGTTCAAGCACCCCGCCATCAAGGAAGCCTGCGTCGTCGCCGCGCCCGACAGCCGCCGCGGCGAGACGGTGAAGGCGTACGTGGTGCTGCGCGACGACTTCCGGGGCGCGGTGGGCGAGGCCGAGATCATCGCCTGGTCGCGGGACCACATGGCGTCGTACAAGATCCCCCGCATGGTGGCTTTCGTCGACGCCCTGCCGAGATCCGGAACCGGCAAGGTCCAGTGGCGCGCGCTGCAGGAAGCCGAGTGGGGTCCGGCCTGACGCTCCGGTTCGTCCAGGGACGGGCCGTTCGATGCGGGCCTGAAACACGGTGGGGCCGGGTGGTTGTGGCATCCGTCCAGGCGCTTCACAATAGGGCACTTTTCCGCCGCGGGCCGGCGGGTCCACCTTTCCATACGAATCAAGGAAGAATAACCGTGAGATCGCTACAACGAAGCGCCCTTCTGGGCCTCGCCGCAGTGCTCGCCACCGGCTGCGCCCAGATGGGCAGCTACGTGCCGGACAGCATGAAGAACGGTGACCTGGCCGACAAGTTCAAGAATCCCGCGGTGTGCGCGGCGGCCGGCGCCCTGCTGGCAGGCGGAGTCGGCGCAGTGGAAAACAAGGAAGCCATGGCGATCGGCGCCGTGGCCGGCGGCCTGCTCGGATGGTGGGCCTGCAACCAGCAGGAGAAGCCGCTGCCCGATGCCGACGGCGACGGCGTGCCGGACAAGGTCGACATGTGTGCCGACACGCCGGCCGGCACGAAGGTCATCGACACCGGCTGCCCGGTGGATGCCGACACCGACATGGACGGTGTGGCCGACAGCGCCGACAAGTGCGCCGCGACGCCCAAGGGCGCAACCGTCGACTCCACCGGCTGCGTGCCGACGGCCGATGCCGACGGCGATGGCGTGACGGACATGAACGACCTGTGCCAGAACACACCGGCCGGTTCCACCGTGCTGCCCAATGGCTGCGAGATGGACTCCGACGGCGATGGCGTTCCGGACAGCCGGGACCGCTGCGCGGGCACCCCGACCGGTATCAAGGTGGCGGGCGACGGTTGCGCCGTGGACTCGGATGGCGACGGCGTGTCCGACATTCTGGACCGCTGCCCCAGCACCCCGTCCGGCGCGAAGGTCGACAGCGCGGGCTGCGAGGCTGCCGTCAAGCCGGAAGCGCCCATGTCGAAGAACGACACCGGGAAATCGGCCGCCGCGCCCGCCGCGAAGGACATGGTGAAGGTGCCGACGGAAGCCGGCCAGTCGATCGTGCTGAAGGGCGTCGTGTTCGAAAGCTCCTCGGCCAAGCTCACGCGCGATTCGCTGGCCACGCTGAACGACGTCGCCGAACAGCTGAAGCAATCGGGCGCGAAGGTGGAGGTCTCCGGTCACACCGACTCCTCCGGTTCGCCGACGGTCAACCGGGCACTGTCCCAGCGCCGTGCCGAGGTCGTCATGACCTATCTCGCGTCGAAGGGTGTGCCGGCCGAGAACATGACCGCCAAGGGTTACGGTCCGGATGCTCCGGTGGCCGACAACGCGAACGCGGGGGGCCGTGCCAAGAACCGCCGCGTCGAACTCAAGGTGATGGGCGGCAACTGATCCGGTCCTGATCGATCGACGGGCATCGCCTCCGGGTGATGCCCGTTTTTTTTTGGAAGGGCTGGTCCGCCCATGTCGCGCGGACGGCCGGCATGGCGGCCGCCGCGCAGCTGGACCGGGCAAGCCGCGCTGCGCCCCCGAACCGCATTTCCGTGAACACGATGGACGTCGCGTCTGCGAGGCAGGTGCCGTGGGTTCGATGGTGCGTGATCGTCGCCCTGGCGGCCGCAGGTTCCGGCGCCCGCGCGGGGGACTCTGCACCGCAGCGTCCTGCCACGGTCCGCGAACGGTTCCTGGACTGGCCCCATGACCGGCTTTCCCACCTGGTGGAGCACGTCGCGCAAGGCGCGGACAGCCTGCTGTCGGGAAACCGGGACTACGACGCCCCCACCGGCAGTTACGCGGTACTGGGGGAAGCGGTCACAGCGTACCGGGGCGAGGATGCAGCGGACTCGCACCGGGCCATCACACGGCTCAAGCTCAATCTGCCGCGGACGGAAGACCGCCTGCAGGTGCTCATCGACCGGGGCCTTGCCACGCTCACCCGATCCGACGCCCAACGCGATGCCGAAGTGGCTGCGGGACAGACCGCCTCGGACAATTCCCCGTTCGCCGCCCTCCGGCTCCTGGTGGTGGACGTTCTCCGGCTTCGGGTGACGACCGACGTGGGCGCGAGGATCCGGGTGCCGTTCGACCCCTTCGCCCGCCTGCGGGCGGACCGCTCGGTGCCGCTGGGCCCGTGGACCGCGTTGTTCTCGCAGACTTTCCTCTATTCCAGGCAGAACGATTTCCAGTCGAATACGCAGATGGCGTTTCAGCGCCCCCTGGCAAGCGGCGTTTCCTTCGCGCTCGTGAGCGATGCCACCTGGCGCAGCCCCGAACAAGCGTTTCAACTCAGCCAGACCGCAACGCTTCTGTGGCAGCAGAACGAACGCACCCTCGTGGGATTCGAGGCTGGCGTGCTGGGCACGACCGAGCCGTGGACCGAGGTCACCGCCTATTCGTTCTCCGCACGCTGGCGCCGGCAGGTGTACCGCCAGTGGCTCATCCTGGAAGCTCGTCCCCAGCTCGTCTATGCCAGGGACCGCGGTTTCCGCCCCCTCCCCTCGCTCACGGTGCAGGTGGAGGCGTTCTTCGGTCAGGGATTCCTGCGCTAGTGGACATATGCGGGATTCCTGCGCGGCCGCAGCCGGTCTGTACCCCCGCTTCGACGTTCCTCGCCAGCGGAACCGTTCCTCCCCGCGTCGAACCGGAAGGCCCGGCGAACGTGCGAGCTGGGTTATATTCCATGGGGTTTTCTCACCCCCGCACGATGATGACGGCATCCACCTCCGGCCCCTTGCTCGATTCCGCCCTCGAACGTGAGCTGCTCGCGGCCTGCGACGATCTTCAACCCCGGCTGCATTCGCTGCTTGCAGCGCTCGTGCGCTTTCCCAGCGTGCTGGGAGAGGAAGCGGCCGCGCAGGATTTCATGGAAGGCCTGTTCCAGGGCATGGGCCTGGCCGTGGACCGTTTCGAGGTGCGCGACGACGAACTGGCGGACATGCCGGGCTATGCGCCGCCCGTGGGCCACTGGCAGCGTCACGACAACGTCGTGGGCGCGTTCCGCCCTCGCAACCCCGCGGGCCGGTCGCTCATCCTCAACGGCCACATCGACGTCGTTCCGGTCGGATCCGAAGAACTGTGGAGCGCGCCCCCCTTCGAGCCGGTCGTCCGGGAGGGCCGGCTTTACGGCCGCGGGTCGGGCGACATGAAGGCCGGCATCGCGGCATACGTCATCGCATTCGAAGCGCTGCGCGCGTTGGGGTTGCAGCCCGCCGCGCCGGTATGGCTGCAATCGGTGGTGGAAGAGGAATGCACGGGCAACGGCGCACTGGCCTGTCTCAAGCACGGCTACCGCGCCGACGCGGCGATCATTCCGGAGCCATTCGATCATTCCGTGCTGACCGCGCAGGTCGGCGTGCTCTGGCTGTCGCTCGAGGTGCTGGGCCGGCCGGCGCACGTGCTGGACGTGAGCCGCGGCATCAACGCGATCGAGGCGACGTACGCGCTGTATCGCGGCCTGCAGACGCTGCGCGACGACTGGAACGCCCCGCAAGCGCGGCACCCGGCATTCGCGAGCGTGGAACGGCCCATCAATTTCAATCTGGGACGCATCCAGGGCGGGGAATGGACTTCGTCGGTCCCCACCCGCTGCGTGGCCGACATCCGCTGCGGCTTCTATCCGGGTGTGAGCGTGGCCGAGGCGCGCGCCGCCATCGAGGACCGCCTCGCGAAGACGGCGCAGAGCGATCCGTCGCTGCAGGGCGTGCAGTACCGCATCCGCTATGCGGGCCTGCAATCGGAGGGCGTGGTGATCGACCGCGCCCAGCCGCTGGTCGAGACGCTCGTCGCCGCGCACGAACAGGTGACGGGAACGCCCACGCGCTATTTCGCCTCCACCGCGACGACCGACGTCCGGGTCTTCAATCTCTACGGCGACACGCCTGCCACCTGCTACGGCCCGGAGTCGTCGCACATCCACGGCATCGACGAATCCGTGTCCCTGGAAAGCACGCGGAAAGTGACGCAGGTGCTGGCGCTGTTCATGGCGCGCTGGTGCGGCGTGCAGAAGGCTGGCGCATGAAATCCCGTTCGTGCGCGATCATCGTGGTGGCGGCATCCCTCGCGCTGTGTGCCTGCGCGCCGGTCCGCACGCCCGCACCGCCGGCCATGCCGCTCCCGGCGGACCCGGCGGCTTCCATGCTCCCTCCGCTCACGCAGGAACCGCCACCCATGTTTCCGGCCGCGGTCCCCGAGCCGGTGCCTTCGGTGGAATCGACGGTCCGGGAAGCCGCGGCGCCACTCCAGGAAAGAGCCGCCAGGCACGCGGTTGCGCTGATCGGCGTTCCTTACCGCTACGGCGGCGCGACGCCCGAGGGTTTCGACTGCAGCGGTCTCATCCACTATGCATTCGCCAAGGCGGGCCGGAGCGTCCCGAGAGATTCCCGGAGCCAGAAGACCTACGGCATGAGGCTGGAGCGGACGGACGCGCTGCTGCCTGGAGATCTGCTGTTCTTCCGTCGGGGCAAACGGGCCATGCACGTCGCGCTGTACCTCGGTGAAGGGCGCTTCGTCCACGCGCCCTCCCGTGGCGGCGCGGTGCGCGTCGACCCCTTCGATGCGCCGCACTGGAAGGCCCGGTTCATCGAGGCAAGGCGGATAGACTCGGCATGAGCGTGCAACGCGCGTGATCCCGGGGAGGGTCCCATCGCGGCAGGAGGAAGGTGCGCCGCGGTCGGAGGGACGATGCCCGCGTGTCCCACCCATTCGAACAACGTCGACGAAGGAGAACCAGCAATGAGTTTCGCATCGGAGTTCAGGGAGTTCGCGGTAAAGGGCAACGTGATGGATCTCGCGGTGGGCGTGATCATCGGCGGGGCGTTCGGCAAGATCGTGGATTCGGTCGTCGCCGATCTCATCATGCCGGTGGTCGGCCGGATCTTCGGCGGACTGGATTTCTCGAACTACTTCCTTGCGCTGAAGGAGATTCCGCCGGGGACGGCGATGACGCTGGACGCCGTGAAGAAGGCGGGCGTGCCGGTGTTCGCGTACGGCAACTTCATCACCGTCGCCATCAACTTCTTCATCCTCGCCTTCATCATCTTCCTGATGGTGAAACAGATGAACAAGATGAAGCGCGAGGCGCCGCCGGCTCCGCCCGCGGCCACGCCGGAAGACATCGTGCTGTTGCGGGAGATCCGCGACAGTCTCAAGGCCAGGGGATGACCTCCGGGCGGGGCCTCGGCCTCGCCCTCGAGAAATGACCGGGCCGCCGCGCCGTCGCGGGGCAGCCCGAAACCGGACAGCGCCGGTCAGGAGATGGCGGGCACTGCCGTTTGCGGAGGCGGTGCGATCCGGCCCAGCACGACCGCGTTGCCCGTATGACTCTGAGCCTCGGCCAAGGCGCGAGTGGCAGGTTCCAGCAGCGCATCGAGGTCCACCGTGCCGCGAACGGAGGCCGAGGCCACTCCGGCGCTCGCCGTGACGGGAATCCCCGCGGGTTCGAGATCGGAAATCGCGCAGCGAAGCGCCTCGGCCTTGGCCATGGCGTTTTCGCTGTCGCAGTGCATCATCAATACGACGAAGCGCGCATCGTCGAAGCGGGCCACCATGTCCTCGCGCCGGATGCAGGCTCTCAGCAACTCCGCCACGTTCACCAGCACCTCGTCCGCGGCGCGCTGTCCTTCATTGCCGAGCAATTCGGCGAAGCGGTCCACTTCCAGTACGACCACGCTCGCGTAGTAGCCGTGGCGGCGCGCTTCGCTGAAGCGGGCGGTCGCCAGTTCGCACAGGAAATGCCGGCTGAAGACGCCGGTCAGAAGGTCGATCGACACCGGCTGGTCCAGCCGGGTTCCGATGGCATGGTTCGCGTCCGCAAGGCCCTTGTCTCGGGCGGTGTTCTGCAGGTACATGGCGGTTCCTCAATACGGCTGACCGGGCCGGCCCCTTCCCAGTCCGAGCAGCCGCGCGGCCTGGGCAAGCCAGGCTTCGACGACTCGACACGCTTCGAGAAGGAGGTAGGTCGGATCGGGGATCACGGGTTGGGCGAGACAAGACTGACCTGATGCATTACGGCGCCAACCGGCGACACTTGAGCCGGCGCCCGCAACGCTTCGGGCGCAGGGTCTTTCGGCGTCGGTCCGGTACCCGATCAGCGTTCGAACAGACGCCGGATCCAGGGGGCGCGGCGGATGGCGAGGTCCAGCAGGTAGAGCGCCAGACCCGCGAGGACGAACCAGGGCCACAGGGCGGCCCTGACGGCGGAGGCCTCTCCGTAGGACGCGAAGACTTCCTCGGGGCGAGGTGCATAGACGCCCCCTGTCTGGCTGGCGAGCGTCTTCAGCATGGCGGTGTCCGGTGAGCGCAGACGGAACTCCTCGGGGATCGGACGCACCAGTTCGCGCGGACCGGTCAAGGCCCTGATGGGTGCCGGGACATCCCCGGCCAGTTCGAACCGGGCGCGGGGCTGCATACCCTCGGGCACCGCAACGCGCAGTTCGTAGGTGCCCGGCCCCGTCTGGCGCATGGGCGCCGTTGCGGGCAGACCGCCCATGCCGCTCATCCGCAGTTGCGGCGCCAGACCGTTGCGGAACCCACCCTCGGGCGTGAGGGCCTGAAGCCTCGCGACGATCTCGCCGTTCTCCACCGCCACGGTGAACTGCGCTTCCTCCCGGGTGGTGCGGCGCATCACTTCCCGCACGAGCTGGCTCCAGAACTTCTGGTAACCGGGCCACGCGAGCCAGTCGGCCGCCCAGCGGTTCTTGAGATCGGAACCGAACACGGCGGCCTTGCCCAGCCCCACCTGCCAGCGCGTGAGCAGCGCGGCGTCGGTGCCGGTGACGAGATACACCTCGGCACGCGTGCGCGGCTTGGTGCTGACGAATCCCTTGAGCTTCGGCGCCTGGGCGAAGTCGATGCCGCGCAGGGCTTCGGCCTTGCGCTTGACGACGGCACCGACGGGCTCCTCGCGCAGCCCCTCGTTCACGAGCCGCCTGGTTTCCTGCAGGAAGATCTGCGGCACCGCCTCCGCGCTCTCGGCGTAGTAGAACCTGCCCTTGCCCCAGGTCGAGATGTTCTCCAGCAGGGTCTTGTCGGCCTCCGCACCGATCGCGACCGTGGTCACCGTGATGTTCGCATCGCCCATCCGCCGGGCAAGCCGCTGGAAGTCCGCCGGCTGCGTGTCGCCGTCGGAGAGCAGGATCACGTGCTTGGCCTTGAGCGGCACGTCGACCAGCATGCGGTAGGCCATCTGCAGCGCCGGGTAGATGTTGGTCTGCCCGCTGGCGGTGAAGCGCGAGATGAGATCCTCCGCCTTGCGTTTGGAGCGCACGGGCGCCAGCGGCACGGTGATCTCGGGCTGGGAGTCGAAGGTGATCACCGCGAACCTGTGCTCTTCTTCCAGCAACTGGAGCGCGCCGAGCGTGGCAGCCTTCGCCAGATCCAGCTTGCGCCCCTTCATGCTGTAGGACCGGTCCAGCGCGATCACCAGGGCGAGATCCCGGCGCTTTTCCTGGGCCTCGAAGGTCGCGGGCAGAACGCGCTCCAATGCCGAATCGCGCAGTCCCGATTCGCCGTACGAATTGACGCCCGCCGCGTACACGAGGCCGCCGCCGAAATCGCGGACATAGCGTTCAAGCGCCTGCATCCGCTGCGCGCCGAGCTGGTCGCCGCGCGTGTCGGAGACGATCACGGCGTCGTACTCGTTCAGCGCTTCGGCGGTCTGAGGTGCCTTCTCGGGCAGCGACACCTGCACATCGAAGCCCTGGGCCGTCAGCGCGTCCTTCGCGTAGCGCGCCGAATCTGCCGCCGGTTCGATATACAGCACGCGCGGACGCGGCAGCACCGAGGCCGCCGTGGTGAGCGAGTCGTTCTCCGCGATCAGATCGCCCGCCGCGGCCACTTCCGCCGTGAGCGACACGCCGCCGCTGTCGGGAAGGCGCACGGTGAAGGGCACGCGCTGGATTCCGGCGGCGAGCTTCAGTGTCTGACGGCCGAGCACCTTCGAATCCCGGCGCAACGTGACCTGCGCCTGCGCTGCCGCCTGGGCGAACACCAGCACGTGCACGACGGTCGGTTCGTCGCGGCGGAATTCCCGCGGCACCTCGATGGATTCGATCCTGGCGTCGCCGGCAGCGCGCACGGTCGCGGGCACGGTGAAGACCCGCACGTGGCGCGCGCGCAAGGCATCCAGCGCCCGGGCGGCATCGCCCCGCGTCTCCAGGCCGTCGGTCATGAGCACCACACGCTTGAGCCGGTCGTCGGCAAAGCTGCTGCCGATGGCCGCGAGCGCACCTTCGATGTCCGAGACGAGAGGGTCGAGCCCGTCCGCAGCCCCCCTGCCGTCGACGCGGAGGGGGACGCGCCTGATGGCTTCGGGCGATTCCGCACGCCGCACACGATCGGCGAACGCCACGAAGCGGGACTGAGCGGGCTTGCCCAGTGCGTCGGCCCTGTTCATCCACCCGATGGCCGCCTCCACGAAGGCGGGATCCACGCTGCGCGAGACATCCAGCGCATAGACGACCGAGACGTCCTGGGACTCGGACAGGGCCACCGGGCGCATGAGCGCGGCCGTCACGCACGCAAGCGCCAGGGCGCGCACGAG
>WBZM01004140.1_pt1 | contig 10756 bp, 10 predicted proteins | sample 5204271 | NCBI WGS metagenome assembly WBZM01 (sample SAMN12344346, study PRJNA552823) | activated sludge metagenome | biome: Activated sludge suspended growth; feature: Nitrification reactor; material: Wastewater; isolation source: activated sludge from nitrification reactor of wastewater...
GGTCTTGATGATTTGGTAGGACGCAGTATTGATTAACAATAAATCATTATTGTTGATGTGCATCAAGCCGATATCCGTCATGCCCGGATGGCAGCCCATTTTGCTATATTAACGATAGCTCCTGGCGCACGCCACACAAGGACAGACCCTTGAAACATTACTCTATGAATGGTTTTTACAACAGGCGCCGCGTGGCCTTGCGCGCGCTGGCGGCCGGTGGCGCGCTGGCGCTCGGCCTGCCGGTGCGGGGCCAGGCGGGCGCCGACGGCAGCGACTGGCCGCGCGCGGCCGCCGTGCCGGGCGGCGTGGCGCGCGTGGACCTCGGCCCGGCGCCCGAGCGCCCGCGCGCCTGGGCGGACGACGCGCCGCTGCTGGTACTGGGCGACGCGATCGTCTGGACGGCGCTGGTCGGCATCCCGCTGACCGCCGGGCCGGGCACGGCGCACCTGCGCGTCGTCACCGACGCCGGCGAGCGCCGCCTGCCCTACGCCATCGCCCCCAAGCGCTATGCCGAGCAGCACCTGAAGGTGGCGCCGCGCACGGTCGATCTGTCGCCCGCCGACCTGGCGCGCCACGAGCGTGAACGCGAGCACCAGCAGGGCGTGATCGCCAGCTTCAGCGCGCCGCCCACCGGCGCCCTGCGCATGCGGGCGCCCTGCGCCGGGCCGCGCTCCGATTCGTTCGGCAAGCGGCGCTTCTTCAACGGCCAGCCGCGCAACCCGCACAGCGGCATGGACATCGCCGCGCCCACCGGCACGCCGGTGGTGGCGCCGCTGGCAGGCACGGTCGTCGACACCGGCGACTACTTCTTCAACGGCAGCACGGTCTGGCTGGACCACGGCGGCGGCCTGCTGTCGATGCTGTGCCACCTCAGCCGCATCGACTGCCAGCCGGGCGATCGGCTGGCCGCCGGCCAGCGCCTGGGCGCCGTCGGTGCCAGCGGCCGCGTCACCGGCCCGCACCTGCACTGGACGGTGACGCTCAGCCGCGCCTCGGTGGACCCGGCGCTGTTTCTGCCCGTCTGAGAGGGTGTGGACCGGCTTGGCGCGCACCCGGCGGGCGTCTGGCGGCCACCACACCAGCAGCCCATCGGGATTCGTCCGCATTGACGCGCCGTGGCGCCGCTGCAAGCATGGCCGGCCATGCCCAAGCCTTTTTCCTCACGCCCGCTGCCGGCCCTGCGTCGTGCCCTGCCCCTGCTGCTGGCCGCCGCGCTGGCGGGCTGCGCCACGCCGCCGCCGTCCGCGCCCGTCTCGCCCTCCGCTGCCCCGCCGGTGCAACCAGCGCCCGCACCGCGGGCCGACGCCGGCGCGCCCTTCACCGACACTCTGGGCATGCGCTTCGTGCGCGTGCCGGCGGGCGAATTCATGATGGGCAGCGCCGAATCGCCCCAGGCCCTGGCCAAGGCCTTCCCGCACGCCGAACGGCGGCGCCTGGCCGATCTGGCCGATGAAAAACCGGTGCACCGCGTGCGCATCACGCGCGACTTCTGGCTCGGCGCCCACGAGGTCACGGTGGGCCAGTTTCGCCAGTTCGTGCAGGCCTCGGGCTACGTGCCCGAATCGGTGCGCGACGGCACCGGCGGCTATGGCTTCAACCCGCGCTACGACCCGTCGCGCACCGAGCGCGGTGACCTGTTCGAAGGGCGCGACCCGCGCTATTCGTGGCAGAACCCCGGCTTTGCCCAGACCGACGAGCACCCGGTGGTCAACGTCACCTGGAACGACGCCGTGGCCATGGCGCGCTGGCTCAGCGAGCGCGAAGGCGTGACCTACCGCCTGCCGACCGAGGCCGAATGGGAATACGCCGCGCGCGCCGGCAGCCGCACGCGCTACCCCGCCGGCGACGACCCTCAGGTGCTGCTGCGCACGGCCAACACCTTCGATCGTGAAACCGCCCTGCGCTGGCCACGCTGGCGCGCGCAGGCGGGTGCCGGCAGCGACGGCCACGCCTTCACCGCGCCGGTGGGCAGCCACGCGCCCAACGCCTTCGGCCTGTACGACATGATCGGCAACGTGTGGGAATGGTGCGCCGACTGGTACGGCGAGGATTACTACGCCCGCTCGCCCACCGACGACCCGGCCGGCCCCGCCAGCGGCAAGGTGCGGGTACGCCGCGGCGGCTCCTGGCACACCTGGCCGCTGTATGCGCGCGTGGCCTTCCGCAACTGGAACACGCCCGAGACGCGCTACGTGCTGCTCGGCTTTCGCCTGCTGCGCGAGCAGGGGCCCAAGCGCTGAGCGCCATGGTCAAGGCCGTCGCCCGCCGGCGCAAGCGGCTCATCGCCCTGGCCGCGCTGGTGCTGCTGGCGCTGGCCGTGTTCTTCAACCTGCCCGGCTTCGTCGATGCGCGCCTGAATGCCATCGCCACCGCGCCGCCGTATGCCGTCAGCGCGCGCGCAGCAGCTGCACGAGCGGCTGTTCGTGGCCGACCTGCACGACGACCTGCTGCTGTGGCCGCGCGATCCGCTGCAGCGCCACGGCCACGGCCAGACCGACGTGCCGCGCCTGCTGGCCGGCGGCGTCAGCCTGCAGGTGTTCACCACCGTCACCAAGACGCCGCGCGGCATGAACTTCGATCGCAATGCCGGCGACAGTGACAACATCACCCTGCTGGCGGTGGCCCAGCGCTGGCCGCCGCGCACCTGGAGCAGCCTGCTGGAGCGCGCGCTGCACCAGAGCCGCAAGCTGCACGACGCCGCGCGCGACAGCAACGGCCAGCTGCGCCTGGTGACGTCGCAAAAGCAGCTGGCCGCCGCGTTGCAGCACGGCCTGCCGGCCGCGCGCGGTCAGGTGATCGCGGTGCTCGGCACCGAGGGCCTGCACCCGCTGGAAGGCCGGCTGGAGCACATCGACCGCCTGTACGACGCCGGTTTTCGCATCATGGGGCTGACGCATTTCTTCGACAACGAGGTCGGCGGCTCGGCCCACGGCCTGGACAAGGGCGGCCTGACGCCGTTCGGCCACGAGGTGCTGCGCCAGTTGCAGCAGCGGCGCATGATCGTCGATCTGGCGCACGCCTCGCCCGCCGTGATCGACGACGTGCTGGCCGTCACGCGGCGGCCGGTGATCGTCTCGCACACCGGCGTGCAGGCGGTCTGCCCGGGCCCGCGCAACCTGAGCGACGCCCACATCCGCGCCATCGCCGCCACCGGCGGCCTGATGGGCATGGGCTACTTCGAGGGCGCCATGTGCGAGCTCAGCGTCGAGCGCATCGTGCGCTCGATCCGCCACGTGGCGCAGGTGGCGGGCGTGCAGCACGTCGCCCTGGGCTCGGACTTCGACGGCGCCACCAGGACGGTGTTCGACACCACCGGCCTGGCGCTGATCACCCAGGGCCTGCTGGATGCCGGCTTCAGCGAGGACGACATCGCCGCCATCATGGGCGGCAACGTGCTGCGGCTGCTGCAGGCCGAGTTGCCAGTCGAATGAAATAGCTATCTTATTGATAGCTCCTTGCGCACGACAGAAGCGCGATAGCGACCAATTCGCGGCTTTACTCGCGAATGATGGTGAGGTACTCGATCAGCGCCGCGTCGCGACATGCCCCATGAGAAAAATGAACAACCATACGCAGAGGACGCCAAGGATTCGCGGAGGATGCTTTTGAGATCGCCATCTTCCTGCTTTTTGCGTCCTCTGCGAAATCTCTGCGTCCTCTGCGTTCGGGTGTTGGCGGTTTCCAATAAGCGACCATTCGAAGCCTTGTCTCGCAGGCCATCACCATCATTCGCCAGAAGAGCCCGATTCGCCTCGAAAAATCACGCGCCCAGCCGGGCCAGCAGCCACTGCCGCAGCTCGCGCACCTCGTCGGCGCAGACGGCGTGCCCCATGGGGTATTCGTGCCAGTCCACGGGCCAGCCGAGCGCGCGCAAGGTGTCGCGGGCGGCGTGCGCGCGCGCCGGGGCCACCATCTCGTCCTGCGTGCCGTGCGCCAGAAAGACCGGCACATCGCGGTTGGCGACGCTGCGCTCGCCGGCCAGCGTGCCGGCCAGCGGCAGGTAGCCGCTCAGCCCGAAGACGCCCGCCAGCCGCTGGCCATGGCGCAGCCCGCTCAGCAGCGCCATCGCGCAGCCCTGCGAAAAACCGCCCAGCACGATGCGCCGGGCCGGCACGCCGCGCGCCTGCTCGCGCGCCAGCAGCGCCTCGATCAGCGCCTGCGAGGCGCGCAGACCGGCCTGGTCCTCGTCGGCGCGGTCGTGGCGGATGTCGAACCAGGCCGGCATGACGCAACCGCCGTTGATCGTCACCGGCCGCTGCGGCGCGTTGGGCAACAGCCAGCGCACCGGGCCGACGGCGCGCAGGTCGATCTCGTCGACGAAAGGCGCGAAGTCGCTGCCGTCGGCACCCAGACCGTGCATGACGATGATGCTGGCCACCGGGTCGGCGCCGGTGCTCAGCTCCAGGGTGGGAAGCGGGGCATTCATGCCGCCATGTTAAGCCGCCTGCCGGGGAGCCAGAATGTCCATGACGAAACACCGCCCCAGCGCCCGCTCGACGTGCGCCGGCAGCTATCGTTTTTGATAGTTGTTGACCGCCCGCCGGCGGCGCCGTCAGGCAGCTGGCGCCACGTCGTCGAGCTCGCGCAGGGCGCGGTCAACCACCGCGCCGGCTTCGACCGGCCGCAGCTTGCGGGCCAGCAGCAGCTTCTCGCAGCTGCGCCGCGTCATGCTGTGGGGCTGGCCGCCGTGGCTGATGAACATGAACAGCGCGCCGTTGTCGCTGCACCAGTGCAGTTGCGCGCGTCGCCATTCGCCGCGCGCCTTCAGATCGACCCAGTCGCCGGTGCGCAGGCGCGCCAGCTGGGCGCGGGCGCGCTCCTGGGCCTGTGGCGCGCTCTCGGCGGGGGCTGCCGGCAGTGGCGGCGGCGCCGCTGCGGCGCTGGTGTCGGCACGAGCTGCGACGGGTGCCGCCCGCGGTACCGGCGCCTGGCCTTCTTCGCCGCCCGGCGGGCGTTCGAGCGCCTGCGCCTCGATCGGCACCGGCAGCGAGGGCAGCTGGCTGTGCAGGCTGTCGCGCCCACTGTCGCCGGGCTCGTCGTCAAAGCCGGCCAGCACCAGCTCGCGCCGACCCAGCCAGGGCTGCTCGGCGGCGCGCGGCGTCGGCCGCTCCAGCGGGATCGCGTCGCTTTCCAGCGGCACGGCCGCCGAGATGCCGGTCAGCGGCCCCTGGCCCGACGCCTGGGCGTCGCGGGCGCTGCGCACGCGACGCAGCCGCAGCACCGGGTCGTGGTAGCGCATCAGCACGTCAAAAAAGGTCTGGGCGTCTTCCGGGTCCTTGCCCAGCAGATCCAGGCCGCGCCGCAGGGTGCGCAGCACTTCGGGCAGCACCTCGAAGGCGCGCGCCGGCTCCTTCAGCACGGCCTCGCGCTTGACGCTCCACAGCAGGTCGCTGACCACCGCCAGGTAGCCGCCGGGGTCGAGCTGGCCGCGCGCGTCGGTCAGCTGGGCGTGGGCGATCACCAGCGACCAGTCCTGGTACAAAAAATCCGCCACCGCCGCCGGCACACTATCCAGGTCGGAGCGCAGGCTGAATTCCCAGGCCACCTTGTCGGCCAGCGCCTGGCGTTGCTGCGCGAACTGGATCGAGCGCAGGCCGTGTTCGCGCGCCTCGGTCTCGCCCTGGTCCTGCTGCCGCCAGCCGTCCTCCAGCGCCTGCAGCTGCCGGGCATAGTCCTGCGGCTGTGCCTGCGACAGCCCATCCAGCGCGCGCACCGCCTGGCGCACCGGCGCCATGAACTGCTCGAATTCGTCGGCGTATTCGTCGTTGTACTTGAAGCTGCGCTGCGCCACGCGCTCGATCAGCTGCCGCGCCGGGTGCTGCTCGTCGCCGAAAAAGCGCGGCTCGCGCATCGCCAGGCGCAGCAGCGCCGGCTCCATGGCGACGAAGGCCTCGCGCACCGGCGCCAGCACGCGGGCGTCACCAGCGACCTGGCCCACCAGGGTGCGCACCGCGTCCAGCCCCAGCGCCTGACTGATCCAGGTGGCACGCGCCTTCAGCGCCATCAGCGTGCGAGTGCGCGCCTTGGGCGATGCCAGCTCGCCCCAGGGCTGAGGCGGCAAGGGCTGCTCCAGCCGCACCGGCCGTGCCGGGCGATCGACCACGGCCTGCATGCGCGCCCGCGCATGCGCCTGGGTGGCCGCGGCCTCGTCGTAGGCGACGGCGGGCGCGCCGGCCAGGCGTTGCTGCTGCTCGTCGACCGCCTCGTAATAGCCGGCCGGCAGGGGCTCGTCACGCTCGGCCACCCACCGCGGCTGGTACAGGAATTCGCGCATCAGCGCCTGGGACACGGCCGGCCGGGCCTGCGCCAGATCGCTCATGTGCGGATACAGCGGGCGCTGCGCTTGCGCGCGGCCGGCGGCAACCGGCGCCGCCCGCTCATCGGCGCCACCCGCGGCACGGGCTGGCTCGGCCGCCGGCAGGACGGCGCCGGCCGCGGCCGGCCCGGCCGCGCCGTCGCCCAGCTTGAGGCGGTAGCGCGCCTCTTCGACGCCCTGCTCGGCCAGCAGCCGCGCCACCGCCTCATACAGCTGGCCCAGTTCCTGCGCGAAGCTCGGGGTCAGATGGCGCACCCAGTGCGTGCGCCACTCGGCCTCCACCGGCTGCTCGTCCAGCAGGGCCAGCAGCGCCTGGCACAGCACGTCGGGCCGCAGCGGGTTCAGGTCGGCCCGCACCACGGGCAGGCCCAGTGCGGTGCTCATCAGTGAATCCAGCCGTGACAGCGGCGCCTCCACCCGCGGCAGCACGGCTTGCTGCAGACGCGAGGCTTCGACGAAGCGCGCCACTTCGGCATGCTCCAGCAGGGTCAACTCGTCGTGGCCGAGTGGCGCCCGCCCGGAATGAACCGGCGCGGCACGAGCCGCTTCAAGCGCCTGGTTGATCGCCTGCTCGACCCGCGCGGGAAACGCGGCGCCCAAGCCCTGCCGGTGCCGCGTCAGCGCCAGCCAGGCGTCGCCCAGCTGCATGCGCAGGGCCACCGTGCGACCGCCGCGTTCAGCTTCCTGCAGGCTGGTGACGGCGGCCTCGACGCAGCGGTCGATCAGCGGCCCGGCCAGGAACAGCACTTCCTGCCGTGCTCGCTGGATCAGGGGGTTCTGGGTGCTGACGGGCTGCATGGCGAGATAACACTATATTACGCATTATTGCCACCCGACAGTGGTTGACAAGCACTGTCGTGCCTGCTCATTCAGAAGATAGGTTACTGTTTTGCGCTGGCGCAACGATGCCGCCACGCCGCCGGCAAGAGTGCGCGCGTCAGCTCGCCGCAGCGCGCGCCTCGCAGTCGAACGCCGGGTCAACCGGCACCTGCAACGCCGTCACCAGGTGGTTGGTCTTGGCGGCCAGGCCCACCACGGCCAGCAGGTCGGCGTGCTGGGCCGCCGTCATGCCCTTGGCGCGCGCCGCCGCAGTGTGCGAATGCACGCAGTAGCCGCAACCATTGGCCACCGAGACGGCGATGTACAGCAGCTCCTTGGTCAGCGGGTCCAGCGCCGAAGGCGTGGCCATGACGCGCTTGACCTCGGCCCAGGTCGACTCCAGCAGCGGCGGATCGAAGGCCAGGTAGCGCCAGAAATGGTTGATGAAATCCGAGCCGCGGGTGGCGCGGATGTCGTCGAACACGGCCTTCACCCTGGGGGAAAGCCCGGCGTCAGGTGAAGAATGGACGGTGGACATGACACGTTCTCAACGGCGCCCGGTGGCGACCGCGACAGCCGCCTTGCGCGGCACGCCACGGCCGACGCGCGGCCTCGGGTGGCGACCATCAACCCAGGTTCTGCGCCAGGGACACGTAGCACTTGCCGGCAGGCGCCAGCACCTGACCCACCACGCACTGCGGTGTACCAGCCGGCTCCCACCATTGCCACCGAGACGGGTTCTGCGGATCCACCACCCGCAGGGCCCGGATCTGCTGCGGCACGCCCGAGGTGTTGACGACCTCCGTCTCACCCTCCTCCACGCTGACCGAGCCACCGCCGGCTTGACTCAATTGGGCGCTGAATGCCAGCGCCTGAGCACGCTGCATCATCTGCCCCCCGGTCAGGCCCAACACGGTGGCGGCGCCCACCACCAGCAGACTGGACAGCACCCGCCCATTGACGCGGCCACGCAAGGATCGGTAGGCCGCCGCCATCAGCAGCAGCACCAGCGCGGCCAGCATCGTCTCGCCCAGCGTGGGCACGGCGGACACCGCGAGCGGCCCATAATCGATCTGGCCGGGCGGCGTCTGCTGCGCACCGCAAAGGCCAGACACCGCAGCCAGCGCCCCCGCCAACACCACGCCACGCAGCGTGCCGGTCTTCCTGCTTGCCATCCCGCCTCTCCTCATCGGGTAAATCAAAACCTGTCATGGTAGGCGTCAGCGAGCCGGCTGGCAAGATCGTTCTGCCATCGCGATACGTGCATCGAACCTTTTAACCATCGCCCCACAATCACGCCATGACCAAGGCCCTGAACGATATCGCTTTCTCCATGCTCGACCTGGTGCCCGTACGCGAGGGGCGCAGCGTGGCCGACGCGCTGGCCGTCGCCCTGCAGACGGCGCAGCACGCCGAACGCCTGGGCTTCGCGCGCTACTGGCTGGCCGAGCACCACAACATGGCGGGCATCGCCAGCTCGGCGACCGCCGTGCTGGTGGGGCACATCGCCGGCGGCACGCAGCGCATCCGCGTCGGCTCGGGCGGTGTGATGCTGCCCAACCACGCGCCGCTGGTGGTGGCCGAGGCCTTCGGCACGCTGGCCGAGCTGTACCCCGGCCGCATCGACCTGGGCCTGGGGCGCGCGCCGGGCACCGACCCGATGACCATGCGCGCGCTGCGGCGCGACCGCATCGAATCGGTGGACGACTTTCCGCGCGACGTGGCCGAGTTGCAGCACCTGCTGGACGTGCCCGCGCCGGGCCAGAAGCTGATCGCCAACCCGGGTGCTGGCACGCGCGTGCCCATCTGGCTGCTGGGCTCCAGCCTGTTTTCGGCGCAGCTGGCGGCCGAGCGCGGCCTGCCCTACGCGTTTGCCTCGCACTTCGCACCGGCACTGCTGCTGCAGGCGATCGAGGTGTACCGGCGCGGCTTCAAGCCGTCGGCAGTGCTCGACAAGCCCTACGTGATGATCGGCGTGCCGCTGGTGGCGGCACCCTCCGACGCCGAGGCCATGTTTCTGGCCAGCAGCATCTTCGCCCGCGTGCTGGGCATCCTGCGTGGTGCGCGCGGACTGCTGCAGCCGCCGCAGGAGGGCTTTCTGGAGCGCCTGGACGCCGCGGCGCGCGCCGGCATCGCGGACTTCCTGGCCTGCGCCGTCATCGGCTCGCCGGACACCGTGCGCCAGGGCCTGCAGACCCTGGCGACCGAGACCGGCTGCGACGAGATGATGTTCACCTGCGACATCTACGACCCGGCGCTGCGCCTGCGCGCGCTGGACATCGCGACGCAGGTGCGCCAGGCCAGCACCGCCGCATGAGACACCCCACCCTGCCGTGGCTGGCCCTGGGCCTGCTGGCGGCGCCGCTGGCGGGCTGCGCGGTGGCCAGCGCCACGGCCGGCGCGGCGATCTCGGTGGCCGGCGCCGTGGTCTCCACCGGCGTGACGCTGGGTGGCAAGGCCGTCGGCGCCGGCATCGACGCGCTGTCTGGCCGCGACGACGCGAGCGACGGCAGCGGCATCGTGGTGCGCGAGCGCATCCGCCCGGCGGCACCGACGCCGGCGCCCGGCACCGGCAACGCCCCCCTGAGCGCGCCTCTGGAACTCTCATATTGATAGCTGCTGGCGCTCGCCAGTCAAGCCGAAATAGCGGAAATCACCATGAATTCACCCGACCACGCCCTGCCCCACAGCGCCGCCGCCGAACGCAACCGCGACCCCATCCTGGCCGTGCTGCGCACCCTGCTGGCGCCCAGCGGCCAGGCGCTCGAAATCGCCAGCGGCACCGGCCAACACGCCGCGCACTTTGCCAGTGCCCTGCCCGGCTGGACCTGGCAACCCAGCGACCGCACCGACGCCGACTTTGCGGCCATTCGCGGCTGGACCGAGCAGACCGGCGCAGCCAACGTGCTGCCACCCCGGCGACTGGACGTGCTCGACGCCGACTGGCCCTCGGACGGCGCGCCGTTTGCCAGCGGCGCCTTCGATCTGGTCTACGTCGCCAACCTGCTGCACATCAGCCCATGGTCGAGCTGCGCGGCGCTGATGCGAGGCGCCGCGCGCCACCTCGCCCCGGGCGGGGCGCTGGTGATCTACGGCCCCTTCATCGAGGCCGACGTGCCCACCGCACCCAGCAACCTGGCCTTCGACGCCGACCTGCGCCAGCGCGACCCCGCCTGGGGCCTGCGCCGTCTGCAGGATGTGCGCCACGCCGCGCAGGCCGCCGGCCTGGCGCTGAGCGCGCGCCACGCCCTGCCCGCCAACAACCTGCTGCTGGTGTTGCGCGCTGCCAGCCACTTATAGAAGCCAGAAAAAGGCTTGCGGCAAGGCGCGGCTCGCAGCCAATGCCGGCGGCCTTGGCAAGAGGCGCAACGCCGCCGCGAGCCTTTTTCTGCCTTCCCGCAGGGCGAGCCGCCAAGGGGCCATCTGCTTTGTGGCGTGACCTTGACATGGGCCCACCATGCCTGCGTCCCCGTGCCGCGCATCTGGCCCCTTGGTGGCTCGCCATAAGTACCTGGCAGCGCGCAACACTGCACTAGAATCCGCGTCACCGGCGCGCCGCAAAAATTCCTGAATTCATAGCTGCCCGCGCTGACCACACATGGATCATCCCGGAAATCTCTT
>WBZM01004141.1_pt1 | contig 10755 bp, 4 predicted proteins | sample 5204271 | NCBI WGS metagenome assembly WBZM01 (sample SAMN12344346, study PRJNA552823) | activated sludge metagenome | biome: Activated sludge suspended growth; feature: Nitrification reactor; material: Wastewater; isolation source: activated sludge from nitrification reactor of wastewater treatment...
GCGACGCGGGCTGCGGGGGGTCGCCGGGGCCGTGCGGGACGATGTCGACCACCTCCCAGTCGCCCAGGCGGAGCGCGCCCTCGGAGACCAGCCAGGCCTTCATCGGCTGCTCAGCGCACGCGGGGAGGGGCGAGGGGACGGGCGTCGGGGCGCTCCAGCGCGCGCGGAAGCGGATCTTGATGCGCGCGCCGTCCTTCTGCGACGTGAGGTAGAGCGGCTCGTAGCCGCAGGGGAGGCGCGCGCCGACGACGGCGTAGGGCGTCCGGCCGGTGGGGGCGGGGTCGGTGAGGAGGTAGATCCAGCTCAGGGGGACGTCGAGCTCCGTGCGGTCGGGGGAGGGCCCGAGCGGCGCGGCCTCGGTGACGGAGATGCGCTGGCGGGCCTCGGGGCGCGAGGCGTCGGCGGCGGGCGTGACGCGGCGGGGGTTGCACTGCGTGAGGAGGGCGAAGGCGAGGAGGGTGCGGGCGCGCATGCGACGTGGGGCGCTTCTAGCAGAGTCGGGCGGGCGGCGTCGCGTCGGCGCGTTTCCGCTAGCCCGCCCACCCCCCGGGTCGACTACCCTCGCGCGCTCCGCCGGGAGCGCGCGCATGGAGTTCCGCATCCAGAGCCTCGTCACGCAGCACGCGAGCGGGCGCGTCACGTACGCGCCGCTCGAGCTGCCGCACCTCGCCTACCACGCCCCCTCGCTCGAGGCGGCCGAGGAGGACCTCGCGCTCGCCGTGGACGACCGGATCACCCGCGCCCACCCGCGCCTCGTCCACCAGTACGCCCGGCCCTCGCGCGCGGAGCTCAAGACCGTCTACGTCGACGCGGTCACGGTGTGGCACGCCGCCGGCACGGAGCGCGCGCCGATGCGCCTCTCGCTGGTGGTGTCGCCGGCGCACAAGCCCTTCGTGGAGGTCCGCTCGCTCGCGCTCGACCTGCGGGTGTGGCTGCCGGCGGGCGACGACCTCGCCGACCGGGCCGCGGCGATCTTCCGCCAGCACCTCGACACGATGGGCGACCACCGGCGCCTCGCGCTCCGCTCGGACGGCGACGACAGCTTGCGCGAGCTGGTGGTGGAGGCGACGCCGACGCCGCTCTCGGCCCTGAAGCGCCGCGAGCTGCAGAAGGACGAGCGCCCGCCGCCGCTCCCCGACGACCTCGCACCGCCGCCGGAGAAGCGCGCGCGCAAGAAGGACGAGTTCGACGAGAAGCCCGCGGACGAGCGCGACGACGAGGACGACGACGAGGACGCGGAGGCCGCGCGCAAGAAGAAGAAGCGCCCCGCCACGCCGACGGCCTCGCGGCTCGGGGTGGCGCTCCACAAGCTGGCCGAGAAGGGCGAGCTCGGGCGCGCGTGGGAGGTCGACGCGGTGGTCGACAACCTCCTCGCGCGGGTCTCCGCGAAGGACCCGGAGCCCGTGGTGATCGTCGGCGAGGCGGGCGCGGGCAAGACCGCCGTCGTCCACGAGCTCGCCGCGCGCCTCCACGAGCGCGCGAAGACGCCCGAGGAGCGGCGGCCCTTCTTCCACGTCGACGCCTCGCGGCTCATCGCGGGCGAGGGGTTCTTCGGCGACTGGCAGCAGCAGACCTACGACGTGCTGGAGGAGTGCCGGCGGGCGGAGGCGATCCTCTACCTCGGGCACGCGATCGAGGTGCTCGACGCGGGCAAGAGCGCGCACAGCGACCACAACGTGTCGCAGCTCCTCGGGCCGGCGCTGGCGGCGCGCGAGGTGACGCTGCTCGCCGAGGCGACCCCCGAGGAGTGGGCGCGGGTCGAGCGGCGCAACGCGAGCTTCGCGCAGCACTGGGCGGTGGTTCGGCTGCCCGAGGTGGGCGACGCGGCGGGGCGGCGCATCCTCGAGCGCGTGGCGGGCGAGCTCGGCGCGCGGCGCGGGGTGACGGTGGCGCCCGACGCGGTGGAGGCCGCCGTTCGCCTCACGCGGCGCTTCCGCCCGTACGGGGCGCTCGTCGGCAACACGGTGGCCTTCCTGCGGCGCGTGGTCGACGCGCGGGCGCACGCCAGGGCCACGGCGGTGTCGGGCGGCGACGCGGTGACGTGGTTCTCGGGCGAGTCGGGCATCCCCCAGGTGCTGCTGCGCGACGACCTGCCGCTCGACGCGGGGGCCGTGCGCGACTTCCTCGCGGCGCGGGTGAAGGGCCAGGCCGCGGCCGTGGAGCGGGTGGCCGAGGTGGTGGCGGTCATCAAGGCCGGCCTCGCCGACGTGCGGCGCCCGGTGGGGGTTCTCTTCTTCGCGGGCCCGACGGGCGTGGGGAAGACGGAGCTTTCGAAAGCGCTGGCGGAGTTCGTGTTCGGGGCGCGCGACCGGATGGTGCGGCTCGACATGGGCGAGTACGCGGGCGGCGACGCGCTGGCGCGGCTCATCGGCGATGGTGCGGGCGCGGGGCAGCTCACGGCGGCGGTGCGGCGGCAGCCCTTCTGCGTGGTGCTCCTCGACGAGGTGGAGAAGGCGCACCCCGTCGTGTTCGACGCGCTGCTCGGGGTTCTCGGCGAGGGCAGGCTCACCGACGCGGCGGGGCGCTTCACCGACTTCCGCAACGCGATCATCGTGATGACCTCCAACCTCGGGGCCGACACGCTGCGGGCGCGGGTGGGCTTCTCGCAGGGGGACGCCGCGCGCGAGGCGGAGGTGGTGAGGCAGCACTACCGGGCCGAGGCCGAGCGCTTCTTCCGCCCCGAGCTCTTCAACCGGATCGACGACTTCATCGTGTTCGCGCCGCTGGGGCAGGGGGTGCTCCGGGAGATCGTGACCCGCGAGGTGGAGAAGGTCTCCGCGCGCGAGGGCATCCGGAGGCACAACGTCGAGCTGCGGGTCGACGCGCGGGCCCTCGACGTGCTGGCCGACCACGGCTTCGACCCGCGCTACGGGGCGCGGCCGCTCAAGCGAACGCTCGAGCGCGAGCTGGCCCTGCCGGTGGCGACGCACCTCGCGGCGCGGGCGGAGCACGGCAACGCGCGGATCGACGTGACGGCCGAGGGCGAGCACCTCGCGCTGCGGGCCACGACGCTGGCGGCGCGCGACGAGGGCGGCGCGTCGCGGGCGCTCCACGCGCTGGAGGAGGCGGCGCGGCTGCGGGCGGAGGTGCGGCGGTGGACGCGCTCCAACCTCGTGAAGGCGATTCGCAGCGACGTGAGCTTCTTCACCAAGGCGTCGCAGTCGCCGGGCTTCTGGAAGGAGCGCGGGCTCGCGGAGGAGACCGCGCGCTCGGCCGAGCGCTCGCGGGCGATGCTGGAGGGCATCGACGGGCTCGCGGCGCAGTGCGAGTCGCTCGAAGACCTCGCGTTCGAGTCGTGGTACGAGCGCCGCGACGAGAACGCGACGACGCTGCTCGGCGAGGTGAAGGCGCTGCGGGCGGCGCTCCAGCCGCGGAAGCTGGAGCTGTTCGCGACGATGTTCCCGATGGTGGAGGGGGTGGCGGTGTACCTGACGGCGGGGCGCTCGGCGTGGCACCGGGTGCCCGAGCTCGCGCTGATGTACTCGCGCTGGGCCGAGAAGCAGAAGCTCACCGTGAAGGCCTACACCTGCTTCTTCGTCCCCGAGGAGAGCCGCCCCCCGACGGCCGCGAAGAACGACCCCGCCGAGGTGTGGAAGTGGAAGGAGGGCTACCCCCCCGTCACGCACGCGCCCATCCCCGAGGGGGCCGCGCTGTCGGTCTCGGGCGGCGCGGCGATGTTCGCGCTGTGGGCCGAGCACGGCGCGCACCGCTTCCTCGACGGGAGCGGCACCGCGGTGGTGAAGGTCCGCTTCGAACCGCGCGAGCTGCGGGGGGTGAACTCGCTGCCGCGCCTCGACCGGCTGAGCCAGGCGATGCCCGAGCAGGAGATCCGCCGCGTCTCGATCTCGAAGGACGCCGTGAAGGACCTTCGGATGCAGCGCGAGTACGAGTGGAAGGGCGGCCACCTCGACCTCGGCGCGCTGCTCGACGACGCGGTGGCGTGGCGGGTGTTCGGCCCGGACGCCGACCCCTACCGCTGACGTTCGCGCGCGCTCAGTAGTGGACGCCCGAGGCGATCTCGTCGGCGCGGGGGAAGCCGCTGCCGGCCCAGCGCGCGTCGAGCGCGTCCATCGCGGCGTCCCAGCGGGCGACGGCGCGGCGCTCGCGGGCGTCGGCGACGTCGTAGGCCACGTCGCGCAGCGAGGTGATGACCCCGGGGCGGAAGAACATCGCGTGCGCCATCGCGTGGCGGAAGGCGTCCTCGGGCGACACGAGCGCGCCCGGGTCGAGCGGCCCCACCGGGCCCGCCGCGGGCATCCGGGCGCGCAGGCGGAGCGGCGCGTGCTCCAGCGGGATCGCCGCGAAGCTGTGGTGGTCGCCGGTGTGGAAGGTGGTCACCGTGCAGAGCCACGTCGCGACCGCGCCGGCGAGCGCGCTGTCTTCGAAGATCGCGCGCCCGTCGGGGAAGCCCGGCAGCCACGCGGCGATGTGGTCGGCCCAGGCGCGCACCTTCGCGTCGCCGCGGGGAACCCGCGCGAGCATCTCCGCAGCGAAGCCCGTCCAGGCGTCGAGCCACGCGCGGCGGTAGCGCCCGTAGGGGACGTGCCCGCCGACGAAGTGATCGCCGTAGCGCCACGCGGGCCAGCGCGCGTTGCCCTCGACGCCGACGCGGCCGCTGGCCACCATCCGGTGCATCCCCTCGGTGGTGTACGGGAAGCCGTTGTACACCTCGCGCTGCGAGTTGTGGATGCTCGACCGCCCGTGGTGGATCACCGCCTCGTGCAGGCCCAACGTGTACCGGGTGTGCGGGCGGATGAGGCGGTACACCGGGTGGTGCCGCGGCAGCACCGAGCGCGTGACCGCGTGGATGACGTCCGCGGGGAAATGGAGCCTCGGGTGCTCGGAGGTGACGAGCCGGAGCGACGCGCCCTGGAGCGCGAACCACTTGGCGAGCTCCCAGGTCTCGCCCTCGTCGGGCGTCACGGCGCGGCCGTCGACGGCGATCGCGCGCGTGCGCCAGCGGCCCCCGTCGGCCCGCAGCAGCACGAGGACGGGCGCGGCGAACACGTCGGGCAGGAGCGCGTCGGTCGGCGCGAAGGAGAAGTCGGCGAGCGCGAGGCCCTCGGGCGCCGCCGCGTGCGAGGCGAACACCGCGGGGAGCTCGCGCGCGTCGACCGGGCGGACGAACTGCCCGAGGCTCGTCTCGGTGAGCGACGCGGTGAAGGTTGCGTCGTCGACGCGGACGAGGCGCGGCCCGTGGAGCGCGCGCTGGATGGCGGAGGGCGCCTCGGTGACGAGCTGGCGGAGGTAGCGCGAGACGATGCCGCGGACGTGGTCGGCGCGGTCTTCGAGCGGCACGTTGAGCACGGGCGCGTAGAAGTCGGGGTCGACCACGGCGCGCTGCGGCCACGGGCCCCGGACGCCGCGCGGGGGCTCGGGCGGGGGCGCGGGGTGGCGCCCGGGGCCGCGCGGCATCGGCGCGAGGCGCGGGGAGTCGGCCCAGGAGGAGGGCGCGCGCTGCATGATCCCGAGGTGGAGGAGGGCCTCGTCGAGCGGCGACGCGGAGGGGGAGAAGGTGCGGGGGAAGGCGGGGGCGTTCATCGGGCGGCGTAGCTCCTGACGGCGCCTCGCGGGCGTCGTGTGAGCTCGGGTTGTGCCCGGAAAATCAGGGAAGGCCGATGACAGGCGATGTCATCGCGGGGGCGTCAGTGGGGGCGACGGTCAGGCGAGGTCGAAGACGAGCACCTCGCCCTCGTCGCTGCCTTCGACGACGACCGCGGGCTCGTCGGAGAGGGCGAGGGCGTCGCCCGCGGAGAGCGCGCGGCCGTTGACGGTGGCCTTGCCCGACGCGACGTGGACCCAGGCGTGGCGGCCCGGCGCGAGCGGGTGCTCGGCGCGCTCGCCGGCGCGGAAGATCCCGGCGTAGAGCGCGACGTCCTGGCGGACGGTGACCGACCCGTCGCGCCCGTCGGCGGAGGCCACGAGGCGCAGGCGCCCGCGCTTCTCCTCGGCGGGGAAGTTGCGCTGCTCGTAGCCCGGCGCGCCGCCGCGCTTCTCGGGCAGGAGCCAGATCTGGAGGAAGTGGACCGCCTCCTTCGGCGAGGCGTTGAACTCGCTGTGGGTGACGCCGGTCCCCGCGCTCATGCGCTGCACGTCGCCGGGGCGGATGACGGAGCCGTTGCCCATCGAGTCGCGGTGCTCGAGCGCGCCCTCGAGCACGTAGGAGACGATCTCCATGTCGCGGTGCGGGTGCGCGCCGAAGCCCTGCGCCGGCGCGACGCGGTCGTCGTTGATCACGCGCAGGGCGCGGAAGCCCATGTGCCGCGGGTCGTGGTAGTCGGCGAAGGAGAAGGTGTGGCGGGAGTCGAGCCAGCCGTGGTCGGCGTGGCCGCGGGCGTCGGCGGGGCGCAGGGTGATCATCGGGGACCTCCGTTCGAGGCCGCAACGTGAGGGGCGGGGTGGTGGAAGGGAAGGGACCGCGGCCGGATCGCTCGGTTGTCCGCCCGCAACGAGGGGCGGCAGGGTGGCTCACGGCACCCGTGGGCACGGGCGCCACATCCCGTCGGGCTGGCGCTCGGGGATCTCGTCGACGAGGCCGTTGCAGTCGTCGTCGCGGCCGTTGCACACCTCGGCCAGCTCGTAGAAGTCGTCGGGGTGGCGGCCCGCCTGCGTCTCGCACGACGGGCCGACGCCGCGGACGCACATCAGGTTGCCGTGCCGCACGCACCACGGGTGCTCGACGACGCATGTGGCCCCGACCCTGGGGAGGTCGTCGTCGACGTAGCCGTTGCAGTCGTTGTCGACCCCGTCGCACGCCTCCGCGGCCCGCGCCCCCGCCACCGCGTCGCACACCGCGCGGCCCGTCGCGCAGCGGAACAACCCCTCGCGGCGGCACGGCCCCAGCCCAGCGGCGCAGGGGGCTCCGGCCAGCGCGGCGCCGCCCTCGTCCACGGCGCCGTCGCGGTCGTCGTCGACGCCGTTGCACACCTCCGGCGAGGGGGTGCCGGCCGGCGCGTCGCAGTAGCGCGACCCGTCGGCCCGGCACCGCTGCACGCCGGGGCGGACGCACGCGCCCACCGTCGCCGCGCACGAGCTCTCGTAGCCCTCGTCGGTGACCCCGTTGCAGTTGTCGGCAGAACGCCGTCTACTCCATCGACGGCGGCGGCGCCCTGTGGCGCATCGCGGGCGGCAACACGCCCGTGGTCCTCCAACGGGGCGCGCCCCGCCGGCCGCTGCTCCACCCCTGGATCGACGGGGCCGGCGGGCTCGCGGTCGACCCGCGCGGGCGGCTCCACGTCCTGTCGATCGGGACGCGCGCGGTGTGGCGGCTCGAGGGCGACGCGCCCGACCGCGTGCCCGGCGGCGACGTCACCCTCCTCTCGCCCGACGGGGGCGAGCGCTACACCTTCGCGCGCGACGGCCGCCACCTCGCCACCCACGACGCGCTCACCGGCGCGCTGCGGTACCAGTTCGCCTACGACGCCGCGCTGCGCCTCGCGTCCGTCACCGACGCCTTCGGCAACGCGATCACCGTGACGCGCCCGACCGCGAGCACGGTGGTGTTCACCGGCCCGCACGGCGCCGCGGCGACCGGCACGCTCGGCGCCGACGGCTGGCTCGCCTCCCTCGACGCGGGCGAGTGGGGCGCCACCGAGATCGTGTACGGCGGCGGCGGGGCGCTGTCGGCGATGCGCGACGCGCGCGGGTACTGGCACCGCTACCAGCTCGCCGACGACGGGCGCTTCTCGCACGACTCGTGGGGCGCCTCGGCCACCGAGGACGCGCCCGGCGGCCGCGTGGTGTCGCTCCACCGCTCGGCGGTGACCCACGACGGCGCCGACACGTCGTGGTCGGTCACCACCCGCGACGGGACCTCGCTCACCAGCGGGCTCGACACCACCCACGGCGCGGTGGCCCGCGCCGACGGGAGCGAGCGGCGCACCACCACGCCGCCGGTGGGCCCCGAGGAGGTGACGGAGACCGACGCCGCGACGCTCCGCGTCCACTTCCCCGGCGCGGGCTTCCATGACGAGCGGGTCGCGCGCTCGGTTCGTTCGGGTGCGAACGGCCTCGCCTGGGCTCGCTCGATCAACACGCCCATCTCGGGGACGGTGACGCCCTTCGACGGCTTCACCCGCGGCGACGCGCGGTCGGGCGCGCTCCGCGTCGCGACGCTGGTGACGCGGACGGTGAGCCCCGACAACGCCCTGAGCCTCGCGGAGGTGAGCGCGATCACCGAGCTCACCGACGCGGTGGCGCCGATCACGTCGGACCCGTCGATGCCGCCGATCGACCCGGGCGTGGTGCCGCTGGTCCACGGCGGCGTGGAGCAGCGGTGGCGGCGGGTGACCGAGCGCCTCGGGAGCACCTGGCGCGTGACGACGACGAGCCCGCGGGGCAGGCAGACGGTGACCGAGCTCGACGCCCACGGGCGCGTGCACACCGAGCGGGCCCCGTCGATCACGCAGGACGGCGCGGCGCTGGCGCTGCACCCGGTGGAGACGACCTACGACGCGCGCGGCCGCGTGGAGACGGTGACGCAGGGCGACCGTCGCGTGACCTGGACCTACGACGACGCGACGGGGACGCCGGCGGCGGTGCGGGGCCGCGTGGCCAGCGTCACAGCGGGGCTGGTGAGCGGCGGCCCGGCGCGCACGACGACCTTCGTGTACAACCTCGACGGCCCGCGGACGACGCGTGCGACGTCGCCGGGGTCGCAGGAGCTGCGGACGGCGCTCGACGAGGCGGGCAACGCGGTGTCGATCACGCCGCCCGGCCGCACGGCCCACACCTTCGCGTACGGCTGGCGCGACCGGCCGACGCGCTACACCCCGCCCGTGCCCGGCGGCGGCCCGGCGTCGCCGTGGGAGACGAGCTACGAGCACGAGGTGCAGGGGATGCCGCGGCAGGTGAGGCGGCCCGACGGCGTCTACGACTTCGCCTACGTGAGCGGGCGGCTGAGCACGGTGACGCTGCCGGTTCCGCCGGGCGGCGGGGCGCGGCCGACGCTGAGCTACTCGTACGACGAGGCGACGGGCGGCGGCGCCGGGACGGGCGTCGTCACGCGCGTCACGCACTCGGTGAACGGGGTGCTGGAGTTCGACCACGACTTCACCGCGACCGGCACGCTGCCGCGCGGGGAGACGTGGCGCATCACCGAGGGCAGCGTCGAGACGGCGCGCAGCGTCGCGGTGGACTACGACAGCTTCGGGCGCGTGGCCTCGTGGGCGGCGACGGGCGGGCCGACGGTGAGCGTCGGGTACGACGGCGACGGGCTGCCGACGCAGGTGGGCGAGCTGGCGATCACGCGCGACGCGACCGCGGGCGCGGAGCTCGGGACGAGCCTCGCAGGGGGCGGCGGCGAGGCGACGACGACGCAGCGCTACGACGCGTACGGCGCGGTGACGACGCGGGGGAGTGCGTACGGCGGCGCAGCGGGGCTGTCGTTCGCGTACGGGTACGACGGCTTCGGGCGGCTGACGCGCGTGACGGAGTCGGGCGAGGGCGCGGGCGGCGAGCGCTGGTACCGCTACGACGAGGCCGGTAGACTCGCCCGCGTGTGCACGACCGAGGACTGCGGCGAGGGCGCCGACGCGGGCGCGAGCACCGAGCTGGAGCGCTACGAGTACGGCGCCAACGGCACCCGCAGCGCGTGGACGAACGAGGTCGACGTGACGGGCGTCGGCGGGAGCTTCAGCGTGGCCGCGGGGGACGTCGACGCGCAGGACCGGTTGCTGCGCTACACGCGCGACGACGGCGGGAGCGTCGAGTACACGTACGACACCGCGGGCCGGGTGAACACGCGCGTGTCGCGCGCCGCGGACACGCTGGTGGAGCACACGACGACGCTGGTGTACGACAGCGACGGCGCGCTGAAGAGCTTCACGCGGACGGGGAGCGGCGCGGCGTCGGTGGCGTACGGCAACGACGCGGCGGGGCGTCGGATCGCGCGGGTGGAGGGCGGCGCGGTGACGGCGCGGTGGACCTGGCAGGGCATCCACCCGGTGGCCGAGTACGACGCGGCCTGGGCGCTGCGGCGGGTGTTCGTCTACGCGACGCGCGGGCACGTGCCGGACTACGTGGCGGCGAGCGAAGGAGGCGGGTGGGCGCTGTACCGCGTGGTGACCGACCACCTCGGCAGCGTGCGCCGCGTGGTGCGCGTCAGCGACGGCGTGGTGATGCAGCGCATGCGCTACGACGCCTACGGGCGCGTCCTCCAGGACGACGCCGCGAGCGGCTGGGACCGCGTGCCCTTCGGCTACGCGGGCGGCATCTACGACCGCGCGACGGGGCTGGTGCGCTTCGGCGCGAGGGACTACGACCCGCAGATAGGCCGGTGGACCGCCAAGGACCCCATCGGGTTCAGGGGTGGGGATGGGAATCTGTATGGGTATTGCGCGAATGCTCCGCTGGGTTTCATCGACCCGAGTGGAAAACTAGGCTGGGTGGCAATCGCTGCCATTGTGGCAGTCACGGTATTTGTTCTGGATCAGGAGTACGGTGGTGGACTGTTGTTGAACGGGACTCTGGCTCGACTTACAGGAGGTGAGCATGATTGGGTTAAAACCCCGGACGGGCGAGAGGTGATGGTTGTCTGCAATTCTTCCATGGCTTTTGGCAACGAGGCTATCACCTGGGGAAGTAGAACTATTGCCTGTTCGATGTCGAGAGCCGATACTGCTACCGCCGGTACATTGCCGCACGAGTATAGTCACGTGATCCAAGCACAATGGCTCGGTGCTTTTTATCAGCCGATTGCGGGTATTTCAGAACTCTTTGGGCTGGTTCTTACGCAGGCAAATTTCATTGAATGGG
>WBZM01004145.1_pt1 | contig 10745 bp, 16 predicted proteins | sample 5204271 | NCBI WGS metagenome assembly WBZM01 (sample SAMN12344346, study PRJNA552823) | activated sludge metagenome | biome: Activated sludge suspended growth; feature: Nitrification reactor; material: Wastewater; isolation source: activated sludge from nitrification reactor of wastewater...
AAAGCGCGCGCCTGCTGGGCGTGCTGGACCGCCAGCTGCAGGGCCGCGACTGGGTGCTGGGCAGCGACTACAGCATCGCCGACATCGCCATCTTCCCGTGGGTGCGCAACCTGGTGGGCTTTTACGAAGCGGGCGAGCTGGTCGGCTTCGAGCGCTTCGCCCAGGTGCGCCGCGTGCTGGACGCCTTCGTCGCCCGGCCTGCGGTGCAGCGGGGCCTGCAGGTGCCGGGGGTGTGACGGGTCGCGATCATCAGGGCGCGGCCCGGGCTTTTATTGACGTGATGTACACGTCATCGGCGACGAAATGTCTCGATCAACATCCCGCGCATAGGCGAGCACGCGCCCCGCGAAGTCGATCATGTCGTCAACATACAACCGCCATTCACGCCGAGTCGGCTCAGACACGGGCCAGATCCTTCTCGACGAACGGACGCAACCGCGGCCGCAACGCCTTCTCGGTCACCAGATCAACGGGCATGCCCAGCAAATCCTCCAGATTGAACTGCACGCCGAAATAGCGCGGCGCCGTGGCGGCCAACAAGGGCGCGCCACGGCCGCCCGAGTGCCGCTTCTGGCCGAAGTTGCCTGAGCCTGCGGGACTCAACCCGCAGAACATCGTCACAGCGTCAAGGACCGCCTCGACCGGCGAAGATCACGGCGCATGCGGCCGGCTTGGCTTGCAGTCGGAATCCATCTGTCGTGGGCAAATCTTCATCGGATCCCGATATTTCCCCTAATATCCGCTGATATCCGCCATAGGAGGCCCGCGTCCATGTCCGTCACCCTTGATGTACTGCAAGCCCAGGTCTTGAATTTGCCCAAGGCCGATCGATCGCGGCTGCTGGATCGGCTTGTCGCCAGCCTCGACGTGGACGTGGATGCCGAGGCGCAGTGGGAGCAACTGGCCGCCCAGCGCGAGGCCGAAATCGAGTCCGCCGCGGTCACGTCTGTCGCGCTTGAGGACGCGATGGCCCGGCTGCGTGCCCGCTTTCCGGGATGAAAGCCGACCTCCATCCCGGCGCCGAGCGCGACATCACCGAAGCCGCTGCCTTCTACGACCGAGAAGGGTCTGCCGCAGTGGCGGCGAGGTTCGTGGCAGAGATCGAGCGCGTCATTCTGCTGCTGCTCGCCAATCCTGGCCTGGGCACGCCACGCGTTCACGGTAGAAAAGGATTTCCTGCCACCGGGTTTCCCTACACCGTGATCTATCGAGAGATTCCGACAGGCATCCGCGTCCTCGTCGTCAAGCACGACCGCCGGCATCCAGGCCACGGGGGCTCACGGCGCTGACAACGAGGACAAACCTTCATCTGACCCCAATATCCCACCGGCGCCCAGCCCACCTTATTCAACTCGTCGTCCAGCAGCGTCACCCAGTCCGGCAGCTTGCTGCTGGTCAGTGGCAGATAGCGCGGTCCGACCTTGACCACGCCGCTGGCGCGGATGGCCCCGCTTGCAGCGATTCATTCTCATCCGACCTCGATTTCCCCCCAGTTCCTGCGCCGGATGGAATCCCATTGAACACGACCTTACGTGCTCCACTTGATTTCGTATCCACACTTCGGCACCGCTCACCATGACCAACCTGACCATCACGCTTGACGAATCCATCGTCAAGAAGGCGCGCGTGCGCGCCTTCCACGAAGGCACCTCGGTCAGCGCCAAGGTGCGCGAACACCTGGCCGCCTGCGCGCAGGATGGCGAGGCGCAACAGGCCGCCGCGCAGGCCTTCATCGCTGCTGCCCGACGCCGCCAGGCCAACCGGGACGGCGCCCGCTGGTCGCGTGAAGACGCTTACGACCGCCCTTGCCCGCGCCCGAAGCCGCCGCGCAGGTGCAACGGCTGTGCGCCTTTCAGGTCATGGGCAGCACCGCGCAGAGCGTGCAGGCTGCCATCGCGCTGGCGCAGGAGCATCAATTGCAGTGGCGGGATGCGCTGATTCTGGAAGCCGCGCTGCGCGCGGGCGCCGACGTGCTGATCAGCGAAGACGGCCAGGCCGGCCGCCGCTTCGGCCGGCTGGTGGTGGAAAACCTGTTTGCCGGGTAGTGCGTCTGTCGGATGGATTTTCATCCGACCTCACACTTCCCTCCAAGCAAATAGATTCTTTTTTATAGCTGCCCACGCTTGTCTGGCCGGCTCTAGAAGCCAATTTGGCTTGCAATCAAAACTGATCTACCAGCGCACTGGCTTCCTCCGTCATCGCGAGGCCGCAGGCCGTGGCGATCCAGCAGCGGCGCCCGCTCTCCCGGCACGCCGTTTCCCTGCCGACCGGCCGACTCGATGTCTGCACCGGGTTGGCCAGATTGCATAGCGAAAGAGGTGGGTATCTTTTTTTTGATAGCTGCCCGCGCTTATCTGGCAGGCGCTAGCGGCCAATTTGGCTAAAAATCAGAACCTGTCCACCGGCGCCCAGCCCACCATGTTCAGCCCGCCATCCAGCTGCGCCACCCAGTCCAGCGTCTTGCTGCTGGTCAGGGGCAGCTAGCGCAGCTCGGCTCGGGCACGCCACTGGCGCGGATGGCCCCGCTTGCAGCGTGGCGGCGTCCTGCGGCTTGCGTGTGCCCACGCGACCGCCCCCGATTCATTTTCATCCGAGCCCAATTTTTCGCCAATTTCCAGAGTCCCCTCGCTGTTTCGAAACCGTCCCATTGGATTACAATCGAGGACATGCAAACAGTCGCCGAGCTGCCTGAATTCATCCGCGTGGCCGACAAGTTGCTCAGCCTCGTGGAGCGGCAAGACCTGATCCGGCACCTGGCGTCGCGCCCCAAGGCGGGCGACCTGATGGAGGGCACGGGCGGCGTGCGCAAGCTGCGCTGGCGCAGGGGAGATCACGGCAAGAGCGGTGGCGTGCGCGTCATCTACTACTTTCATGACGAGCACATGCCGCTCTACCTGCTGACGCTCTTTGCAAAGGGTGATCGCGCTAACCTGAGCAAGGCGCAGCGCAACGAATTGGCCGGCCTGACCGGCGCACTGGTCAGCATCTGGAAGGCGAAAGGACGGAACAAATGAGCACGGCATTCGACAGCATCAAGCAAGGCTTGCAGGAAGCCATTGCCCACGCCGAAGGGCATGGCCGGGGCGTGCGCGTGCATCGCCCGCGCCCGGTGGACGTGAAGGCGCTGCGCGCCAAGGTGGACATGACGCAGGAAGAATTCGCAGCGAAGTTCGGCTTTTCCACCGCCACCTTGCGCCACTGGGAGCGCGGCGACCGCAAGCCTCATGGGGCATCGCTGGTGCTGCTCAACGTCATCGAGCGCAACCCGCGCGCCGTCATCGAGGCTCTCACGGCGTAGCGTCTGCGAAGGGATAACCGATTGCTTGTTTTTTGATAGCTGCCTGCGCTTGTCTGGCGGGCGCTGTTGGCCAATCTGGCTTGCAATCAAAACCCATCGACCGCCGCATGTCTCTCGGCGGCGATGGCCTGAGCAGCGGCGCGTACAGCCCTCTGTTTGCCTTGCGCCTCGGCGGTCTCAGAGGACGGCTTCCAGCCCCTTGCGCTCGATGATGTCCAGCAACCTCTGCGACGGGCCGCTGGGGCGCTTGTCACCGACCTCCCACTTGCGAACGGTGGACGCGCTGGTGTTGAGCACCGAGGCCAGAACGGCCTGGCTCAGTTGCAGGCGCTCGCGCAGCGCCTTCATAGATCGCGTCACGGTCCGCGATGGCCTCGCGCGTCCAATACAACGCCATCACTCGCCTGGCGTTTCAAGCCTGCGACGGGTGGCTGCGCGGCGGGCTGCGAAGTGGGCTTCAACCTCTGCGGCGGGCATCAGGCTTCCCGCGTTGGCCGACTCGACGCCGATCCGCACCTGGCGGCGCCACCAGGCGTCATGCTCCGCGGCGTCCTCTTGCTGCTGGACGAACTCGCGCATGAAGTCGCGCAGAAGCTGCGCGCTCGTGCGATCGCGGGCCTTGGCGGCGGCTGCAAAATCGTTTTTCAGGGCTTCATCGACCCGAAATGTGAAAGTCGCCTCGTTCATGTCGTGCACTCTCATGTGTTATGCAATACATGCACAGTAGCACCACGAGCAATGACAAGCAAACGAGCCGTACGCACCCATTGTGATCTGACCCCAATTTTTCCATGTGCTTCCTCCGTCATTGCGAGGAGCCGCAGGCGACGGGGCAATCCAGACAGCGCATCCCGATCCACCACCGCACTGGATCGCCACGGCCCGCCGCCTCGCGATGACGGCAGGACCATTCGAAACTCTATTTTGATAGCTGCCAGCGCCTGACTGGCGGGCGCTTCAGGCCGATTTGGCTTGAAACCAAAACCCATCCACCGCCGCATGCCCCACTTGCCGCAAATCGGCACGCAGAAGCGCCACCCAGTCCTTGGTGGGGCTGCTGGTCAGCGTCAGCTAAAGCAGGTGGGTCGGGCCGGCGCCGCTGGTCTGGGCGGCGTCTTGCGGGCGGCCGGTGACCAGCTCGGGCAGCGGTTTGGCGCGCGCCCGCAGCTCTCTTTTTGAATTTTGAACGCAGCCCGGACAAGCAAAGCGCATTTGGGCTATTTGGCCGCTACTGGACCCTCAGAAGCCGCGCGATCCAGCAACTCCAGCCCTCGCTGCGCCTGGCCGGCGCCCCGCGCAGCGCGCAACCGGAAGCGGGTCTCCGCATCAAACTCGGCCAGCATCAGCGTCGCCATCTCGTCGATCAGCCGGTTCAGCGGCGTGCCCCGGCTTTGTGCCAGAGCCTTGAGGCGGCGGTACTTGTCATCGGGCAAACGCACGGTCAACGCAGTCATGTCACAGCTCCTGCAAAAAATTCTCTGGTGCAACTACACGCAAGCCGGGAAAGCGCAAATCCATCGCCCGAAAGTCACGCACATTGCGCGTCACCACACAATGCGCCGCGCCAGCCACGGCCAGCTCAACCAGATGGTTGTCGGCCTCGTCCTGCAGATTGGGGCGCCACAGGTAATACACCCGCGTCCATTCGCAACAAGCCAGAAAGATGTCGAGCAACTCCTCGCGCTCACCTGCGCTCAGGCGGCAGGCGCGGAACAAGGCTTCGCGCTGCAAGACAGCCTCATATTCGGCAAACAGCGCCGTTCCCATCAAAGGCACGCAGCGCTGTTGAAGGCAGGCTTCGATAACTGTCCTGGCGGCACCAACCCCCATGCAAGCACCGATGAAAACATTCGTGTCAATGACAACGCGCATACGGTAGATGATAGCAAAAATGCCACCATTTGAGCTGGCGCAGTGGGCCGCAACATTCTGGACGCCCGGCCGCTGAACGAAGTGTTTGCCTCACGCTGACTGCAAAACCGCAGAAAATCAAAACCCATCCACCGGCGCCCGGCCCACCGGGTTCATCCGCCCGCCCAGCTCAGCCCAAGCGGAAGCGACCCTCATCTGACCCTGTACGTGCCCAGCAAACACCGCGCCAGTGCGAGGAGGCCGTAGACCGACGCGGCCATCCAGACGGCGCCTGCCAGCCCATCGCCACACTGGATCGCCACGGCCTGCGGCCTCGCGATGACGGCAGAAAATTTCGAAACTCTGTTTTGATAGCTGCCCGCGCTTGACTGGCCGGCGCTGCAGGCCGATTTGGCTTGCAATCAAAACCCATCCACCGGCGCCCAGCCCACCCTATTCAGCCCGCCATCCAGCAGCGCCACCCAGTCCTTTGTGGTGCTGCTGGTCAGCGGCAGGTAGCGCAGGGCGTCGGTGGGCAGGTGCGCCGCGTGCTGGACGCCTTCGTCGCCCGGCCGGCGGTGCAGCGGGGTTTGCAGGTGCCGGAGGTGTGAGGGGTGGGGCGCCCGGTCACAGGCGCAGTCGCCCGTTGTTTACTATCAATAACGTAGCTGCTTGCGCTCGCCAGGCAAGCGGGAACCCCGATTTTTCATACAACTCACTGGGTGGTTCGCCGCCGGCACTGCCGCTCACCACCCATCCAGCGGCAGAAACGCGCGCGGCTGGCCCGATGCGCGTTCCACAACCACCACCCAGTCGGCCGGGTCGGCCTTTTGCGCGTCCAGCGGCAGATAGCCGGCGCTATCGTCAGTGAGCCCGTGCTTCTGCAGCGCCTGCTCGATGCTTGCCCCAGCCTGCGGGTGCTTGGCCTTGAGCGCGGCCATCGGCTCCAGCTCCGCCTGCAGGGCGGCCCGCTGCGACTCATAGGGCACCCAGCGCTCCGGGCGAAAGGATGGTGGCAGGCCAGACAGCGAGAGCACGACGCTGTCCTTGTAATCCGGGTCACTCTCATCTGCCAACCTGGTTCCGATCAGGCTGGGGCCGCCATAGCCCGGCGCGCGGAACTGGGGCAGGGCGTCCGGCAGCTTGGCGGGATCGATATCGGCCAGACTCACCACGCGAAAGCGATTGCCCTCGTAGGCCAGATAGATCGGCCGCGCCTGCGCCACGCTGTACAGACCGTAGACCAGTGCCGACAGTTGCAGCACGGCGATGATGCCGATGTCTCGCATCAGTTCGGCACGTGGCTTGCGCCCGTCAAACACCACCAACGTCAGCAGCGGACCGCACACCACATCCACCGCCACCACCAGCCCGAACAACGCGAAGCCCCCCGCCAGCGCGCCGTATGGCGCGGGATACCACAGCCCGAATACGAGGCCAGCCGCCAAGGCGGCAACCAAGGCACTCGCGGTGAGATGCATGAGCGCTGCGCGCAGTACTGGTTTGAAACGTTGTCGAAGCGACATGTGGCCAACCTCACAAAAAAAGACCGCCGAAGCGGTCTTTTTAGCCTAAGTTGCAGCAGTTTTTACTTGCACTCGGCAGGTGCGAAGCGCGCAGGCAGCGTGCCAACCGTCTGGCCAACAGCCAGAGTCGTCACACCGGCGGCAGAGCAACGCCATTTTGCCGAATCTGCCGGCGGGGTGAATGCAGCCGTGCCCACAGGCAGCGCGGTACCCGGCAACGCCGCGCCAGTGTACGGCATGAGGGTCAGAGTTCCGTTACCGGCGTTGGCGGTGGTCGTCACCGTGATTTGGCCAGTCGCCGGAGCGATAGCCACCGACGTGATGTTACGTGTAGCAGTGGGACCGGTATAGCCGAGGCGGTAGCCCAGCGCGTCAGCAGTCGGGTTGCCGGAGGCCAGCACATCCTGCACGTTCACCTTTGCGGCAGAAGCAGCCACCAGGCCTTCCGACACGCGGGCACGCACCGTGTAATCCTGATACGCCGGCAGCGCCACGGCGGCCAGGATACCAATGATGGCCACGACGATCATCAATTCGATCAGGGTGAAGCCTTGTTGCAGTTTTTTCATGGTGATTTCCTTTGAAGAAGTGGGTTGAACCTGGGAGACACTGGAGTGCGTCGCCGCACGCCCTGAAGGGATGCAGGGGGCGTGCCAGCTGGGGCCAAGGCGGCGCAGCGTGCAGTGGTTCACGGTTTGGGGCCGGCCAGGCACCGCAAGTGACAGTTTGTGACCCGTCTGGCGCGGCCGCGAGCTGACAAATTTTGTCGGTCGGACGGTTTTTGACACCGTTTGTCACCGGCTTGGCGGGGCCGGCGGCCCTGGCCAGCAGGGCCGGACTGGCGGGCGCCGTGGTGGCGTTGCGGCTTGTCAGTCACAAGGCAAATCGAATCCCGACGCAGGCACATTCTGCGCAAGCAGCTATCTTTTCAATAGTATTTTGGAGGATGCGGATACCGCAATCGCCGCACGCCAGGCGGCGCCTGCGCCGGAATGGGCCGGGTGCCGGCCACCATGGCGTCGAGTTGGCTTGCATTAGATATATACGTCGTATATATTGAATGCACCAAAAGGGAGGTCATGACCATGCCCCAAGCACACACCGCCCCCAAGACCGCCAAGCTGTTCAGCAACGGTGCCAGCCAGGCCGTGCGGCTGCCGCAGGAGTTCCGCTTCGAGGGCAGCGAGGTCTATATCTGGCGCGACGAGCGCTCGGGCACCGTGGTGCTGTCCCAGCAGCGCCCGGTGACCTGGGATGATTTCCTGCGGCTGCGGGCCGAACTGGCCGATGACGATCTGCGGCACTTCATGTCCGACCGCGCCCAGCCGCCGGCGCAGCGGCGTTCGCCGTTCGAGGATGGCTGAGCATGCCGCTGTACATGCTCGACACAAACGTGGCCAGCGCGGTCATCCGCGGCCATGAGCAGGCCGAACGGCGCCTGCGCGCGCTGCCGATGGATGGCTGGTGCATCTCGGCCATCACCCGCTCGGAGTTGCGCTTTGGCCTGGCCTTGAAGCCCGAGGCCACCAGGCTGGCCCGGATCGTCAACGCCTGGCTGGACCTGGCCCCGGTGGCGCCGTGGGACACGACCGCAGCCGATGCCCATGCCCGGCTGCGCGCGCAATTGCAGTTGGCCGGCACCCCGATGGGCGTGTTCGACGAAATGATTGCCGCCCACGCACAGGCGCTCGGCGCGGTGGCGGTGACGAACAACGTCAGGCACTTCAGCCGGGCCACGGGGCTGGCCATCGAGGACTGGCTGGGCGCCTAGGGAACCTCTGCATAAGCTCCTGCGCCGCAGGCATCTGCGGTCTCGGGCGGTCTGCGGCGTTGCAAATCCTCGCGATGGCTACGGCCATCGCTGCGGTTTGCGCCTTGCATCCCATCCCGATCCGCAGCGCCTGCTTACCGCGAGAGCTTATGCAGAGGTTCCCTAGCGCGATGCGCAATCAATCCGCAGGGGATGGGCAGTTCTCGCCCGGTGTTCCGGGCGCGTCCAGCTGCCGTGCCCCGGTTCAGGCCGCCACGCCGGCCAGAAAGCGCTCGATTTCGGTGGCCAGGATGACGGGGGTTTCGTCCATCGGGTAGTGCCCGGCGTTGCGCAGCACGTGCAGCTGCGCCTGGGGGTAATGCTGCAACCAGGTGGCGCGGCAGGCGGCTTCGCCCAGGGCGGGGTCGTGTTCGCCGGGCAGCACCAGCACGGGCAGCGGCTGGCCCTGCACCTTGTCGACGAAGGCGGTGTTGGCCCACGAGGGCAGGTAGCCGGCCACGGCCTCGGCGTCGGAATGGGCCTGGGTGCTGGCCACCATGGCGTCGAGCCAGGTGCCGGTCAGGCGGTTGCCGGTGGTGAAGTCGATGATGCCGCGGCGCGCCGCCGGGTCGCTGCCGGCGGCGGTGAACAGTTGCCAGCCCTGCTCGTCAAACGGCACGCCGGCGGCCGACACGGGGGTGATGGCCACCAGCGCGCGCACGCGCCCGGGCGCGGCCACCAGCACCTGCTGGATGGCGCTGCCGCCCATGGAATGGCCGATGAGCGAAAAGCGCTGCCAGCCCAGGTGGTCGGCCAGGGCCAGCGCGTCCTGCGCGATCTGCTCGACGGTGTAGGGCCCGCCCGAGCCGCGCATGCCGCCGTAGCCGCGCTGGTCCATGAAGGCGTAGCTGAAGTCGCGGCCGTTCAGGTGCTGGGTCAGCGGCCCCCAGCCGCCGGCGTGGCCAAACCAGCCGTGCAGGGCGATGACGCGGTGCGCGCCGTGGCCGACGAGCAGGTGGGTGTTGGGCATGGGGTGTCTCCTGGTGTGGTGGTGGGTGCTGGTGCGGTGCGCGAAACACTGCACCAAGATCATACGGAGCCGCCGGGCGCGCCGCGCGCCGGCGCCACGTCGATGCGCAGGCCGTCGGGCAGCACGCGCAGCACGGGCGCGGCGCCGCCGCCGAGCTGGCGCAGCAGGGCCAGGCGCTCGGGCGGCAGGGTGTACAGGGGCAGCTCGTCCAGCAGCGGCTCGACCACGGCGGGGGCGTGGCGCGCCAGCAGGGCCTGGGCCGCGGGCGGCAGCTGGTCGATGGCCAGGCGGTGCACGCGCACGCCGCTCAGGCGCACGGCGCCGGCCTGCAGGTCCAGGCGCAGGGCGCTGTCCAGGTCGATGGCGCCGGTGTAGCGGCGCCCGCCCAGGCGCTCGGTCAGCACCAGCTCGAGCGCGGCGGCCACGCGGTTGGCGGCGGGCAGCAGGCTGAGGCGGGGCGATTGCAGGGTCAGATCGGCCAGGCCGGCCAGGCCGCGGGTGACGGGAAAGCGGCGCGCCAGCAGCTCGTGCAGGCGCGCCAGCGGCAGCGTGTAGCCCGTCGGCGCGCCGCCCGCGCAAGACAGCAGGCCGGGCAGCGCGGCCGACAGCAGGGCGGCGCCCAGCAGGCGGTGGCAGGCGCGGCGGCGGGGCAGGGGGTGGCGGCTGGGCTGGGGGTGGCGGGTGCGGGGGGGCATGGGGCGCAAGATACTCCAGGCGCGGGGCGGGGCCATGTCGCCGTCACGGGCGCACTCTTGCTGCCCCGTCATCGCCGCGGGCGGATGCTCTTCACCCCGTCGTCGCATCCTCTTCACCCCGTCATCGCGAGGCCGCAGGCCGTGGCGATCCAGTGCGGGGCGTGGTGGTTCACTGTCGCCTGGCTGGGCGGGCGCCGTGCCTCGTTTCCGGCGCCGCACTGGATTGCCGCGTCGGCCTGCGGCCTCCTCGCAATGACGGGGAGGGAGTGAAGCGCCGCGCAATGACGGGGAGGGGGGTGAAGCGCCGCGCAATGACGGGGATGGATGAAGCGCCGCGCAGCCATCCATCGCCGCTGGCGCAGCCTCCCCATGCCGTCGCCATCGCCGCTGGCGCATCCTCTTCACCCCGTCATCGCGAGGCCGCAGGCCGTGGCGATCCAGTGCGGAGGTTCGTCATTCGCTGCCGTTTGGCTGGGCGGGCGCCGTGCCCCCTTTCCGGCGCCGCCACTGGATTGCCGCGTCGGCCTGCGGCCTCCTCGCAATGACGGGGAGGGGGGTGAAGCGCCTCGCAATGACGGGGATGGATGAACCGCCG
>WBZM01004146.1_pt1 | contig 10745 bp, 8 predicted proteins | sample 5204271 | NCBI WGS metagenome assembly WBZM01 (sample SAMN12344346, study PRJNA552823) | activated sludge metagenome | biome: Activated sludge suspended growth; feature: Nitrification reactor; material: Wastewater; isolation source: activated sludge from nitrification reactor of wastewater treatment...
ACATCATCCTGTCCGACATGACGCTGATCGGCGTCGGCGGCACCACGAACGCCGGCATCCCCTACAACACGACCTTCGGCATGATCGGCCACGGCTACATGTACACCGGCTTCCAGCCGCAGATCACCTACACGACGCCCGCGATGTCAGGTTTCCAGGCATCCGCCGGCATCTTCCAGCCAAGCAGCTTCGCCGGCGACCAGACCGTGGCGCCCGGTTTCCAGGCGGTGGGCAGCTACGACTGGAAAGCCTCGGGCACCACCGGCAAGCTGTGGGTCGGCGGCGTCAGCCAGACCACCAGCTGTTCCATGAATCCCTGTGCCGTCGAGTCCTTTACCGCCAGCGGCTACGAAATCGGCGCCAAGGTCGGCTATGGCAATTTCGAGGCGGTCGCCTACGGCTTCGGCGGGAACGGCCTCGCCTTGTCCACCGTCGGCGCCCAGTTCTACAACGGCAGCGATGGCAACGGCAACAAGACGGATTCCGTCGGGTATTTCCTGCAGGGCACCTACAAGTTCGGGGCGACCAAGGTCGGCGTGAACTACGGCGAAAACAAGGACAAGAACGGGTTCGTCGGCATCACCGGCGGGCCGGGCATGCAAAGTCCGCTCAACGAGATCACCAACAAGGCCTATACCGTGGGCGTCTATCATTCGCTGAACAAGTTCATCACCCTGGTCGGCGAATACAACCAGGAAAAGATCCACAACGTGAGCGACAGCAATTACGACAACAACAATCGCTCGCTTTCCCTGGGCGGCATCATTTTCTTCTGATCGACGCGCCGGTCATTGCCCGATGCGCCGGAAACCTTCCGCGCATCGGCCTCGGGCGCCCTGCGGGGCGCCCCCTGTTTTTTGGAGATTCCCCGCGGCAGCGAGTGGACCCGCCGGTGCCGGGCGACGGCGCTCAGGCGCGGTGGTTCATCAGGGCTTTCAGCCCGTTTACGTCGAGAATCCGGATGTGTTTCTGCTGGACGGCGATGAAGCCTTCTTCCTGGAACTTGGAAAAGGCGCGCGAAACGGTTTCCAGCTTGAGGCCGAGGTAGCTGCCGATTTCCTCGCGCGTCATGCGCAGGTAGAACTCGGCATGCGAGAAGCCGCGCGCCGTGAAGCGCTGCGACAGGTTGAGCAGGAAGGCGGCGAGGCGCTCCTCGGCACGCATCGTGCCGAGCAGCATCATCACGCCGTGGTCGCGGACGATCTCGCGGCTCATGACCTTGTGGAAATGGTGCTGCAGGGTGTGGATTTCCCGCGACAGGCTTTCCAGCCGCGAGAAGGGAATCGCGCAGATCTCGCTGTCCTCGAGGGCGACCGCGTTGCAGGTGTGGTGTTCGCTGCTGATGCCGTCGAGGCCCAGCAGTTCGCCGGCCATCTGGAAGCCGGTGACCTGCTCGCGCCCATCCTCCAGCAGCACGTCGGTCTTGAAGAAACCGCTGCGGATCGCGTAGATGGCATCGAAGGGCATGCCCGAACGGTACAGGTGCTCGCCGCGCTTGAGCCGTCGCCGGGTCGAGACGAGATCGTCGAGCCGTTCGAGTTCATCCAGACTGAGTCCGAACGGCAGGCACAATTCGCGCAGATTGCAGTTCGAACAGGCGGTCTTGATGACCGAGAGGGAGATCGTGCTGGTGGCAGATTGGGGAGGCATCAGGAACCCGTGTAAGCTTGATCCAGGTCAACCGCAATGTTGCCGCATCCGAACATAATCCGACCTAATCTTGGTGGTATGTTTAATGAATTTTGCAACTGAAAACCTCGTATTCGATCCTCAGATCATTCGCCGTTTCGACGTAAACGGCCCTCGCTACACGTCCTATCCTACCGCCGACCGCTTCGTCGAAGCGTTCGATTCGGAGGCGGCCAAGCTGTGGCTGGGCAAGCGCAACATCGGCGGCATCAGCCGACCGCTCTCATTATACTTCCACATCCCGTTCTGTAACACCATTTGCTACTACTGCGCCTGTAACAAGATCATCACCAAGGATCACGGGCGCAGCGCCAAGTACCTGAAATACCTGGCCAAGGAAGTCGCGCTGCAGAGCGAATACCTCGATGGCAATCACGAGGTGATCCAGCTGCACTGGGGTGGCGGCACGCCAACCTTCCTGTCGCACGACGAGATGCGCCAGTTGATGGGTGTCACGCGCAAGCATTTCAAGCTGCTCGACGGCGGCGAATACTCGATCGAGGTCGACCCGCGCAAGGTGGATCGGGAAACCGTGGCGCTGCTCGGCGAACTCGGTTTCAACCGCATGAGCGTCGGCGTCCAGGATTTCGATGAACGCGTCCAGCAGGCCGTTAACCGCATCCAGAGCGAGGAAGAAACCGCCAACGTGATCGATGCGGCGCGCGCCAACGGCTTCAAGTCGGTTTCCGTCGACCTGATCTACGGCCTGCCGCACCAGACGGTGATGGGCTTCAACCGGACGCTGGAGCGCGTGCTGGCGATGGACCCCGACCGCCTGTCGATCTACAACTACGCGCACCTGCCCAGCCTGTTCAAGCCGCAGCGGCGCATCGCCGAGCCGGACCTGCCGTCGGCCGACGCCAAGCTGCAGATCCTGGCGCTCGCCATTCGCAAGCTGACCGAGGCCGGCTACGTCTTCATCGGCATGGACCATTTCGCCAAGCCCGACGACGAACTCGCGGTCGCCCAGCGCCAGGGGCGCCTGCACCGCAACTTCCAGGGTTACTCGACCTATGCCGACTGCGACATGCTGTCCTTCGGCATCTCGTCGATCGGCAAGGTCGGGCCGACCTACAGCCAGAACGTCAAGACCCTGGACGAGTACTACGACCGGCTCGACGCCCACATGCTGCCGGTGTTCCGCGGCATCGAGCTGACCGCCGACGACATCCTGCGCCGTTCGATCATCCAGGCGTTGATGTGTCATTTCGAGCTGTCCATCGAATCGATCGAAAGCGCCCACCTGATCGACTTCCACAAGTATTTCGCCGCCGAACTCGACGATCTCAGGGAAATGGAACACGCCGGGCTGGTCAAGGTCGAACGCGAGTGGATTACCGTCCTGCCCCCGGGACGCATGCTGGTGCGCATCATCTCGATGGTGTTCGATCGCTATCTGCGCGCCGATCGCCAGCGGACACGCTACTCGAAGGTGATCTGATCCGCGTGCATCGGGCGAGGCGGGCAGGGTAAACTGCGCGTTTTCGCCCGAGTTGCCGTTCACCGTTGCAGATGCCAGATTCCGCCTATTTCGCCCTGTTCCTCGTCGGATTGCTGGGCGGTACGCATTGCGTCGGCATGTGCGGCGGCATCGTCGGCGCGCTGTCGCTCGGGGCGCCCGCCCGCTGGTCGATGCACCTCGCCTACAATGCCGGCCGCATTGCCTCCTACGCCGCCGCCGGCGCGCTGGCCGGGGCGCTCGGCGCCGCCAGCCTGGCACTCGACGGGCAGGCGCCGGTGCGCATTGGCCTCTACCTGCTGGCCAATCTGATGCTGGTCGCGCTCGGCCTCTACCTGCTCGGGGTGACGCGCGCACTGGCGTTCACCGAGCGGGCCGGCCAGCACCTGTGGCGGGTGATCCAGCCGCTGACCCGGCGCTTCCTGCCGGCCCGGACGGTCGGCCAGGCGTTCCCGCTCGGCCTGCTGTGGGGCTGGCTGCCCTGCGGGCTGGTCTACAGCGCGCTGGCCACTGCCCTGAGCGCCGGCGCGCCCGGGCGCGGCGCCTTGCTGATGCTGGCCTTCGGGCTTGGCACGTTGCCAAATCTGTTGCTGGCGGGCATCCTGCTGGCAAGGCTCAACGCGTTCGTGCGGCGGCCGGCGGTGCGCATCGCCTCCGGCCTGCTGGTGCTGGGTTTCGGCCTCTACGGGCTGCTCGGTCTGATGCGTTTGCTGCACTGGATCTAGGAGAAAGCGATGACGATGAAAATCCTGCTGGCGGTCGATGGTTCGCCCTGCGCACTGCGTGCGGTCGACCACCTGATCGGCCATGTTTCCTGGTTCCGCGAGGTGCCGGAAATCCATCTGCTGCACGTGCAACCGCCGATTCCGATCGGCCGCGCGCTGGCCCATGTCGGCAAGGAAACGCTGCACGCCCATTACATGGAGGAGAGCCGCGCGCATCTCCAGGAGGCCCAGCAGAAGCTCGATGCTGCGGGGCGTTTCCATACCACCCATATCCACGTCGGGCAGGCCGCCGAGGTGATCGCCAAAATGGCCGGGGAACTGGCGTGCGACCTCGTCGTCATGGGTAGCCACGGGCGCGGCGGGATCGCCGGCCTGGTCATGGGGTCGGTCGCCAGCCGCGTCCTGCATCTGGCGCCGTGCCCGGTGCTGCTGGTCAAATGAGCGAAGCCGCCGGCAGCCGCGTCGTCGAGTTCGCCATCGCCGGCATGACCTGCGCGGCCTGCTCGGCGCGCCTGGAGAAGGTGTTGAACCGGCAGCCGGGCATGCAGGCCAACGTCAACCTGGCGGCCGAGCGCGCGCGCGTGCGGCTCGCGGGAGAGGCCGACGAGGGCGCGGTGATCGCCGCGGTGGCGCGCGCCGGCTTCGCCGCCAGCCTCGTCGACAAGGACACGCGGGCGCGCGAGAAGGCGCGCCGGGCGGCCGACTACCGGCGGGAAATCCGCCGTTTCTGGATCGCCGTGGCCCTGACCCTGCCGCTGGTCGGGCAGATGCTGTTCATGTTCGGCAGCGCGCAGCACCATGCCGAATTGCCGCGCTGGCTGCAGCTGGCGCTGGCGACGCCGGTCCAGTTATGGATCGGCTGGCGTTTCTACGACGGCGCCTGGAAGGCGTTGCGCGGCGGCGGCGCCAACATGGACGTGCTGGTGGCGCTCGGCACCAGCATGGCCTGGGTTTTTTCGGCGGCGGTGACGCTGTTCGGACTCGCCCAGCACGTCTATTTCGAGGCCGGCGCGGCGGTCATCACCCTGGTCCTGCTCGGCAAGCTGCTCGAGGCGCGGGCCAAGGCGCGCACTTCGGAGGCGATCGAATCGCTGATCCGCCTGCAGCCGAAGACGGCGCGCATCGAGCGCGACGGGCAGTGGGTCGAGATTCCCGTCGATGTCCTGATGCCGGGCGACATCTTCATGGTCCGTCCCGGCGAGAGCGTGCCGGTCGATGGCGAGGTGGTGGACGGGAGCTCCAGCGTCAACGAGGCGATGCTGACCGGCGAGAGCATGCCGGTCGCCAAGGCGCCGGGCGACCAGGTGTTCGCGGCAACCGCCAATGGCCAGGGGGCGCTGCGCTGCCGGGCGACCGGCGTCGGCGAGCAGACCCTGCTCGCCGGCATCATCCGCCTGGTCGGCGAGGCGCAGGGCTCGAAGGCGCCGGTGCAGCGGCTGGCCGACCGGATTTCCGCCGTCTTCGTGCCGGTGGTGTGCGTCATCGCGCTGGCGACCTTCGCCGGCTGGTGGTGGCATTCCGGCGCTTTTGCCGAGGCGCTGGTCAATGCCGTCGCCGTGCTGGTCATCGCCTGCCCGTGCGCCCTCGGGCTGGCGACGCCGACGGCGATCATGGTCGGCACCGGGCAGGGCGCGCGGGCCGGGATTCTGGTCAAGAACGTCGAGGCGCTGGAACGGGCGGAAAAAATCGCCGTGCTGGCCCTCGACAAGACCGGCACGCTGACCCGCGGCGAACCGCAGGTGACCGACATCGTGCCACTGGCGCTCGATGCCGATCAGGCGTTGTGCCTGGCGGCAGCGCTCGAGCAGGGCTCGGAGCATCCGCTGGCGCGCGCCGTGCTGGCGCGGGCTGCTGCGGTCGACCTGCCGAAAGTGGCCAATTTCAGCGCGACGACGGGCGCCGGCGTGGCCGGCGAGATCGCCGGGCGGGCGCTGCGCCTGGGGGCGCCCGAGTGGCTGGGCATGGCCGACGATCCGGCGGTGCTGGGCCTGCAGCGGCAGGGCAAGACCGTCGTCGTGCTCGACGAAGGGGGCGCGGCGCTGGCCCTGCTGGCGATCGCCGATGCCCTGCGGCCGACCTCGCGCGTCGCCGTCGAACGCCTGCGCGCGCGCGGCATCCGCGTTGTCATGCTGACTGGCGACAACGCGGCGACGGCGGCGGCGATCGCGCAGGAAGCGGGCATCGACGAATTCCGCGCCGGCATCCTGCCCGGCGACAAGGCGGCGGCGATCGCCGAACTGAAATCCGGCGGCCTGGTGGCGATGGTCGGCGACGGCATCAACGATGCGCCGGCCCTGGCCGCTGCCGACGTCAGCTTCGCCATCGGCGCCGGTTCCGATGCGGCCGTCGAGGCTGCCGACCTGACGCTGATCCGCAGCGACCTGTGCGGCGTCGACGATGCCATCGACCTGTCGCGGGCGACGCTCGGCAAGATTCGGCAGAACCTCTTCTTTGCCTTTATTTATAATGTCCTGGGGATTCCGCTGGCCGCCTTCGGCATGCTCAACCCGGTCGTCGCCGGCGCGGCGATGGCCATGAGTTCGGTATCGGTGGTGTCGAATTCCCTGTTGCTCAAGCGCTGGCGCCCGCAAGCCCGCTAGCCGTATCGAGGGGGTTGTCTGCAAGAAAACGAAAAACTGTCGTTCTACGAGGACCTGCTCGAGAGCATCGCGCGTGTCGTCTATCGCCTGAATCTGGTAACGGGGCGTTTCGAGTACATCTCGGGCGCCGCGACGACCCTGTTCGGGCTCGAACTGGACACGGTGCGCAGTGCCGGCATGGAACTCGTCGGCCGCCACATGCTGCCGGGCGACTACGAGGGGGTGTTGGCCCGCATCGCCGAGGTCGCCGCCGGTCGCCCCGGCCAGCGCGCGTCGCTGGTCGTCCACTATCGGCTGGTCGGCGCCGACGGCCGGACGCGGCATTGCCACGATTCGATGATGCTCGAGGTCGATGCCGAGGGCCGGCCGCTGGTCGCCTTCGGGGTCGTCGTGGACGTCAGCGAGCAGGTGCTGGCCGAGGCTGCGATGCATGAAAGGGAAGCGCAGTTCCGGTCGACCATGGAGGCTGCGCAGGTCGGGATCTTCGTCCTCCAGGACGGCCTGTTCCGCTACGTGAATCCCTATCTGGTCGGAATTTTCGGCTATGCGGAAGAGGAACTGATCGACCGCCTCGGGCCGCTCGACCTGATCGTCCCCGAGCAGCGCGACATGGTGCGCGAGCAGATGCGGCAGCGGGAAGCCGGCGCGCCCGGCAAGCCCTACGAACTGACGGCAGTGCGCAAGGACGGCAGCGAGTTTCCGGTCATGATCCTCGGCTCCCCGGCAAGCTACGACGGGCGGCCGGCGTCGGTCGGCACGCTGCTCGACATCACGGCGCAGAAGGATGCCGAGCGGCGCGCCCGCGAACTGGCCGATTTCGACCCGTTGACCGGCCTGCCGAACCGCCGCCTGCTCAGCGACCGCTTCACCCAGCTGCTGGCCGCGGCCGAGCGCGATGGCTCGGAGCTGGCGCTGATCTTCCTCGATCTCGACCACTTCAAGCGGGTCAACGATTCGCTCGGCCACAGCGTCGGCGACGAACTGCTGTGCGCGGTCGCGCAGCGCCTGTCGACGGTGGTGCGCAAGGTCGATACCCTGGCCCGCCTCGGCGGCGACGAGTTCATCATCGCCTTGCCCGGTATCCGCGCTTCGGCGGCGGCCGAGGTCGCCTGCCGCCTGCTCGACGTCTGCGCCGCGCCCTTCGCGGTCGGCGGCCACGACCTGACGATCACCCCATCGCTCGGCATCAGCCTCTATCCGGTCGACGGCAAGGATTTCGAGGCTCTGCTGCGCAACGCCGATGCCGCCATGTACAAGGCCAAGGAGGCGGGGCGCAACGCTTTCCGCTTCTATTCCAGCGAAATGAACGTGGCAACGCTCAAGCACCTGCTGATGGAGAGCGGCCTGCGCCGCGGGCTGGGCGCCCGCGAATTCATCCTGCATTACCAGCCGCTGGTCCATGTCGAGAGCGGCGGCATCATCGGCGTCGAGGCGCTGATCCGCTGGCAGAATCCCGAGATCGGGCTGGTGCCGCCGGACCAGTTCATCCATGTCGCCGAGGACATCGGCCTGATCAATCCGATCGGCGACTGGGTGCTGCGCGAGGCCTGCCGCCAGGTGCGCGCCTGGCAGGATGCCGGCCTGCCGCCGCTGATCGTCGCGGTCAACGTCTCGCCGATCCAGTTTCGCCAGCCGGGCTTCGTCGACACGGTGGCCAACGCGCTCGCCGCGTCGGGGCTGGAGGCGCGTTTCCTGGAGCTGGAACTGACCGAGCGCACCGTGATGCAGGATGCCGAACAGACCCTGAGCACGCTGTCGGCGCTCAACAACATGGGCGTCGAGCTGGCGGTCGACGATTTTGGCACCGGCTATTCGTCGCTCGCCTATCTGAAGCGCTTCCCGGTCGGCAAGCTCAAGATCGACCGCTCCTTCGTCCGCGATCTGGAAGTCGATCCGGACGACCGGGCGATCGCCTCGACCATCCTCAGCATGGGCCGCGGCCTGCGCCTCAAGGTGCTGGCCGAGGGTGTCGAGACGAAAGAACAGTACGCGATTCTGCGCAGCATGGGCTGCGAGCTGGTGCAGGGCTACCATTTCAGCCGCCCGCTGCCGCCCGAGCAGTTCGTCGCGTTCCTCCGGAAATACGGATTGGCCAACAAGGGATAGAACATGGAAACCAGCGTCATCAAGGTCGGCGGCATGAGCTGCCAGGGCTGCGTCAAGAACATCACCGGCGTGCTGACCGGCATCGCCGGCGTGGCGAGCGCCGAGGTTTCGCTCGAGGCGGGCGAGGCCAGGGTCGCCTACGATCCGCAGGCGGTCGCGCGCAGCGCGCTGGTCGCGGCGATCGAGGATGCGGGCTTCGATGCCGAGTGAGTTAAACTGCGCTACAGGCAAGAACCCGAGAGAACAGGCGTGTCCGAAGAAAAGATAAAACTCACCGCGCTCTCGCACGGCGGCGGCTGCGGCTGCAAGCTCGCCCCCGGCGTGCTGCAGAAGCTGCTGGCCGGCGTCAGGCCGGGCATCATTCCTCCGCAACTGCTGGTCGGCACCGAAACCAGCGACGACGCGGCGGTCTACCAGATCAACGAGCACCAGGCCATCGTCGCGACGACGGATTTTTTCATGCCCATCGTCGACGATCCCTACGATTTCGGGCGCATCGCCGCGACCAACGCCATTTCCGACGTCTATGCCATGGGCGGCACGCCGCTCTTCGCGCTGGCACTGGTCGGCATGCCGGTCAGCGTCCTGCCGCTCGATACCATCGGCAGGATCCTCGAGGGCGGCGAAGCGGTTTGCCGGGCGGCGAGCATTCCGATCGCCGGCGGCCACACCATCGACTCGGTCGAGCCGATCTACGGCCTGGTCGCCATCGGCCTGGTCAATCCGGCGCACCTCAAGCGCAACGCCGGCGCCCGGCCCGGCGACCGCCTGATCCTCGGCAAGCCGCTCGGCGTCGGCGTCTATAGCGCGGCGCTGAAGAAGGAAAAGCTGAGCGAGAGCGATTACGAGAACATGATCGCCAACACCACCCAGCTCAATACCCCCGGGCCGGTGCTGGCCTGCCTGGACGGCGTACATGCGGTGACCGACGTCACCGGTTTCGGCCTGCTCGGCCACCTCATGGAAGTGTGCAAGGGCAGCGGGGTGCGGGCCAATGTCGAATTCTCGGCCCTGCCGCTGCTCGGCCGCGCCCTGGAGTTCGCCGACGCCGGCTATGTGACCGGGGCCTCGGCACGCAACTGGGCCAGCTACGGAGAAGCGGTGCAGCTGGCCGCCGGGCTGGGCGACAACGAACGGGCGTTGCTGACCGACCCGCAGACCTCCGGCGGCCTGCTGGTGTCGTGCACGCCGGATACGGTCACGGAAGTGCTGTCGATCTTCCTGCAGCAGGGTTTTTCGCATGTTTCGGTGATCGGCGAAGTGGTTGAGGGCGAGCCGGCGATCGTGGTTTCCTGAACTGGGAGAATTCGTGATGAGCATTGTCTGGGCGGCGCTGCGTTGTGTGATCCTTCTGCTGGCGGTGCTTGCTCCCGGAATGGTGCTGGCCAAGGCAGAAATAGCCCCGGAAGCGGTGTTGACCGTGGGCAATCGCGACATCGCCACCCTGCGGATGACGGCGCTGGGGGCGCCGCCGGAGATTCGCGTCAAGCGCATCCACGAACGGCTCAGGCAAATGGACGAAAGGGAGCTGTCCAAGCCGATCACGCGTTCGCATCTGACGATCGAGGGAAACAAGGGGGTTGCCTATTCCATCGGTGAGCGGATCATCTTCATCCTCTACGAAGCCGACCTCGATCCGGAAGAAAGGATCGGTCTCGAAGAGGCATCGCAGCAGGTCGGCCAGCGTTTCGAAAAGGCCATTGCGGCCCTGATCGAACAGGGGCACGGGCCGGTCCTGGCTCGGGGGTTCCTGTTTTCCGTGCTGGCTACCGCCTTGATGCTGGCATTGCTGTGGGCAATCCGGAAAGCCACGACTTACGTTCTTGCCCACCTGGAGGCACGGGTTCTGGCGGCGAACGAGAACACCAAGCTGCGCTGGGCTGTCCATGGCTGGCTGTTGGTCAAGCGGGTGGCGCAACTGCTGTTGCTGACACTCTGGGTATCGGTCGCCTACCTGTGGTTCACCTATGTGCTGGCCAACTTTCCGCTGACCCAGCCGCTGGCCGAGCGCCTCTCGGGCTTTATGGTCGAGATGCTGGAGCACTTTGGCGAAGCCCTGGTCGTCTCGGTGCCCGGGCTGGTGACGGTCGGCGTCATCCTTTTCATCACCAAGGCGGCCAACGATGTCGCCGGCAACGTCTTCGAGAACGTCTATCATGGACGCTC
>WBZM01004147.1_pt1 | contig 10738 bp, 15 predicted proteins | sample 5204271 | NCBI WGS metagenome assembly WBZM01 (sample SAMN12344346, study PRJNA552823) | activated sludge metagenome | biome: Activated sludge suspended growth; feature: Nitrification reactor; material: Wastewater; isolation source: activated sludge from nitrification reactor of wastewater...
CAGGGAGACCGCGGTTTCCTCGTTGCGTTTCTCGATTGCGTCGACGCGAGTGGCGGTGGCGGCAGTCCGGCGCAGGAGTCGCTGGTCCATGATGATGATGACGTTCAGCAGCATTGTGCCGACCGAGACAATAGGGACGATGTAGCTTCTCAGGATGTCGGCTAGGTCCAATTTGAGTATCCTTTACTTTTCAGTTCTTGTTCGATGTCTCGTTGGCAATCGACGCAGGTCATCGCGCCGGGCATCAGTTTCATGCGGCGTGGATCGATGGTGTCGCCACAGATCCGACATGCGGGATCTTCCCCGTCGGCGTCGCCGTCAGCGTCTGATCGCGCCGCTCTGCGAACCAGGTCGATGGCCTCTTGAACGATCTCGGCAGTGCGCTTCTGCGCGAGGTCGATGATGTCTGCCATCAGAGCACGACGCGCGATCGTTTGACGATCAGCGTCCCAGAGACGGCGCCGGCGTTCGGGAGTCCGACCTGCCAGCGGTAGGCCCAGACACCGCTTGCGGTTACCTGGACGTCGGCGTGATAGATACCCTGTGCATCGCGCACGATCTCTCCCGGCGCGTCGACCGCGTAGGTCTTCTGATCATCGGCCGGTGGTTTCAGTGTGAGAGTCAGTTCGCCTGTCGGGTCGGCCTGGACGCCGCTCATGTCCGTGATGGTGATCGTGAGTCGGACGACGTCTCCTATTTCATACGTGTCATCGCTCACGTCCGTCTCCGCGAGATCAGCGCTACACAGGTAGTCATAATCGTTGTACGCACGGCGCGAGCGCGCAGGACGAGCGCTACCAGTGCGCGTGAAATGCCGTTGAATGAGATACTCCGGCTGGAGTATTTCACGCGTCGTTGGCTGTATTTCATGGTTTCACGATGGCATTGGTAGTCGATTAGCCGGCGGACGCCGACAGACGTAGCGATTCCACCGCGAGCGAGACGACGACGGCGTAGCACTGCGCGCGGGTCATCGCCTCCCCGGTGGGTTGTAGGGTCTGTGGGTCGACCAACGCTACGATCGCGTCCGGGTCGTCAACGGCGATCTGCGTCCGCCCGACATCGGCCGTGTGGACCGTCCCACTGTCCAGGGTGGTGACGGTCTGCCAGTCGAACAGCGCGGTGGGCATACCGCCCATCGGGTGCATGAGTTCGGCGTGGTGGCACCGGGTGAATGTGGTGGCGCCGACAGGGCGCGGGTCCAAATCGTTTACGTTCATGTTCGTCTCCCTAGGTCAGCGCCAGCGACGCGGATCGCACTGTTCCGTCAGATCCGCGCAGGCGGAATGTCAACGAGCTGTTCGATGTCGCCTCGATCGAGAGCTCGCCGTTCGCGGTGGGGACGGACGCCGCGGCCGGCACCAGAACCGGCGTGCCGAAAATTTTCGTTTTTGTGGTCGATGCGTTGCCGAGCACGGTGGTGTTGCTGCCGAGACCGATCGCGCCGTCGCCGATCGCGATTTCATTGGTCGCCCCGGCCGCCGATACGCGCGCGGCGGTCCCTATGTGTATGCACCGCACGAAATCGGTCGCCGCAGCTACGCCGTCGGCCAGGTTGACGGCGGAACGGGCGCCGACCGTAACATTTGAATACCCTGCAACCAGATTTTGTTGCGCGTAGAAACCGAGCGACGTGTTGTCGTATCCAGATGTGAGGTTGTATTGTGCAGACCGCCCTATTCCGCAGTTGGAGGAACCGATGGTAGTATTTCGCTGAGCGTGCGTGCCGAACGCACAATTGGCGACGCCATCGGTCATGGCGAACTGGGCACTGTTTCCAACCGCCGTGTTGCTCGCGCCACTGACGAGCGATCCGTGAGATGATGTCCCGACCGAGGTGTTCATCGACGACGCCGCAGTCGCTCTAATCTCACAGGCGCTGGCGCCCGACGTGTCCAGCACGGCGATTGCCGGGGTCACGCTGCTCAGCGCCACCAGACGGACCGATATCCAATCGATTGATCCGGCGAAATCGGCCGTGGGAGAAATCGTCAGGGCCACTGACCCGGACGCGGTAGCTACCACGGTCCGCTGAGCTGACGTTGAAAACGCCGTTGAGGTGCCGGCCAAGACGGCCGGGGCTGATCCGATGGATATGCCGATCGACCCAGCAGTACGCGCCATCGTAATGCCAACCTCGTAGGTCGATCCACTCGCGACCGTGATGCTCTGGGACAGGGTGCTGGCTGACCCCGGCGTATGCGCGGCGGCGCCGGCAGACCAGGACCACGATGACCCTGAGTCCGTCCAACCGGAGAGATCGGTGGAAAAACCTCCGTTGACTACCAGCTCTGTGCCTAGCGTCGCCGTCGAGCGCAGCGTCCGGCACTGCGTAGTTCCGCCGGTCGGCGCCAGCGTGATGACCCCAGCAGACGATAGTGAAATGTCTGCATACGCGCCCGCATCGTAGCCGAGCCGAGCGACTGTTCCCGTAGAGACGACGTGCAGCGGCGCCGACGGGTTTGCCGTTCCGACTCCGAGTCGGGAGGACGCCTCGTCATACGCCGAGGTGCCCGCAGAACCGAGGACGATCTTCCCTTTGCCCGGGCTTGACGTGCTGGAGAGTACAATCGCCTCGCCCGAACCCGTTCCGCCATTGAGTGTCTGTCCGCCTGGCGCTCCGGAAATTCGGACGTACAGGGCATCAAGAAACGACGCCAGTGCGGTTTTCACGCTAGCCCACGTCACTTTTCTCGCCGATCCGGCGGCCGCTGAGTCCGAAAGTGGAAGGCTATCCGCGTCGACCGGCGTTGTTTTCGCCGGTGCGCCGGAAATCACGGCGCCCAGTGTCGTGGCGGTTTCCGCCGGCGCCAGCGCCCCGATGCGAGCGTCGACCCCTGCCTGCGTCGTGTATACCGGATGCGGATCTGCGGCCGCGACGTGCGCGGAAAGTGCGGCCGTGACGCTGGCCGGCGTCGCGTGTCCGCTATGCGGCGCCGTTGCCTCCACATGGGCTGCGGCCATCGCCGCAGCTCCTGCGGCGATGGCGGACGCCGACGTGACTCTGTGTTGAAGGCTGTTGGGGTCGGCGCTGCCCGCAACGCCGACGGCGCTTTGCACTGCTTCGATCGCGTCGGCTGTATCGCAGTGCAAACCGGCGTGGTCGGGGTGGCCGACTGCGTCGTCGAGTTCTGTCTCTGCGGTCGGCCTGAATAGGGCGTCAATCTGTCCAGGGAAGCGTGTCGTCATGCAAGCTATTATTGCGTTCGGATTATATTCTGCTTGCGCAATGATAATGCTGGCGGCTATCTCTGTCGGGTAAAGGGCTTGTCATCAAAAGAGTTGCGCCTGCTCTTCCTTTATCGATTTACGTACCCTGGCAACTATCTGCCGGATACGCATTTCCGTTAATCCGTATTCTTTGCCGAGCGCACTGAAGTTACGGCCATTGAATTTTGCCCATATGTCCGCGTCCCGTCTGGATAGATCGTACAGGCGGCCTTTGGGGAGATAGAGCCGCTCTCCCGTCCAATGTTCGCGCACGTGTTCGGCCGCGGCGTGACCGGTGGCCGCGGCGGCTTCGTCGGTCATCCCGTCGATACGCATGTCCATGATGAAACGTGCAATGCATTCCGCCATGTCGGCGAACAATTCTGGATATTCGTGAGCGTGCATCGATGTCATGTCGCTGGTTGGGATTTGAGGTTCATGGAAGAGGGCTGCGCGAGCAGCCCGTCCGTGCGCTGTCGTTATGTTCAGTAATAAATGTCTTTCGGCAGTGGGTAGTCGCCGTGTTCGCCGCGCAGCGTGCGGCGGAACTTTCTCGACGGTCTGAGTTCGATAGATCTGCGCCGACTCGCGATTTCCCGCGTCGGGATAATGGTGCCGAATCCTGGTATCCGAACGGATTCTTGGCCGTCTGTGCCCGTTCCTCTGGCCGTTTCGGCGGCAACTGCCGCACCCACTTCGAATACGTCGATGATGGCCTGTCTCGGCAAGTTGGTGTACTGAGCAACCATGTGAATGAACTCGGTCTTTTTCATAATGTACTCCTTCGGTTGGTGGGTGGATGGGTAAGCTCCTGGCGATCAGGCGATGGGTTCGATGGGTGTGTGCCGGTATTTGCCGCTTTCGTCCCTTGTGTAAAAACGCAGGTAGGTTTTTGTGGATTCGATGCATATCGCGTCGGCGATTGCACACATGGCGGCCTCCCAGCGCGGGTCTTCAATCTGAATGCGTCGCAATGTTAGGATGCGACCGGTGTTTATGTTGCCCGCCTTGTCGACCTCGAACGCGTCGTTGACCAGCGCCCGCAGTTGGGGTGTTGACTTGGCCGCCCATTCGCTGATGCACTGATCAATGAGGGTTTTCGCGGCGTGCAGCCGTTCGTCGAATGTGATGCGATCGGCCACGGCACGCTGGATGCGCAAGCGCCCATCGAAGGTCTGTAGCTGGATGTTGCCTTTTTCTCCGCCGATCGCGGCGCCATATTCTTCGGCCGACAGGGAGACAAAGGCGGCGATTTGCGCGAGTGCGTCCTCCTTGAAAGCGGCGACCTCGGCCGCCAGGATTTCTGCCTTGGCCGACAGTTCGCGCACCAGGCTATCCCGCAGAAGGTCGATGGCGGGAATAGTTTCGATGGGTACCAGGCGGCCTTTGGCGTCTTGCATGTAGCCCTTGGGGGTGAGTCTGTTCTGGCTGCGGTCGATGATTTGGCAGGTCATTGGCTGCTCCCTGGTGTGCGCGTCTTCCGGTACGTCGATGTTCGGTTGAGCGCCGCGGCGAGTTTGTGGAGTTCCGCGTAGGTGAGCCACTGCAGGCGTTTTTCCTCGCCGCCGGATTGCCGGCGCGCGACGCCCTCGGCGTAGGACTGGCCGACGCCAATCGCGCTGCAGCATGCGTAAATCTTGCGCAATAGGGGTCGCTTGTCTTCCGGCGCGGCGTTGATCCACGCCCACTCCTTTGGGTCGGGCGATCCCCCAGATGGGCGGTGCACGCCGCGCGGCTTCTTACCGGCTTGGCGCGCTTCCAGTGCAGCGAACTTGGCGACGACCACGCGCAGCGTTTTGAGGTCCAGGTCTACGGCGCTGCGGACGCCGGTGGATTGGTCGCTACGGGTGTATTCCTGCAGGATGTCGCGGTAGGCGTCCGTGTCCAGCTTGGCCTTGGCGGCAATGACGTGCAGCCTGGCCAGGAGGCGAGCGCGTTCGTTGGCCTGCGCCGCTTTGATCGCGCCTTGGCGGGAAGTTTGTGGGGCGGTCATGTCATGCTCCTTTGTCTCTGGCCATGGGGTTGGATGGGCATACCCGGCACGCCCGGCGCTGTTCGACCGCGCCGGGGTCCCAGGTTGGCACTTCGCCCCGGTTGAACTCTATGCAGTAGTCGGCGCGGACGTTCCGACCCAGGTGCGGGCAGTGGTGCACGTCGTATACCTCCATCACGCGCAGCACGATTCCGCGCGGCACCGCCGGGTACTTGCCGCCGATGATGAGCGATATCGCTACGCGGCTCGCGCCGCGGGTGTTGAGTCGCTCGGCCACTCCGGTGACGCCACGTGGGTCGTCGGCGATCGCCGCTTTCAGGATCTCGAACCAGCGCTCATTGGCGTACCCGTTGAATGCGGCCGCCGACCTGGCTACACGCTCGTCTGGCGTCATGCGCCTGTCTGACGCGCGAGGCGGGGTGTTGTCTCGTTGGGGATGGCCTGTGTCTCGGCTCATGTGCGCGGACTCCGGTAGTCATCGGCGATGCATTCTGCCCGCGCGTGACGGGCAACGACCCGCAGGAACATCCATGCGGTCCATGCGCCGGCGGTGAGCAGATGCCCGTCCCACACCAGCGCGGCCAGCAGAATGGTGGATAGGACGATGATGATGGTGTCGACGGATAACGGCAGGTCGGTCGTCGATGCCGATCTGATGATGGCTTTGTCCGTGCAACCTATGATTCCGATCGGCAGGAGGACGAACCATATGGCGTAGTACATGGCGTTGATCGCCGGGGCGTAGCGGCCCACCAGGCCAGCCGCTGCGAGCGTTCCGAGGATGACGCCGGCGGCCGCTACGGAGGCAATTCTGTTGGCTCGATTGTATTTATTCATTCGATGATGCCTCCCGTTTCGATGGATTCAACTGCTTCCTCCGCAGTGGTCAGCGGAAGCAGTTGATTCGTGCTGGGGTCGTAGACGGATCGCGTCCGCGTAACCTGGGGCGCGCGCTGGTTGCGCCGGTGGATTGGTACGGCGAACACACCTTCGTTTCTTGATGATGGATTGCCGCATCGCCTTGCCTGAGTGATGACATAGAGGATGCCGACCCGAGCCAATGCGTAGACGTAGTTGGATGCGGTTCTTCCGTTGACTCCGGCGATCTCGGCAATCTGTTTGTGGGTGAACGCGTCGAGCGTGATCATGGCGTCCCAGCAGGCTTCAGTCTTGCGCCCGGCGGTATGTTCTGTGCCGTCAGCCCGCAAGCGCGGCGCCTCGATGCCTGTGTTGATCTCGAGGGTGTAGATCCAGGACGGTCGGTTCGTCGGGACAACGCTGACGAGGTGTTGAGCAAGATAACCGGCGGCGACCAGACATTTCGCGTAGTCACTGACCGTCTGCAGTTGCACTTTGGACTCATGGGCGATACTGCTCAGACTGAAGTACACTGGTCCGCCGTCTGCTGGGCCGGGATGCAGCCGTGAGTTTCCCTGCGCAGTCCAGAGGATGGCCTCCCAGACGCGCTGCCGGTTGCTGCGCGCGCCGACGAGAGTGATTCTGCCGTTCATGGTTTCCTCCGCTTGATCTCGGCGCTTTGCAGGGGCCGCTCGGCCCATGTGGCCAGGTCGATGCTGTTCATGCCCTCCGAGAGGGCGGTGGAGTGGATCAGTCCGAGGTTGTTATTGACGCGTCGAACGCTGCCGCGCGCGAGCTTGACGAGGTGGGCGAGTAGGTCATCCTCGATCTTCAGATCAGGGTATTTATGCCGCGCCAGGGTGCGTGCATCTTCGAGGCTGACGGGCTCCGCATATAGCGTGTCGAGGATTCTGCCGTCGAATTTTTCCCATGCGGCGAGCTTGGCCGGCAGGGTTTCCTCTCCGATGCAGATGATGCTGGCCCGAGATTTCTCGTAAAGGCTGAAGATCGACATCACTAGACGCTTGTCGATGATGAAATCGAACTCGTCGATAATCAGGACGCGCCCGGCGGCGTGGAGCTGCGCTGCAACAATGTCGGCAAGCTCGGCAACGGTGCCGCGGGGGGGGCGCCCCTCAACGGCCAGGCCGATGGTCTTGCACAGGTTGACCAGGAGAGATTTCCGGGTGACGAAGTCGTCTACCTGGTAGTAGTAGGCGTGGTGCCGGGCGCGAGCGTAGGCAGCGGCTACGCTCTTGCCGTAGCCGCTGGGGCCGGAGATGACCATCATCCCTGGATCGTTCGGGCCTCGTGATCCCAGCCTGGCTACGGCCATTTCGATGATGCCAATATTGGCGAGCGGCGCGATCGCGCCGCGCTGGGCGGTTGGCCGCGTGACGCCTGGCGTGTTTTGTTGCATAATCGTCTCTCCTCGTTGATGGGCGCGCTGCGCCCTGAAACCCGCCGGCGTCGGTTCCTAACCGACGCCGGTTTCTTTTCTGGCTGTCGCCAGGGCGGCCTCGGCGGCATACATGCTGGTTTGCGGGAAACCGATGTAGAACCGTCTCTGCCAATCTTCTTCAAGTGCTTCGATGTCGCCACCATGGGCGGCGACGAGGTCGGCATAGGTGCCGTGGAGTTCGTATTTCTGTCGGTTGGTGAGCCCGCGCAGGGGCGTCTGGTTGGCCGCGGTGGCGGCGATCGGCAAGGCGCGAACGTTCTCCGGCACGGATTCCATGGCGCTGCGCGCTGCGGCCGAGAGTTCGGCGGCACGACTTGATGGCGTCGGGCCGTCCATGGCGGCGGCCGCTTTGCCCGCCTCGGTCAGCCCGTGGCTGCGGTGCGTGGTCTGGCCGAACGCGCCGACCACCAGCTTGCCGGCGGCCTCCGCCTGGTCGGCGAGATGCCGTTCGAGCACCTCGCTGGTCGGCGCCAGACCATTGGTTTCGGCCCGCTGGCGGCGCCTTTGCTCGGCCAGGAACTCGCGCTTGATCTCGCTCGCCTTGAGGGCGATCTGCTGCCGGTCCGCCCCGGTGCGCTCGGCTGCTTCGGCGATACACACGAAGTTCTTGCGGAAATAGACGACGATCCGCCCGAGATCCGGCGTTTCATACACCTCCACCACGCTGCCAACGTCGATCCGCGCGAGGTCGGGCGCCTGGAACCACGTGCCATCAAGCCGGATGCCCTTCTTCTGCAGCGTCCGCTGCCCGCCGTCGGCCGGCTTGGCGAGCAGGATGTCCAGGCTGCGCTCGTCAGCAATCCGCCGCACGTCGCCGGCCCACGACGCGGCCCTGGCGAACGGGCTCATGCCGATGCCGGCGTGCGTCCGCTGCTCATAGATGCCGGCGAGCCAGGTGTTGATCTGCTGCTGCATCGCTTCGGCGGTCATCGCCTCGATGCCCAGCTCGCCGAAGTCCACCAGTTCGCCCTTCTTGGCCAGCCGATCGGCGAACGATCGCCGCGCTTCGATCGCCTTGCGCTCCGCGACCGAATGCCCAACAAAGTGCGGCAGCAGCTCCAGAATCGAGTGGTTCAGCGTGCCGATCGCGCGCTCGACGTGCGGCTTTTCCTCCGGAGAAAAGGGGTTCGTCGTCAGGTGGCTGATGCCGAGCGCCAAGAGCGCCCGCTTGAAGTGCTCGGATTGGTAGTCCTGCCCGTTGTCGGTCAGGATTTCCTTCGGCACGCCCCAGGCCAGCAGCGCGAGCCGCAGCGCGAAGCAGTGCGTCACCGTGCGCGGCGTGCGCGCCACCACCACCAGCAGCCGCCGGCTCCACACGTCGATGATCACGCTCACCGTGTGCCGTTTCTTCTTGCCGTCGCTGTCGAGCAGCAGCCAGTCGGCCGGCGTCGCGTCCATCTGCCAGCGGTCATTGAGGCCGTGCACGTCCTCGCTGCATGAGCCGTAGGCCAGCAGGCACTGGTTCTTCCACGCGTCCGGGTTCGTCGCCTGCAGGTACAGTTCGCGGTGCTCGGCGATCCAGGTCTTCTGGAAGCGCATCACCTGGTCGTAGCTCGGCGCGGGGAACGCCGATTCGCCGGTCTTCGCGTCGATCGACGCGGTCTGCAGCAGCAGGTGCAACTGCCCGGTGCGGATGCCGGGCCGGTCGAGCATCAGCTTCTTCGCCGCCGCCGCCAGCAACGGCGTGGCGGAAAACACCGTCTGGCCGGCGAGCTTGGCGCCGTTGCGCCGATCGACCAGCGCGGCGAGGTTCTGCGCTTCATACGCGGCCACCCAGCGCTGCACCGAGCGCCCGGAAACGGCGGGGAACGCCTCGCGCACGGCCTTCGAAACCGGGATTTCACCGAGGTTGTAGGCGTGCGCGTAGGGGTCCCACGACGCCGACTTCTGCAGCGGCTGCGCCTTCACGAACCACACCTGCCAGCCCTGCGCGATCTCGCAGTGCGCGGATAGCGTCAGCGCTTCACGCGCCGACAGCCCGCCGGCGATGTCCCGCAGCACCGCCTCGGCCGTCTGCTGGCGGGTCGCCGCCGCCGCTTCCTGCTCTTCCTTGAAGCGCGCCAGCACGGTGGTCAGGGCCTTCATCCGCGCACCGCGGTTCACCGTGCTCAACACTTTCCGGGAATGCGTCACCGCCTGCTTCACGTCGGCCGGGAGGGTGGCGAGGGGGTAGAGGCGGCGCCGTCCGCCCCGGATGGCGACCTCGTCGAACGGCCACGCCTCACGGGTTGCTCGTTGGGCAACGGCTTGCTTGGTCACACCGAGCGCCTGGGCGATTTCAACCATCGTGGCAGTCACGGCAACAGCGGGCAAAGGGGCGTTCTTTGGGGTCATTTCGGAAAGGGGTGAGGGGTCAGCCGGCGTCGTTAAAATGGGCCGGCAGGCGTCCAATCTGCAAACCCATCAACATCACTGGAGACCCATCATGGATGAAACCGAACTCAGAATCCTGACTGCCGCCCAGCGCGAAGCTCATCACGCTCTTCTCTTCTGCCTCATTACCGAGATCTGCGAGCGCAACGGCCAGGATTTTTGGAAGCACTTGGCTACCAAAGTGAGCATTGCCTCGATGAAATACCGGCATGACGAGAGCTCCCCTGTCGCGGATCATTTGGACTGGTTTATGGGGGAGGTGTTGAATTGGCTAGCAGGTAACACCGGGAAGGAGTCGTAGAAGCGCCTGCTCTCTCCCTGCAAGTTTGCTTCCTCGGCGGCCGCCGCTGCGCGAAAGGCTCGTCGTTCTGCCGGGGAGGCAAACTCCGGAACCCGCGCCGCCTGTTCCTTCCTCCGCTCCTCCGTCCGGCGAGCATTAACCTTGTCCCAATACTTTTTATGTTCTGCGTTGAACAGCCGCTCGGCCTCGGCCTTGCGGCGATCCAGCTCCTCCAGGGCCGGCCGAATCAACCACAGCAGCGCGTTGGCCCACAGGGCTTTCAGTGTGTTCTTCATTGCATCGTCCCCATCACGTCCTTGATCCGCCGGATGCGCCGGCCCGCGTCTTCCTTGATCCGCTCCAGCTTGCCGATCTCGGCATCGAGCGCTTCCTTCCCCACCAGCACCTTGCAGCCCCGCACATCGGCCAGCCAGGTCGTCAGTTCCCGCGAATCCACCGCCACCTCGAAGGCCGGCACGTACTCCAGCGGAAACCGCCAGCCGTCGCGAGAATCCGCCGTCCAGGAGTCCAACTGGTGCTTGCTGATCGCCGCCCCTTCCGC
>WBZM01004150.1_pt1 | contig 10734 bp, 9 predicted proteins | sample 5204271 | NCBI WGS metagenome assembly WBZM01 (sample SAMN12344346, study PRJNA552823) | activated sludge metagenome | biome: Activated sludge suspended growth; feature: Nitrification reactor; material: Wastewater; isolation source: activated sludge from nitrification reactor of wastewater treatment...
GCTCGAATCGGCTCCGTCGAAGACGGGCAGCCGGAAGGACGGCCATGCGATCGCTCCGATACCGGTGTTGCACTGGGCGATCCGCTCGTCCGAGGCGTTCGGCACCGCGCCGATATCTGCATAGAGCGCCCGGCCCTTCGAGTCGGCGGCGATCGTGTTCACCCACGGAATGCCCTGGTATTTCTTGAGGATCCTGAGGACCTCCGGTGCGCTCTGGGCGCGGCTCACCGAGTAGAAGTGGTTGATCATCCGGAAGTTGCCGGTGTTCGCGTCAAAGAGCGAGTAGGCAGTGGTCGGCGACCATGCGAACAGCGGGGTTCCCTGGACCGAGTTCGTGATGTACCCATGCTCGGTCGAGTAGAGAGTGCGCTCCCGTCGGACGCCCTCGTCATCGGTAACCGAGACGGTCGTCCTCTTCATCGGCTTGGACTGTCCGTCCACGATGTAGCGGGTCGGGTCTTCCGGATCGAGCGTCTCCTGGAAGACGATGAAGCGACGGGCCGTCGAAACCGTATGGCTCCAGGCCATGTTCCTTGTGTGGCCGATCAGCACCACGGGAACACCGAGCAGGCTGGCACCGGAAACGTTCAGCTGCCCGGGGATCGTCAGCTGCGCCTCGAAGAACCGCTGGGCACCCTGCCAGGGAAAGTGCGGGTTTCCGAGCAGAAGCCCCTTGCTGCCCTGGACGGCATTCTTCCCGAGGGCAACTGCGTTGGAACCGAGCCCGCCGGTGAAGTTTCCGAAGTCCGGACCGAACTCTTCAGCGGTGATTTCAGAGACATCAGGAACGGCATCCGCCTGACTTCCCGCCTTGAGCAGTTCTACCTGCGGAGGCTGGGCCTGGGCTATGCCGTCCATCGACGGGTCGGTCGAGCCGTAACCGAGCAGCTGGTAGAAGCGCATGTACGCATCCAGGACGGAGATCGGCTTCACCCAGGCCTCGCCGCGACAGCGCGGGTCGGGGAGCTTGCCCACACCGGTCTTCTTCAGGTAGGCGTTGTAGCCGGCGACGTAGCCCTTGACCACTTCGCGCACCACCGGCAGCGGTCCGTTCGGCGGCTTCAGCTTCATCATCTTCTGGACCGTCCCCTCCTTGCGGACTCTCTTCCAGAAGAAGTCGGAATCGAGGTTGGAGATGCCGTTGGGTGCGGCGGTTTCGGCGCCGAAGTGAAGGGAACGCTCGCCGCGAACGGTCGTGTAGGTGTCAGCCAGAGTGCACAGCTGGTGAGTGGCGATCGACCAGCCGTAGCCGTAGCCGAGACCGTACGGCTTGTCCGCGAGGATCCTCGGGATGCCGTATTCGGTGGTGCGGATTGTCACCCTCGGCGGCTTCTTGGCGGCCTGTGCCTGACTGGCGAGTGGCACCGCGATCAGGGCCAGCAGCATCAGCAAGAGACCTGCTCCCAGCGCAAAATGACGAGCGATACCGGACGAAGACACCTGCCGCATGATTCTCCTTTGGTTGATTCCCTCCCGGGCAGAATACTCCGGGAGCAGGCCTCGCGGCTATGGTTCGACCATGAGCTCTCCTGCGGATCAAGGATCCGAGCCGGTTGGCCACCTGACCGGCAAATGCGCCTGCGGAAAAGTCTCCTTCGAGGTCAACCAGCCCCTGATCGGAGCCGCGTACTGCTACTGCAAGCGCTGTCAGAGGCGTACCGGGACCGGCGTGTCCGTCACGGGCCTGACCCAGCCAGGCTCCTTCACGATCACCGAGGGTGTCGAATCAGTCCACGGTTACGAACCGGGTGACGGCGGATTCGACAAGTACTTCTGCGAGGAATGCGGAGGCCATCTCTACACCAGCCATCCGGAGAACCCGGACATCCTGGCGATCAGGATGGGGGCGCTGGACCAGGACCCGGGAATCAGGCCGCTGGCCCATCAGTTCACCGACTACGCAGCACCCTGGTTCCCGGTCCCGGACGACGACCTCCCTAAGTTCCCGGAACGCCTTGACTGGAGCCAGGTTCTCTGAGTAGCGCATCGAGTTTGGCGTAACCCTCGTTGACGCCGGTCTCCATGCCGGACTGAAGCAGTCCGTCCCGGTGCTCCTTCGCTTCGAACGTGGTGAGGGTGACGAGGCGGGTCTGGCCTCCTTCGATCGGAATCAGGTCGAGCCGGTCGATCGAGGGCGGCGGCTGTGGTTCCATCACGAAGCTGAATGTCTGGACGATCAGGTTCGGCTCCTCGACCTCCAGGAACTCGCCGAAGAAGATGTATTCATTTCCGCCCGGGTCGCGGTGGATGTATCGGTACTTCCCGCCTGGCCGGACGTCGTACTCCTCCACGGTCATCTCCAGCTCGTCCGGTCCCATCCATTGCACCAGTAGCTCAGGGTCGACCCAGTACTGGAAGACGACCTCGGGAGGGGCGTCGAGGATTCGCTCGGTCCGAATCTCGAGGTCGCTTGGTGTGGTCACCAACGTCTTGTGAAGTTCTGTCAGCTCGCTCATCCATTTTCCTCCTGCTTGTGTTTGTCGATCAGGTTCTCCAGCCGGTTCAGTTGCTGGTGACGTCGGCGCCTGAACTCGTCAAGCCAGAACGCTGCCTCATCGAATCCTTCGTAGCTGAGTTCGCACCACCGGGTTCTGCCCCGCTTGTCCGTGACCACCAGTTCTGCTTCCTCAAGTACGCGGACGTGCTTTCGCGCCCCGGTCAGCGTGATTCCCGTGGAGCTCGCGAGTTCCGTTATCGAGGCTCCCCCTCGCCCGAGCTGCTCGACCATCGCCATCCGGGCGGGGTCGGCGAGGGCGGAGAACTTGTCCGCCGCAGCCCTGGAAGCGCTGTTCAAATACTGAACCATTTGGTTCACTATACAGGCGAACTGAGATCCGTCAAGGTTGCGACGCTGATCGTGGCGCCAGCCGACCGGACAAACGGCCGGTCAGCGGGTGTAGGTGACTTCCTGGCTCGCTTCGCGCTTGCTGTTCTGCGGGTAGGGATCCAGTTCGACCGGAGCGGTGGCGATCGCCTGGGTCCGCAGGTCGGACCATGTGAGGCCCTCACGGAGCAGCGCGGGAACTCCCAGCGCGGCGGCCGTGGCCATTTCCACGGCCTGCAGGATCACGCCGTAGGCGAGCGCGGCGTCGGTCGAAACGCCCCATCCCTTGTGAAGCACAAAGACGACGGCCAGCTGGAAGACACCGATGTTGGACGGCGTCGCGGGCACGATGGCGGTGACGTTCACCGCCAGCAGAACGGCCGCGGAAGCGGCGAGCCCGGCCTGGCTTTCGAGGCCGAGAGCGAACATGAGAGCCCAGCAGGAGAGCAGCTGGATAACCCAGGCAAACAGCTGAAGGGCAACCGCCGGAGCGCCGTTCCGGGGGTGGCGAAAGACCGTCAGTCCGCGACGGACCTGGAGCATTACCGAGTGAACGACCGCTCCGATCCGCGCTATCCGGCCTTTCCCGCCCTGGCTCTTCAGCAGCGTCGGGGCGGTTATCACCGCGAGGAGCAGGAAGGCAGGAATCATGCTGTAGAGCAGGATCTGCTTCGTGGCACCGTGGAAGACGGTGTCCATTGCGCTGAGCACGAAAACCCCGAGCAGCAGGATGGCGAGGATGTTCAGCATGGTCTGGGAGACGATCGTTCCGATCACCACCGGCAGCGTTTCCTTGGCCCGTCCCGTGTGACGGGCAAGACTTATTGCCCTCGCAGGCTCGCCGAGGCGGGCGGGAAGGGTCGCCGACATCAGGACCCCGATCATCGTGGCCGAAGCGAAGTCCCTTCTCTTGAGACCCGAGTGGGGCAATGCGGACTTCGCGATGAAGAACCACGACCAGGCGCGGAAGAAGAGCGAAGAGGCCATGAGCGCCAGCGCCACAAGCACCCACGAAATGTCCGAGCGGACAAGCTTGTCGGCGACCTGGTCGACCCCGATCTTCTGCGCGGCAATTGCTGTCAGACCCAGTCCGAAAAGCGCAACCATTCCCAGGGCGGCCTTGCGGAGCCAGCTGCGGCCACCGGCACCCTTTGGAGCGGGCGGGTCCAGAGAGGGAAGCTTTACGGCCGGAGCCCAGGGCAGGCCGTCAGAGGGCGTGATGCCGAAGCGCCGCCTCGCCCTGTCGACCGACTCCTCGGGCTCGGGAACTTCAATGGCCCTCTCGTAGACCTCGGTCACCTGGTCGGCGACGTTCTGCCAGGAGTACCTCTGGGCACTTTCCCTCGCAGCCTCCCCCATCCTGGCCAGCCGTTCAGGCTCATGGTGGGCTCGCTGGAGTTCCTCGGCAAGAGCCTGGGGGTCTGCCGGGGGCACGAGGACCCCGTCGTGGTGGTTTGTCACCACGTCGCTGTAACCGGCTATTCCGGAGGCGATAACCGGTGTGCCGACCGCGAAGGCTTCCGTGAGGATCATCCCGAACGACTCGCCCGAGAGGGAAGGTGCGACCAGAACGTCCGCGTCGTGAAGTTGCTGCCAGAGCTCTTCATTGGACACCCGGCCGAGCAGATCAAGGTGGTCGTTCAGCTCCGGGTGGGCGAGGATCCGCTGGACATCCGCGGGGTCAGCACCAATTACGGAGAGGCGGGCCGGGACGTGGTCGACCAGGGCGGAGAAGGCCCTGAGAAGCACCGGCAGTCCCTTGCGTTCGTCGGGCCGGCCAACGAACAGGGCCCGAAGGTGATCGGTCTGCGGTTTCGGACCGGTCGGGGCGGCGTCCACGTCCACCCCGTTCGGGACGATCGTGTAGTTGCCACCGAACCAGCGTCGCCCGGTCCAGGCCGCGGCCTGAGAGACGGCTATCCGGCCGGAGAGCTTGTTCAGCACCCGACGCGCACCGGCGGCGTTGGCGAGGAAATTGGGGACGGGCTTGGTCGAGTACGCGTGGAAGGTTCCGACCACCGGCACATCCGAGGAGAGGCAGGTGTCCCAGCCGTTTACCGGAGTCATCGGCTCATGCAGATGGACCACGTCGAAGTTGCCCTGCTCGATCGCCCGCCGCGTACGGACGATGCCCTCGGGAAAGACTGGAATGTTCGAAACCGAACCGTTGGCGTTGATCCCGAAGGTGCGACCAACCGGAATCAGGTAGTCCGGAATTTCGCGATCCTCCGCTTCGGCACGATGAAGCACCTTCGAGAGGCGGTCCGGTGGATCAAAGGGAGCGATCACACGGACGTAGTGGCCCCGGGAGATGTACTCCTCGGCGAGTGACTGGACGTGCCGGTTTACGCCGCCCTGATAAGTCCACGAATACGGTGTGACGAGGGCGATTCGCACAAAGAGGAAGGATAAAGCAGGGAGCGGAAGCCCGGTTAACCGTTAAGGAGCCTTCTTCGAAGTTCTTGACGTGGTCCAGGCAAAACCCAGTGCCAGAGCCAGATACAGGGTTCCAACCTGAATGAAAAGTGCCCCCGAATCGTTGGTCAGAGCTCCAACCAGCGAACCGGCGGCAGCCCCGGCCAACCCGGCCCTGACCATCGGCACGTCGGCGACCCAGCCCAGAACGGTGGTTCTTTTCCAGATCCCGATGCCGATCACTGCCAGAGCGGCGAGGGTCACCGGCACCCTTGAAACCTTCGTGAAACTCTCGATCGTCGCATCGAGCCGACGACCGATCACGTCGAAGAAAGAGCCCCCCGAACCTCCCACGACAGACCTCACGAAGTGGGTCTCGGAACCGGTGATGATGTCCGCCAGGCCGATCAGAAGCAACGCCAGCAGCGCGACTGCCAGCCCGACCCAGGCCAGCCTCGGACGCCCGACAGCGAAGGAGGCAGCGACCACCGCGGCCACTGGAAAGACGATTGCGGCCCCGACGTCCGCGCCAAACCTGCCGGCAGCGAAGACAACGGTGGCAATCAGCCCCAGCCCGAGAAACCAGGCTGCCGAGCGTCGCGGCCCGGTCGCTTTCCAGGCGAGCGCCGCTCCCGTCCCGACCGAGGTCAGGATCATCAGGGTCGACTCGAGTTCGTTGCCGATTCCATAGAAGCGGGCACCAAGCCCCGGGTTGGGACCAATCACCGCCCTCGGGGTCAGGGCCGAACCGGCCAGCATGTCGATGCCATACGGAATGACCGTCAAGGCACAGGCCAGAGCGAGCGACTGCCAGCCGGGGGCGAACCGCATCAGTAGCGCCCCGATCATCACCGGCATGATCGTGGCGATGGTCCTCTCCACCGTCAGGGACGGTTCGAGCGCCGCGGTCAGCAGGAGGACCCCCGGCAACAGGACCGTCGAAAGACAGAGCAGCCGGACGGCCGGCCGGGCGTAGAGGCCCCTCGTAGCCAGGGCTACCAGTCCGGCGATCGCAATCCAGAACATGAGCGGAATCGCGAGGGCGGCTCCGCGCCGCTTGCCAACCTCCTCGTACCGGCTCTCGAGGTCCGACAGCTGCTCGAGGTCAAGTTCACCGCCTGACTCGATCGGCTGACCGGTCATCAACTTCGGGGGCCTGATTCCGAAATGACCAAGGATCGTCGGGGCAAGATCCGTTGACAGCACGTAACCCTCGGTCCTGGTGCTGCCGGATTCGAGCATTCCCGAGGTCCCGGGGCCGGCGATGGCGATCGTCAGCTGACCGCCGGATTCGGCAGGGGGCCTTTCGACGAAAATCTGGAGATCTGCGCTCCGGCGACGTTCGGAGGCTTCGATCGCACTGTCCAATGGCATCGAAAGGACCGTGACCGGGTCCGGGCATCCCCTGATTGCAGATCGTGAGCCTGGTGAATCCGGCTCGATCATGGAGGCGGGACCTCCGCAGACCCTTGGAGCCCGGGCGACGACCCCATCCCGCCTGACCACCGACAGCGACGCGGTACCAGCCGACTCCGCGGCCGCCGCGGCCAGCGCATTTCGGGCAAGAACCGAGGCCAGAAGACCGGGGATCACCGGACTCTCGGTCGATTTCGCGCGGCGGAGTACTTTCTCCCATCCCTGCGCCGATTCTCCGCCCGGGTACACTCGGTCTAACGGTGTGTCATACGAGGTGTCAAACGCCCTTGCTCCCTGCGACACGTCGAGCCAGGTCTGCTGCGCCGAGACCTCCCCCAGGCCGGGATTCATGAGCCCGAGAGCGGCGCCCTCAAGGGCTGTCAGATCTTCGGGGCTCGTGCCCTGAGGCAGAACGATGATCGAAACCTGGCCGTGATGGCCGGCTGCGGTGTCCTTCACCGACTGATCGGCAGCCTCGGAAAGCGGCGGAGCGAGAGTCCCTCCGGTGCCCAGGGCCAGGAGCGCCAGGAAAGCAATTCCTGCAGCCCACGCCCTCCTCCCCGGTATCTTCAGATGCCGCATGACATCCGCAACGATAGGTCAGAGTCCCGTCGCCGTTCCCGAAGTCGAGCACGCCCGGGTTGGCGAAGTCGAAATCGCCTTCGATGTTCACGGCAACCCGGAAGACCCCGTTCTGCTGGTCATACCGGGCCTGGGCACCCAGATGGTCTACTGGGATCTGCCGCTGGTCGAGATGCTGACCGACCGCGGTTTCCGGGTCGTGAGGATCGACAACAGGGACAACGGCGCATCAACGATCCTCAGACACAAGGGCAAGCCGGCCCTGCCGGCGATGATGATGGGCATCCCTCACGGGCTGGCCTACACGCTCAACGACATGGCCGCGGACGCGGTCGGGGTACTGGACCATCTCGGTGTCGATGGCGCCCACGTGATCGGCTACTCAATGGGCGGAATGATCGCCCAGACCATGGCAATCGACCATCCGGGGCGGGTTCTGTCCCTCACCTCGATGATGTCGAGGACCGGATCCCGAACCGACGCTGTACCGGGAGTCCGCGAACTCGCAGCCCTTATGCGAACCAGACCGACCGACAGCCTCGAGAGCTACCTGAACGGGATGGAGGCAATTGCGACCGTGATCGGATCACCTGATTTTCCGACCAACAGGGAGCGGCTGCGCCAGATGGCCACGGTCGCATTTCATCGAGGAATCAATCTCGCAGGAACCGCCAGGCAGCTCCACGCGATCAACTGCCAGCCGAAGCGCGACCGAGCCCTGGCGCGCCTGGACGTGCCGACCGTCGTTCTTCACGGTTCGGCCGACAAGCTTGTTTTCCCACGCGGCGGCAGGTCGACCGCCAGGGCTATCCCCGACGCCGAGCTGAGGATCTACGAGGGAATGGGTCACGACATCCCCGAGCAGCTCTGGCCCCAGTTCGTCTACGAGATCGACCGCGTCGCCCAGCGCGCCGGCAAGTAGCCGACACCGCGGGGCAGCAGGCCTGCGAGCAGGCCTGCTCCCGGCCGTTATTCCTTATGCTGGATGGTCGCATGAGTAACCCAGGCACTCCCGAAAACCCGCTTCGCGTCGCGATCATCGGGGCCGGCCCGTCCGGCTTCTACGCGGCGGACCAGATCATCAAGGATCCGGAAACCCACGCACAGGTGGATCTGTTCGATCGCCTGCCCACGCCTTACGGGCTGGTTCGCGGCGGTGTCGCGCCGGATCACCCCAAGATCAAGTCGGTGACCCGGGTTTACGAACGGACTGCCGCCAAGGAGGGCTTCCGATTCTTTGGCAACGTGGAGGTCGGCCGGGACCTCAACGTCGAGGACTTCGAGAAGCACTACCACGCGATCATCTACACGTTCGGGGCCGAAGCCGACCGCGAGCTCGGCATCCCGGGCGAGGACCTCCCCGGCAGCTTTGCCGCCACCGCCTTCGTCGGCTGGTACAACGCTCACCCCGATTACGCGGACCGGGACTTCAAGCTTGACCAGGCAAAACGGGCCGTTGTGATCGGTAACGGCAACGTCGCCCTGGACGTCGCCAGGATGCTGGCCCTCGATGACGCCGAGTTGCGCAAGACGGACACCGCCGATCATGCGATCGAACTGCTTGACCGCTCCACGATCGAGGAGATCGTCGTGCTTGGCCGTCGGGGTCCCGCCCAGGCCGCTTTCACGAACCCTGAAGTCAAGGAACTCGGGGAACTCGAGGAAGCCGATGTCATCGTCAACCCGGCCGAGGTCGAACTTGACCCGGCAAGCGAGGCCTGGATCGAATCCGACGAGGCCGACAAGACCGCAAGAGTCAACGTCGAAATCGTCAAGGAGTACGCCTCTCGCGCACCTTCCGGCAAGCCGAAGCGAATCGTCCTCCGGTTCCTCGCATCTCCGGTGGAGATCAAGGGTGGCGACAAGGTCGAATCGATCGTGATCGGCAGGAATGAACTGGTAGAGCAGGACGGCGGTCTTCGCGCCAGGGACACCGGCGAGCGCGAAGAACTCGACTGTGACCTGATCCTCAGGTCTGTCGGCTATACCGGCATTCCGCTCCGGGGAGTCCCCTTCGACGAGCGTCGGGGAACCATCCTCAACGAGCACGGCAGGGTTCTGGAAAGCCACGGGGGCGAACCTCGCACCGGCCATTACACCGCTGGCTGGATCAAGCGCGGGCCTTCCGGCGTGATCGGCACCAACAAGAAGTGCGCGACCGAGACTGTTCAGCACCTGCTTGAGGACGTGAACAATGGCCGGCTGCTTGCGCCGGAATCGCCCCAGCCCGACGCAATCGAGGCGCTCCTGGCCGAACGCGGCTCCAACTTCGTGACCTTCAGCGGCTGGCAGAAGATTGATGCGGAAGAAGTAGGTAGGGGCGAACCACATGGCCGGCCAAGGGTCAAGTTCGTCCGGATCGACGAGATGCTCGACACAGCCGCCCGGGAGGCCGAAGCCGGCACCCCGGCGGGAGGCGAGTAATGGCTGCCGACCTGAAGGAACTCGAAGGGATGATCGAAGCGGCCCTGCCGGGCGCAGAGGCGACGGTCATCGACGAAACCGGGACAGGCGACCACCTCCGGGCCGAGGTTTCCGCACCGCAGTTCGAGGGCAAGAGCCGGATCAACCAGCACCGGATGGTCAAGGCCGCGGTCCGCGAGCGTTTCGACGACGGCACGATCCACGCGCTGACGATCAAGATCCTCGACTGACGTATGAAGCACCCCGAGTCGGGTGAACTCATCGCGTAACATCATTTCCATGGCTGATCAGGAACTCACAGACCGCGTTCGCGAACTGATCGCGGAGAACGACGTACTTCTCTTCATGAAGGGCACCCCCTCGCAGCCGCGCTGCGGGTTCTCGCTGCGGACGGTCCAGGTGCTGGACTCGATGGGAGTCGAGTACGGAGCGATCGACGTCCTGCCGGCCCTCCAGCCCCTCCGCGAGGTGACCACAGAGATCTCCGACTGGGAGACCTTCCCGCAGCTCTACGTCAACGGCGAACTGCTCGGCGGCTGCGACATCGTCGAGGAGATGTTCGAAAACGGCGAACTCGCAGAGGCGCTCGGTGTCGAGCAGCCAGCCGAACCTGCTCCGGCGGAAGCACAGGCGCCAGCCAGCGACGAGCCCTACAAGAGCCCGCCCATGACGATCGAGGGTTCCTAGGAACCATCCCCCACGCGAAAGTTCGCTTTCGCGTGCGTGCCGAAGGCCCGGGCTGGATCGTTTGCGGCCGTCTTGCCGTTTGCCGGTGAGAAGCCGACAAGCTGAAGCACGCCGTCGACCCTGATCGCGGTGGCGCTGTAGCTGCTCCCGACGGTAAAGGAATCGAACGGAAAGTCGGATGGCACCTGCAGCTCCACGGTCGAGTCGATCTGTCCCGTCGAGTCAACAACGAGGCTGATCAGGTTCTTTTCCGGATCCAGCGAGACCAGACGCCCGCTGAACTCGATCTCGTCGGCCTCGGACACGGGTTCGATGGTCTCGAGCTGGATCGAGAGTTCCGACGGATCAACCCCCGCCCTGGTAACGAAGTTCTCAGGGTCGGGGAC
>WBZM01004151.1_pt1 | contig 10731 bp, 22 predicted proteins | sample 5204271 | NCBI WGS metagenome assembly WBZM01 (sample SAMN12344346, study PRJNA552823) | activated sludge metagenome | biome: Activated sludge suspended growth; feature: Nitrification reactor; material: Wastewater; isolation source: activated sludge from nitrification reactor of wastewater...
AGCACCAGCGTGCCGTAGCGCGTGTACTGCGTGATCTTGCGGCGACCGGCCTCGCCTTCCTTCTTCAGCGCCTCGAGCGAGGGCACCACGTAGGTCATCAGCTGCATGATGATCGACGCGGAGATGTAGGGCATGATGCCCAGCGCGAAGACGGTGAAGCGCGACAGCGCGCCGCCCGAGAACATGTTGAACAGGCTCAGGATTCCGCCGGCCTGCCCCTTGAACAGCTGCTCGAGCTGCTGCGGGTCGATGCCCGGCACGGGGATGTGCGCGCCGATGCGGTAGACCACCAGCGCCAGCACGAGAAAGACCAGCCGGCGACGCAGGTCGCCGAACTTGCCGCTCTTGGCCAGTTGAGTCGCGTTGGTTGCCACTGAGTTCCGTTCCGGTTGGGCGATTCGCTGTCGATCAGGCCACCGAGCCGCCGGCCGCCTCGATGGCCGCCTTGGCGCCGGCGGTCGCGCCGATGCCCTTGAGCGAAACCTTCTTGGTCAGCTCGCCGCTCTTGATCACCTTGACGGTCTTGGCCAGCTGGCTCACCAGCTTGGCGGCCTTCAGTGCCAGCAGGTCGACCTCGGCCGCGCCCAGCTTTTCCAGGTCCGCCAGGGTGATCTCGTCGTTGAACTTCAGCTGGGCGGACTTGAAGCCGCGCTTGGGCAGGCGACGCTGCAGCGGCATCTGGCCGCCTTCGAAGCCCACCTTGTGGTAGCCGCCAGAACGCGACTTCTGGCCCTTGTGGCCACGGCCGGCGGTCTTGCCCAGACCCGAGCCAATGCCACGGCCGACGCGTCGGCGCGCCTTCTTGCTGCCTTCGGCAGGCTTGAGGGTGTTCAGTTCCATCACAGCACCTTCACCAGGTACGAGACCTTGTTGATCATGCCGCGCACCGACGGCGTGTCTTCCAGCGTGGACTGGCTGTTCAGCTTGCGCAGGCCCAGGCCGCGCACCGTGGCGCGATGCGACTCGCGCGTGCCGGCGATGCTGCGCACCAGCTTCACCGTGAGGGTCTTCTTGTCTGCCATGTCAGTTCTCCGCAGGCCGATCAGCCGAACAGCTGCTCGACGGTCAGGCCGCGCTTGGCAGCGACTTCGGCCGGCGTGGTCGAGTGCTTCAGCGCGTCGAGCGTGGCGCGCACCATGTTGTACGGGTTCGTCGAACCGTGGCTCTTGGCCACGATGTCGGTCACGCCCATCACCTCGAAGATCGCGCGCATCGGGCCGCCGGCGATGATGCCGTCACCGGCCTTCGCGGGAGCCATCAGCACCTTGGCCGCGCCGTGGCCGCCGATCACCTGGTGGTGGATCGTGCCGTCCTTGAGCTGGACCTTGAACATGTTGCGGCGGGCAGCTTCCATCGCCTTCTGCACCGCCACCGGCACTTCCTTGGCCTTGCCCTTGCCCATGCCGATGCGGCCATCGCCATCACCGACGACGGTCAGCGCCGCGAAGCTGAGCGTGCGGCCGCCCTTGACCACCTTGGTGACGCGGTTCACCGCGATCATCTTTTCCTTCAGGCCGTCGTCGTTGCCTTCGGTCTGTGCGCGGGGTTGAAACTTTGCCATTGTCGAATTCCTTGTCGTCGACGTATCGCCGTGTCGTGCGTGCGCTTAGAACTGCAGGCCCGCTTCGCGTGCCGCATCGGCCAGCGCCTTGACGCGGCCGTGGTAGGCGAAGCCGGCGCGGTCGAACGCCACCTTCTCGATGCCGGCGGCCTTGGCCTTCTCGGCGATGCGCTTGCCGATCACCGTGGCCGCGGCCACGTTGCCCCCCTTGCCGGCGGCGCCGAGTTCCTTGCGGACATCGGCCTCTGCGGTCGAGGCGCTGGCGAGCACCTTCGTGCCGTCGTCGGAGATGACGCTGGCATAGATGTGCAGGTTGGTGCGATGCACCGTCAGCCGGGCCACCTGCTGCTTGGCAATGCGCAGACGGGTCTGGCGGGAGCGGCGCAGGCGTTGTTCCTTCTTGTTCAGGGACATGGTCGTCGCTCCTTACTTCTTCTTGGTTTCCTTGAGGGACACCTTCTCATCCGCGTAGCGGATGCCCTTGCCCTTGTAGGGCTCGGGCGGGCGGATCGCGCGCACTTCGGCGGCGATCTGGCCCACCACCTGGCGGTCGGCCCCCTTGATCAGGATCTCGGTCTGCGTCGGGCAGGTCACGGTGATGCCGACCGGCATGTCCTTGACCACCGGATGCGAGAAGCCGACCTGCAGGTTCAGCTTGGCGCCCTGCGCCGCGGCGCGGAAGCCCACGCCGACCAGCGTCAGCTTCTTCTCGAAACCCTTGCTCACGCCGTCGACCATGTTGGCCACCAGTGCGCGCATCGTGCCGCTCATCGCATCGGCCTCGGCGCTGTCGTTGGCCGGGGCGAACTTCAGCGTGCCGCTCTCGTTCTTGACCGTGACCAGCTCGTTCACCGGGCGCACCAGGGTGCCCAGCGAGCCCTTGACGCTGATCGACTCAGCCGTCACCGACACGTCCACGCCCTTCGGCACGGCGATCGGCATCTTTCCCACGCGTGACATCGCTATCTCTCCTTAGGCGACGTAGCAGAGCACTTCGCCGCCGATGCCGGCCTGGCGCGCCTTGCGGTCGGTCATCACGCCCTTGGGCGTGGTGACGATGGCCACGCCCAAACCGTTCATCACGGTCGGGATGTCGTGGCGGCCCTTGTAGATGCGCAGGCCGGGGCGGCTGACGCGCTCGATGCGCTCGATCACCGGGCGGCCCGCGTAGTACTTCAGCGCGATCTCGAGTTCCGGCTTGGCCGTCTCGCCGCGGATGGCGAAGTCCTCGATGTAGCCCTCGTCCTTGAGGACCTTGGCGATCGCGACCTTCAGCTTGGACGACGGCATCGCGACGCTGGCCTTCTCGACCATCTGCGCGTTACGGATACGCGTCAGCATGTCGGCGATGGGATCACTCATGCTCATGTGAATTGCTCCTGCTGTGCGCGCCGATTACCAGCTGGCCTTGACGACACCGGGGATGTCGCCCTTGAAGGCCAGTTCGCGGATCTTGTTGCGGGCCAGGCCGAACTGGCGGAACGTGCCGCGCGGACGACCGGTGAGCTCGCAGCGATTGCGCTGGCGGGTCGGGTAGGCGTTGCGCGGCAGCTTCTGCAGCTCGAGGCGGGCGGCGTAGCGCTCCTCGTCGGACTTCTTCGCGTCGTTGGCGATCGCCTTCAGCTCGTCGTACTTCTTCTTGTACTTGGCGACCAGTTGCTCGCGCTTGAGTTCGCGCTGGATGAGGGAGAGTTTAGCCACGGGCCACCTCAGTTCTTGAACGGGAACTTGAATGCGGCGAGCAGCGCCTTGCATTCGTCGTCGGTCTTCGCGGTCGTCGTGATGCTGATGTTCATCCCGCGCAGCGCGTCGATCTTGTCGTAGTCGATCTCGGGGAAGATGATCTGCTCTTTCACCCCGATGTTGTAGTTGCCGCGGCCGTCGAACGAGCGGCCCGAGATGCCGCGGAAGTCGCGCACGCGCGGCAGCGAGATCGTCACGAAGCGGTCGATGAACTCGTACATGCGCACGCCGCGCAGCGTGACCATGCAGCCGATGGGCACGTTCTCGCGGATCTTGAAGTTCGCGATCGCCTTGCGCGACTTGGTGACCACGGGCTTCTGGCCGGCGATCTTGGTGAGGTCGCCGACGGCGTTGTCCATCACCTTCTTGTCGGCCACCGCCTCGCTGACGCCCATGTTCAGCGTGATCTTGGTGATGCGCGGCACCTCCATGATCGACTTGTAGCCGAACTTCTTGATCAGCTCGGGGACGATCTTCTCGCGGTACACCGCCTGCAGGCGGGCGCTTTGCTGTTGAGCCATGTTCTTGATCCCCTCAGGCCTTGATCTCGTCGCCGCTGGACTTGTAGACGCGCACCTTCTTGCCGTCGGCCAGCAGCTTCACGCCCACGCGGTCGGCCTTGCCGGTCGCGGCGTTGTAGATCGCCACGTTGCTCTGGTGGATCGACATCGACTTCTCGACGACGCCGCCGGTCGTGCCCTTCAGCGGGTTCGGCTTGACGTGCTTCTTCACCACGTTCACGCCCTCGACGACGATGCGCTCGTCATCGACGCGCGACGTCACGGTGCCGCGCTTGCCCTTGTCGCGGCCGGTCAGCACGATGACCTGGTCGCCCTTGCGAATCTTGTTCATGGCCTGTCCTTCTCTGCCGTGCCGCTCAGAGCACTTCCGGCGCCAGCGAAACGATCTTCATGAAGCGCTCGGTACGCAGCTCGCGCGTCACCGGCCCGAAGATGCGGGTGCCGATCGGTTCGAGCTTGGCGTTCAGCAGCACGGCGGCGTTGCCGTCGAAGCGAACCAGCGAACCGTCCTGGCGGCGCACGCCCTTGGCAGTGCGCACGACGACAGCGCTGTAGACCTCGCCCTTCTTGACGCGGCCACGCGGCGCGGCTTCCTTGATGGAAACCTTGATGACGTCGCCGATGCCGGCGTAGCGGCGCTTGGAGCCGCCCAGCACCTTGATGCACATGACGGACTTCGCGCCAGTGTTGTCCGCGACGTCGAGTCGCGATTGCATTTGGATCATTTTTCTGTCCCCAACTTGAACCGGCAGACACCTGCGCGGTCAGTCTTGGGCCCGTTGTGTGGGCGGATCCGGAACCCGTTGCTCCACGAAGGAAGCGGCCGAGTCGCGGCGAAGCTGCGGATTATGAAGGCAAACCCGGGGCCCTGTCAACCGGACCCCCGGGTCACCGCGGAGTCTCAGGCCAGGTGCTGCCGGGCCTGGGCCAGCATCGTGCCGGCATCGCTGACCTCGAACTTGCCAGGGCCCTCGATGTTCAGCGTCTTGACCACGCCGTCGACCACCAGCATCGAGTAGCGGTTCGAGCGCAGGCCCATGCCGCGCGCGGTCAGGTCGAGCGTCAGTCCGGTGGCCTTGGTGAAGTCGGCGCTGCCGTCGGCCATCATGCGCACCTTGCCGGCGGTGCGCTGGTCACGGCCCCACGCACCCATCACGAAGGCATCGTTGACCGACACGCACCAGATCTCGTCGATGCCGGTCTGGCGCAGTTCGTCGAACTTCTCGACGTAGCCAGGCACGTGCTTGGCCGAGCAGGTCGGCGTATAGGCGCCGGGCAGACCGAAGATCGCGATCTTCTTGCCCGCGACGAGTTGTTCCACGTCGAAGGTGTTCGGCCCGAGCGAGCAGCCATTGCCCTCGACCTCGATGAACTCCTGCAGCTTGCCCGCGGGCAGCTTGTCTCCCACCTTGATCATTCGCGTGCTCCTTGTGGTGCGGCCAAAGAAAAGCGGCCGGACGCCAGTATTCCAGCGTTCCGGCCGCTTCGCCCGAGGGCCCGCAAAGGCCTCGTGCGCGTGCCTGACTTAGACGGCCGCGGCCTTCTGCACCAGGCGCGTCACGACCCAGGACTTGGTCTTGGAGATCGGACGACTCTCGGCGATCTCGACGACGTCGCCAAGCTTGTACTCGCCCTTCTCGTCGTGCGCGTGGTACTTGCTCGACTTGCCGACGATCTTGCCGTACAGCTCGTGCTTGGTGCGGCGCTCGACCAGCACGGTGATCGTCTTGGCGCGCTTGTCGCTGACGACCTTGCCGATCAGGGTGCGCGTGTTCTTGGCTTGCGCTTCGCTCACTTGGCAGCCTCCTTCTTCTTCTCGGCCAGGATGGTCTTGGCGCGAGCGATGTCGCGGCGGGTCTTGCCCAGCTGCGAATGGTTGTTCAGCTGCTGGGTGGCCTTCTGCATACGCAGGCCGAAGTGGGCCTTGAGCAGTTCGCTGACCTCCTTCTCGAGGCCGGCGACGTCCTTGGCGCGCAGTTCAGATGCTTTCATGGTCTTGCTCCTCAGGCGCCGATCGCGCGAGCGACGAACGTGCACTTCAGCGGCAGCTTGGCCGAGGCGAGCGTGAACGCCTCGCGGGCCAGCGCTTCGGGCACGCCGTTGATCTCGTACAGCACCTTGCCCGGCTGGATCTCGGCCACCCAGTACTCCGGGTTGCCCTTGCCGTTGCCCATGCGGACTTCGGCCGGCTTCTGCGAGATCGGCTTGTCCGGGAAGATGCGGATGAAGATGCGGCCGCCGCGCTTGATGTGGCGCGAGATGGCGCGACGCGCCGCCTCGATCTGGCGCGCCGTCAGGCGGCCGCGCTCGGTGGCCTTCAGGCCGAAGTCGCCGAAGGAAACCGCGGCACCGCGAGTGGCGATGCCCGTGTTGCGGCCCTTCTGCTCCTTGCGGTACTTTCTGCGATTGGGTTGCAGCATGGATTACTCTCCTTTGCCCTCGGCGCCCGGCGCGGCGACCTTGCGCACGCGCTTGACGGCGGGGGTCTTCGGCGCATCGGCGGCCACGGCAGGCTTGTCGATGCCATCGGCCGGCGCACCGGACTGACGCGGGGCGCGGTCGGCGCCCGGGCCGCGACCACGGCCGCCCGGCGCACCGGGGCCACCCGGACGCGGACCGCGACGCGGACGGCGATCGTCCTCGGCGGCTTCCGGCTTGGCGGCCGGGGCTTCGCCCTGGCCGAGGCGGTCGCCACGGTAGACCCACACCTTCACGCCGATCACGCCGTAGGTCGTCTTGGCCTCGGAGAAGCCGTAGTCGATGTCGGCCTTCAGCGTGTGGAGCGGCACGCGGCCTTCGCGATACCACTCGCAGCGCGCGATCTCGATGCCGTTCAGACGGCCCGACGACATGATCTTGATGCCCTGTGCGCCCAGGCGCATCGCGTTCTGCATCGCGCGCTTCATCGCGCGGCGGAACATGATGCGCTTCTCGAGCTGCTGGGTGATCGAGTCGGCGATCAGCTGAGCATCGATCTCGGGCTTGCGCACTTCCTCGATGTTCACCGCGACCGGCACGCCGAGGCGGCGGGTCAGTTCGGCCTTCAGGTTCTCGATGTCCTCGCCCTTCTTGCCGATCACCACGCCCGGACGGGCGGAGTAGATCGTGATGCGGGCGTTCTTGGCAGGACGCTCGATCAGGATGCGCGAGACGGCGGCGCTCTTCAGGCGCGTCTTGAGGTAGTCACGAACCTTCAGGTCTTCGGCCAGCATGCCGGCGAAGTTCTGGTTCGACGCGTACCAGCGCGAGGCCCAGTTGCGCGTGACCGGCAGACGGAAGCCGACCGGATGAATTTTCTGTCCCATGGTCTTCCTTCTGCCCTCAGTTGCCGACGGTGACGAAGATGTGGCAGGTCGGCTTGCTGATGCGGTTGCCGCGGCCCTTGGCGCGCGCGGAGAAACGCTTCAGCGTGGCAGCCTGCTCGACGTAGATCGAGGTGACCTTCAGCTCGTCGATGTCGGCGCCGTCGTTGTGCTCGGCATTCGCGATGGCGCTCTCGAGCGCCTTCTTGACGATGCCGGCCGCCTTCTTGGGCGTGAACGTCAGGATGTTGATCGCCTGGTCGACCTTCTTGCCGCGGATCATGTCGGCCACCAGCCGGCCCTTGTCGGCCGACAGGCGGACGCCGCGAACGATTGCTCGGGTTTCCATCGTCGTCATCCTTACTTCTTGTTGGCCTTCTTGTCGGCCGGGTGCCCCTTGAACGTGCGCGTCAGCGCAAATTCACCGAGCTTGTGGCCGACCATCTGGTCCGACACGTAGACCGGGACGTGCTGCTTGCCGTTGTGCACGGCGATCGTCAGCCCGATGAACTCGGGCAGGATCGTGCTGCGGCGCGACCAGGTCTTGATGGGCTTCTTGTCCTTGATGGCGGCGGCCTTCTCGACCTTGGCCATCAGGTGGTGGTCCACGAACGGGCCCTTCTTGAGCGAACGAGTCATGACCGTGGCTCCTTACTTCTTGCGACGCGAGACGATCATCGTCTGCGTGCGCTTGTTGTTGCGGGTGCGGTAGCCCTTGGTCATCGTGTTCCAGGGCGAGACCGGCACCTGGCCCTCGCCGGTGCGGCCTTCGCCGCCGCCGTGCGGGTGGTCCACCGGGTTCATCGCGACGCCACGCACGGTCGGGCGGACGCCCTTCCAGCGGATCGCGCCGGCCTTGCCGTACTGGCGCAGGCTGTGTTCCTCGTTGGACACCTCGCCGATGGTGGCGCGGCAGTCGATGTGGATCTTGCGCACTTCACCCGAGCGCAGGCGCAGCTGGGCATAGGTGCCTTCGCGCGCCAGCAGCGTCACCGAGGTGCCGGCCGAGCGGGCGATCTGGGCGCCCTTGCCCGGCAGCATCTCGATGCAGTGGATGATCGAACCCACCGGGATGTTGCGGATCGGCAGCGTGTTGCCCGCCTTGATCGGCGCTTCCGCGCCGGACAGCACCGTCGCGCCGACCTCGAGGCCGCGCGGGGCGATGATGTAGCGGCGCTCGCCGTCGGCATAGCACACCAGCGCGATGTGGGCGGTGCGGTTCGGGTCGTACTCGATGCGTTCGACCTTCGCCGGGATGCCGTCCTTGTTGCGCACGAAGTCGACCACGCGGTAGTGGTGCTTGTGGCCACCGCCCTTGTGGCGCATCGTGATGTGGCCGTTGTTGTTGCGGCCGGACTTCTGCTTCTGCGGCTCGAGCAGCGAAGCCTCCGGCGCACCCTTGTGCAGGTGCGCGTGCACCACCTTCACCACGCCGCGGCGTCCGGGCGAAGTGGGCTTGACTTTGACGATGGCCATTACGCGGCCTCCCCGGAGAAGTTGAGCTCCTGGCCCGGCTTCAGCGACACGTACGCCTTCTTGACGTGGTCGCGGCGGCCGATGGACTTGCCGAAGCGCTTGACCTTGCCCTTCTGGGTCACGGTCGAAACCGACTTGACCTCGACCTTGAACATCAGCTCGACGGCCGCCTTGATCTCGGGCTTGGTCGCGTCGCGCAGCACCTTGAACAGCACCTGGTTGTTCTTCTCGGCGGCAGACGTGGCCTTCTCGGACACGATGGGCGCCACCAGCACCTGGGCCAGACGGCCCTCGTCGAATTTCACGGCGCTCATGCGAACATCTCCTTGAGCTGCTCCATCGCGGCCTTGGTCACCAGCACCTTCTTGTAGAAGACGAGCGACAGCGGGTCGGCGTAGCGCGGCTCGACCACCAGCACGTTGGCCAGGTTGCGCGAGGCCAGCAGCAGGTTGTCGTCGACCTGGTCGGCAATCACCAGCACGGAGTCGAGGCCCATGGCCTTGAACTTCTGGGCGAGCAGCTTGGTCTTGGGCGCCTCGACCTTGATCGAGTCGACCACGGCGACGCGGCCTTCGCGGGCCAGCTGCGAGAAGATGGCGGCCATGCCGGCGCGATACATCTTCTTGTTGACCTTCTGGCTGAAGTTCTCGTCGGGGCTGTTCGGGAAGATGCGACCGCCCCCGCGCCACAGCGGCGAGGAGGTCATGCCCGCGCGGGCGCGGCCGGTGCCCTTCTGGCGGAACGGCTTCTTCGTCGAGTGCTTCACCTCGGCGCGGTCGAGCTGGGCACGGGTGCCCTGGCGCGCGTTGGCCTGGTAGGCGACGACGACCTGGTGCACCAGCGCCTCGTTGTAGTCACGCGCGAACACGGTGTCCGGCGCGTCGACCTTGGCGGTGGCCTGGCCCTGTTCGTTCAGGAGCTCGAGTTGCATCACTGGGCTCCCTTCTTGACCTTGACCTTGACGGCCGGGCGGACGACCACGTGGCCGTTCTTCGCGCCCGGGACGGCACCACGCACCAGCAGCAGCGAGCGGGCCTCGTCGACACGCACGATGTCGAGGTTCTGCACCGTCTTCGTCACGTCGCCGAGGTGGCCGGACATCTTCTTGCCCGGGAACACGCGGCCCGGATCCTGCGCCATCGAGATCGAGCCCGGCACGTTGTGCGAACGGCTGTTGCCGTGCGACGCGCGCTGCGAGCCGAAGTTGTGGCGCTTGATGGTGCCCGTGAAGCCCTTGCCGATCGAGGTGCCTTGCACGTCGACGAGCTGGCCCACGGCGAAGGTGGTCACCGGGATCGTGGCGCCCGGCTTCAGCCCGGCAGCGACGTCGGCGGCAACACGGAATTCCTTCAGGACCTCACCGGCTTCGACACCCGCCTTGGCGAGGTGACCGGCTTCGGGCTTGGTGACGCGGCTGGCCTTGCGGGCGCCGTACGCCACCTGGACGGCGGTGTAGCCGTCGGTCTCGTCGGTCTTGACCTGGGTGACGCGGTTGTTCGACACGTCGAGCACCGTCACGGGAATGGCGTCGCCATCGTCCGTGAAGATGCGCATCATGCCCACCTTGCGCCCCAGCAAACCGAGACGGTTGCTCAGACTCATGTGTTTTCTCCAATGCCCTGCATCGATTGGCAGGGCTGATGAGTTTGGCCCGGCAGGGGAGCTGCCGGGCCGGAAAACCGCAAAGTTTACTGCAGTTTGATTTCCACGTCCACGCCGGCCGGGAGGTCGAGCTTCATCAGCGCGTCCACGGTCTTGTCGGTCGGGTCGACGATGTCCATCAGGCGCTGGTGCGTGCGGATCTCGAACTGGTCGCGGCTCGTCTTGTTGACGTGGGGCGAACGCAGGATGTCGAAACGCTGCATGCGGGTCGGCAGGGGCACCGGGCCCTTGACGATCGCGCCGGTGCGCTTGGCGGTGTCGACGATCTCCAGTGCCGACTGGTCGATCAGCTTGTAATCGAACGCCTTCAGGCGGATGCGGATCTTCTGCTTCTGCATGGCCCGCCCCTTACTCGATGATCTTGGCGACGACGCCGGCGCCGACGGTGCGGCCGCCTTCGCGGATGGCGAAGCGCAGGCCTTCTTCCATCGCGATCGGCGCGATCAGCTTGACCGTGATGCTGACG
>WBZM01004153.1_pt1 | contig 10727 bp, 1 predicted proteins | sample 5204271 | NCBI WGS metagenome assembly WBZM01 (sample SAMN12344346, study PRJNA552823) | activated sludge metagenome | biome: Activated sludge suspended growth; feature: Nitrification reactor; material: Wastewater; isolation source: activated sludge from nitrification reactor of wastewater treatment...
GGCCGCGGCCGATAGGGCCGGGGCCGGGATAAGCCGCAGAAGGGTGGCGACGAGCTGCTCCAGGTCGAGGGGCTTGGCCAGGACCTCGTCAGCCCCGGCGTCGCGGATGGCCCGCTGTTCCTCGGCCAGAACCCCGGCGGTCAGGGCGATGACGGGCAGGTCCTTGAGGCCGAGCCGGTCGCGGATCAGTCGGGTGGCGGTGCGCCCGTCCATGACCGGCATCTGCACATCCATGAGCACGGCGTCGATGTCGGGGTGCGGGGTCTGGAGGCGCTGGACGGCCTGCTGGCCGTCGGCGGCCAGGACGACCTGGGCGCCCTCCAGGGTCAGGGCACGCTCTACCAGGTCGCGGTTCATGGGGCTGTCGTCGACCGCCAGCAGCCGCAGCCCGGGCAGGCGTGGACCGGCCGGGCGTTCGCTGACCGGCACGGCCGGCGCCTCGGCCGCGCCGGCCTGGGCGTGGTCGAAGGGCAGCTCGAACCAGAAGACGCTGCCCACGCCCGGGGCACTCTCCACGCCGATCGCACCCCCCATCAACTCCACCAGCCGTTTGCTGATCGACAGCCCCAGCCCGGTGCCGCCGAAGCGGCGGGTGATGCCGGCCTCGGCCTGGGTGAAGGGTTGGAAGAGCCCGGCCAGGGTAGCCGCATCCATGCCGATGCCGGTGTCCCGGACCTCGAAGCGCAGGCGCGCCCCCTGCCCGTTCCCCTCCAGCCGGGCGATGCGCAGGGTCACCGCCCCCCGCTCGGTGAACTTGATGGCGTTGCCGATCAGGTTGATGAGCACCTGCTCCAGGCGTAGGGCATCGCCCAGCAGGCCGTCCAGGGGTTCGGTCGGGGGTTCGAGGCGCAGGTCCAGGCCCTTGGTGGTGGCGACGGGCCGCAGCAGGTTCTCCACCTTGTGCGCCACCTCCTCCAGGCGGAAGGGGCGGGCCTCCAGGCGCAGCTGCCCGGCCTCGATCTTGGAGAAATCGAGGATGTCGTTGATGATGGCCAACAGGGATCGCCCGGCATCCTGGATCCGGGCCACCAGCTCCTGCTGCGCCACCGTCAAGGGCTCGCGCGCCAGCAATTGGGTCAGGCCCAGCACCCCGTTCAGGGGGGTGCGGATTTCATGACTCATGTGGGACAAGAACTCGCTCTTGGCCTGACTGGCGGCGTTGGCCTCGGCGGTGCGGGCGGCCACCTTGGCCTCCAGATCGGTGTTGAGGGCGCGGATCTCCTCCTCGATGCGTTTGATCTCGGTGATCTCTTCCACCACCCCATTGATGCCGACGACCTGGCCGGAGTCATCCTTCATCGGGTATAAATGCTCCCGCCAGTGCCGGCGGATGCCGGGTTGGGCGGCGGTCTCGCCGCTCAACGGGATGTTCAGCAGCGGCTCGGCGCGGTCGATGACCCCCTGGAACAGCGGCTCGGCCGTATCGGCCAGATCGGGCACGATCTCCCGCACCCGCCGTCCCAGGTGGTCGGCGATCGGCAGGCCGTTCATCTCGGCCAGGCGTTCGTTGAGCCGCAGGAAGCGCAGCTCGCGGTCGAGCACGAAGAGTCCAACCGGGGCGGTGGTGTAGATGGCCTCCAGCTCGATCCATTGCCGGCGCGCCCGTTCCTCGCTCTCACGCAGGCGTTCTTCGGCCTCCTGCCAGGCGGTGATGTCGGTCAGGGTGCCGATCATTCGCCAGGGGGCGCCGTCTGGCCCCCGTTCGCTTACCAGGCCGCGAGTCAGGAACCAACGCCAGTTGCCGTCTCGGTGACGTACCCGGTGTCGGGCTTCGTAGTGCCCTTGCTTGCTGGCGAGGGCGGCCCGCAGCTGGGCCGCGATGGCCTCGCGTTCGTCGGGATGCTGGCGCTGCAGCCAGGCGTCCAGGTCGGGGCTGAGCTCCGCCGGCTCCAGACCCAGCAGCCGGGCGATCGTCGGGGAGAACTCGAGCCGTCCGCCGCGGATGTCAAATTCCCAGACCCCATGCCCGGCCGCATCCAGGGCCTCCTTCCAGCGCAGCTCCCCCTGGAGGCGGGCGGCGGTCGCCTCGGCCGCCCGCAGGTTGTCCTCCTGGCGTTGACGGTCGCTGATGTCGCGGACGATGCCGTAGAGCCCGACGATGGCCCCCTCGGCATCGCGCAAGGGCGCCTTGGTGGTGAGAAAGGTGCCCTCCTTGCCGGACAGGACCCACCGTTGCTCAAGGTTGACGAAGGTCTCGCCGGCCAGGACACGGCGGTCCTCCTCCTGGAACGCCGCGGCGACCGCGGGCGGAAGCAGTTCGTCATCGCGCCGGCCCAGGACTTGCTCAACCGTCAGGCCCAGCTGCGCGGCGCAGGTGTGATTCGCCAGCTGATAGCGGCCCTGGAGGTCCTTGGCAAAGACGGCGTCGGCGGTACTGGTGAGGATGGCGTCCAGCAGGCGGCGGGTTTGCTGTTCCCGGCGGCGCATTCCCTGCTCGCGCTCCTCGACGATGGCCGCGCGGCGGCGTTGATCCCAGCGCCAGAGTCCAAAGACGGCGCCATTGAGCAGGATCAGCGCCAACAGGGTGGCGAGGGTCAGGTCCACGGCTAATTGGCGCAGATCGGCCCCGGCCTCGTGCTGGTCGATCTTGGACAGGAGGATCCAGGACGTGCCGGCGATGGGGACCGCGAAGCCCAGGATGGCCTCCCCGCGGTAGTCCAGTGCCCCTTCGATGATGCCGCGCATACCCTGCGCCGCCTGGACGGCCAACAGGCGAGGCCACTCATGGAAGGTCCGTTGCTCCCCAGCCGGGATCCGGTGGTCCTGGGTGAGGATAAAGCGCACCGTGTCGCCTTCGCGCCGAATCAGGGCCGTGCCGGCGCTGTCGCTCGGGATCGGCCAGTGGGCCAGCACGGGGTTCAGCGCCTGCTCCAGACTCCAGGTGAGGGAGACTACCCCCAAGGGCTGGGCACCGACGTTGCCCACCGGGGCCAGCAGGCCATTGCGCCAGACCCCGTCGGCGCCCGGTTGCGCGTCGAGACGCTCGAACCGCGGGCGGTGCAGGAGGTCCTGGACCCGCTCCGTCGGCACCCGCGACCCGGCATCGCCGATCACCATCAAGGGCTCACCCCGCTCATCGTACAGGGTCAGGCCACCCCAGCCGCGCTCCTGGGCGACCTCCTCCAGTCGCGCGCGCAGTCGGTCCAGCAGGGCCTCGTCCTGCCGGCCGCCGGCGATCCATTCATTCAGCAGCAGCAGCGTGACCGAGGTCCCGGCGAAGAAGGTCCGGGCGTCGCTGTCGTTGTCCGCCAGCCAACGCTCGATCGTTAAACGCTTCTCCTCGGCGATGCCGGCCAGGGTGCGGACGGCCTCGTCCCGGATCTCGGCGCTGAAGAGGCGATAGGCCCAGAGGCTCAGCACGACAATCAGCAGGGAGATGGTGATCAGCGGCAGCAGCCAGCGCCAGTCCGTCACCACCCCTTGCCTCAGGGTCGATTTGCTTGCTCGGTTCATGACTGCAATTCCTCCGGGGAGGCGGCCGTGCCCGCCAGGGCCGCGTCGAAGCGGAGATCGGCGATGGCCTCGCCCAGGGCCTGAGTTGCCGCCTCGCCCCAGGTGGCGCGCAGGGATGGCTCCAGTTCCTCGAACAGGTCCATCGCCGCGAGGTCATGGCGTAAGAGCGCGAGGCGCAGGTCGGCCAGCCGGGCCGCGTCGAGGGGGGCGCCCAGGCCGGCCGACGGGGCGGCGGCGCGCGCCTCGCCTTTTCCCTCGGGCGTGGCCAACCAGGGGGCGCTGGCGGTGGCCAGGTCCTGGAGCTGACGATCCAGGTCGGCCAGGCCGGCGTCGAGGTCCGGCGCCAGACCTTGGCTGGCGATTTCCCGATCCATCGTCTGCTCCTTGTTGGCCGTCTCAAGGTCCCTCGTCTGGTCCTGGATGGCCGTCTCCAGGGCTGCGGCGGCCTGCATCAGCGCCAGGGCGCCAAGGTTACCGGCGTTGCCCTTGAGGCTGTGCATCCGCCGGGCGGCCGTCTCCCGGTCGCCGGCCAGCAGGGCCAGGCGGGTCTCCGCCGCCATGCTGGCGGAGTCCCGCAGCAGACGGGCGAGTTGGGTAAGGAAAAAGGCGCGGTCGTGGCCGGTCACCAGGGCGGCGTGCTCGCGGTCGATAGCGGCGATGAGCGGGAAGTCGCCGCTGGCCGGCGCGACCGTGCTGGCGGTGGCGCTGATCGGGGGGCTGATCGTGGCGTCATCCCGGGTACTGGCAGTGGGAGGAACTCTGGAGTCGGCGGTGGCATCGCCGCCGGCGCGGGTGATGGCCTCGACCCGGGGGCTGGTCATGGCGTCATCCCAGGGACTGGCGGTGGCTGCCACTCCAGGGCGGGCGTTCTGGGTCGCGGCCGATAGGGCCGGGGCCGGGATAAGCCGCAGAAGGGTGGCGACGAGCTGCTCCAGGTCGAGGGGCTTGGCCAGGACCTCGTCAGCCCCGGCATCGCGGATGGCCCGCTGTTCCTCGGCCAGAATCCCGGCGGTGAGGGCGATGACAGGCAGGTCCTTGAGGCCCAGGTCAGTGCGGATGAGACGGGTGGCAGTGCGCCCGTCCATGACCGGCATCTGCACGTCCATGAGCACGGCATCGATGTCGGGATGCGGGGTCTGGAGACGCTGGACGGCCTGCTGGCCGTCGGCGGCCAGGCTGACCCGAGCCCCTTCCAGGGTCAGGATCCGCTCCACCAGGTCGCGGTTCATGGCGCTGTCGTCCACCGCCAGGATATGGAGGCCGGACAGGCGGGGCCCGGTTGGCATTTCACTGGCCGGCACGGTCGGCGCGGCCGCCTCCGGGGCCGCAGCGGGGGCGAAGGTCAGCTCAAAGCTAAAGGTGCTGCCCTGACCCTCGGTGCTCGCGACCTGGATCGCCCCTCCCATGAGCGCGACCAGGCGCTGGCTGATCGACAAGCCCAGCCCAGTGCCACCGAAGCGGCGGGTGATGCCGGCATCGGCCTGGGTGAAGGGTTGAAACAGGCTGGCGAGGGCGGCGGGGCTCATGCCGATGCCGGTGTCCCGGACCTCAAAGCGCAGGCGCCGGCCGGGGGGCACGGCGGGGGCGGGCGAGGGTGCGTCGGGCGAAGCCGCGTGGGGCGCGGCAGCGGCGGGCGAAGGCGCGTCGGGCGCGGCAGCGGCAGTGGTCGAATCCAGAGCGGTGACGGTGAGACTGACCTCGCCATTGGCGGTGAACTTGATGGCGTTGCCGAGGAGGTTGATCAGGACCTGCTCCAGGCGCAGGGCGTCGCCCTGCACGGGACCCAGGGACATCGGCGATGGGCCGATGCGCAGGGCCAGGCCCTTGGCGCTGGCGGCGGGCGCCAACAGGCTGTCCATTCGCTGGAGGAGGGTCGCCGGATCGAAGGGCCGGGCCTCCAGGCGCAACTGGCCGGCCTCGATCTTGGAGAGGTCGAGGATATCGTTGATGATCCCCAGCAGGGACTGGCCGGCGGTCTGGATGCGCTCGACCATGGCGGCCTGGTTGTCGCTCAGGCGTTCGCGACCCAGCAACTGGGCCAGGCCGAGGACGGCGTTCATGGGGGTGCGGATCTCGTGGCTCATGTGGGCGAGGAATTCGCTCTTGGCCCGGGTGGCAGCCTCGGCGGCCTCCTTGGCGAGCCGCAGCTCCGTCTCCAGTCGGATGCGCTCGCTAATGTCGTCGATCATGCACAGATGACGGGGGCTCTCACCGGGCTTCAGGGTCAGGGCGGCGACGGTCATGCTGATCCAGACCACGCTGCCGTCCGGCTTCAGGTAGCGCTTATTCATCTGGAAGCCGGAGATCTCCCCGGCGTTGAGGCGCGCCATGTTGTCCAGGTCGGCCTGCACGTCGTCCGGATGAGTCAGGCGCATCCAGTCGCCGGTCAACATCTCCTCGCGCGTGCGTCCGGCGATGGCGGCGAAGCGGTCGTTGACGGCCTCGATCCGGCCGGTCAGGGAGTGGATCAGGGCGATGCCCAGGGGGGCCTCGGCGAACATGGCGCGGAACCGTTCCTCGGACCAGCTCACCTGGAGCAGGGTCTCCCGCACCTGCGCCTGGGCGGCCTTCAGCTCGGCGGTCCGCTCCGCCACCTTCCGCTCCAGGGTGGCATTGAGGGCGCTGATCTCCTCCTCCAGGGCGCGCCGCTCGCTGATGTCCGTCAGGATGCAGTGGGTGCGCAGAAAGTTACCCTGCTCGTCGCGCTGGATGCGGCCAGCGAACAGGACCGTCACGGCCTGGCCGTCGTGCCGGTGCAAACTCACCTCGCCGTCGATGCTGAGGCGCTCCTTGAAAAGGAGGTAATTGGCATCGAACTGGTCGCGGAGCCGGTCGTCCCAGTAGTCGACGAAGTTCAGGCCGAGCAGGTCCGCGGGGCGGTCGAAGCCCAACAGGTCGGCCAGCTTCTGGTTGGCGTCCAGCCAGCGGCCCTCGCTGTCGAGGGACTGGTAGGCGATGGGCAGGTGCTCGAACAATTCACGAAAGCGGCGCTCACTGTCGCGCAGATTCTGTTCGGTCTGCTTACGGGCGCTGATGTCCTGGGTGATGCCGCCCATGCCGCGGGGCGTCCCGTCCGGGTGGGTGAAGACCCGCCCGGTGGCGCTGATCCAGTGGTCGCTGCCATCGGGCCAGAGGACGCGGAACTCGGCGGCGTAATCGCCTTTTTCCACCACCGCCTGGTCGAAGAGAGCCTTGATCCGGGGCCGGTCGTCCGGGTGCATGGCCTGATATAACTGGTCAAAGCTGGACTCCTGACCCGGCGGCAGGCCCAGATGCACCTTGCACCGCTCGGACCAGCTCATGATCTGGGTCGCCAGATCCCAATACCAGGCCCCCAGCTCGGCCCCGTCGGTGGCCAGGCGCAAACGCTCCGCGTCCCGCGCCCGTGCGGCCTCCGCGGCCAGCCGCCAGCGGGCGTCGGCCCGTTGGCGGCGCTGATAGGCGCTCAGACCGCCCGCCGCGACCAGGGCGATGAGGGCGAAGAGCCCCACTCGGACCCAGGTCTCCTGGCGCCAGGGGGCGAAGACGGCGGACCGCTCGCGGCTGATGGCGGCGACCAGGGGCTTGTCCGCGGGGCTGCGGCCGGGACGGATGGTCTGTAGGGCCATCAGGCGCTCGTTGCCCCCGGCCGCCGCACCCTCCAGGACCGCCTGGTCCGCGCCGCTGTCCAGGAAGCGTCGGGAGAGCGATTGGGGCCGGGCGTGCAGGTCCGCGCCGGTGAGGCCCTCGGGGTCGGGGGCGCGGTAGACCACCAGGCCGTCGGCGTGGATCACCGCGGCGCGCATGTCGGGGGCATAGACCGTGGTGCTGAGCAGCAGGTGGAAATACGCGGGGTCGACGATGGCCAGGACATAACCATTGAAATGGCCCTGATCGTCGACGACCACCCGCCCCAGGCTGATCGCCCAGAGCCCCAGGGGTGTCTTGAAGGGGGCGGAGACGTAGAGCCGGTCCGGGTTGGCGTCCTGGCTCATGGTCCGGTAGCGTTCCTGATCGTGGAAGTCCGTCCCGATCAGCGCCTCGCGGTTGCTGGCGAAGGCGATGCCCTGAGCATCGACGACTAGGAGGGTGCGCAGGCCCTCGGTGGAGGCGACCAGCGCCGCCAGGCGGTGGTTGAGCCGGTCCAGTCCATCGGGTTGGCCCAGGAGCCAGGGCAGGTCCGCGCGCAGCGCCGCGAGGGCATCGCTGGTGGTCTGCAAGCGGCTGCCGAGGTTCTCCGCCACCCCCTGCGTCTCAATAAGCAGGTGCTGGCGTTCCTGGGCGTCGAGGGTCCGCCAGGCGACCCAACGGTCAGCGCCGAGGGCGGCGGCTAGGACGGCCAGGGCCAGGCCGAGGAGGAGCCAGGGGGTGTGCGGGCGATGTGGGAATTGGGGCGGGGAGGTTGGCATCAGGGTCGTCCTTTTGACGATGTCAGGCTTTCCAGGGCGTCCAGGGCCGCGCCAAACTCCAGGTCGGCGATGGCCTCGCCCAGGGCCTGGGTGGCGGTCGCGCCCAAGGTGCCGGCCAGGGCCGGGGCCAGCTCGTCGAACAGGTCGACGGCGGCCAGGTCGCGGCGCTGGAGGGCATCGCGCAGGGCGGCGAGCTGCGCCAGTGCCAGGGCGGGGGTGTGGGCCGAGGCGACACCATCGCCGGCGCCCTCGGCAGGCGCGGCCGCCGGGTCCAGGCCCTGGTCCGCGCTTTCCGCCAGCCAGGGTGCGCTGGCGGCGGCCAGGTCCCGGAGCTGACTGTCCAGGTCGGTCAGGCCGACGCCGATATCCGGCGCCAGACCTTTGCTGGCCTTTTCCAGATCTGTGATCTGATCCTTCGCGGCCGTCTTCAGGGCCATCGCCTGGCCCTGGCTGGCCGTTGCCCGATCCGCAGCCTGTTCCTTGCTGGCCATTTCCAGCTCCGGCACCTGGTCCTTGATGGCCTGCTCCAAGACCGCGGCGGCCTGCATCAGGTCCAAGGCGCCGAGGTTGCCGGCATTGCCCTTGAGGCTATGCATCCACCGGGTGGCCGTCTCCCGGTCGCCGGCCAGCAGGGCCCGGCGGGTGTCCGCCGCCGCGCTGGCAGAGTCCCGCAGCAGGAGGGCCAGTTGGGTGAGGAAGAAGGCGCGGTCGTGGCCAGTCGCCAGGGCGGCGCGCTTGCGGTCGATGCCAGCGATCAGCGGGAAGTCGCCGGGGATCCCCGAGCGTGCCGGGGTTACCGCGGCCGGTTGGGCCGGGGCCGGGATGAGCCGCAGGAGGGTGGCGACGAGCTGCTCCAGGTCGAGGGGCTTGGCCAGGACCGCGTTGGCCCCGGCGTCGCGGATGGCCCGCTGTTCCTCGGCCAGAACCCCGGCGGTGAGGGCAATGACGGGGAGGTCCTTGAGGCCCAGGTCAGTGCGGATCAGCCGGGTGGCGGTACGCCCGTCCATGACCGGCATCTGCACGTCCATGAGGACGGCGGCAAAGGCCTGGGGTTGGGTCTGCAAGCGCTGGAGGGCCTGCTGGCCATCGGCGGCCTGGGTGACCTGGGCCCCTTCCAGGGTCAGGAGGCGCTCCACCAGGTCGCGGTTCATGGCGCTGTCATCCACCGCCAGGATATGCAGGCCGGACAGGCGGGGGCCGGCGGCAGGTTCGCTGGCTGGCGCGGCCTGCCTGGCTGGCGCGTTTGGCGTCGCCGCCTCCAGGGCGGCGGCCGGGGCGAAGGTCAGCTCGAAGGCGAAGGTGCTGCCCTGGCCCTCGGCGCTCGTCACCTGGATCCGGCCCCCCATCATCTCCACCAGGCGTTGGCTGATCGATAGGCCCAGCCCGGTGCCGCCAAAGCGGCGAGTGATGCCGGCATCGGCCTGGATGAAGGGTTGGAACAGGCTGGCCAGGGCGGTGGGGCTCATGCCGATGCCGGTGTCCCGGACCGCGAAGCGCAGGCGCTGGCCGGGGGGCGCGGCGGTGAAGGGCGCAGCGGCGGCGGGCGAGGGTGCGTTGGGCGAAGCATCGTGGGGCGGGGCGGTGGCGTGCTCAGTGGCGGCGGGCGCAGCAGCAAGGGTCGAATCCAGAGCGGTGATGGTGAGGCTGACCTCGCCATTGGCGGTGAACTTGATGGCGTTGCCGAGAAGGTTGATCAGGACCTGTTCCAGGCGCAGGGCATCGCCCAACAGGGGGCCCAGGGCCGCCGGGGGTGGGCCGATCCGCAGGACCAGGCCCTTGGCCTGCGCCGCGGGCACCAACAGGCCCGCGAGCTTGAGGGTGAGGGTCCCCAGGTCGAAGGGCCGGGCCTCCAGGCGCAACTGGCCGGCCTCGATTTTGGAGAAGTCGAGGATGTCGTTGATGATCCCCAGCAGCGACTGACCGGCGGTCTGGATGCGCTGGACCATGTCGGCCTGGTTGGCGCTCAGGCGTTCGCGGCCCAGCAACTGGGCCAGGCCGAGGACGGCGTTCATGGGGGTGCGGATCTCGTGGCTCATGTGGGCCAGAAATTCGCTCTTGGCCTGATTGGCGGCATTGGCCTCGGCGGTGCGCTCCGCCACCTTGCGCTCCAGGCTGGCGTTGAGGGCGCGGACCTCCTCTTCGGCGAGCTTCCGGGCGGTGATGTCCTGGGTGATGCCGCCCATGCCGCGCAGGCTGCCCCCCGGGTGGGTGTAGACCCGCCCCGGGGCGCTGATCCAGTGTTCGCTGCCATCGGTCCAGCGGACCCGGTACTCGGCGGCGTATTCGGACCGGGCCGCTACCGCCTGATCGATCAGGGCCTCGATCCGGTGCCGGTCCTCCGGGTGCATGGCCCGGTAGAAATTGTCAAAGTTGGGCTCCGCGCCCGGTGGCAGGCCCAGATGGACCTTACACCGCTCGGACCAGTTCAGGGTCTGCGTCGCCATCTCCCAATACCAGACCCCCAGCTCGGCCCCGTCGGTGGCCAGGCGTAGATGCTCCTCGCTGCGCAGCAGGCGCTCTTCGAGCTCCCTCTCGGCGGAGAAATCGGTAAGGGTGCCGACCATGCGCACCGGTTGACCCTCGGCATCGCGCTCCAGGATCCGCCCCCGGTCGAGGATCCAGAGCCAGCTTCCGTCCTTGCGCCGCATCCGGTGGACGGACTCGTAATCGGTGGTGGCGCCGTCCAGATGGGCCTGGACCGCCGCCAAGGCCCGCGGCCGGTCATCGGGGTGCACCCGGCTGGACCATTCGTCGAGGCCGTTCCCAAGCTCGTCGTCGGTGTAGCCCAGCATCGTCATCCAGCCGGGGGAGAAATCCACGGTGTTGGTCACCAGGTTCCAGTCCCAGACGCCGTGGCTGGCGCCATCCAGGGCCAGCTTCCAGCGT